>Ga0315280_10010463_pt1 | contig 11626 bp, 12 predicted proteins | sample YL17G06_40_MG_FD_203697 | JGI IMG/M metagenome (GOLD analysis project Ga0315280, IMG submission 203697) | Sediment microbial communities from Yellowstone Lake, YNP, Wyoming, USA - YL17G06_40 | ecosystem: Environmental > Aquatic > Freshwater > Lake > Sediment | place: USA: Wyoming | collected... | reverse complement strand
ACTAGCATGTACAAGGAGTTCGACAGTACGCGGGCCTGTTACGGCGATCGGGCAAGCGACGTGAAGTTTTTAGAACTTGGGCTAAGCGCGGATACAGCCATGGCGGATCGGATAGCAGAACTCGCAGAGATTACATTCCTTTCGTCCTCAGATGCCCACTCCCCCTGGCCTGATAAGTTGGGGCGCGAGTTCAACCGCCTAGAGCTGGCAGAACCAACTTACGCCGAGATCGTCAAGGCGATCAAGCGAGAAAATGGGCGGCGGATAGTGCTCAATGTCGGCTTCGATCCTCGGTTGGGCAAATATCACCGCTCGGCATGTTCACGATGTTTTAAACAATTTGAATCGGAACAGGCGAAAGCGTTGCGGTGGCGGTGCGACAAGTGTGGCGGGTGGATCAAAAAGGGTGTTTGGGACCGTGTGAATGAGCTTGCCACTTATCCTGAACCAAAGCATCCGCCCCATCGCCCTCCCTACCTGAGGATAGCACCGCTTGCTGAGGTCATAGCGCTGGCGCTCGGTCAAAAAGACCCGCATGTGCCGGAGGTTCAGTCCACGTGGGAGAAACTTGTGAGCCGATTCGGCAATGAGATCGAAGTGCTGGTCGACGTCTCCCTGGAAGTGCTTCACGAGGCGGCCGGGGCCAGGATAACCGCGGTGGTAAAGGCATTTAGAGAGGGAACCCTAAAAGTTGTTCCTGGCGGAGGGGGGCAGTATGGACACCTCGAGATTTCAGCCGAGGTCGCCAAAGTGCTGCCGCCCAAGCCGCAGCGAAAAATCACGGAGTTCGGTTTAAATGGAAGTTGAGTCGAGCCTGTGCATAAGGTGCGGCGCGTGCGTGAGCGTTTGCCCGTTCGACGCGATAGAGGCTCTCGACAGCTACGTGCGGCCTAACGAGCGCTGTACGGACTGCGGCATCTGCAAGAAAATTTGTCCCGTGGGGGCCATAGAAGTTGCAAGAAAAGTATGACGTCGTCGTGGTTGGGGCGGGCCCGGCTGGCTCCACGGCTGCTTACGCGGCTGCCATAAACGGTGCGAGCGTGCTGATGCTTGACCGGCGCAGGGAGCTTGGGGTGCCTGTACAGTGCGGCGAGGCTCTATCCGGGGACATCTTGAATGAACTTAAAATCAAGCCAAACCCGCAGTGGGCGATTGGGCGAACAAATGCCGTGAAAATCGTTTCCCCGTCAGGCATTGAGATACGCATCTCCGAGCGGAAGGTCACTGGGAAGGTTGGCTACATCCTCAACCGAAAGGTGTTTGACAAGTTTCTAGCCGTGAGGGCGGCAAAAGCTGGCGTTGATGTGATGGTCGGGACATACGTCGACGGGCTGATTGTCGAGGACGGCAGACCCCAAGGTGTGAAGGCGCGGGGAATGGACGGAAAGCTCGAGGTATCTGCTGAGGTGGTTATTGCTGCAGATGGTGTCGGTTCCCGTGTGGCCAGATGGGCAGGATTAAACACGACGCTGAAGCTGGACGATATCGAAAGCGGCATTCAGTTCCAGATGGTAGGGGTAGATTTTGAGTCCCCCTTGATGACGGAGTTCTACCTTGGAAGCAGGATAGCCCCCGGCGGGTACGGGTGGGTGTTTCCCAAGGGCGAAGACATGGCGAACGTGGGGCTGGGCGTCCTGGGCAGCCGCACCGAACGACGGCCGATCGAGTATCTCCGGGATTTCGTCGCGCGCATGCCGAACCTGTCAAAGGGAAAAGTGGTCGAGATAAATGGAGGCGGAGACCCTGTTAGTGGGCCGCTCAAGAAAACTGTAAAGGACAACCTGCTTGTCGTGGGGGATGCTGCGAGGCAGGTGAACGCGCTCACGGGCGGCGGCATAGATTCTGCGATGCGCGCAGGGAACATCGCGGGCGAGGTGGCGGCAAAAGCTGTGAGCGAAGGCAACACTTCGGAGAAAAGATTGAGTGAGTACGAGAAGAGGTGGCGCAAGCAAATGGGGGAGAGGCTCGAGCGCTACCTTAAGGCGAAGAACGTGCTCGTGAGCTTAACAGATGAGGAGATGGACCAGCTCGCGAAGACTCTGAGCTTGGTCAAGTTTGATAAAATAAGCTTAATGGATATGATTAGGACGATGACAAAAGCGCACCCGAAGCTTCTCTGGAAGCTCAAGGGCCTGATGTAGCTCACTAAGGAGTCAATCTTTTTCTATCTCGTGGGAATAACACGCACTCCCGGATATTGTCAGATCCGGTGAGGACCATCGTTAAACGATCGAGCCCTAGGCCCCAACCCGCGTGGGGGGGAACAGCGCCGTATTTGAAGTTTACAAGATGAGACTCGAAGCTCTGCGGGTTCAGCCCCTTCTCTTTGAGCTGTCCGACCAGCATGTCTGCCTGATGAATACGTGTGCCACCCGAGGCTAGCTCTAGCTCCCCAAACATCAGGTCGAAAGCCTCGCCTAACTTTGGATTGTTCTTTTTCGGGTGAATGTAAAATGGTTTTATGGCGATTGGCCAGTCCACGACGAAGTACGCACCGCCGATGATTTCGCCGAGTTTTTTCTCAGCAGGAGTCGGCAGGTCCTCACCCCAAGGAATTTTCACTCCCGCCTGCTCCAATTTCTTAATGACTTCATCGTAGGTTATACGCGGGAAGGGTTTTTTCGGGACTTCCAGCTTATGCCCGAGCACCTTGAGTTCATCTGCGCATTTTTGCTTTACTTGGGTGAAGGCAAGCATGATTAATTCCTCCAGAATCTCCATGACATCATCTGCCGTGGCATATGCGGCCTCAATGTCAATCGATATGGCCTCGTTCAAGTGCCGTGGGGTATCGTGCTCCTCCGCCCTGAAAATTGGCCCCACCTCGAACACGCGCTCGAAACAGCCCGTGAGCACCTCCTTGTATAGCTGCGGGCTCTGGCTCAGAAAGGCTTCTCTGTCGAAATAGGAGACTGGAAAGAGAGCCGCGCCGCTCTCGGTAGCAGTTGCAACGATTTTTGGCGTGTGGACCTCGATGAAATTATGAGAGATCATAAACTCTCGTATGGTTTGAAGCGCCTGATGACGGATTTTGAAGATCGCGATTGATTCTGAGCGGCGGAGGTCGAGACCACGTGCATCCAGTCTTGTGTCCAAGTTTGCTTTTACCCTTCCTCTGGGGTCTAGCGGGAGAGGAGTGGAAGCAAGGTTCAGGATTCTGATCTCCAACGGCATTACTTCGACACCATTCGGCGCCTGTTTTGTGGCAACCACTTTTCCTTTTACGGCGACCGACGATTCCTTGGTCAATTCATCGATTTTCGCCAGCAGTTTTTTGTCCGTCTTGGCCTTTGGCGTCGTGATTTGGATGGTTCCTGTGATATCAGAAAGGATAAAAAATTTGATTCCTCCCAAATCACGCATGTCTACTACCCTCCCCATTACAATTACTTCCTCACCAGACAATTTTGGTGTAATCTGTGTAGAAAAGTGAGTCCGTCGCAAGTTCCCAAGATCGTCGAGTTTCATGCTCGCTCCACCAGAACAGAACTGCGACGTTCTTTCTTTAAACTCTTGGGGAGTCAAGGTTTTAAAAATACAAAAACAGTTTGTCAAAATTTGGTAAAAAAATAAAAAGGCGCGGAGGCTTTAACTGCCCTTGCCAAGCGCTATCTCTATTGTCGAAACGTTGACCGCGCCGCTTTCACCTTGGACTGCTTCAGTCCCAATTTGAATGTTTTTCACCGTCAACCCCTGCAAAAAACGATTCCTAGTAATCTCCGCCACATCAACGGCTCTGCTGATCGCTCTACCCCGTGCCTTCAAAGTGACATCGCCGCTGCCCATGTTGAACTGCGTTATCACTGCCAGTACGTAGTTCATCACTGGTTTTATCCCAATAAAAACCACATTTTCAGAGGTTTTTTCTCTTGGTACAGATTTTTCTTCAGCCATTGTTTTATGCCCCCTTTGTGTTTTTGGTCGGATTTCCTACTCTCGGAGCTAATAAATATCTTTCGATGCCAGGGATAATGCCCGAGAACTTTCTCATTACCGGACCTCCGGGGAGTGGCAAGACCTCCGTGATCGAACGGGTGATGTCTATTTTACGTGAGCGGGGATTGCAAGCCGGCGGGATTTACTGCCCCGAGATCCGGGAGAGGGGTGTCCGGGTTGGGTTCAGGATAATCGACATCATGACCGGTGAGGAACGCATACTGGCGCACGTGAACCAACCTACAGGGCCCCAAGTGAGTAAGTACCGCGTTAATGTGGCGAACGTGGATGAACTCAGCGAATTAGCGATTAATCGAGCGCTGGATGGAGCAGATTTCTTAGTCATAGACGAGATCGCGCCTATGGAGACCAACAGCGAGGGCCCACTTGTTATTTGTGTATCTCCCCAGAAAATCACCTGATTGCAAACTGGTTTGGTATTACCAAATCCTTTTACGATTTAAATCAATTACATATTGGGAAAATGGCGAAGAAAAAAATTTTAAAACGTGGTGCGAGGGGATCGAAACCAACACGAAAGGCACCCGATATAGGATTACCACGACAAGAAGGTGATTTGAAAAGCATCCTCTCTGGGATTTTATCTGAGAAGCCGCCAGCTGAGACCAAACCTGTCGTAGCACCTAAAGAAAAACCCCCTTTGACTCGAGAGGTAGCGGCATCGAAATCTGAAAAGGCAATTGATAGTTACGGTCAAGTCGAGATTGTTTCAATAGCGGGCGAAGCTCTGCCGATGTACAAGCTAAAGCTACCAGAATTGTCGAAACAAGAAATAAAGTTGACCGAGACCGCTAAAAAAAAGGCGATTGAAGAGATAAAAATAGACCCGAACAAAATCTCCGACCTAATAGAGCGTCGGCGCATATTCACGCATGAGGTTCTTAAGATACTCGAGCGCGAGAGCAAAGAAATGCATCTTTCGTCAGATCAGTTGAAACGCTTGGGTGAAATAGTTATTAGGGATATGATCGGTTATGGTCTGCTTGATCAGATGATAGCAGACGACTGGCTTGAAGACATACTGGTAACGGGTATCGGCAAGCCTGTATACGTTTACCACCGCAAGCATGGGATGTGTTTCACGAATGTCGTCTTCGGGGATGAGGATTCTATCAGACAGATTGTTGATAAGATGGCCCGCGTTATCGGCAGGCGCATCGACCAACAGACACCGCTGCTGGATGCTAGGTTGCCCGATGGAAGCCGGATAAACGCCACCCTTTCCCCAGTTACACTCGATGGCCCAACTTTGTCCATACGGAAGTTCAGAAAAGATCCACTTACTGTAATTGATATCCTAAACTTCGGCACGATTTCGACGGATGTCGCTGCGTTCATCTGGTTGGTCGTGGATGGATTCAATATCAAACCTGCAAATATATTGTTCGCTGGTGGTACTGGGTGTGGTAAGACGACAACGCTCAATGCCGCGACCACCTTCGTACCTTCACGTGAACGCATTATTTCGATAGAGGATACTGCCGAGCTTCAGCTTCCACACAAGCACTGGATAAGAATGGAAACGAGGCCACCGAATGTCGAAGGTAGAGGTGAAATCACGATGGACGATTTGGTTAAAAACGCCCTCCGAATGAGGCCCGACCGTTTGATCGTTGGCGAGGTGCGTGGACCCGAGGCGCGGACGATGTTTACCGCGATGAATACAGGACATGATGGCTGTATGGGTACCGTCCACTCAAACAGCGCCATGGAGACGATCACACGTTTGACCGAGGCGCCGATGAATGTGCCTGAGATAATGATCCCAGCGCTTGATGTCATTTTGATGCAGCAGCGTATTTACCACCGCCAGAAGGGACAAATTCGTCGTGTGACGGAGGTGGCCGAAATCACAGGTTTGGAGGGTAGCAAGCCACAGCTCAGCCGTATCTTCAAGTGGAACCCGCGTACGGACACCGTGGAGGCGACAGGTGTACCAAGTAAAATCAAGCGCACGATTGCCGAATTCAGCGGCTTGAGCGGCAACGATATCGAGATTGAGATCGGGAAGCGGGCGGCGGCGCTTGAATGGATGAAGAAAAAGGGCATCCGTAGCGTATTTGATGTTGGTGCAGTTATCCAGGAGTATTATCGGGATCCAGAGGCAGTTATGAAAAAAATTCGTAGCGAAAAATCCCATAAATAGGTAGTGTGATACATGCCGAAAGCTAAGAAAAAAGGCAGATTCATTGAATTTTTTTCCACGGTTGGTGGTGGCGTTTTTAAAACAGGCAGCGGGGCAACGAAGGCAGCACGGCGTATTGGTAAGACTTTGGCAGGTCGTGAGGTCGCAGGAGAACCAGATGAGGTCACACGTAGATTGCAAGAATTAAAAAAGCTTGAGACGTTGCGCGGAGAGCGCGAGAAAGAGAGCGGGCGCATGGAGAAGGTCTGGGAGGCGCGGGTTGAACTTAAGCGACCCTTGTCAGAGAGGCTTGCTGAGAGCTTTTATGCACCCCCCCTTAAACGTCCGGCTCATCGAATGGTTGGATTTTTCAAGGGGCTCGAAGAAGATCTTTATAAAGCTAACTTGGCGATTTCTCCCGAGCAGTATGTTGCACTGATGTTGGGCGTGAGTATAATCTTTGGTGTGGCATCTATCATCTTTGTACTTTTGCTTACACAAAGCTTGTTCGCGCTTGCGATAGGCGCCATGGTGTCCCTTTTTACTTTTTTGTTGATGAGAAATCAGCCGAAATCTAGGGCAAAGGCGCGCGCGGTTGATATAAACCGCACCATGCCTTACGTATTGCGCCACATGGCGACGCAGCTCTCATCCGGCATCGGGCTACCTGAGACCATTACCTCAGTCAGCAAGACCAACTATGGTGCGCTTTCGGAGGAGTTCGGACGGGTAATCGGCGACATGCACGCGGGGAGAAGCATGGAAGAAGCGCTCTCGGCGATGGACAAGCGAGTTGAATCGGAGGCGCTGCAGCGTGCGGTCAAACAGATCCAACGAACCATGCGTTTGGGTGGCGACCTCGCACGGACGCTCGGTATCTTAGCCGACGAGACGGCTTTCGAACTAAGGATGAAGCTCCGTGACTACACGCAGTCGCTCAACATGATGAGTATGTTGTATATGTTTGCCGCAGCGGTCATCCCAGCACTGCTCGTGATAATGATGATGGTGTCGGGCATGATGGGAGGGGCGGGTTTCACCACTGATACAACGGTTGTCTTGTACATTTTCTTCCTCCCATTCCTTCTGTTTTACTTCGTGGTGATGATCAAACGTAGGGAACCGAGGGTGTGATCATGGGCATAGTCGGGTGGACTGCGGTTGTGGTGAAGCGTATATTCCCACAAAAGTTCTTGGATGACATCGAACGCAGGCTCAGGTCGACGGATATCACACTTGCCGCTGAGGAATACATCGGCACCATTATTCTAGCCATCATCGGCATCTGCCTTGCGATCGGCGTAATAAGCGTGCTTATCGCGTTACCCATACCTACCCCCTTGTTGATTCCCTTGGTTGTTTTGGTGATGTTTCCAGCGCTTACCATTGGGATACCGTACTACTTAGCACAACGACGCGCGGCCGAACTCGAGCGCATGTTGCCCGATGCCCTTCGACAAATGGCGAGCACCCTCCGCGCGGGTGTCGGCATAGATGAAGCGCTGGAAGATATCGCGAAATTAAAATATGGCGCCCTATCACGAGAGTTTGAGCGAGCTGTGATGGAGATACGTAGGGGGAGGCAGCTCAACAGCGCATTGCTGGCGCTCGCACATAAATCGGATTCTCTCCTCTTCGAGAGAGCGTTTGGCCTCATAGTGGAGGGCATTGAGAGAGGAGCGGCGCTCGCTGATGTGCTCGATGCTGTTTCTTCTGATATCCGAGAAGTGCACATGATCCAACGCGAGCGCAAGACGGCCACGACTCAGCAAGTGCTCTTTTTGCTTGCGACGGCTTTATTAGCAGCGCCACTAATAATGGGGCTCACAGTGGCGATCGGCGAAGGGCTCATGAAAGCGAGCACCAGAGTTATCCTGCCAGAGGGGACGAGTACCATCATCCTCCTTTTCGTCGTGATTCAAGCAGTCATAAGCTCCCTCGCCATCGGGGTGGTTCGCTACGGACGAATGATGAAGGGGATAACGTTCAGTATACCATTTATAGTAGTTTCGATGTGCATGTTCTACGCCGCGCGATTTTTGATAGGCTTCATGGCATAATACACGTGATTTGAAGTTAGAAAATGCGGGGCAATAATGAATTAAAATCTTCTATAGACCTCCAATTGCCTTATAAATCCTTATTTTTCCATAAAATGCTTTAGATTCACCGAAAATGATATAAATATCCTTGTTAAGCTTAGTATAGGTGAAAAGATGAAAATATTCAAAAAGAAATCGGGTCAGGGTGCCACAGAGTACTTGCTGATATTAGCAGCTGTTCTAGTTGTCGTCGCAGTAGCAGTTTACTTCATCACTCGTACGACGCCTAAGCCAAACATAGGGATAGCGGTAGCAGAGAATAGTTCCACGTCTATCAAAGTGCATGCTACTAGTGGAACGGACACGTGTGCAGCATCCGATTGGCAATACAAGGTCTACGCATCTGGTGCAGCTGATCCAGGATGGACGGCCGGAACTCAAGCTCTCTCTTCCGGCATGACTGACATAGTCTGGGGCGGTCTTACTTCAGGAACGACGTACGTTGTGAGGATTCAGCACATAACTTCAGGGCAGTACTTTTTCGACTCAACAGTAACTCTGTCTTGAGGGCAACGCTCTGTTTCAGGCTCGGTCAAAAGAGCCTTTTCTTTTTTTCTTTCCCTAGCGGTAGCTGTAGCTCCGTTAAACGTAGATTTTGGTCAGTTGCCCATGTTTGCAGATGTGAGGTGCTGTTAAGTCAATAGCAGATTAAAATACCTTCAAACAGAGATTAAGCGGGGCGCAACATGGAAGAACGTTCGCAGGGGACTATTGAATATATGCTGATGGTCTCCGCTGCCCTTATCGTTTTGGGTAGCATCGTATATACGATTATAATGACATTTAGCTCACTCGGCTCCAACATTGGCGGGCAGATCGAGGACGCCAAGCGAGAGATAATAGACAATTTGGTGGGTATGTTAAGCTTCTTGTAAAATCCACAATGTGTTTACTTGGCCTTTCCCAAAATCGCTTTAACCTTGGCACCCCTCAGACCTAACATTGGGCGCTCAACCTTCACTTTAACAATGTCGCCTTTCTTCACTTTGGCGAGGCTCTCTACCACGTACGATCCATGCTTGACATTGCTGCAGATATCGTAGCTAACCCTGACGACCGCCCGCCCGAGCCCGACATCTTCGACGACACCGTAGGTATAATCGCGCCCATACTTCAGCCTAAAACCAATAAACGCGACGAGCACGAAACAGATTACAACGAGCGCTGGCACTAAAGTGAGCCATATCGATTCTAACGAAAATTTTATCGGTAGATATCTAAGAGTCAGCACGAAAACCCAAATGATTGCTACGCACATGAAAACAAAGCTTCGGTAAGCTGGGTAGTCACGTTCGAATGCTTGCTTTAATTGAGTCAAAGATAGATAAACGGCATAAGTGCTCAGCACCAAAAGCGCAGCGAGAAAAATCACCTCGTAAGCTGGCGACATCATAACATAGATTGCCGCTAAAACAAACAACGCCACTATTGCTATTTGGGTTTTGAGCATGACGTACTCAGGCCAACCTGCATGATGTTGTTCGAGGAAGTTCTTTAACATTTGAGGAATCTCTTGTTGTGTTTTCTGAAATCGCTTCGCTTTTGGCTTTCGTCCCGTTCGTTTTAGCTTGCTCGGAAGCTTCCCCGCGCTGAGTACCGCATTGCCGACCTTGCGGAAGAAACTCGTCACCTTAGAACTTGTCATATATTTCACCATAAATCAGGCAATTAGTTCTACGGTGGAAAAATATTGCGCAGTTCCATTTGGGTCTCTAACATATATAGGAATCCCACTTGTTAAATTCTCGTCTACCAAGATTATATCTCCTACATGATTTCTCTCAGAGCCACCTACAAATCCTTTGATCAACTGACTCGAATAATAAATATCTGAATGATAGCTTCCTTCGTACTCTTCGATGGTTATTCGTAACACCCCAGCAAGTTTTTCCACCAATAAACGTGGCTCATTGTAGTCGTAGTCCGGATGTTCACCTCTTTCCTCGTCTAGATCCTCAAAATTATAACGCCATTTTCCAGTTCCAGCTTCCGTGATTTTGCAATATTTAGTCCCTGCGTAGTGGTTTACACCTGTGTTGATAATATGAATCCAAAATGGGTATATGGTGACTGGTCCAACGTCTACAAGTAAGCCTGTGACCGCCTGATAGTTTTCGGCTAGTTCCCGCAGAGTTGTGTTGTTGATTGGCAAATAATTGTTTGACATGTATCTGACCACACGCTCGATATCTTTGCCTGCATAAGTTACTTTGTCGGCAATAATCTGAAATGCTGTTGCTTCTCCACCAGTTTCGACAACTTTGAAGTATGAAGCAACCAACAACATCGCTGGCAGCACTAGTAATAGCGCAAGTCCACTCAACACAAATCCACGATTATCTCGAAGAAGCCGCATTTAACTCACCGATTCCCCCCGCCAGACATAAAGTGTTACTGGCTCAAATTCCCACGGACTCCCGTCCCAATAAATCGCGCGCCTTGCGAAGGTTATCCAGTCTTCTGTCCCTTCACCGCTAATCGCGCTCTGTGCCAAGCGCATGTTAAATAGAACTCCAGTACCTTTTCTACCAAGTTCACCAGCAACATACTGATCGCGGAAAATTATGCCACGCCATGGCGGAGGAGCTGCTGGTACATTGTCCCATTGTGCTAGAACTGTTGTCACACTATTAACCGAAATTTGTGGCCTATAATCATACATATAGTAACTACTGCCAGCGTAATCTGCCCGATAACAAATGTAGTAGGGCGAGGTTGTTATTGGATTACTATCATCGATTACATGCAATCCAGTGTTTCGAGAGTCAAGTGGTGGCCTTCCTATGTATCGATAGTCGACACCCAGTACTTCGTAGAGTAATGGTGTACTCAAGGTACCATTTGATTGTCGATTGTACCATAATGTATCACCACCAACGACAAGCCTTCCAATTGTTCGAGCAAACGTTACCAAGTTGCTTTCTGTAATGTTGTCAAAGTTCCTCTGCGCGTCTGGGATGAATATAGTTTTGTAGTAGCGTTGGTTTGGCCATACTGCTGTATCCCATCTAAGAATCTCGTTTCGGAAAAACGTTTCATCGCTAGTTCTAGTGACCTGCCAGCCAGTGTATCTCGCTATCTCGTCCATAAACGCGCGATCGGCGTTGTCATCTAACCAAGCTAGTACGCGGAAGTTTTCTTTTGGAGGAAGTGTTGACATGCGTGTTGCTGTAGCTAGCTCATTGGCGTTTTCAAACTTGGAGTTCCATCCAGTTGCAGTACTTGGATAAACCGTTAGACGATTGTCTCCAATTATAAATTTAAATTGTATATTATGGGGCAGGATTTTATCGAGTTGTGCTCTCGCCAGATTTTCGGCGTTGCCAATATTATCTTGTTTAACAAAATTTATGATGTTATCGAGCGCGCCTGTAAGCTGCATTGTTTCAAGTGCGTCATTAGCGTACCGCTCAAGGCGCAGATAACCTTGTTGCTCATACGT
>Ga0315280_10010462_pt1 | contig 11626 bp, 14 predicted proteins | sample YL17G06_40_MG_FD_203697 | JGI IMG/M metagenome (GOLD analysis project Ga0315280, IMG submission 203697) | Sediment microbial communities from Yellowstone Lake, YNP, Wyoming, USA - YL17G06_40 | ecosystem: Environmental > Aquatic > Freshwater > Lake > Sediment | place: USA: Wyoming | collected... | reverse complement strand
CACGACTACGGTCAAGACTATACAAAAATGTCTCAATTCTTGGATATAATCTGTCCAATGGCGTATCATGTCAGCTTTCATAGGCAAGCAAACTGGGTGGGTGCTGTGACAACTTTTGTCAAGCAGAAGGCAGCAGAAACTTGCGTAGTTGTTCCTATCATACAAGCCTTCTATCAACCTGATAGAAAAGGGCCAGACATTCTAGACGAGCCTGGATACCCAGCGGTCAAAGACGCTATAGAAAGTGCTAGGGCAAACAATGCTTACAGTATCAGTGTTTATATGTATGGTACTATTTCAGCAGATGAATGGAAGGCTATCGACAATGGGTTGAAGAGCTAACATCAGAGAATCCCTAACTTTGTAGTTTCACTTCCTACCAACACCATTTTTCCCAAGGAATATTAAACAATATGAAACATAGTATATTTACCTTATAAGAATTTATTGTTCCGTCGTACAAGAAAGTATAATTTTGAGCTCCAAATTTTCTATTTTCTAGTTTACCCTGGACATGTATGAAAATCGAGTCTCTGATCGGAGGAGAACTGCAATAGATACAGCCTTGTATATCAGAGCAATGACAACTTCTGTTGTACAATGTGGAATATTCATTTTCTAATTCCTCGATTTGGGTTTCACTCAGTTTTACAAGCACTTTACAGTCAGCCTTACATGCATAGTCAATGGCCTTAACACCTAAGAAACCATATTTGGTCAGCGTTAGATAGGTGAAAATATAAGTCTTTCTACCCATTTCATCAACAAAGACATCGGTGCTTTCTACTAATACTCGTCCAGTAACATCAACATTGTGTTGCCTCATAAGATTGAGAAAACCAAACCAAGAGAAGACAAGAAATCCAAGCATAAACAGAATAACCGCCAACATAATCTTCACGAACGTTTTCTGTAGTTTTTTTCGAGCCATGTCATCTATCGACCAAGATTTTTATATTCCTTAATTTGTCGTTGAAATAAATAAAACAAGAAGATTAAGAAATGTCATTGGGATTACCTGGAAATTAGGATTCAAGAAGGATTACCTTTTTTCAATCTGCTATTTACGATATATCTCAGTTATCTTCGGGTAACGGGCAGTATGAAAAGCATTGAAATCAGGGGTGACTTGGATTATCCGATGGCGCGCGCGTGTTTCTGCCTATGGTTGATACAGGGTAGATTGCATCATAGATGTTGGTAATGGAAACTATAAGGAGATACAAGTCAAGTCTAGAACCAAGAATCCTCTATTTCAGGTGAAGAAGACTGTCCCGCGTGATAGCCTATTCATTGTATGTAGCCTATTGACAAAGAATGAACTCTGGATAATTCCATCGAAGGTCTTTTATGAAAAATCGGTCTCGGTAAAGGGAACTCGGGATAAAGAATATGTCCGTCTTAATATAGGGAGAGAAGGTTCTGCAACTTATGAGGAACTTCGCACATATAGAGATAATTTTGTCCAGCTTACACAGGGAGCAACGAGTCGTGTAAAAAAGGAGCTGGAGAGAGCTTCTCGCATAATCCTCGAAAAACATCTTACCCAATCACAAGCAGAATTAAAGATACTTCAAATACTCTCAAACTCCAAATCAGTGCTTTCCACTAGGGAAATAGTAAAGTTTGTTAAGGAAATGCTTGAGCGAGATTTTACGAAAGCTGACCTTCAAGAGTTGAGTCACGGGCGTTTGAGATGGGAAGTAACTACCCGTTTCGCTATATATCAAGGACTTAAGAAAAAGAATATGATCGAATCTAAAGGCAAAAATCAGTGGGTTATCACAGATAAAGGTCTTGAATATTTTCGAAGGGATCCCGGATTATAGCGCGCGGGAGAAGCTCGCCATCTTCTCTAAGCCGCAGCGACCTCGAAAAGGGAAGAGAAGAATAAGCGAGGCTGATTAAGAAGGAAGGGTGAAAAGGGAAACATTAGTGACTTATTAAAATTACCGTAACTAATTGGAAATCATTTAATCTTATATTGAGTTTGCGGAAATTGATTAGGCCTAGAAAATGTAATTGCAGAAAATATTCTTCGCTATCGTTTTACTGAACTGCTTAATCTTTGACATTATGCAGCAAGTGCGCATACTATTTAACATTTAAGTATCTCAAAAGTACAAATGGTAAGAGATAACATGTTAATTTGGTTTATTTTCGGAATTATGGCCACTTTTGTAACCATACTTTACTATATAAACCGTAAAAAAAGGGCTAGATGGATGACTAAAGAGATAGCAGTAGTATTTGTTATTCTTCTCCCTTTATCTTTGATTTTGCTTCTAAACAGGTTTATGATGCCACCTCTAACTCGTTCCTTACTTTTTGACATTTCATCCTTGATTCTGATTTTTCCAGTAGAAATTGTATATTTTTTTTTACCTTCAACTATTTTTCAGACAGACATAACGCTAATTGTAGTGGCTGAGATGCTATACATTTATCTTCTTTCTTATTTAATAAGCCAGATATACAGAGGTTTACGATCGTTAATGAAAAAACATTGAACTGCATTAGAACCTGTGTTTCCTTTTCATTGCTGTTTTTGTAAATATGACTGCAAATACAACTGCTACTAACATAGAGATATTCAATGTCAGTAAACCAAGTTTATCAATCGGCATAATTGTGCCTCCTACAGGCACGCCTCCAATAGTAAAGAACGAGTCGGACTCATCCATTGCCGTATTAATGCCATCACTTGCTACAACTCTTACGAGATAGCCTTCTGAATGTATGCTATTCGTATTCCATATGTATTTTGTATCTAATAGGTCAATAACTAAGGGTTGCCAGCTAGCGCCTCTGTCACCGCTATACATTACCGCATAGGTTAGTTTGTCTCCGTCAAGGTCGTTTGCTTCCCAGCTGATTTCTGTAAGCCCTCTTGGAATCTCGCCACCGTTAGGATACAAAACTCTTACGGTTGGAGAGTTATTGCTGACAATTCTCTGTCCAACCGTCTTACTCTGATTGGTTATTAGAATCTTTACCGTTCCACTAGGATAGGGCATAGTGAAGGCGAAACCTGTAGCCTCAAACTCCGTAGGCAATCCTGCGAACATTGAAAACGTAATGTTAAACCCTACTTGCGTAAGTACTTGACCTTGGTTATCAAAGCACACTATTGAATAATTTCCAGCAGTGCCAGGATAAAGGTCGGGAGCCCCGTTTGGATACGGTACCATGTAGGAACCTGAATTGTTCCATTTTTGAATATAAGTCCGCTAACGAATATTAGCTCTGGGTCCGAAGGGGAATTTTTAAGTTTGTTTAGCAAAGAATTATAGTCATCATAGTTTCATTCAATCACTATTTCAAGTTTTCTCATAGTAAGAATTCCACATGTTTAAAAACGTAGTAACTGTGTGGGTCATTGGTGACATTGTAAACGAAATAGAAAGTATCAAGATCAACCAGAATAATGAATGAGTATGAAATTTTTCGATTTCAGGTTCTTTCCATCTTTTCTTAACCCATGGCAGTGTTGAATTAACAAACAATAAATCATCTTTCACTATTATAATCATATCCCAATTATTTAATTGTTCATCGAGTAATTTAAAAAATTCATCTTCTTTAATACTTTTTTCATAATAAGCTAAAATCTTAATTGGATAGTCAACTGAAAAAGCACCTGTGAAAGTAGCACCAAATCTTCCACTTGTATCGCTTGATGATATATATTCTAATTTTGCTAGATCTTCTCTTAAATCAGTTTTTGTGAGAGTTTGTTTTACTTCTATTAAGAAAGCTAAAGCATCAAGGGGAACATATTTCATTGGATCACGGAGAAGAACAATCCTAGGGCACGCATTATTAAATGTAGCTACTACATCATACTCATCCTTTTCAGGAGTCAGATTATTTAGAAGTTTTAAATCAGAATTCCCTGTGAGCCCGACTCAATGCCATAGTAAATCCTGTGACACCCTGCCTTCTTCATTTTTCTTAGAAGTTCTGCTGAAATAGTGTCCACTCTTGCATTACAGAACCAACTGATTTCGAGACCTCTTGATATTATCTCCTCGCAAATTCTCGTAACTCGATTTGGAAAAAGAGTGAAAATACTGTCAACAATACTTATCTCTCCTACTCCAAATTCCCTGACATCATATTCTATTTCGTCCACGACATTTTCTGGAGTTCTTAGTCTTGTGTTGTGCTTAAACACCAAGCTATCCCCACAAAAAACGCACTGGTATGGGCAGCCCCTGCTAGTTAACATAGTTACTATCGGCCTTCTTGACGCGTGTGGATCTTGTTGAACATGCTGGTGATATTCTTAATATGATACATGAAGAACAAAAACTTTTTAAAAATAAATACAAATATTCCTCGGAAATATATAATAGATTAATTGAATCAACTGGCTGGATATTTACGTATCATACATATAAAAAAGATAATCCTTTGCTTCGTTTAGCTGTATATCACCCAAATCTAGGTGAAGGGTTTGGAATTTACGAAAAAGGAAATCCTGCGATTATACCTCCATTTGAAGCAACCAAAGAAGAGAGAGAATTGATAGGTTCTTTTTTTGAAGATTCCTTTAAATATCTAACAAAAACTAATGATTTTAAACAAAATTTACAAAATTATTGTAAATTGATATTCCTCTTAATTAAAGAAATTCAACCTAAATACCCTAGTATCAGTAAATATGTTCAATATGGCATCCATACATATGAAAATTTGGTAGGTATATCAAGAATAATAAAAAATGAACAAGAGTCTTTTAATATACAATTAGATCCTTTGACTTAAATACTAGAACGAATAGCGACTCGTGTTACTCTCAAATTCACATGTTGGTTATAGATCTTAGAACTGCTTATCAGCCTCGCTCATTTTCCTCTTCGGTCGTCATTTGCATTTCTGCATGATAGAGACCAGTGCCGCAGCTTTCGCACTGAAACACGCCGATCACGAGCAAGATTCATCCCAAGACTTACCTGAAGTCATCACTCGTGCTATCAATTATCCGAACTCTGATATCAGTAAGCTACATCTTGAGATTGTCTCTGAGTCTATTCGCTCCGCTGATTACCCGATTGGTGATCATTTTCCATTTCACTCCTTTTCTCAGGTAAGAACATCCCATGAGCCTAAACCTTTGTGGATAAACACACGACCTCGATATGAGGCTAGTTCGATATTGTCGGGACTCAATTTTGCCTTTTCTTATATTTCTTATGACATCTTCTTCTGAATCTATAGGCTCACGAAAGATCGTCACTGCGTCGCCTATCGTGGAAAGGTTATGGGAATCGCTCCCCCCTACCAGTTTCAGACGTCTTTTCCTAGCGTTTCTCTCAAGAATCCTATTCAAAAACATTGGTTTTGCTCCATTGATTTCGAGAGCGTCGAATGCTTCGGAATGCCCAAAGGACAGACAAAACGCCCCAAGAAGATTGATAGGGTGAGCCCAAACTGCCACTCCCCCAGAATTGCGGATGTCCTCGACGATTTCCTGCAGAGGACGAAAAGGTTCGATGATGCTCTCCGCACCCAAAGCAACAATGTGCATACCTTCGATAGATCTAATCTCAGAGCCACCAACTACCACAACATCGTGTTTCTTACCCTCGCTCTTTGCGCTTCGAACTCCGCTCCGCGTATTGTGATCGGTTATGGCTAACCCTTTGAGACCGATTAGATGAGCTCGTCTGACAACCTCACGGGGCCGACATACTCCATCATTCCAGAGGAAATTGCCATTTAACCTACACACTGAGTAGACCGTATGTACATGCAGATCAAATGCATCATGCCCATTCGGTATTGGCAACGAAGTTCCTTTTTCAGGCATAGAATCCTTATGATTCAATTTTTATTGATACTATTTATACTTACTGCTGTCTTATCGCTTGAACACCCTCGATTGAGTCAGACTACAGCATGGGTCCTGAGCCGCAGTAAAAGCAGATCATCTGAGCCTAAGTACAGTCCAATGCCTAAGAAAACGCAATCATCCAGCCATTCAATTCCAAGATCTCATCCCAATCCGTACAAAATACAACCTGTGCACGTGCAGCCAGACATAGAGGCGATGCTAAAGCAGCTAGAGAGGGAGTTCGATAATAAGCTCTTAGACAAACTCCTTGACAGGCTTGAAGAAGAGTTTAAAGAAATGGAGAAGAAAGTCGAAGAGACAGACGAAGCCTTGGAGAATATAGAAAATAAAAAAGAACAAGAGCCTGAAATAACTGAATCAAAACCAGATGCTGCAGACACTGTAGAAACTGATAAAGAACGATTAAGTAATGAAACATATAACAAAATTGAAAATAATGATGAAACAGAAAATAGAAATGGTAAGGAAAATACGGAACCGAAGAAATTTGAAGATCAGATAGACCTAGATGAAATGTTAGATTCTGAAGATTCGCTCGATTGGCTCAGGGAGCAGACAGACGAAGCCGAGATGCCAGAAATCGAGGAAGCTCTAGGGCCGACGATGGAGAGCTCGCTCGACTTGTTAGAGTCAGTCTTAGAACCTACTATTGAACAGCCTACGCAAAATGAAATAACAGACAGCACAGAAATCGGTATAGCTAATATCGAGTCTGGAATTGAGCAGTTGGAGAATCTGGAGCCCATATTAGACCAGATAGAGCCACTTGAAATAGATGGAATTGAACCCTTAAAGGAAACAACTCCTCTTGACGATGTTTTCCCCGAGGACATAGAAGAGCCATTAGACGACGAAGCTGAGGTGGAGGGACTTTGAAGGCCGCTTTAAAGAATCAGCATATCAGGATAAACATGGTTGTAGAAGGCGAGCCTGCTGAATGGTTGAACGAGTGGAAAAAACGCGGGCTCGTCACAAGCTATACGGATGCCGTCGTCCAAGCACTCAGAACTTATAATGAAAAAATTACAGAGCAGGACTTGAAGCTCGTACAGTTGAAGAATATGAAAAATATGGGAGAGGAATTTTGAATATGAAGATCTTAGATAAAAATCGAAACTTTTTTTCACTCAGCAGATGAAGTATTAAATTTAAAGGAAAAGAAGGTAATGCACATTTACTATAAGCTTTCTACCTACTCTACTCATCTTTCTGAAGGTTCTTAATTAATTTATTAGTTCCATATTGTTTAAATAAATGCAAATTATTAGAATAAAAAATAATTTATTTATAAATAGACGAATTGGAAATTGACAATAATAATAAAATTTTATGCGTTTTTAAATGCATATATTATAAAAATTAAATACTCAATAAATGAAAATTTATTATTAAGAAAATATATTATATTTTGGATATGTATGCTTGATTCACAAAAATTTAATCCTCAGAATTTAAGAGGGATATGAATAAGATCACAAGATGACCACAAAATGGGTTTCGAAAAAATGAATGGAATGGAGTATAATATCAAAAGTATTAGAAAGTCCTTAGAAGACTATCTAGTTTTCTTAAGATACGCTAAAGATCTCATTAAATTGTATTCAGGGCATGAGAAAAGAAGCATTATTAGAAATACCGACACACCCCAAAGTGTTTTAGGAGATTATTACTCCATTAAAGAAAATTTCAGTACTTGGGACAAGCGATTGTTACTGTACGTTGCTTCTCCTTCTGCCTTATTAGCTTCGTTAGGGTTGATTTTATTTGGACTTTATCCTGATCTATCCAATGTTGCTGAGATAACAATCCCTGTATGCGGATTATCTTTCATCTCGTGCGGGATTGGCGTTTATGAAACAACTAAATATCTTTGGAATGAGAAAAAAATTCAAAGATAAACCTCTTTTAATGTTTCCTTTATTCTTCCTCTTTCAATATTTCCTTTAACTTTACTCGTAGAGATTCACTAAACTTTCCATAACTAGGCTCACCGGCTGCTGCGAGAATCGCAACAATATCGTTATGCACACTTTTAATCTGCTTGGGAATATCTCTAAAGACACAATTTAGCACAAGAATATTGACAGCCGATGTATAAGCGAAAAGAGCTCCCATTATCGTAGTGTTCTCAGTTGGGGAAGAAGGTGAAAAAAGCATAGATGCAAATAAAATTACAAACACAGTGCCAGATAAGGCGGCTATTGACAACAATACTACTTTCAACCAATCCCTGTGTTTAGTCAAGCGCTTTCTCTCCATAAACGAGGATAATACAGATTTAAAATCACTATTATCTTTATTTAAGTATATGTTTTGGCGCTGATGCTGAGGGGGGGTTAGTCCCCCCAAGCAGAGTGTTTATCGTCTTGCTCGCCTGCCCGTACACTTTAGTTAAAAGGCCATTGATTTGACATCCTTGTCTCAAATGTAATTTCCATAAGTAGTGTGTTCCGGGAGGAAGGGTGATTTCCTCCTTCATCTCTGATAAATGTTCAGTTTTTTGGTAGCCAAGTAGACCTCCAACAGCTTTTGCATTTGGGTTAATAGCGCTTTCGTGTATCAGTTTTTGAATCTCATCATCCCTTGGAGTCACCCAAGCGGCTATTAACTGAGTGAGATCCTCATTAGTCTCACCTCTTTTTATGAACCAAATCATATCATCTTTCGCTAAAACTCGAACGATTTTTATATCTGAGTAATTTCTTGTTTTACTATCATCATATTTGTATGAGCACTTAATTTCGAAGCTGACGTTTTTCTCTTCATAGCTATATAATTTCTCCTGAGAAAGAGGAAGGACAAGCTCTAAGGTTGCTGGGCTCTTAGGTTTTATGATTTCAAGCGAAGATGAAGCCCAATCAGAGACATCTTGGACTCTAATCGCAACCTCAAAATCTCTTATAGGCTTATTCCAAGGGTTAGTGAGAGAAACTCTTGCTATAGGTATTCTTTTTTCTATAAGAAATTGATATTGAGCAGGAGCAATAGGATTTATTACTCCCCATTCAATGGAAGGCAGAACCTCGAATTTCTCTTCAAATAATTTTCTAAAGGCTCTTTTTATGAACTCCGTCTTCCTTTCTCCTCAGATTAAGGATTTATAACGTTCTATAAAATTTGTGTCTCAAAAAAATTCTCATCATCTAATCTTAGCGTAAGCGACCTCGAAGAGGGAGGAGGAGAATGAGCGAGGCTTATTAAATGAAGGGAAAAAGGAAAACATAAGTGTACCTTCTCCAAGTTTTGATTTACTTATAATTTAAAAATAACTAACAGTAAAACTCAATAGGCTAATATATTTATTTGTAATTTAACCATAATATTTTTAGTGAGAATATGATAAGTCAAATTCTTAAACAAATTTTGAAACCTAATAAATCGAAAATTATTATGTTTTCAATTATTTCAATTATTTTTATCTTAGAATATCATCCTATTGGAGGAGTTCAATACATGGGTTTAATATTTAGAATGATTTTTGAAATAATTCCTATTGATGTTCTTATTGTAATTAATCAAGCTATGTTATTGATATTTATTATACTAACAGTATTCGGGTATGTAGCTGAATTATCAGCCATAGTCGCTTATTTATTTGCTCTGATATTTTTATCTCTTTTTGGTTCAAATTTTGAAATGCTTGGTTTAATCTCCGGTTATATTATCATTACTATTTATGGTTACATCTTATCTTGTTCTATGTATTCACTATTTGATACAATGAAAAAGAGATTAATTCATTGACACTGATTTTTTGTGAATTTATTGAGTTTTTTATTAATAATAATAGTGACAGTAACTAAAAATGTGACAAATATCAATGTCAAAAGGTATGGTTGAAGAATAGTAAGATATAATTCATATTTTCTAAGTGAAATTATTACCCCACCAACTGCTTGTCGAGGTCTTAAGGGGGTTGAAAATGCATTTAGATCACCTTCAGGTGTTTTAAATAACGATATAGTTGACTCTAATTCAGTTCCTTCTGTAATGTTTCCAAAATAAGATACCGTGAAAACCTCTGCTCCTATAGTGTTTGATAATACTATGCTTAAATTATAGGCCCCATTCTCTCTACCAATTAGTACAACTCGATAATTTCCTAAAATTGGCTCAAGAATTAAAATCATATGAGGATTGAAAGGATGATAATAAGATTCAGGAATATCTGTCTCTAGTTTGCCCGTTGCTGTTAATCCCGTATGTCTTCCTATAGGATCATAGGTATGTAAGTCTATGGGAGATTGAATATAGACTAACAACTCTGGTGGTATTGTTTCAATGGGATCAAAGGTTCTTCCTATTGACCAGTACTGTCCTTCGAATAAATCATTCCATGGATTTACAAGGTCTTGTGACTGTGGAGGTAGCATTTTAAAAGGATTTTCCGAACGCTGCTTCCAAAGTGTAATTATATCATCTGTCAAACGTTTGAAATGGTCTGTCTTGAATGCATTGTCAAAGAGTATTTCGTTAGGATAAAATGCTTCATACCCAGATTTCATAATATCGCTAATGAATTGATCTCCTGTGATAGTTGGTACGATATCAATACCTACTCTACCAGACTTCCTAACATAACCATACTCATGACCAGCCCAACTTGTAGGTAATCCACTACTGATTAATGAAGCGCTTGTTCCTCCTCCGCCTTCGAAGCTCTCACCTATCGTAAAGACTGGGTGTTTTTTCCCATTTATATCTGTCCAAAAGAACAGTTTCTTGTTACTTGATTCCCCTACATCGGTTCCTTTGCCTAACAGGGATTTGAGTGGTACTACAAGGGAATGTCCTATTGGGTGAAAGACATATTCGTAGTTTACTGTTCCCATTAGCAGACTTGAGAAAAAGTCGTTATCTGTATAGGTGTAATACAGAAAAATGGGTTCGTAATCCCACTTATGTCCAGATAGAAGAGCGCATTTTTCGGTATCTATGAAATACCAAGCAAATTGCTCATTCCAATGAGCAAAAAATTGAACAGAAAAGCGCTTATTATTTTCATCTACTACTACTCTATAATACCAGTCAGGTCTGTGTCCAGCTTCTTGCATAACTGTATCTGCATCTTTCGTCGCTTTGAAGAACCAATAGCCATAGCTTTTGCTGTTTAGAACCAAGAGCGGAACGCAGTTCTTCCATATCCAATCCTCAACTATTTCGAATGAAGCAATTTTATAACTATCTGAAACATATTCCGAGGAATACCAAAAGACGCCAACATTCAACACTTCATTTGCGGATTTATAGTTTCCTCCAGCCCCTCCGGAGTCTCCTCCTAGAGCGTAAATGTTCCCTCCTATTGATGTACATGCCAATTCGAATCGAGCTGTGGGCATATTTGCTTCAGATGACCAAGAATTTGTTGCTGGGTCGTATACGAAGACTGTTGACTGTTCGCTCCAACCATCCCAACCGCCTATTACATATGCCTTTCCATTAATAACAGGTGTTGTAGGACTCAAATGAGTCCTTTGTCCAGGCATATCTGGTATGGCACCTTTCTGCCACGAGTCCGTTGCTGGGTCGTAGACATCGATCCTAGAGATTTCCGTAGCGCCAGCCTTTGGCTCGTTGCCTCCTATTGCATAAAGTTTGTTGCCCATTACTACAAAACTCTCAATGCTTCGTTCGGCAATATCTGATATTGGTTTCTTCGAACTCCATGTATTTGAGGAGGGGTCATAGGCATATGTCCAAGAACCAGTTGGCCAAGAGCCGTAGGCAACGTACAAGATATTGTTCAAAGCTCCATAACCTGCTTGG
>Ga0315280_10010461_pt1 | contig 11628 bp, 11 predicted proteins | sample YL17G06_40_MG_FD_203697 | JGI IMG/M metagenome (GOLD analysis project Ga0315280, IMG submission 203697) | Sediment microbial communities from Yellowstone Lake, YNP, Wyoming, USA - YL17G06_40 | ecosystem: Environmental > Aquatic > Freshwater > Lake > Sediment | place: USA: Wyoming | collected... | reverse complement strand
CTACTATAGGCGGGTAGATTTGTGATCTCTTTATCTCTGAACAAGACCTTTCCAGAGGTCGCTCGATGATAGCCTGTGACGAGATTAAAATAGGTGGATTTCCCGGCACCATTCGGACCGATGATGGCGTGGATATCTCCCTTCTTAATTTCAAGGGTGACATTATTGACCGCCCTGAGTTTTCCAAATTCTTTGGTTATCCCTTGAGTCTGAAGAAACATCCTATTTTTCCACCAATTGATTGAGTCTTTCTCTCCTTTGAATTACCTTTTCTTGTATAAAACCAAGGATTCCGCCTGGCAGGAAGAAGATAACGACCAGGATAAGCGCCCCCATGACGACGGGCCAATAAATAGTAAACCCAAGAACCCATGAATGGAAGAACGTCATGATGAACATTCCCAAAATGGGTCCGTAGAAAAGCGAAGGACCTCCGAGAATGGCTGCCATGACGGGCTCTCCAGATTTAATCCATGTTAAATAAGATGGAGCCACAGAGCGGTAAAAGGGAACCCAGATCGCCCCTGCGAGTCCAGCAATAGCTGCTGCTATGACAAAAGTGATCAGCTGATATTTTGCGATATTAATTCCTAAAAATTCTGTTCTCTCAGAGTTTTCACGCATGGACACAATGGTCTGGCCAAATGGTGAATGTATGACCTTCCACAAGACCAAAGTTGAAAGCAAGAAAACGATTAGAAGAAAATAGTAATAATTCGTTGGAGATTTCAGAAATTCCGGAGGGAAAATCCCTTGGATTCCATCATCCCCACCTGTAAAATCATGCCATTTGAATACGATGAAGAAGATGAGTTGACCAAAAGCAAGGGTTAAGACAGCAAAATAAATTCCTCTTAAACGAACGCAGAAAAAACCGACGACCAGACCGATGATACTGGCAACAAGGATTCCGGCTACAAGACTGAGCCAGAAATTAAAATGAATCTTTATCATGAGCATGGCGACTGTATATCCACCCAGTCCATAAAAGGCAGCCTGGCCGAAAGAGAGCTGGCCCATATAGCCAAAGAGGAGATTGAAACTTAGAGCAAGCATGCTCATCACCAAAGCTTCACACAGCACCGTAAGATAAAATTCCGTCACAAACAGGGGGGCAATGAAAGAGGCGATGATGAGGAGGATCAACCACCAACCTTTTTTAAGCATCGACTCTTTTTGTTCCGTCTGTTTTATTGCCATTTTTTAACCTTAACCTCAGCCTTAGCCTTAATCCCCCCAACCCCCCTTTAGCAAAAGGGGGAGAGGGGGGATTTGGGCTCTATCTTTCCGGTCTTCCGAATATTCCCCACGGCCGAATGATCAGAACCACTGCCATGACCATGAAGATGAAAGCCAGAGCCAATTGAGGTTTAAACATAATACCAAAAGCATAGACTTCTCCGACAATAAGAGAACCGAGAAGTGTTCCTGGGAGACTCCCCATACCACCGATAACGACCACAGCAAAACATTCAATGATAATCTCCATATCCATACCAAGAGCCACGGATCCAAATGGAGCGGTGACCGCTCCGCTTAATCCGGCTATGAAAGCTCCAAGGACAAAAATCCATGTAAAAAGCCATGGAATGGGTATTCCCAAAGCAGAGACCATCTCCCGATCATGTGCAGCAGCCCGGATAATATCACCGAAACGAGTTTTATAAACAAGCCACCATAAAAAGACAACCAGACCTAAACCTAATAAAATGACGAAGAAGTTATAAGAAGGGAACGGGAAGCCAAAGAGGAAGACAGCCCCCGTGAAAGGTTTTGGTCTCGGTATGGAAAGGAATTCTCCACCCCATGCCCATTTGACGAGATCAGTAATGATTAAAACAATGGCATAGGTCGATAAAAGTTGCTCAGGCCAACCCCTTGCGTACAGGCGCCTGAGTAAGACGAATTCGATAAGTATTCCTATTGCCGCCATAATGAGGGCAGCGATGATTGCTGCGACATAGAAACCGAGAACCGGCATCAATAGAAGTTTCCAGATACTGTAAGAGAGGAAGGCCCCCAGCATATAAAGGGAACCATGGGCAAAGTTGAGGACTCTCAACACGCCAAAAGTGAGGGAGAGGCCCGAGGCGACCAAAAAAAGGAGAGCCGCCCGGGCAATCCCACTCATGAACTGGCTGAAAAGAACGTCAAAGGACATGTCCAACACCAAAATGTCAAATGTCAAAATCCCAATACCAAATGAATGTCAAAGTCCAAAATCCAAAAACTTTTTCAATTTAAGCATTTGGATTTCATTTGACATTTGAGCTTTGACATTTGGCATTGCTTTACCTAACTACTCCTGTCTTCTTCCAGATTTCCCTTACACTGGCCTCAGGCCGTATGACCTGGTCTCCAGGGACTCTGGTGATGTCTTTCCAGATTTTGAATGGGTAGTTGGGGTCTTTAGCAATGGTTCCCTGATAGCACGGCACTGTCCCCATATGGTCTAAAGCACGAATGGAGAATTTTTGCCTTAAACCCTCAAAGGGCATTCCTTCGATCGCTTTGATAACGGCATCCGTTTCGGTTGTTTTTGCTTTTTCTATTGCGGCTTTCAGTAGATAAATCGCATCATAATTCTGGACGGCCCATCCATCAGGGTAGGTTGCGGTTACTTTTTTATATTTTTCTACAAACTCCATCATCTTTGGATTGGGATCCATAAAGAAACATCCCCTTCCGAACCCCATTGTCCCTTCGGGAGCATCCGGTCCCAGAGCCAAAAGAACAGGAAAGTCGTAGAGGGCAATAAAGGGAGTTTTTTCGAAGAAGCCATAGGGAGCTGCCTGTTTGGTGAAGGAGACCAGATCTCCACCGAAAAGGGAACCATGAACGGCATCAGGTTTCTTGGCCATGATGGCTGTGATGAATGCAGTGAAATCTTTTTCTCCCAACTTTGGCCAGGCCTCGTAAACGATCTCGGCTCCCGGAACTAATCTTTTGATTTCCTCAGTAAAAGCGGCCTCTTCGCGGCGGCCAAATTCATAGTCCGGGCCGATCGTACAGAACTTTTTTGCCATAGGAACTTTTTTATTGAGATAACGCGTTGCAGCGATGGCTTCCATATAGGTATTTGGAACAACCTGGACAAAATAGGGTGAGAACTTATCAACCGTCATGGCTTCGGTATTGGCGATGGGAGAAATTCTTAAGACTTTGTACTCAGAATGGACAACTTGCATCGCAAGTCCTGTGCCGCTACTGCACGGCCCTATAAGAAAATTGACTTTTTCTCTCAGGATCAGGTCTTTTACTTCTCTTACGGCGACATCAACCTTTGCTTCAGTATCTCGAACGAATAGATCCAGTTTTCTGCCCAGGATACCACCCTTGGCATTGATCTCTTCCATGGCGATCTTAATGCCTTTGACCCCTGTTTCGGAGTACATATGGCAGCCTCCCGCGAAGTCATAGATGGCTCCAATCTTGATTGGTTCCTTGGCTGCAGGGGCTTTGGCAGCTGGTTTAGCAGGGGCTGCTTTCGCAGGTTCCTTAGCCGGGGTTGAGGCAGGTTTGGCCTGGGCCATCACCATCGAAACAGAAATGATGCTCAAGATAAAACTAAAAACCGTTAGAATTGCTAACTTTCTCATCATCTTTTTCCTCCTTCCTTTTTAAAGAGATTTTGGTGAATGAAATCTTTTTCAAATCTTTCTTCAGCGCTTGAAATATAATGAAAATGAAAGGTTGTCAAGCAAAATTTAAGAGATTTCTGAAAAATCCCGAAATCTCTGATTACACCGATTAGGGATTGATTACAGAGAGCGTGTAGTAGTTTTTTAGAGCTCTCATTAGCCATAAATCTCGGGATGGGCCTGAACTTCTTTAACGAAATCCCTCACCGTGTCATCGAGCAAGAATTTAGTTTTCCAACCCCACTCCTGTTGAGCCCTGCTTTCATCGATATTTCTGGGCCAACTCCGGACAATTTGGGTTAGTTCTGGATCGGGTTTAAATTGGATATCCGCTTTGGGAACTACCTTTTTGACGGAGTCGCAAATCTGCCTTGCTGTAGCAACAAAACCGCCCACGCAGTAAACTCTTCTTTTGAGCCGTGAATTATCCACCTCGTATAAACGAATAAGACAATCCACTGTATCTTTGATATAAATCAGGGCGACGTGCGTGTCCTCCTCGACAAAGACCTTATAAGGCCTGCCCAGAGCAGGCTCTGAAATCATGAGGGTGCTGTAAGCAGATGCGCCTCCGGGTCCTCTTCCTGGTCCAATCACAGACGGTAATCGAACCCCTCTGAAATCGACACCAAATTTTCTGCAGTAGTATTCCCCCATTCTTTCTGAGAAAACTTTTGTGACACCGTACATGGAGATGGGCATCTGAATCGTGTCTTCATTGACTGTATCCGGAATACCCAGGCCGAAAGTGGCAATTGTGCTGAGGTAGACGACTCGTTTAACATTAAATAGCCTTGCCGCTTCAAGGATGTTAAATGTCCCCCCGGCATTGACCTGATAAGCAGTGATGGGTTTTTCTTCGGCAGACAAAGAAAGGAGGGCTCCTGTGTGATAGATGCCGTCTATTTTGTATTGTTTGACGACTTCCAAAACTTCTGCCCATGAGGCGAGGTCACCCTGAACAATCTTTACCTTATCCTTAATGTCATGAAGAAGTGGCGAGGAACGAACAATATCGAAGAGGACGACATCTTCTCCTTTTTCTAATAGAGCGTGAGCAAGATAAACACCTATAAAACCCATTCCGCCAGTAATCAGCTTTGCCATATGCGTTACCTCTCTTTAATTAGACATAGTTAATAGCAAGAATAAGGCCAAAGTAGCTTTTATTTTGAGTTGGTCTAACCCCTTGAATCTAAAATGTTTTTTAGTTTATGCTAAGTTCTTTAAAAAAAAATGCATGTAGAAAAAAATCTACATATATTATGCTGTTCAAAAATTTATCATTTAAATACAGTTAATTAGCACTTATGTAGAAATAATTCTACATGTAGAAATAATTCTACATTTTAAGTGGTGGAAATTGGAATATTTAATTTTTTCATTTTTTTGTATAAAGCCGTCCGATGAATCCCTAAAAGTTTGGCAGCTTTATTTTTATTATCATTAGAAATCCGAATTGCATGGAGGAGGGCTTCCCTCTCCATATCTTCTCTGAGATTCCTGAGAAGAGAAGGCTGGAGTTTAGAAGAACCTTCACTCATCCTTTGGAGAAAAAACGGGAGATGGCGAAATTGGATCGCGTCCCCTTCGGTAATATAAATAATTCTCTCCAAAATATTGGCGAGTTCCCGAACATTTCCAGGCCAATCATAATTTTGAAAAATATTTACCACCTCTGGAGAAATCTTTGTTACATGGGTTCCCAAGTCTTTGTTAATGATTTGAGTAAGATGTTCAGCAATGATTGGGATATCTTCTTTTCTCTCCCGGAGAGGAGAAATTTGGATTGGAATGACGTTCAAACGGTAGTATAGGTCCTTTCTAAACTTTCCTTCGTCAACACATCTATCGAGATTTTCATTTGTGGCAACGATCAAACGAAAATCACATTTGGTTAAATGAGTTCCCCCCAATCGCTCCATCTCTTTTTCTTCTAAAACGCGAAGAAGCTTAGGTTGCATCTCCAGAGGAAGATCGCTGATCTCGTCTAAAAAAATTGAACCCCGATGGGCTAATTCAAATTTACCAGGTTTGCCTTTAGTTCCTGCTCCGGTAAAAGCCCCGGGTTCGTAACCAAAAAGTTCTGCCTCTAAAAGATCTTTTGGAATGGCCGCGCAATTCAATCGAATAAAAGGATGAGTTCGGCGGTCACTGGCGTGATGAATAGCATGGGCGAAGAGTTCTTTCCCCGTGCCACTTTCTCCTATGAGAAGCACGGGGGCATTCGTCTTCGCTGCTTTGAGTGCCAACCTCTTCAATTCGATAATTTTTTCACTCTTTCCAACAATATTATTGATTGTATATTTTGATGATCTCAAGGTCTCCAATTCTTTCTCATAAAATTCTACCTTCGATTCTAATACATTTAATTTTCTTGCCAAGGCATGGACATCTCGAACATCCTTAAACATCACCTGACCATAAACGGCTATCACGTTACCATTCATTTTAATTGGAATGCGTTGAACGACCATATCTTGTCCCATGATTCGATGAGGCTGGTCGATCTCTGGGATTCCGGTTTTTGCGACAATGTCCATTCGTGTATTTTCAATCACCTCGGTGCAATTCTTACCAATCGTTTCTTTCGGATCGATCCCAAGGAAGTTTCCATAGGTTTTACTAAAAAAAATGATTTTCCCTTCCGGGTCAGTGATCATCACTCCATTGTAGATGTTGTCGAGAATCGTTTCATAGAAGGAAATCTTTTCCTTAAGCTCATTTAGATCTTTGGATTCCATGTCAATTCTCCTGAAAAATTTGATACCAATCTATCACAAAAACAGATTTTTTCAAAATCCTTCATCTTCATAGAGGGGAATAACTTTGAAAGAGCTGAGTTGAATTGTTTTTACTTTTTGGATGTCTCTGAAAGGAGTGAAAACCCTCACCACCTTTTTCTCCTCGAAATAATTTCTTATGACCCCCAAAGCCAGAGTCTCATCATTACTATCCTTTAATCCTATAAGAAGACCATTAATCCGTAATGCCCAGTCGAGGGGGATGGTGTCACCGTTCGCATCTAAGACTTCTCCTTCTATTTGGACATCATTGATTACTAATTCGTAGATGGTGGAATGTTTAAAATAATCTTGAAATTTATTTGTTCTATAAACCCTCCGCTCCTCCATGGTCCTCGGTTTAACTTGGTAAGATAAAGGCAGGCGATAGATTTTGTACAGCGAGTTCTCTTTGTATAACTCTAAGATATGTTCTATTTCGTCAGATTTTTGTAAAGCAAGGATAAACCGTGGGGAAAGGAGATCGATTTTTCTTCTTTTTAATTCTTTCCCAGCTTCACCTAAAACAAAACCGGTGGTATCAACGATGATCACTTCAGCTCCATGTGAGGGAGCTTTATCCACCATCATTTTTATCCCCTTTAGATGGATCGGAAAATGCCCTTCGGGTGTGGTAGACCCGACAAAGAAGATTTCCGGCGGTGATAATACTAACTCCCAATTTGGGTCAGATTTGAATATGGCAAAGCCTATCGTGGTGGGAGGGCCAAGAAAGGATTGCCCAATATCTGCATCAATAAGAGCAACCTTTAATCCTCTTTGGCAAAGATTGAAGATCAAGAATTTTGCAAGGGTGCTCTTTCCTGTATCGGTTGCTCCAAGAAGAATGGCCACGCCTTTTTCTTCTTCCAAAACATGCAAAAAGTCAAACCATTCTCTCGGCGCAGAAATTTCCATGTCTTTTTCGAATCGTTAAATATCTCTACTTTATGGTTACAGGGAGGAGATGTCAAGCGAAGAGGAGAAAATGAAGGGGTATGGTCACTTTTACACAAAGAGTTTTTATCGGTATACTCCCACCTTTTGGAGGTATCGGCACATCTCGATCAAGGCCTCCATCTGGATGCCCTCGTGGGCTGATCCAGCGATGGAGAGCATAAATCCGCCTCCCTCCATAGCTTCTCGTAGACATCGATCGACTTCTTTCCGAACCAATGCCAAATCGGATTGGCATAGAATCTCATTACCATCCACATTTCCCAGAAGGACGAGATCCTTTCCGAACTCCTTTTTGATCTCCCCCATTTTCATTCCTGCACCTGGTTCCATGCCGTGAATCCCTTTGATCCCCGCTTCGACAGCCATAGGTATGTAGTCCCGGATATAACCTTCGGAATGCCAGAATACGGGAACCGAAAGGGAATCGACAATACGGCGGTAATAGGGGAAGGCGAGTTCTTTGAAATCGGAGGGAGAGACGTATCCGTGTCCCTTGAAACCCATGTCATCGCCCATGATGACGAAGTCCACTCCCAGCTCTACGGCATGCTTTGAAGTTTCAATAAACCACTCCGTCTTTAATTCCGCACTTTCCTGAATCAAAGCCCTTTTGTCAAAGAGGGCGTAACAGAACTCGATGAGTCCAAAGGCTTCGATGGTTAAACCGAGAGGGCCACTGTGAGAGAAGAGGGCAAAGGGATGATCGGAATAGTTCTTCTTCCAATCCTCCATCAACGGACGGCTGTACCGTTCATTCAGTTTTGGCTCAGGTGAATATTTTCGGAGGTCATCCCGGGTGGCGACCGCCCCCCCGACATATCTGCCATGTTCCCATCTTCTGCCAAACTCATCTACCCCGTTCCACCCGGCGTAAATGGCACCTCCGAGGGAATCTTCTGGAGGAGGAGGGTTGGGAGAGTATCCGAGGCCTGTTGGCGTACCTTCGCACCATGACCGGCGGGCGATGACAAAGACGTCCACACCAAGTTGATTCCAGGTTTTTACCATGTCTCCTTGTCCTATCGCGTGGACAAACTTAGCCTCGATAGCATTGAAGAAGAGGGGAACCCTATCCGGGTCTTTGTGATTGATGGTGGTAAGAACCCTTTCCCTTGAATTCATTGATGCTCTCCTTTCACCCCGTTAGAAAGCCCAGCCATTCATGGCGGGGGTAATATGATTAAAACTTGGATCCCTCACAGAAAGGGCGGGGTCAAAAAGCCACGTCCTTTCTAACGGGGTTCATTTGTAGAATACCGAAGGAAGCCAGAGAGCCAGCTGCGGAAAGAAAAACAGCAGGCCCCAGACGAGAATGAGGGAGATCAAGAACGGCGCGGCACCCTTGTAGATAACGCTGATGGGAACCTTCGTTATATTTTTCACCACGAATACGCAGATCGCTACCGGAGGGATGACGACACCGATCATTTCGACAACGGCGATCACGATCCCGAACCACAGGGGAGGAAAGCCGAGTTTGAGGGCTACAGGATAAAAGATAGGGGTGGCAAGAATCATAAAGGTCAGGTCATCAATGAAGGAACCCCCAAGTTCGTAAATAATACAGATAAGAATCATAATGAAGTAGGGGTGGACGGGCAGCGCTACGACCCAGTCTGCCGTTTTTTGTGGAATGTTACTCACGGCAATAAAATGGGAGAGTACTGTGGAGCCTGCGATGAGCATGAGAATCATGATGGCGGTGCGGAGGCCCTCTTTCACTGACTTGATGTATTTCTTGAAGGTCATATCACGCTTGACGACTGCCAGAAGGAGAACTGCAAAGGTGCCGACCGCGCCTGCCTCCGTGGGGGTGAAAAAGCCCTCCATGATCCCGCCGACTACCAGGATAAAGACAATCAGGATCCAGAACACTTCTGGAAGAGAGCGCATTCTTGCTTTCCATGTAGATGCTTCAGACCTAGGCGCAATGGCTGGATTGATCTTGGCCCATCCATAAATGATGCCCATAAAGAACAGCGCGATGATCAGTCCCGGGATGATGCCGGCGAGAAAGAGCTGGCCGATGGACTGTTCTGTGAGAATGCCCAATATGATGAGAACAACGCTCGGCGGTATGATACAGCCCAGGCTTCCAACGGTCGCAACAATTCCTGTCGAAAGCTTCTTGTCGTAGCCATATCGGTCCATCTCCGGGATGGCAACGCTGGCAAACGTTGCTGCTGTGGCTGCAGATGAGCCGCAGATGGTTTTGAAAGCTGTTGCGCCCATAACAGTGGCCATCGCCAGACCGCCGGGGACATGCCCGACGAATCTATGGGCAGCATCATAGAGTCTCACCGCTATGCCGGCATTGAAACCGATCTGTCCCATCAAGACGAAAAGCGGGAAGACCGTGTACCCGTAATTTGTCATGACGTCATAAAAATCTCTCGCGAGGAGATTAATAGCGGGATAGAAGCCGTTAAGGTAGGCAAAACCCAGAAAGCCGACCAGCGCCATGGCAAAGCCCAACTCGATACCCGTGGCGAAAAGAAGGAGTAACAAAACAATGCCTGCAATGCCCACCATAGTCTCATTCATATTCACCCCTCCAGATTCTCACGATATCGAAGATGAACACGCAGCACTCAAGGAAACAGCAGACTGCGACGCCGTAAGCGACAGGGTAGAAAGGTATCTTGATGGTGGCTGAAACTTCCCCTGATGCGTGAAACCTAGCCCCGACATTGAAAAGGTTATACCCTATGAACACAAACAGAAACAGGCACAGGACGCGTGTAAATGTGTTCATTACCTTTCTACCTCTCTTGGAGAATTTCTCCAAAAGGAAATCCATGTACACATGCCCTCTGTCCAACGAGACCTGTGGGATACCGAAGCCGATTACGAGCGCCAGTAATAGTGACACGATCTCGAAAGTCCCGATGATAGGATGACCGCCTGCTCTTAAGAGCACATCGGCAACGGTCAAGAGCATCATAAAAGTGACCGCTCCACCGGCGATGAAGTTCAGGAGTTTACTTATGAATCGCAAGATATCCGATGGGTTAGGCATCGTTCCTCCTTATTCAAGGCATCGAGGGACCTCGGTGTAGGGAACGGTTTAAAACCCTGCCTACCGGACAGGCAGGCGTTCCCTACAGGAAATTTTGTGAGATCCCTGTGACTTTTCAAGGGGCCTGCAAGATTAGAACGCAGAGGGTATTCCTCTCTTTTTCTGCTCTTTGTGCCAGTACCCGATTCGCTCTTTGATGTAGCTCACCCAGCCATCGATCTCAGATTCTTTATATCCTTTGTCAACCATATTCTTTTTGTAAATTCCGAATACAGGTTCGACAGCCTTTATCCATCTGGCGGCCTCGGAATCGGAAAGGGATATCATCTGTCCGCCCTTGCGTGTGAATAAGTCCCTTCCCTCTATATCCATGGAATCCCACAGGGCCCCTTGCTTGTCTCTGGCTTCGGAGGCTACCTCGATGAATATCTTCTGAATGTCAGGGGACAGGGTGTCCCATTTCCTCTTGCTTATGACCCAATAGAAGGTAATACCCGTTCCGAGCTGCCAATCTGCCGTTACGTACTTCGTCACCTCCGCAAACTTCCAGTACTTAAGCGTAGAGAGATCCACTGTGACTCCCTCGATGACGCCTCTTCTCAAAGAGTCGTAGACATCTACCATTTCAAGGGGGATCGGAACGCCGCCCAGAGCCTTGATGACTTCGGTCATCACTCCTACACATCTGATCTTAATGCCCTTCGCGTCTTCAAGGGTCTTGACAGGTTTGCTAATGGTCTGAAGGATAATGGGTCCAGAAGTAGTCAGGTAAAGAACTTGGACATCATTCCATTCCTTCGGTTTGTATTTGTTATAGAAATCCGTAGCCACCATTGTCGCTGCCCAGCCGCTCGGAAACCCCAAAGGTAGATCGAATACTTCCGTCACAGGAAAGCGGCCCCGGGTATATTGAATGTGAGACAGACCTAAGTCTGCGATGCCTGTGACTATACCATCGTACATCTTGGGCGCTGTAAGAAGTGTACCTCCCGGGTAGTATGCGATCTCCACCTGTCCGTTTGTACGCTTTTTTATCTCGTCGCAAAACCATCCGGAGAGGTGAGACATTGGGTGAGTGACCGGAAGGTAATTGGCGGCCTTCAGCTTGATGACATCCGCCCCGCGGACGCAGAGATTTTAAAGGTGCAATTTATTTTACATTGGGACCTATTTTCTACTTGAAACGGAAATCGAGTTTAAAATCATAGAGCCAGGGGATCGTTGG
>Ga0315280_10010460_pt1 | contig 11628 bp, 10 predicted proteins | sample YL17G06_40_MG_FD_203697 | JGI IMG/M metagenome (GOLD analysis project Ga0315280, IMG submission 203697) | Sediment microbial communities from Yellowstone Lake, YNP, Wyoming, USA - YL17G06_40 | ecosystem: Environmental > Aquatic > Freshwater > Lake > Sediment | place: USA: Wyoming | collected... | reverse complement strand
GTGCGGGAGATGGTCCGCATTCAAAACCAACTGGCGGCCTCGCAGGTTTCCGCCGAAATCCAGCCGCGCGTCTTCGAAGAGAGTTTCACCAACCTGGTTCTTTACGTGAGTGACGTGCGGGGCGAAGGCAACGACTGGCGCGGCGTCTTCCTGGGCGACCTGTCGGCCAGCGAGGGGCCCAAGGTGACCTTCGCCGAGCGCGCCACCGTTCTTCCCGACCCGGCGGGCAACCGGCTGCAACTGCACCTGGTGAACGGCAGCAGCCACGAAGTGCGCCCCAACCCGGACGAGTACCTGATCTCGCGGTTCAGCGAGAGCGACGTGCCGGTGTCGCTGCCGGTCCCGCCCGAAACGCGCGCCAAGCCCTTCACCGAGCGCTATACCAGCGAGCTGCTGGCGCTGCCCTTCGGACACCCGGACCGCCCGCCGGGGCGGATTGAGCTGCACCGCCGGCTGGCGCTGCCGGCCGCCTGCCTGGTGCTGGCGCTGGTGGGCATTCCGCTGGGGCTGTCGTCGCGGCGGGGCGGCAAGTCGGCCGGCGTGGTTCTCACCGTCCTGCTGGTGTTTGCCTATTACATGCTGTTTGTGGCCGGCATCAGCATGGCGCGCCAGGGGCGGCTCAGTCCCGGCCGCGCCGTGTGGATGGCCGATGGCTGCTTTTTCGTGTTCGGCGTTTTGCTGCTGTTCCGCGTCGATCGGGAACACACCCTGGCCACCTGGCTGTTCCGCGCCCGCGCCTACCTGCAGTCGCGCATCACCCGCTTTCAGCATTGGGAAGGGCGGGTGACCGGCGCTGTCGCCTCCGGCCGATTCCGCTTCCCTTCTCCGCAACTGCTGGACGGCTACGTGCTTCGCGGCTTCATCTTTTACTTCCTGGTGGTGCTGGCGGCCTTCCTGATGATGGCCGAGATCATCACCTTCTTCGACCTGCTGAACGACATCTACCGCTATCGCGCTCCCTGGAGCACCATCGCCACCTATTTCCTGTTCCTGGCGCCCCAGTTGACTTACGTGGTGGCACCGATCAGCGTGCTGGTGGCGGTGCTCGCCAACTTCGGCATGCTCACCAAGCGCAATGAGTTCACGGCCATGAAGGCCAGCGGCGTAAGCCTGTACCGGGTCAGCCTGCCGGTGTTTGTGGCGGCGGCCGCCCTGAGCGGGGCGCTGTTTGCCTTCGACCATTTCTATCTGCCGGCCGCCAACAAGAAGCAGGAAGCGCTGCGCAGCCAGATCAAGGGCCGCCCGCCGCAGACCTATCTGCGCCCGGAGCGCAAATGGATTTTCGGCCAGCACTCGCGGATCTACTACTACAACTTCTTTGAGCCCTCGGAAAACGTGATGGGCCAGGTGAGCGTGTTCGATCTGGACCCGCACACCTTTCAGTTGCGCCGGCGCATCTCGGCCGACCGGGCCCGCTGGGAGCCGCGCGTCAACAGTTGGGTGCTGGAGAACGGCTGGGTGCGGGAGGTGAACGGCATCCAGGTGACGGGCTTCCATCGCTTCGCGGTCGAAGCCTTTCCGTATCTTGAGGAAAGGCCCGCTTACTTCAAGAAAGAGGTGAAGCAGTCCATCGAGATGAATTACCAGGAACTGAAGCGCTATGTGGACGACCTGCATCAGAGCGGCTTCGACATCGTCAAGCTTTCCGTCCAGTTCCACAAGAAGTTTTCCTTCCCGCTGTTCGCGCTGATCATGGCCCTGATCGCCGTCCCGTTCGCCTTCACGGTGGGGCAGCGCGGGGCGCTGGCCGGCATCGCCGTGAGCATCGGCATCGCCATCATCTACTGGACCGTCGCCAACCTGTTCGAAAACATGGGGAACATCAGCCAACTGCCGCCGGCCATGGCCGCCTGGGCGCCGGACGTGCTGTTCGGGCTGACCGGCGTCTACCTGCTGCTGAAAGTGAGAACCTGACGGCTTCGGCTGTAGGCTGTGGGCTGCAGGCTGTGGGTCAACGCCGATCACAGGATGGCCTACAGCCCACAGCCCAGAATGCGCTATACTGCGGCTCCGGAAAGGAGTGCATGGATATGACTCGCCTGAAGATTGCGGCCGCGCTTTGCCTTTTTCTGGCGGCCGCCCCGCTTCTCTATTCGCAAGCCCCGCTGGAAGAGCTGAGCCGGTTGAAAGACTATTCGGCGGCGCGGGCCGGCAGTTGGGACCGCACCGGCGGCAACGCCGACCGGCTCCAAATCCAGCCGGGAGAAACCGTGACGTTGGCCGACCAGCCGGGCCCCGGCGCCATCACCCACATGTGGATCACCATCGCCTCCGGCGAGACTTATCACCTGAAAAAGCTGGTGCTGCGGATCTACTGGGACGGGGAAGCAACGCCCAGCGTGGAAACGCCCGTCGGCGATTTCTTTGGCATGGGGCTGGGCGAGTACATCGAATACCAGTCATTGCCGCTGAACGTCGCGCCGCTGCGCTCGCTGAACAGTTACTGGTACATGCCGTTCGCCCGCGCGGCGAAGATTACGGTCACGCACGAGGGCACGCAGCCGGTCGGCGCGTTCTATTACAACTTCGACCTGCGCAAGCTGAAATCGCTGCCCCCGGGCACCGCCTATTTCCACGCCCAGTACCGGCAGGCATCGCCGAATAAAGGCGGCAGCGAACCGTGGAACGCCAACCCCGACGCCAACAAGCTGAAGAACCCAAACGGCGAGGGGAACTACGTGATGCTGGAAGCCACGGGGCGCGGCCACTTCGTCGGGGTCACCCATAGCGTGCTGCAGAACCAGGATTTCTGGTGGGGCGAGGGAGATGAAATGGTCTTCATCGACGGCGCCACCACCCCGCAGATCATCGGCACCGGGTCGGAAGACTATTACACCGGCTCCTGGGACTTCCAGAAGCCGTTTTCCTATCTGTATACGGGCGCGCCGCTGGTGGGGGTGGAACGCGCCGGAAGCCGGTCGTTCGTCTACCGTTTCCACATCCCGGACCCCATCCCGTTCGAGAAGTCGATCAAGATGACCATGGAGCACGGCCACGCCAACCACCGCGCCGACAACTGGTTCACGGTGGCCTACTGGTACCAGAGCGAGCCGCACGGCGCTTTCCCCAAGCTCCCGGCAGTGAACGATCGCTTGCCGCGGCTGCATGCGACGGGCGGCCCCGGCAACGCGGGCAAATAGGTGTCAGGTGCCTGGTTTCAGGTGTCAGGTTGAGACTTCCGGACCTGGCACCTGAAACCTGAAACCTATTTCCGCACGGCGCGAAAGCCGCAGACCTTCTGGCGCCAGAACGGATCGAAGCGCGAGAGATTTGTGCCCGCATGCACCTGCGCCTGGTAGAAGGTGTCGCCGTCGTTCACGATCCCGACGTGCTTGAGGTTGTCGAAGAAAACGATGGTGCCCAGTTCGCTCTTGGCGGACGGCTTCGCCAGCCGCGGCAGTGACATGTAGTATTTGCGGGCCGTGGTGCGCTTTGTCAGGACGCCATTGTCCAGCATAACCCGCCAAAGAAAGCCGGAGCAGTCGAAGGACTTCATCCCGCTGGCCCCCCACACGTAGGGACGGCCCAGGTGGCGTTCGATGGTGGCCCGGTCGGGCGTCCATAGCTCTTGCGCCGCAGCGCCGGGGGCAAGGGCTGCGGCGAGCGCCAGCAGCAGTGACGCGCGGCGCGTCATTTGACCGCGTTCCCCAGCAGCAGGCCGAGGCCGATGAACAGCCCCGCCAGAAAGATGGCGACTGACCGGTTGTCGGCGTTCAGTTGGTCGGAGAAATGGACGCCCGGCGTCAGCCAGTCGAAGATCTTATAGGCCGCGACGAAGCCCGCCAGGCCGATGGCCAGCGAAACGGCAATGGTGATCACGTAGTGCTGAATGTCCATATCCGCTTTCTATATCACAGCCGGCCAGGCGGGGGCGTCCCGACGTGTGTTACTCGCCGGGCCGGTTGGCGGGCTGGCCCAGGCCGCCCCCGGCATGGGAACGCCGGGCGTCGCCGCGGTTGAGCTGATAGCCCAACAGCCGCAAGCCCTCTTCAATACCGCTCTGCAAATCGCCCACGGTGCGCAGTTCGCTCAGGTCGACGGCGAATGCGCTGTCCGGCATTCGATCGAGCAGAACCTGAACGACATCCAAGGCCCGGGTCTTTCTCGAACGCTGCGCCCCCATTCCCGATTCTTTCATCTTTTTCCGCCCCCTCGATTCTCGGTGATCAGCAACATGGCAAACAGTCATTAGATGCGGAATGCGCTCTTTCGTTCTTGACTTTCAGCGCTTGGCGGCTGACGGTGGACGGTCGCCGGGCTGCCGCCCGCCGCCAGGCCGCCTGAGCACCGGCTCGGTGGGGTCGATGCGCAGCCAGAGCAGCGCGCCGAGCAGGTACGTGGCGCAGGCGGTGTCCAAGGCCAGGTTCCAGGAATGAAAGCGCTCCAGGAAGATGCCCACCAGAAACGGCGACAAAGCGCCGCCCAGGTTGCCGAAGGTATTCATGCACCCGGACACGGTGCCCGCAAATTCCCTGCCCGTATCCACGCACACGGCCCAGCAGGCGCTCAGCGCGAAGTCGTTAGAAAACGCGGAAAGGGAAATGGCAAGAATGGCATGGGCGGGGTCGCGCAGGAAGAGACTGGCGGCCAGGAAGCAGGCCGCCGCCACCAGGCTGGCAACGCCCACCGTGCGGCGCCCGAACTTCAGCCCCCGCCGGGCCACCAGCGCGTCGGTGAGCAGGCCCCCAAGCATGCACCCGGCGGCCCCGAACAGCAGCGGCAGGCCGGAGTACAACCCGCTCCGCTCCGCCGATAGCCCGCGTGCTTCCCGCAGGTAGGTGGGCAGCCAGGTGATGTAGAAGTACCAGCCGTAAAACATGCAGCCGTACATCAGGCAAAGGGCCCAGAGGTTGACGCTGGTGAACAGCGCGCGCCAGGGCACGCGCGGGCGGCCGGTGGCCGTCACCGCGGGCCCGGCGCGGATCAGTTCCAGCTCCGCGGCGTTCACCGCCGGCTTCTGGGCCGGATCGTCGCGGAACCAGGCGTAGAAGGCCACGGCCCAAACCAGCCCAAGCGTCCCGAAGATGCCGAAGCTCCGCCGCCATCCCACCGCCGCCAGCAGCGCCACCACCGTGTAGGGAGTCAGCGAGCCGCCCAGGCGCGAGCCGGTGAAGATGATGCCGTGGGCCAGGCCGCGCTGCGTGGCCGGCATCCAGCGCGAGAAGATGCGGGCGCAGTTGGGGAACGCGCCCGCCTCGCCGGCGCCAAACAGGAAGCGGAAGGCGGCCAGCGACAAAAAGCTCCAGGCGGCACCGGTCAGCGCGGTAAACAGCGACCACCAGACCACGATGCGGGTCAGCACGCGGCGCGCGCCCACCAGGTCGCCCCACCACCCGCTGGGCACTTCCATGAGCGCGTAGGCCAGCGTGAAGGCGCTGAACACCAGCCCCATCTGCACGCGCGACAGGCCCAGCTCGGCGGACACCGTCGGCGCGGCCGCCGAGATGCATACCCGATCGATGTAGGTGATGACGGAAAGTAGGAAGGTGAATGCCAGGACGACGTAGCGGACGCGCGTGGCCTTCCCCGGTTCCCTGCCCCGCTCCCGCGCCGCGCCGGCCTCCGGATCGCCCATGGTGCCCGATCAATGTATCAGCCTGGGCGCGGGATGTCGGCAACATTCGCATGTCCACCGGGCGGCACGCCGGCGCGGCACCGCTGCATTTCCGTGCATGCGGATTGGCTGGCGAACGTGTATTATGCACCATGGCGCAGGCGCCCGGCGCGCTTCCGGCGCCTCGGAGGAACTCATATGAAGCGTTTGTTCAGTTTCCTGGTCTTGACGGTGGCGGGTCTATGCCTGGCAATCTCCCCGGCGTTCGCGCAGCGCGGCGGCGGAGGCGGCGGAAGCCGCGGCACGACTATGCCGCGTGACCCCATGTCCGGCACCAAGCAGGACAGGGCCCAGAAACAGCAGAGACAGAGAGAGCCCACGGTTGCCGATCAGCTCGCGGCGCGGCCCAGCCTGGCCGCCAAGCTGCAGGCCGAATTGCCGCCCAGCACCAACCTGCAAAGCGCAGCCCGCGGCTTTGACGACCTGGGCAGGTTCGTGTCCACCGTCCACGTTGCGCACAATCTCGGGATTCCCTTCCGGGACCTGAAGGCGAAAACGACGGGGCGCTCGGCCATCAGCTTGGGCAAGGCCGTCCAGCAACTGAAATCCGGCATTGACGCCAAAGCCGAGATCAAGAAGGCCGAGAAACAGGCCAAGCAGGACATCAAGGACTCGAAGAAGGGCTGAGCGCCGGCGACATGATCCGCGAAAATCCGCGGAGCCCGTGTCCATCGGGGCCACGGTTTCTCACGTGATATAATCACGGCATAGCCAGCGAGGTACCTGTTCATGCCGAACGATGCAACTCTTCAAAAATACCAGGACCTGTTCCAGAAAAAGGCCTTTGCCAACCTGGCCACGCTGATGCCCGATGGCCGCCCGCAGGTCACGCCGGTGTGGTGCGATTACGACGGCAAGTACGTGATCGTGAACTCAGCGCGCGGGCGGCGCAAGGACCGCAACATGCGCCGCGACCCGCGCGTGGCGCTGGCCGTCGTCGATCCCGACAACCCATACCGCTACATCGAGATCCGCGGCCAGGTGGCGGAGATCACCGAGCAGGGCGCCGAGGAACACATCGACCGGATGGCCAAGAAGTACCTGGGACTGGACAAGTACCCGAACCGGGCGCCGGACGAAGTCCGCGTGCTTTACAAGATTCGGCCCGAGGGCTTCTCCTCCATGGGCTGAGAAGTTCAGGCTGTAGGCTGTAGACTGTAGGCTGGAGGCTGGCGCCGCCAAGGATCAGCAGGCGCTCCCTTGACTTACGGCCCACAGCCTACAGCCCACGGCCCACAGCCTATAGCCTCCAGCCTCCGGTTATGGTTTAATAGCCGCGTTCGGGGATGCGCATGACGAAGGGGAAAGGCGTTTCACGGCGGGCGGTGCTGGGCGGCATGGCGGCCGGGGCCGGCCTGGCGGCCACCGCAGCCGCCGACACCTTCCAGGAGATCAAAGCGCGCGCCGCCGAAGGCGGACCGCTCAAGCTCAAGGGCCGCATCCGGCAGGCCGTCTGCAAGTGGTGCTACAAGATGTCCACGGAGGACCTGGCGCGCGAAGCGGCCAAAATGGGCATCCAGGGCGTGGACCTGATCGAGGGCCCGGATTGGGAGATTGCGCGCAAGTACGGCCTGGTCCCCACGCTGGTCAACGGCGGGCACAGCATCGCCGACGGTCCCATTAACAAGGTCAATCACGCCAAGTTCGAGGCCGAGCTGTACAAGCGCATCGACGCTGCGGCCGCCGCCCGCGTGCCCAACGTCATCGTCTTTTCCGGCAACCGCCGGGGCATGCCCGATGAAGAGGGCGCCGAGAATTGCGCCCTGTTCCTCAACAAGGTCAAAGCCCACGCCGAGGACAAGGGCGTCACCCTGGTCCTGGAGCTGCTCAACAGCAAGGTCGATCACAAGGATTACATGTGCGACCACACCAGGTGGGGCGTGGAGGTAGTGAAACGGGTGAGCTCGCCGCGGGTCAAGCTGCTGTACGACGTTTATCACATGCAGATCATGGAGGGCGACGTCATCCGCACCATCAAGGCCAACATCCAATACATCGGCCACTTCCACACCGGCGGGAACCCGGGCCGAAACGAGATCGACGACACCCAGGAGCTGTATTACCCGGCCATCATGCGCGCCATCGCCGATTCCGGCTACACCGGCTACGTGGCGCACGAGTTTGTCCCGAAGCGCGACCCGCTGGTCTCGCTTCGCGAAGCGGTTCTGCTGTGCGATGTGTAAGAAGAACTCACCACGGATGAACACGGATGAACACGGATAGAGGCAGCTTCATCCGTGTCCATCCGTGTTCATCCGTGGTTAATAACAAAGGTAGGAGAAGCTATGGAAAACATGGATCGGCGCAAGTTCCTTATCAATTCCGCGGGGGCGACGGCCGGTGTGCTGGCGCCCACCATGATCACCCGGGCCTTTGGCGGCAGCCCGAATGACCGCATCCGCGTGGCGGTCGTCGGCTTCAACGGCCAGGGAGGCAGCCACATCCGATCGATCCAGGGGTTGAAAGACCAGAACGTGGAGTTGGCTGCGCTGTGCGATGTGGACGAGAACGTCATTGCCAGGACCATGAAACGGCTGGAGTCCTCCGGCGCCAAGCCGGCGACCTACACCGACATCCGCAAGCTGCTGGAAGACAAGTCGATCGACGCGGTGTCCATGGCCACGCCCAACCACTGGCATGCGCTGGGCACCATCTGGGCCTGCCAGGCGGGCAAGGACGTGTACATCGAGAAGCCCGCTTCGCACAATATCTTCGAAGGGAAGAAGATGGTGGAGGCGGCGCGCAAGTACAAGCGCATTGTCCAGGTCGGCACCCAGAGCCGCTCCAGCCCGGCCTTGCAGGAAGCCGTCAAGCACATGCGGGACGGCCTGATCGGCGAGGTCTACATGGCGCGCGGGCTGTGCTTCAAGTGGCGCGACACCATCAACAAGAAGGAGGACGGCCCGGTCCCGGCCGGCGTCAACTATGACACCTGGCTGGGGCCCGCGCCCAAGCGCCCCTTCAACCCCAACCGCTTCCATTACAACTGGCACTGGAACTGGGACTACGGCAACGGCGACAACGGCAACCAGGGCATCCACGAATGGGACATCGCCCGCTGGGGCCTGGGCGTCAAGTTGCCTACCAGGGTCATGTCCATGGGCGGCCACTACATGTTCGACGACGACCAGGAAACGCCGAACACCCAGGTGTGCACGCTGGAATTCGAGGTGGGCGGCAAGAAGAAGCTGCTGGTTTTCGAGGTGCGCCACTGGATGAGCAATCACGAGGGCGGCATCGGAGAGGGCCGCGGCGGGAGCGAAGCCGACGGCGTTCCGCCGGCCGAAGGCCAGCCGCAGGCAGCAAGCAAGGGCCGCGCGCCGCGAGGTGCCGACCCCAACACCATCGGCAACATCTTTTACGGCTCCAAGGGCTACCTGGTGATCAGCGGCTATACCACGTACAAGACGTTCCTGGGCAGGTCGCAGGATCCGGGTCCTACCAAGACAGGCAGCGGCAACCATCACGCCAACTTCTTCCAGGCCATGCGCAGCCGCAAGATCGAGGACCTGAACGGCGACATCCAGGAAGGCTACGAGTCGGCTGTTAGCATGCACCTGGCCAACATCTCCTATCGCACGGGCCGGGCCATCAACTTCGACCCCAAGACGGAGAAGATCGTGGGCGATGCGGAAGCCGCCAAGCTGGCCACGCGCCAATACCGCGCCCCGTTCATCGTTCAGGAGAAGGTCTAGGGAACCACAAAGGCACGAAGAGCACGAAGATCGCAAAGAGAGCTATCTTTGTGTTCTTTGCGCCTTTTTGGTGAGGTTTTCGAACAGGAACAGGCCGCTTTTCCCAGCCACGGCAAAATCCAGGTCGCCGTCGCCATCGATGTCGGCCACGGCCACCTGCATTCCGCCGCCCGCTTTCGATCCCTGATCGACCGCGTGGCGGATCCATTCCACTTCCGTTCCACCGGCCGCCTTTCGGAATTCGTACCAGTAGACGCCCAGCGGCTCGAACTCGCCCGGGTCTTTGCCGTTGTGCGCCATGTAACGTTTGCCGGTGATGAAATCGGGGCGGCCATCGCCGTTCAAATCGGCCATGGCGACGGCGTGCGCCTGCGACCAGCTCTTGTCAATCAGGTGCTTCGTCCATTGATTGTTCGGCCCCTGCTCCATCCAGAAGATCCCGTAGTCGTGGGCCAGCGAGGTCAGCAGGTCGTTGCGGCCGTCGCCGTTGACGTCCAGGACATGGATGAGGCCGGCCTGGCCCAGGTCGAACTCCGGGCGCCACTGCCACTGGCCGTGGCGCGGGTCCGGGGGCGCTTCGAACCAGCCTTTGGGCGTGATGATGTCGGTGCGGCCATCCCCGTTCACGTCGCCGGCGCCGATGCCGTGCCCAAAGCCTTTTTCGCTGACCACGTGCTTGACGAACTGGCCTTTGCTGATTTCGTACCACGCCAGGGGGCCCGCCCCGCCGAACTGCGGCAGCAGCTCCCGCGCCCTGCCGTCGTTGTCCACATCCACCAGGAAGGCGAATTCACAGGGGAAGCCGCTGTCGATGGGGTGCTCTTTCCACTCGCCGCTTCCCTTCCCCGGATTCTCCCACCAAGCCAGCTTCTTGGCGAACCAGGTGGCGGTGACGATGTCAGCATGGCCGTCGCCATTGACGTCAATGGGCAGATCGCTGAAGGCATCGATGTAGTTGTTGGTGAGCGGGAGGGCGCGGAATTTGTGCTTGACCCACTTGGGCGCCTCGTACCAGTTCTCGCCGGATACGATGTCCGGCTTTCCATCGCCGTTGATATCGGCGAAGGCGCAGGTTTCGCTGGCACCCGGGTCAATAGCGTGTTTGTCGAAGGGGATATCGCCGCGCTCGGCGGCGATGATCGCCAGCGAAGCCACCAGAAGAGCAACAACCGCGGTTATACGAATCAGCATGCCGCAAATTCTACACGAGCCGGCTCGCTGTTCAAGCGCGGAATCGGACGCAGATAAACGCAGACCATCCCGCAGGGCGGGACGGAACCAACAGAGCCGCCAGTGCAAGACCGGGGGCCGGCGGGACGCCAGGTTGTTCGCCAGGCGCGGCGATGGCGAGGTCGAGGTAAACAAGATCGGCGATGGGCGGTTTGTGACCAGCCGGGGCGCGCGCCTGGCCCTTGTGCCGGGATCATCGGGCCGAGCCGAATACCTGATCCTGGGCGGCCGCGCCCGCCGTTTGGTCAAGCCGTAGGCAGTTGTCGTGTCTCGCAGTTGGCTTTGTAACGTATCGCCATTGCGGATTGCGGATTTCAAGCGCCGCAAGTCCTTGAAATCCGCAATCCCAAATCCGCAATCCGAAATTGCCATGACCCTACACTGGTACCTGCGTACCGTATACCAAATACCTACCTCTGGTCCCTCTACTAACCAAGCGCGTCTGAAAGTGCCACCAAGCGCCACACAGGGAGGCCAAGTGATTCGCATCTTTGTGGGGCTTTTGAAAAGGGCGCTCATTGTGGCGGCGACGATAAGCATCTTTGCGGTGGCTGCCGGGTTGCTTCTCGCAAAACTCTCCTGAATGGTCGCCGGCGGGCCTGCGGAGGACACGGAGGCGCAAGCGGCATTTCCGCCCGCTCCGCACCCGCCGGCCTGGTCCCGATCAGCGGCCACCCGGTCGCGGCTTATTGTTTTAACCCAGGAATTTGACGCCGTAGGAATACAACTGCGTTCCGGTCTCGGCGACCGCCCGCACGATCATGCCCCGCGATTCGCTGATGTCGCTCTCCGGCTGCTTGGGCTGATAGTGCATGTTGACTGTTATCTTCTCGTGCCGCGCATAGAGGCGGCTGCTGCGGAAGCCGATCCCGCCGCGCGACACGTTGACCGGCTCCAGCACTTCGGTGCTGCCGTCGGACTCGCGGCAAATGCGGGCCCGGGTGCGCATCTGGATGCGGCGCGACCTCCGCCGCTCGGCCCCTTCCGCCAGGGCTTCGCCGCCTGCCGGGGCCGCCAAAGGAGCCGCCGGGGGAGCGATTGGCGCGCTCGGCGCCGCGCTGTGGTGCGCAGCGGCGGCGGCCGCCGCTC
>Ga0315280_10010457_pt1 | contig 11631 bp, 13 predicted proteins | sample YL17G06_40_MG_FD_203697 | JGI IMG/M metagenome (GOLD analysis project Ga0315280, IMG submission 203697) | Sediment microbial communities from Yellowstone Lake, YNP, Wyoming, USA - YL17G06_40 | ecosystem: Environmental > Aquatic > Freshwater > Lake > Sediment | place: USA: Wyoming | collected... | reverse complement strand
CACGGCCACGACACCGGGTCTGTCGCGCGCCACCGCCTCGAGTGCGCCGACGTCGTTCAATGGCACGCGCACGAAGCCCTCGACGAGCGGGCCGAAACCAGCCTGGATCTTGGGGTTGGCCGTGGCCGACAGCGTGGCAATCGAGCGCCCGTGGAAAGCCTTTTCGTAGACCACGATCTCGGGCCGCGTGATGCCCTTGTCGTGGCCGAACTTGCGCGCGATCTTGATCGCCGCTTCATTCGCTTCGAGACCCGTGCTGCAGAAGAACACGTTCGTCAGGCCCGAGATTTCGCACAGCTTGGCAGCGAGCTGTTCCTGCAGCGGCATCTGGTAGTAGTTCGAGCAGTGGATCAGCTTCGTGATCTGGTCCTGCAGCGCAGGCACCAGTTTTGGGTGGGCGTGACCGAGCGTATTCACGGCAATTCCGCCCAGAGCGTCGAGGTACTTTCGGCCCTGCGTGTCCCAGACCCAGCAGCCTTTGCCATGCGACAGCGCGAACGGCAGGCGGGCGTAGGTGCCCATGACATGGGGTTCGGGCGAGGTGACCAGCTTTTCCGGGGCGTTCATCGACGGCTCCAAACAAATGCGGCGCGCTGGCGTTTCTTCACGGCCCGCGCCGAATCGATTCTATGGCGCCTCAGGTTTGCGCCGATCGCGTCGATAGCAACCGGATGGACGATGGCGTGGACATTCTGGATGGGCCGGTGCGCCACGCACCGCGCGCCGCTGCTGTGCGATCGCTCCCCGCCACGGCGAACCCCAAGACCGCAATCCTCACGCGCATGCCCAGGCTGCGTTCGTTGCTGATCGTCGGGCTGACACTCGATGGCAAGGTGTTTCGTCCCAGCGACTGGTCGGAGCGCCTGGCCGGCGCAATGTCGGCCTTCCGGCCGGCAGGCTCAGACTCGGGAATCGCTTCATTCATCGGCTACTCGCCCTACTGCGTGCCGCGCAGCGTGGACGGCCACAAATGCGTGCTCGTGAACGAGGCGTTGCGCGGCATCGAACTGTTGGCCTGGGACTTCGTCATGAATTTCGCGCGCGACAACCAGCTCGAAGTGCGCGACGTGACGCCGCTTACGCAGCCACAATGAAAAAGGGCTCGCGCTGCGAGCCCTTCTCGGTGGCGCGATTCAGACCCTGGGAGCCTGGGTCGCCAGCGCCTTGACCTGGGCCGACAGGCGGCTCTTGTGGCGCGCGGCCTTGTTCTTGTGGAAGATGCCCTTGTCGGCGACCGAGTCGATGACGGGTTGCGCCAGTTTGAACAACTCGGCGGCCTTGGCCTTGTCGCCGCTGGCAACGGCCTTCTGCACGTTCTTCACGACGGTGCGGAACTTGGACCGCAAGGCAGTGTTGCCGGCGTTGAGCAGTTCGTCCTGGCGCACGCGTTTCAGCCCGGAGGCGCTGCGTACCGTTTTTTTCTTGGCTTTGGTGGTGGTTGCCATGCTGTCTTGCCGGGATGTTGAGCTGAGCGAAGCGCGCGAGTATAGCAGCGCCGTTGCGCCCCGGGCTTGGCCCAACGTCAACGCCTTGGTGGCGCGGCACCGGGCGCACCGGCGCTCCCTATAATCCAGCGCCGCCGCTTCGCGGCAGCCCACGCCTGCGGTTTCTGGGATCATTGTCATGAACCTGTTGCGGGCGGCGTCCACTGTTTCCCTGCTCACGCTGGCGTCGCGCGTGACTGGCCTGGTGAACCACATGATCCAGGCCGCGCTGTTCGGCGCCGGAGCCTGGATGGACGCGTACAACGTCGCGTTTCGAATCCCGAACCTGTTGCGGCGCCTGTTTGCCGAGGGCGCGTTTTCGCAGGCCTTTGTGCCCTTGCTCGCAGCCACCCGCGCCAAAGACGGCGATGAAGTAGCGCGCTCCCTGGTTGACGCGGTGGCGACGGTGCTGCTGTGGGCGCTGGTCGTGACCTGTGCGCTGGGCATCATCGGCGCGCCCGTGATCGTGTGGCTGATGGCCGCCGGCTTGCGCGAGTTCGACGGCGCTGTGCTCATGACGCGCCTGATGTTTCCCTACGTCGCCTGCATGTCGCTGGTGGCGCTTTCCGCGGGCATCCTGAACACCCACAAGCGCTTTGCCGTGCCCGCGGCAACGCCGGTGCTGCTCAATCTTTCGCTGATCGCCGCGGCCTGGTGGCTGGCGCCGCTGTTCGAAGCGAACGGCATTCAGCCGATTTTTGCGCTGACCGCCGGCGTCATGCTGGGCGGGCTGCTGCAACTCGGGGTGCAGGTTCCGGCGCTGCTGCGCATCGGCAGCCTGCCGCAGCTCGGCCTGGGCTGGGCTTCGATGCGCCGTGCCTGGCAGCACCCGGGAGTTGCACGCGTGTTGCGGCAGATGGCACCGGCATTGCTGGGGGTGTCGGTGGCCCAGCTCTCCCTGCTCATCAACACCCAGATTGCCTCGCAGGTGGGTGTGGGCGCGGTCTCGTGGCTGACCTACGCCGACCGCCTGATGGAGTTTCCGATCGCGCTCCTCGGTGTCGCGCTGGGCGTGGTGCTGATGCCGCAGTTGTCGGGGGCCCAGGCGAGTGGCGATGCAGAGCGCTATTCGGCGCTGCTCGATTGGGGCCTGCGCCTGACCCTGATGCTGGCGCTGCCCTGCGCCGTGGCCTTGGTGGTCTTTGCCGAACCGATGGTCGCGGTGCTGTTCCACCGCGGTGCGTTCCAGGTCCGCGACGTCCACAACACCGTCACCGCCTTGATGGGCTACGGCGTCGGCTTGATGGGATTGGTGGGAGTGAAGATCCTGGCCCCGGGTTTCTACGCAAGGCAGGACATTCGCACCCCCGTACGCATCGCCATCGTCGTTCTGGTTCTGACGCAGTTGATGAACCTGGTGACGGTGCCGTGGTTGGGCCATGCCGGGCTGGCGTTGTCGATCGGTCTGGCCGCCTTGATCAACGCCGCCTGGCTCTTGATCGGCCTGAGGCGCTGCGGCGCTTACCGCCCCGAGCCCGGTTGGGCGGGTCTTGCCGTGCGCGTTGTCGTCGCCACGGCGCTGCTCGGCGCGGTGTTGGCTGCGGCGGCGCGTGGGGTCGACTGGATCGGTCTGCAGAGCGCGCCCTGGCTGCGCGCGGGTTGGCTTGGCTTAAGCCTGGGGGGCGCGGCGCTGCTCTATTTCTCGACACTCGCTTTAGGGGGTATCCGGATAGGACAGTTTGCGCAGCGCGGATAAACTCGGCGCATGTCCGGGCCACTGCACTTCGAGGCGCCCACCGCACTCGAGTATTTCGAGGCGCTGGTGGCCGATGACGCCAGCCTGTCATTGACCGAGGCCGCGGCGGCGATTGCACAGGACGAGTTTCCCCAACTCGACCCGCAATGCGTGATTCTCGAAATCGACCGGATGGCTGAAAAGCTCAAGCGGCGCCTGCCGGCCGACGCCTCGCCGATGCAGCGCCTGCTCTGGCTGAATCGCTACTTCTTTCAAGAGCTTGGCTTTGCCGGCAACGTCAACAACTACTACGACCCCGACAACAGCTATCTGCACCGCGTGCTGAGCACGCGCCGCGGCATCCCGATCACGCTCGCGGTGCTCTACGTCGAACTCGCGACGCAGCTCGGCCTGTCGGCGCGCGGTGTCTCGTTTCCCGGCCACTTTCTGGTGAAGTTGCGCCTGCCAAGCGGCGAAGTCGTGATCGACCCGTTCACCGGCCACTCTTTGTCGGGCAGCGACCTCGACGCGTTGCTGGCGCCCTACAAACGCAAGCGCGGCCTGGAAGGAGAATTCGACGCACCGCTCGGGCTGTTCCTGCAGGCAGCGCCGGCGCGCGACGTGCTCGCGCGATTGCTTCGCAACCTGAAGGAAATCCACGGTTCGGCGCAAGACTGGCCGCGCCTGCTGGCAGTTCAGGAGCGCCTTGTCGTGCTCTTGCCGCAGTCGTGGGAGGAGTGGCGCGACAGGGGTCTGTGTTACGCGGAAATGGGCCTCGACGCGGTTGCCGCGCACGATTTCAGGTTCTACCTCAGCCATTGCCCGAATGCGCAAGACCGGGCTGCCATCAGCGAGCGACTGGCCGGCTTCAAGCGACCCGGACCGCTGCGCTTGCATTGAACCTAGAAGCCGCAGTTGGACGCGCCCGAGTGGGCCGTGATGCGGTGCGCTGGCAAGGCGCGACGACGCGGCGGGCTCATGCCCGCGAGGAGGAGCAACGCGGCCAGCGTGCCGCAGCGCGGCGCAATCGGGTGCGTAGCGCTCTCACCCGAATGGCGAGGGTCGTCGTGGCTATAGATCTCGGTGTTCATGCGGCGGAGCCAGCGGAGGGAAGCGGTCAACTGCGGTTTCTAGGTTGGGCCTGCGCGGGCTCGGCGCGGCGCCGTAAAATGCCCGCCATGACGCCGCAGCCTGCCAACTTCACGAACCAGTTCCTGATTGCGATGCCGGGCATGGGCGACGGCATGTTCGCCGGCACCGTGGTCTACATGTGCGAGCACAACGAAAAGGGCGCGCTCGGCCTGGTGATCAACAAGCCCATCGACATCAAGCTGAAGAATCTGTTCGAGAAGGTTGAGCTGACCCTGGACCGCAGCGACCTGGCGGAGACGCCGGTTTTCTTCGGTGGGCCGGTTCAAACCGAACGCGGCTTCGTGTTGCACGAGCGTTTGGGCGGTGCCGAAGGGCAGGGCGGGCACTACAACTCGTCGCTGCAGATTCCCGGCGGTCTTGAAATGACGACGAGCAAGGACGTGCTCGAAGCCATGTCCCACGGCGCGGGGCCGAAGAAGGTGCTGGTGACGCTGGGCTACAGCGGCTGGGGCGCGGGCCAGCTGGAAGACGAGATGAGCCGCAACGGCTGGATCCATGTCGGCGCCGAACCCGGCATCATCTTCGACACACCGGTGGAGCAACGCTATGCGCGCGCGCTGTCGCTGCTCGGCATCGATGAGCACATGCTGAGCCACGACGCAGGGCACGCATGAACCGGCGGCGCGATGGTGTCTGCGCACAGGCACCTGCCGCTGGATGGGCGTCGCGGCTGGCGACGCGCGTGCTGCAAGCATGACAGCCCATGGGCAGCCGCAGCCGCAGCCGCCCGTGCTGTCGTATCTCGCTTTCGATTTCGGTCTGAAGCGCATCGGCGTGGCCAGCGGCAACAGCCTGACGCGCAGCGCGACGCCCCTGAAAACCGTGGCCGAATCGGGAGCGCAGCGCTTCGAGGCCATCGCGTCGTTGATCGGGCAATGGCAGCCAGACGCGCTCGTGATCGGCGTCCCGTTCCATCCCGACGGCGCGTCGCACGAGAACACAGGGCGCGCGCAGCGCTTTGCGCGCCAGTTGCGAGGGCGGTTTTCGTTGCCGGTGCATGAAGTCGACGAGCGCTACAGCACGACGATGGCTCGCGCCGCCGGTGCCAAGGATCTCGACGCCGGCGCCGCGGCGATCATCCTCGAGCAGTTTCTGAACAACATCGAGTGCGCGCAAGAATGAGCGGCCTTGCCCTTGACGCCGAAGCGCTCTACGTCGAGCTTGCCGCAGCGGTGCGCGCCATGCTGCGGCCCGATACGTCGCTGGTGGGCATCTTGTCGGGCGGCGGCTGGCTCGCCGAACGCTTGCAGCGCGATCTGGCGCTGCCGGGTGCGCACGGCGTGATCTCGATCACCCTGCACCGTGACGACTTCAATTCGCGCGGCATGCCGGCCGAGAGCCGCCAGACACGCCTGCCGTTCGAGATCGAAGGCCGGCACATCCTGCTGATCGACGACGTGCTGCACACCGGCCGCACGATCCGCGCTGCGGTCAACGAGTTGTACGACTTCGGCCGGCCGGCGAGCGTGCAGCTCGCGGTTCTGGTCGATCGTGACGGGCGTGAACTGCCGATCAGCGCCGCCTTTTCAGCCGCGCGCATTTCTCTGCCGCGCGAGCAGCGTTTGTCGCTGGAGCGTGACGCCGAGGGTCGTTTAAGTTTTCAGATCGAGGCGAAGTCGAGGTGACAGCCTGATGCTCGAGCAGCGCAACCCGCAACTGAACCGCAATGGCGAGTTGATCCATTTGTTGTCGATCGACGGCCTGCCGCGCGAGGTGTTGATCCAGATCCTCGACACCGCCGGCACGTTCCTGAGCGTGAACGACCGCGAAGTGAAGAAGGTGCCGTTGTTGCGCGGCAAGAGCATCTTCAACCTGTTCTTCGAAAACAGCACCCGCACCCGCACCACGTTCGAGATTGCGGCGAAGCGCCTGAGTGCGGATGTCATCAACCTGGACATCGCGCGCTCCAGCACCGCCAAGGGCGAGAGCCTGCTCGACACCATCGCCAATTTGTCGGCGATGCACGCCGACATGTTCATCGTGCGCCACGGCGAGAGCGGCGCGCCGTACCTGGTGGCGCGACATTGCGCGCCGCATGTGCACGTCATCAACGCCGGCGACGGGCGCCATGCGCACCCGACGCAAGGCCTGCTCGACATGTACACGATCCGCCATTTCAAGCGCGACTTCACGAACCTCACGGTCGCGATCGTCGGCGACATCGTGCACTCGCGCGTCGCGCGTTCCGACATCCATGCGCTGACGACGCTGGGTGTGGCCGAGATCCGCGGCGTCGGCCCGAAGACGCTGGTGCCGGGCGACCTGCGCGAAATGGGCGTGCGTGTCTGCCACGACATGACCGAAGGCATACGCGGCGCTGACGTGATCATCATGCTGCGCCTGCAAAATGAACGCATGAGCGGTGCGATGCTGCCCAGCGCCGGCGAGTTCTTCAAGAGCTACGGCCTCACGCCCGAGAAGCTGGCGCTGGCGCAGCCGGAGGCGATCGTGATGCACCCGGGCCCGATCAATCGCGGCGTGGAAATCCACTCCGATGTCGCCGACGGCAAACAAAGCGTGATCCTGCCGCAGGTGACGTTCGGGATCGCGGTGCGCATGGCGGTGATGTCGATCATCGCGGGCAACAGCGCATGAGCCGGCTTGACGCGCGCCGCATCGCGTTGTCATGCCGGCGCAACGCCGCGCCGTGGCCTGCCCGGTCAAATTCGGCACCCGGCCCGGTATCCCCAGCATGAAGATCCTGATCCGCGGCGGCAGGCTGATCGACCCGGCAACGGGCCGCGATGAAGTGGGCGACGTGGCGATTGCCGCCGGGCGCATCGTCGGCCTGGGGCGCGTCAGCACCGACTTCCGGCCCGATCGCAACATCGATGGCAGCGGCCTGGTGGTGGCACCGGGCCTGGTCGACCTGGCGGTGCGCCTGCGCGAGCCCGGCCACGAGCACGAAGGCATGCTCGAATCGGAAATGGCTGCGGCCGTGGCCGGCGGCGTGACGAGCCTGGTCTGTCTGCCCGACACCGACCCCGTGCTCGACGAGCCAGGCCTGGTCGAGATGCTCAAGTTTCGAGCCCGCAACCTGAATTTGTCGCGCCTGTTCCCATTGGGCGCGCTGACGCGCGGGTTGCAAGGCCAGGCGCTGACCGAAATGGCCGAGCTCACGGAAGCCGGCTGCGTGGGGTTCTCGCAAGCCGAGGCGCCGATCGCCGACACGCTGGTGCTGCACCGCGCGCTGCAGTACGCCGCGACGTTCGGCTACAAGGTCTGGCTGCGCCCCTGCGACGCCTACCTTGGTGCGGGCGTCGCCGCAAAGGGGCCGCTCGCGACGCGCATGGGTTTGTCGGGCGTGCCCGTGATCGCCGAGACGATTGCGCTGCACACCTTGTTCGAGCTGGTGCGCGACACCGGGGTTGGGCTGCACCTGTGCCGCCTGAGCAGCGCTGCCGGCGTCGAGCTGGTGCGTCGCGCCAAGGCCGAAGGCCTGAGCGTGACGTGCGACGTCAGCGTGCACCAGCTGCATCTGATCGACATCGACATCGGCTACTTCGACGCCGCGATGCGCCTGTCGCCACCGCTGCGCCAGCAGCGCGACCGCGACGCGATTCGCAAAGGCCTGGAAGACGGCACGATCGACGCGCTCGTCAGCGACCACACGCCGGTCGACGCCGACGCGAAGAACCTGCCGTTCGCGCAGGCCGAGCCGGGCGCGAGCTCGCTCGAATTGCTGCTCGGTCTCGCGCTGAAGTGGGGCAGTGATTCGAAGCTGCCGCTGGCTGCTAGCCTGGCCAGCGTCACGAGCCGGCCGGCGGCCCTGCTTGGCGCGGCGCTCGGCTCGTTCGCATCGAGTGTGGGCAAACTGGCCGAGGGCGGCGCGGCCGATTTGTGCGTGTTCGACGCGGCTGCGTTCTGGACGGTGAAACCCAGCGCGCTGGTGAGCCAGGCGAAACACACGCCGTTCGCCGGCATCGAGCTGCCGGGGCGCGTGGCCTTCACACTCGTCGGCGGGCAAGTCGCGTTCGAGGCCCGCCCGCGCTGAACCTCGCGCGGGTCAACGCAGCGATGTACCGACGAGCCAGGGCATGGTGGCGCCTGGGCCGCGTCGTGCTGGAGGGTTTGCGCGGCTTGCTCATCTGCGTCTTCGTGTTTCCGTTCCTGAACCCCGCGCAGCGCAAGCGGCAGGTGGGGCTGTGGGCGTCGCGCACGCTCGCGGCGCTGGGCGTCGCGCTCGACGCACAAGGCAAGCCACGCGTGGGCCCGGTGCTGCTCGCGGCGAACCATGTGTCATGGCTCGACATCCTTGCCATCGATGCCGTTCAGCCCGTGCGCTTCGTCTCGAAAGCCGATGTGCGCCATTGGCCGGTGCTGGGCTGGATGATCGGATGCGGCGGCACGCTGTTCATCGAACGCGAGCGCAAGCGCGACGCGATGCGCGTCGTGCACCAGCTTGCGCAGGCGCTGCAGGCGGGCGAGACGGTGGCTGTGTTTCCCGAAGGCACGACGAGCGACGGCACCGGCCTGCTGCCGTTTCACGCCAATTTGCTGCAAGCGGCGATCTCGACCGAGACCCCGGTGCAGGCGGTTGCGCTGCGCTATCGCGATGCCTTTGAACCCATCAGCCAGGCTGCGCCATACCTCGGCGAGACCACCTTGGCGCAGTCGCTTTGGAGCGTGGCGATGGCGCAAGGGCTGCGCGTGAGCGTCGTCGTGCTCGACGCGCAAGGCACGCGCCACCTCGATCGGCGCGCGTTGGCGCAGCGCTTGCGGGTGCAAATTGCCGAGGTGTTGGGCGTGGTGTTGCCGCCTGCCTGAATCATCATTGCGGTGCGATGTTGGCGCGAGCCATGCCTTGGGGGGGTGGGTTGCAGGCCGCGCTTGGCTGCGACGGTGGGGCGCGAGCGGCCGGCTGCCTTGCGCTGCTCGCGACGCGGCGCAAGTCGGACAACTCGGCCCTGAGTCCGGGAGATCAAACTTGGCGAACCTGGATACAAGGGGCCGACCGTGTTCGGCTGCGGCATCGGGGCAGCTGGATGTTCCAGATGATGTCGCTTGGGTGCTGGTGCGCACCGGGGCGACGCCGGCGAACGGATCGAACGCGGCGTGGCCGTCAGCTAACGAAGGTTGTGCCGTCGGTCAGGGCCGCTTGACGGGGGCTGTTGGTGTTTCGATTGTTTGCTGAGTTGATCTCCCAATGCAGGACCCCTTCGTCCCACAACGCGATGCATGCAAGACCGCGGCGCTCCGAATGAGGCAATAAGCTCCAGCCTCAGCCGTGCAGCGACTTCAGCGCCAACTCTGGGGCAGTGGACACGATCTTGAGCAGCGCAGCCGCCGGGCCGGTGGGGTTGCGCCGGTGCTGCTCCCAGTTCTGCAGAGTCTTCACGCTGACCCGCATGAGCTTGGCGAAATCGGTCTGCGACAGACCCGTTTGCTCCCTCACGGCCTTGGCATCCGGGGCAGAAAGCTCAAACCGCCGCGAGGGCTTGGCGCGCCCCTTGGCGATGGCCTTGGCTTCCTTCAGGCTGCCCACCAGTTCTTCAAACAGCGTCTTGTCCATGTTCACAGCTCCTTGACCAGCTCACGCAAGATGGCCGACTCCTTGTCGCTCAGCAGTTCGAGAACCTGGCGCGTGAACGTCGGCGTCTCGATGAATTCCGTCGCGCCAGTCTATACGCCAAGGGCGGATATCGAACGAGCCGTTTCCTCTTGGCCGCTGCGCCGCAGGCGCTGCCTCCACACGGCAGCCCCAGCCGCACCGCCCTGATGTGCGATTCGTCCCCGACGTGCGCTACGAAGACAACCGGCGCAGAATCGGCCAACCCCGCGTCGACCGACCCATGCCCACCCCATCGTATTCAACTGCCTTGATCGTCGGTGCCGGGCCAGGTCTGGGCGCCAGCCTGGCACGCATCTTCACTCGCGACGGCGGCTTGCAGGTGATCGTCGCGGCGCGACAGCGCGAAAAGCTGGAGGCGATCGCGCGCGAGACCGGTGCCGGCGTGTTGACTTGTGACGCGACCGATGCCGCGTCGGTGGCCGCGCTTTTCGATGCAGCCACTCGGCATTTCGGCGCGCCTCCGGAGGTGGTGGTCTACAACGCCAGCCGGCGTGTGCGCGCAGCGTTCGTCGATGTCGACGCGGCGGCCGTGGAGCAGGCGGTGCGCGTCACGGCGTACGGCGCGTTCCTCGTTGCGCAGCAGGCGGCTCGCTGCATGCTGCCGAAAGGGCGCGGTGCAATCCTGTTCACCGGCGCTTCGGCTGGCGTCAAGGGCTACCCGCAGTCGGCGGCGTTCGCGATGGGCAAGTTCGCGCTGCGCAGCCGCGAAATGCATGGACCTGGGAGATCGAGGTCCGTCCCTGGGTCGAATCATTCTGAGGATCGATCGAGGCGTCGCTCCTGTGCGCCGTGAATCGATGGCGCCTGCGGACCCCGGCAGCGAGAATTGCGCATCTCCACGAGACGAATCACCATGCCCCACCTCGACCCGCTTCCCTGGGAAGCAAACCCGCAGTTTCGTGAGCGCTTTGAGCACTACCAGAACACGCGCGGCTTCGTACCGAACAGCATTCTCACGATGCAGCGCCGGCCGGCGATCGCACAGGCGTTCATGGACCTGAACCGCGCGGTCCTCTACCAAGGCACTGTGCCGGAGGAACTGAAAATGCTCGTCAGCCTGGTGACAAGCCAGGCCGGCGGTTGCCGCTACTGCCAGGCACACATGAGCAACCTGGCGAGCATCTACCAGGCTTCCGACGCAAAGATCCGCGCTGTGTGGGAGTTCGAGACGAGCCCGCTCTTCTCACCGGCGGAGCGCGCTGCGCTGCGCCTGGGCTACCACGCAGCGCTTGTGCCGAACGAGGCGACGGGGGACCACTTCGACGAGCTGAAGAAGCACTTCGACGCCGGCCAGATTGTTGAAATCGTGGCCACGATCGCTCTCTTCGGCTACCTCAACCGCTGGAACGACACGCTGGCGACGACGCTCGAACCGCGCGCCGTGGAGGTCGCGCAGCGCGCGATCAGCGCTGTCGGCTGGCAAGCAGGCAAACACGAGGCTTGATGCGTCCGCGCCTGCGGGCCGAGCTTCGCTTCTTGCGCGCGGCGCACGGCGCGCGGCGCACGGCGCACGGCGCACGGCGCACGGCGCGCCCACCCATGCAGACCACATCGCCTCGATCGGGGCGAAGGCCAACCGACGCCGCGCTGCGCGAACTCGCACTCGATTGAGCGAGATTTGGTGGATGCAAACGACCCGCAGTTGTCTGTCCGCGCCAGGTCAGCATGCCGACGTCGTGGCGGCAGGGCGGCGGCGGTGCCCCCGTTCTCCGGCCCACGCACGCGGGCGGCCGTCGCAGACAGCAAAC
>Ga0315280_10010456_pt1 | contig 11633 bp, 10 predicted proteins | sample YL17G06_40_MG_FD_203697 | JGI IMG/M metagenome (GOLD analysis project Ga0315280, IMG submission 203697) | Sediment microbial communities from Yellowstone Lake, YNP, Wyoming, USA - YL17G06_40 | ecosystem: Environmental > Aquatic > Freshwater > Lake > Sediment | place: USA: Wyoming | collected... | reverse complement strand
GACCCTACGCCCGAGAATCTCGCTGGATGCCAAGATGGAAGAGCTGGAACACTACAAGGTAAAGGTGTTTGTCTGTGAGGATTCTCTTTATCCTTCGAGACTAAAAGAAATCTATGATTATCCCCCGGTGCTTTATGTGAGGGGTAATCTCCCAGCCGATGATGAGCCTTGCTTGGCTGTGGTCGGTACCCGTCGTCCCACCATCTACGGGAGGCAGGTGACTGAGGAGATTGTGGCCGACTTAGCCCGAAGCAAAATCACTATTATCAGTGGATTAGCCCGAGGAATTGACTCTGTGGCTCATCGGGCGGCTCTGGATGCCGAGGGCAAAACCATAGCTGTGTTTGCCTCCGGGCTGGATATCGTCTATCCCGGAGAAAATGCCAAACTGGCTCAAGCTATTATGGAGCACGGCGCTCTGGTCAGTGAATATCCTTTAGGCGTCAAGCCTAAGGCTGAGAACTTCCCACTCCGCAATCGAATTATGAGTGGCTTGAGCCTGGGGGTGTTGGTGGTGGAAGCTGGAGAAAGGAGTGGGGCTTTGATTACGGCCCATCAGGCAGTGGAACAGAATCGGGAGGTCTTTGCTATTCCCGGCAGCATCCTCTCCCCGGCCAGTCAGGGAACTAACCGTCTCATTCAGGAAGGGGCTAAGTTGGTTTGCAATTACACTGATATTCTCCAGGAACTAAACCTGACCATCGTAGTACAGCAAGCAGAACTTAAGGAATTTTCCCCGGCTGACGAAGTTGAATCTGCTATACTAAAACAATTGAGCTCCGAGCCCAATCATATAGATGAAATTTGCCGCCGCAGCGGCTTGGCTATGCCGGAAGTAAGCAGCACCCTGGCGATGTTGGAGTTAAAGGGGATAGCCAGGCAAGTGGGAAGTATGAACTATGTACTGGCTCGAAGGAATTAAAGCATCCCAAGAAAATCTTGCGATTTTCTTGGGGACCCAATTAAATTTAGGGCAAATTCATCGGGGTCCCCAAAAAGTCCTCGTGGCTTTTGGAGGTTAAGTTAAGACAGGATAAATTATGGCAAGCAAACTAGTTATCGTTGAATCTCCCGCCAAAGCCAGGACGCTAAATAAGATTCTCGGACGTAGCTATAGTGTCAAAGCATCTCTGGGGCATGTACGCGATTTGCCCAGGGCAAGCCTCGGCGTAAATATAGACAAGGGTTTTACCCCCAAGTATGTCATTCCCGCGGGGAAGAAAAAGATAGTTGGCGAAATCAAAAAGGCAGCTAGTAAGGCTAGTTTTATCTATTTGGCTACTGACCCTGACCGCGAGGGAGAGGCAATTTCCTGGCATCTGGTACAAGCAACCAAGCTGGACAAGAATGACAGACCCGTTCAGCGCGTAGTTTTTCATGAAATAACCAAGGAGGCGGTTCAAGAGGCCTTCCAAAGTCCCCGCTCTATTGACATGAACCTGGTGAATGCCCAGCAAGCCCGGCGTATCCTGGATAGACTTGTGGGCTACAAGCTGAGTCCTCTCCTGTGGCGAAAGGTGCAGAGGGGACTTTCCGCAGGCAGGGTTCAATCGGTAGCTGTGAGGATGGTTGTTGACCGTGAGCGGGAGATTCAAAACTTTACTCCCCAGGAGTACTGGATTATGGAAGTTGAGCTGGCTCCGCTTGAAGAAAAAGAAGCGAGTTTTAAAGCCAGGCTGTTCGCCTTAGCCGATGGTACCAAGCTGGATATTGGTAATAAAGATGAAGCAGAAAGAGTTATCGCTGATTTAGAAAAGGCTGAATATGCAGTTAAGGCGGTGGTAACTAAACAGGTAGCTCGTCAGCCGGCCCCGCCTTTTATCACCAGCACCTTGCAGCAAGAGGCCTGGCAGAAGCTACACTTCACCGCCGGGCGAACTATGGCTATTGCCCAGCAACTTTACGAAGGCTTGCCCTTGGGCAAGGAAGGCTCGGTGGGACTTATTACCTATATGCGCACCGATTCTACCCATGTGGCTGCCTCTGCCATAAGCGAGGCGAGGGAGTTTATCAGCGGGAAATACGGAGCCAAATTTCTCCCACCAAAGCCACGTAGTTTTGCCAAGAAAGCAAAGTGGGCCCAGGAAGCTCACGAGGCAATTCGACCCACCAAAATTTACCGCCAACCGGAGCAACTCAAGCCATTTCTCGATCTGGCTCAGCTAAAGCTCTACGAGCTTATCTGGAAGCGGATGGTCGCCAGTCAAATGTCAGCAGCTTTATACGACACAACCAACGTGGAGATAGAGGCAAGCAAAGCGATTGGATCCCCAAAAAATTCGCCGAATTTTTTGGGTGAAAAACACCCTCAAGGATATCTACTCAAAGCAAGTAGCTCTGTGGTTAAATTTCCTGGTTTTATGGTTGTTTACAGCGAAAGCAGGGATGAAGATGAACGAGGGGAAAGCTTTGTTTCCTTACCCAAGCTGAGAATTGGAGATAAATTGATTTACCTGGGAACTTTTCCCGAGCAATGTTTTACCCAGCCGCCACCCCGCTACACTGAAGCTACATTAATAAAAGCACTGGAGCAGAAAGGAATCGGACGCCCCAGTACCTATGCCCCCATCCTGTCCACTATTCAAGAGAGAGATTACGTTAACAAAGCCGCTGGCAAATTTCACCCTACGGAACTAGGGATAACTGTCAACACAATCTTGACTGCGCATTTCCCTAAAATCGTTGACCCTGGTTTCACAGCTCAGATGGAAGAACAACTAGACGAAATAGCTCAGGGTAAATATGCATGGATCGCTGCTTTGCAGGAATTTTATCCCCCCTTCCAAGATATGCTGGATAAAGCCTGGATAAATTTAGAAAAGGTTAGCATGACTCAAGTGAGCGAGGAGACATGTCCCAATTGCGGTCGCCCCATGGTCATAAAGGTCGGGCGTTTCGGTAAATTTCTCGCCTGTAGCGGCTATCCTGACTGTAAAACAACCATGCCCTACATAGTTAAAACCGGGGTTTCTTGCCCCCAGTGTGGCGGCGAGCTCGTGAAAAGAATCAGTAAGAAGAAGAGGAAGGTATTTTATGGGTGTAGCAAGTTTCCCAAATGTCAATTCACCGCAAATCGCAAGCCAATAGCTCAGCCTTGCCCCGACTGTGGCAATCTTTTAGTACAATACAGAGGGGATTGGGCTAAATGTGTGGCTTGTCAACGTAAAGTAAAACTATCCGAGACGGAGAAACAAAAAGAGGAGGTAGCCTTATGAAAATTCTAGTTATCCATGGACCAAATTTGAATATGCTGGGCAAAAGAGAAAAGTCAATTTACGGAGAAAAGACCCTGGGCCAAATTGATGCTTTATTGAAGAAAGAAGCCCGGACTTTAAATATCGAAGTGGTGACATTTCAGTCTAATCATGAAGGGGCACTCATAGATTTTATTCAAGAGCAAGCGGATTCCGCCCAGGGCATAATAATTAACCCTGGTGCCCTCACCCACTACGGATTTTCTCTGCTCGATGCCCTGGTTGACAGCAAATTACCGGTAATTGAAGTCCATTTATCCAATATTTACCGCCGTGAGGAATGGCGAGCCCGGTCTGTAATTGCCCCCCTAGCTGAAGGGCAGATAAGTGGCTTGGGCTGGAGGGGATATATTACTGCCCTGCAAGTCCTGGCTGGCAAACTGAAAGCGAAGCCTTCACGTTAGGATTCTAAACTTCCTTTATTTGCCCACGCGGCTACTCTGCAATAGTCCGTGGCCCCGCGACACGGGAAAATTTATATGGAAGTGGCAAAAAAGGCTGCTTTTATTGACATCCTCAGGATTGGCGTTTCTTAAAATCTTCTAAATCAAGCGTGTTTATGAAATCCTTATATGCTGATAGCCCTTTCAGCTCTTGTTCGTCAACTTTACCTTCAGGAACAGATTTGCCTGTTTCTTCCTCAAGTATAATGCCCGCTTTTTCCAACACCGATTCTTCAGCATATATTGGTGCCCCAACTCTTACAGCCAAGGCCAATGCATCGCTAGGTCGAGAATCAATATCTAATTTGACACCATCAATGCTGAGAGCAAGTCTGGCATAGAAAGTATCTTCCTTAAGTCCACTTACTACAATATAGTCAACTGAAGCTCCCAGGGTAGAAATTACGGATTGCAACAAATCATGCGTCAACGGGCGAGATAGCTCGACATTTTGTAGCTTTACGGCAATAGCATCTGCTTCAGCAGGACCGATCCAAATGGGTAGATAACGATTAGTTCCCTTCTCTTTTAAAATCACCACCCTTTGATAATTCATCAAGCTAACTCGGATGCTGTCAATCGTCATCTCTACCATGCTATGCCTCCTTTGTAGTGTTTATTTTACACCCACAATCCTAATTAATCAATGCGCACAAGTCAACCATCCGAGCTCAAAAATTAAGTTTCTCTCTAGATTGCTATGAATTTTCAGACATTAGATAATTAAAACTAACTGCGAATAGAACGGGGGGGGTAACCAGCTTGCATTGGCGGACTAATCAGCGTCTGTCAATGTTGATGGCAGCGAGCTTATCCTGTAAAAGATAAAGTCTGCCACCATCGGTCTGACTGACAACCTCAGCGTCCATGAGTATTTTCAGCGCATACGGTTTGAAGTCGCGCATGCGCATCATCCCCTCCAGAAAACTTGGAGGTCTTAGCCTCAGTTCGTCAATTGTCTTGGCAGACCTGGCATCAAGGGCATTGTTACGCTCAAAAATGGCCACTACCTGATTAACAGCTCGCTTTATGCGTATCCGCGGCACCACGAAAAAACCCAGAATAGCCAGGATTATGATTAAGAGTATTAAAAGCGCAGTTGCGTTCACAGGTTATCAGCATACACCAAACCACCCGTTACAGCAACTTTGGCCCATTACCACCAGGCTCAAAAAATTGAGTTTCTTCCTAGCTTGCTATAAATTCCCAGACATTAGATAATTGTTGTGGGGGAGCCATGGCAAAACTTATCCTGGCAAGACACGGAGAAACCGTGTGGAATGTGGAGAAGATATATCGGGGTAGAACGGATGTAAATCTGGACGAAGTGGGCATTAAACAGGCAGAGCTCTTGGGCAAGTATTTAAGCAATTGGGAATTAGAGGTTATTTATTCCAGTCCCTTAAAAAGGGCGCTAGACACGGCAAATATCATTGCCCGTTATCAGAAAGTTGTCGTACACATTGCCGAGGGCCTTATAGATTTCGATTATGGGGAATGGCAATCTCTGCCAGAACAAGAAGCGAAGAGGCTATATCCGACCCTCCACAACGAGTGGCACAATAATCCTCACAAGGTAAAAATGCCCGGCGGAGAGAGCCTGGAAGATGTAAGAAGGAGGGCTATTGAGGTAGTTAACGATGTCCTTTCCAAATATCAGGGCGGCGTAGTATTGGTATCACATCGGGTGGTGAACAAAGTCCTGATATGCTCCTTACTGGGACTGGACAATTCACACTTCTGGAATATCAAGCAGGATGTTGGCGGAATCACAATTTTCAATTACGTGGACGGGCGTTTCGTCTTGACCAGACATAACGATACTTCACATCTGAAAAAGTTACAAAAATCCGTACTTGATGATTTTTAAGCACGCCTAGAAGGACTTGAGCCACACTCCCCATTCCTCCGACAATTGTGCGTACTCTCGGGCATAGCTCTCTTTAGTCATGGTCCCTTGAACCGAGTGGAGTGGTGTCCCAAGTGCTCGATATGCTGCTCTCGCTATTCACTACAGGGAATGCCTGCTGATTTATGCCGTTTTCAGTTCTGAAGTGCAGTTCGGACAGCGAGTGGCCTTAATAGGAATGGCGGTAGTGCAGTACGGGCATTCTTTCGTTGTCGGCGCTTCTACCTTTTTTGTGCGGGCTTGCAGCTTGACAATTGGACGCACGATTAAAAAGAAGACGGCTGCTGCTATTATGAGCAAATTAACAATAGCATTTATAAAAACCCCGTAGTTAATGGTGACCGCCCCGGCAGCTTGAGCGGCAGCCAGAGAAGCATATGGGCCGGGAGTTGTTGCACCCTCTTTAAGGACAACGAAGAGATTGGTGAAATCAACGTTGCCCAAGGCCAGACCTATGGGTGGCATAATAACGTCTTTAACAAGTGAGTTTACAACTAAACCAAAGGCGACACCGACAATGATGCCCACGGCCATGTCAATCACGTTGCCTCTCATTATGAATGCCTTGAAGTCTTGTAACATTCTTGTTCCCTCCTTCCTGCTTTCTTTGTCATCCATCTTACAACGCTCTTACTACGTTATCAATACCTTTTTCCTAGGTAGTTGGTTTTTCAAGGACACCATACCTATTCCATTGGCATCCCCGGGGTTCCTATGAAATCCATCCCACCAATCGAAGATTTTGTAATGTATAAAAGAGCAAAGTGAATTTCCTATGGGAGTACAGGATAGACTCTGCACTAAGATAGCGCGCCTAGAGGGATTTGAACCCACGACCCCCGGTTCCGAAGACCGGTGCTCTTGTCCGCTGAGCTATAGGCGCAAAAATAAATTGGGGTGAACGGTGGGATTTGAACCCACGATCTCCAGGGCCACAACCTGGCGCCTTAACCGCTGGGCTACGCTCACCACAACCACAAATATTATACTTTACAATGGCTGTCACTTTCAATCTTGAAAGCGAGCCTTTTTGGTACTTCATTGTTGGGTGGAGTCAAGCCATGCAAACCCAGCAAACATGCTATAATTATTCGTCCTTAAAGGGCTATCCGCGTAGAAGATATGAGAATTTGCCTGCTGACCTATAGGGGGAATCCTTACAGCGGTGGGCAAGGTATTTATATTTACTATCTATCGCGTGAGTTCCAGCGGATGGGTCATGAGGTGGAGGTTATCGCCAGCGCACCTCTCCCCGAAGTGAGTGAAGGAGTAATCCTACATCAGCTCAGAAGCTCAAGTATATATCACCCGGGAAGCTCTTTCAGGAAGAACGTCCCCAAAGTCAGGAATCCCGTTGACTTATATGAACTTTGCGTCAGCCGCTTGGGAATCTTCGCCGAGCCTTGGGCATTCAGCTTCAGGGCTTATGCCAAGCTAAAAGAGCTTTGTAAACAGCGCCGCTTTGACATTATTCATGACAATCAAGGCCTTGGCTATGGGCTCCTCTTGATGAAAAGGTTGAACATACCAGTAATAGCTACCATACACCATCCCCTTCCTATAGACAGGCAAGCTGACCTGGAGCAAGCCCATGGGTTAAGGGAGAGATGGAGGATCAAAAAGTTTTATTCTTTCATCCGCATGCAAGCTTTCGTCGCGCGGCGCTTGGACCGAATAATCACAGTGTCTCAAAGCTCCGCCAAAGACACAAGGCTTTTCTTTAAGGTGCACGCTGACAAATTAAGAGTGGTCTACAATGGCATAGATACCGAAATTTACAGTATGAATGAAGAGGCAAGTCCGAACCGCGATGGCTTAATCATGGTCGGCAATACCGACGATAGAAAGAAGGGGGTACTTTATCTACTGCAAGCATTACAACTGCTAAGAGAGGACGGGATAAAGCTGACCATTGTAGACGATGCCGAGCGGCACTCTTCCTACATAGAAGATGTGGGGCCACTACCTTCGTATGGTTTCAAGTTGGTAAGAAAGCTCAATTTAGACGGGATGGTGCACTTTACGGGGCGGCTAACACAGGATGAACTGGTAAAATGTTATTCAGCGGCAAAAATAGCCGTGGTGCCTTCTCTTTACGAGGGTTTCGGGTTACCCGCCGCGGAGGCTATGGCCTGTGGCACCCCCGTTATAGCCACCACCGGCGGGGCACTGCCTGAGGTAGTAGGCAATGCAGGTATTCTAGTGCCCCCAGGAAAAGCCGATGCCCTGGCTGTCGCAATCAAACAGTTGCTCAACGACGAAGAAATACAACGGCGGATGAGTGAGGCAGGAAGGAAAAGAGTGGAAGAGAAATTCAATTGGGAGCAAGCAGCCAGAAGAACGCTCGAAGTCTACCAAGAGGTACTGACAACAAGATGATTACTATAGAACCTGACCTTCTGGGTATCAAGGATGGGGACATTACTTTAGATGCCGGCTGTGGCAATGGCAGGCACTCCTGGGAAGTCTATAATAAAAATCATTCCCCCATCGTGGCCTTCGACATTGACACAGTGTGCGTCAAAAAGAACAAGTACATGTTAGATTCATTAAAGGAGCAAAGAAAAATTAAGGGCAATTATCATCTTCTCATAGCAAATGTGACAAAGCTACCATTCAAAGCTGGCAGCTTTGATAAGATTATTTGTTCTGAAGTCCTGGAGCATATTCCCGAAGACAATATTGCGGTCGAGGAATTGATCAGGGTACTGAGCAAAGATGGTGCCATTGGGATTAGCGTGCCTCATTATTTGGCTGAATCTATCTGCTGGAAGTTATCTAGAGATTACTATGGTTTCCCCGGTGGGCATATCAGAAAATACAAAACTCGGGAGCTTCTTGATCTTGTAGATACTGCTGGCTTATCCGTTTATACTATTCGCCACAAGCACGCTCTTCACTCTTTTTACTGGATGCTTCGCTGTGTTTTCGGGGTCAAAAAAGAAAAGGCCCCGATCCCCTCTCTCTATAACAAGTTCCTCAAATGGGACTTACGCACTAACCATAAGGTCTTCCGTTGGTTGGAAGGCTTATTAAACCACTTCTGCCCCAAGAGTGTCGCCATCTATGCCAGGAAAAAAGAATATGTCCCATCAGAATAGTACCACTTTATCCAATTGCCCCGGTTCCCAAGACGCGAATTAGCTGCCTAGAGTCGAAGTGCTCTCCGGTCATCCATGGCCTCTCTTGCTTCAAGTGCGAGAAAGTCGCGGCTTTAGTCCTCTACCGCCCGCCAAAAAGTCTTTCCAGCTCCTGGCTAAGTAAAATAGGCAATCAGCGCTACCACCCCTATTATGATGAGCCAGATGCCCACCAGATAATTGAGGATTTTAGGGAAAATCATTACTATGATACCGAAGATAAGGGTGATGATTCCTCCAATGAGACTTAATCTAGGTATTGAATCAAGAAAACCAAACATAGATTATCACCTCCTGTAATTGAATTACCGCTAGTATGATATGAAAACAAATATTTCGTCAATAGGTATAGTCCCCACTGCTATCAAGCAAGCTTTGTCAAACGATAAACTTGAACTAGGCTATGCCTCCGAGTAAAATAACAAATACCATGATCGGATTTGAGCACATGAGGAAAATATCACGGACATCCCCGTCTAAAATAGTGCTTTTAATAATAGATGGCGTAGGCGGTCTACCTCATCCTGAAACCGGTAAAACAGAACTGGAGTCAGCCAAGAAGCCCAACCTGAATCGCATAGCCAGGGACTCCCTTTGCGGGCTCATTGACCCTGTTAGCCCAGGAATTACGCCGGGAAGTGCGCCGGGGCACCTGGCAATCTTTGGCTATGACCCCGTCCAATATAATATCGGGCGGGGAGTCGTGGAAGCTCTGGGGATAGATTTAGAACTGAAGCCAGACGATATCGCGGCTCGAGGCAATTTCTGCACAGTTGATAACAGGGGAATCATTACCCACAGGAGGGCAGGACGGCTTTCCACAGATAAAAATACCATGTTATGCCGCTTATTGAATAATATCGCCATAGAGGGGGCTGAGATCTCCGTGCTGCCGGTGAAAGAACATAGATTTGTGCTCATCCTCCGAGGCGAAGCTTTGTCTTCTGAGTTAGCAGATTCTGACCCCCAGCAAGTAGGACTGGTCCCCAAAAAAATAGAGGCATTATCGCCGCAGGCACAGAAAACCGCGAGAATCGTCAACGAATTTGTATCTCAAGCAAAAAGCCTCTTACAAGGTAAAGCCCCCGCCAACATGGTGCTTCTGCGCGGTTTCTCCCGTCGCCCCGACATCCCCCCTATATCTGAAATCTATAAATTAAAGCCGGCAGCCATCGCTACGTATCCCATGTACCGGGGCGTGGCCAGGTTGGTGGGGATGCAGGTATTGCCAGGGGGTGAAAGCATAACAGAGCAACTGGACAACCTACGCCGCTACTATGCCGATTATGATTTCTTCTTCGTTCATTTTAAGAGCACCGATACCAGAGGAGAGGATGGCAACTTCCAGGCTAAAGTTCAGACCATTGAGGAACTTGATAATGCCCTCCCCAGCTTGCTCAGCTTAGACCCGGAGGTCCTGATTATTACTGGAGACCACTCTACCCCTGCAACCTTAGCCATGCATAGCTGGCATCCAGTCCCTTTCATGCTAAAGTCCAAATGGTGTCGCCCCGATAATGTCGCTGAGTTCTCGGAACGAGCCTGCCTTGCTGGTGGTATGGGGCGTTTCCCAGCTATGGAAATAATGCCCTTAGCTATGGCTAATGCTTTGAAATTGGATAAGTTTGGCGCATAAAGAAAATCAAAAATCAAAGGTCAAACATCAAAGTTACAACTCAAAATGCAGACTTTTTTAACTTTTGCTTTGTCATTTTGCTTTTTTATTTTTGCTTTTTGCATTTCAAACAGAATTGTTCAGGGTTTACTAGCCCGGTTTAGCTTTCTCGCTTGGGCGGAGTCTCTTCCACTAAACCTGCTTGTTGCAGCGCTTCCATAAGGCGGGCAGCTCTAGGATAGCCAATACGAAGACGGCGTTGTAAGAAAGAAGTGGAGACATGTTTATAGTCTTGTGCCAGGCGCTTTGCCTCTTCCAGAAGAGGGTCGGGAGGAGCAGCTATCTGGCCACCTAAGGGGCGCTCAGCCACCTCATCAAAGTTAACAGAGCTCACCTCAATCTGCCGCTGGTTTCCCCAGAAATACACCAGCCTCTCAATTTCAGCATCAGAAACAAAGCTTCCTTGAAGACGTTTAGGCTTGCTAGCTTCAGTGGGCATGTAGAGCATATCCCCTCTACCTAGCAATTTCTCAGCACCTACCATGTCAAGTATAGTCCGGGAATCCACCTGAGAAGTAACGGCAAAACTAATACGGGTAGGAAAGTTAGCTTTAATAAGCCCGGTAACCACATCTACTGAAGGGCGTTGTGTAGCTACAACAAGATGAATGCCTGTAGCCCGAGCTAACTGAGCTAACCGACAAAGCGTATGTTCCACCTCATCGGAAGCTGTCATCATTAAATCAGCCAGTTCGTCAATGAGGAGCACTAAATATGGCAGTCCCTCTCCAGGTGTGCGGTCTTTGTTATAACCCTCAATATTGCGTGCTCCCGCCTTAGCAAACTGACGATATCGACTATCCATCTCCTGATTAAGCCATCTTAAAGCCTTTATCGCCTTATCAGTATCCACAACCACAGGGGCAAGTAGCTGGGGCACCCCATTAAAAGTCACTAACTCCACTCTCTTGGGGTCAATCATAATCAACCGAACGTCGTCGGGGCTGTTGTGTAAAAGCAAACAACAAATAATAGAATTAAGACAAACAGTTTTGCCACTGCCAGTAGCTCCAGCGATAAGTAAATGCGGCATCCTGGTTAGGTCGGCTGCTATCGCCTCACCACCAGCACCTTTACCCAAAGCGATAGCTAACTTGGAGCGGGCTCTAATTTTCTGAAACGCAGCGCTCTCTATCGCACCGCGCAGGGCAACTGAGCCAAACACAGTGTTAGGAACCTCAATGCCCACCACCGGTGCCCCGGGCACAGGAG
>Ga0315280_10010455_pt1 | contig 11635 bp, 11 predicted proteins | sample YL17G06_40_MG_FD_203697 | JGI IMG/M metagenome (GOLD analysis project Ga0315280, IMG submission 203697) | Sediment microbial communities from Yellowstone Lake, YNP, Wyoming, USA - YL17G06_40 | ecosystem: Environmental > Aquatic > Freshwater > Lake > Sediment | place: USA: Wyoming | collected... | reverse complement strand
ACAGGTCCCAGACCCGTACCCAGAACATAGCACGGTATGTGAAAGGTTAACGGACCGGTTATGACAAGAGTTTGACCAAACATCTCCAAGCCATCGACAGGATCAACCCCAGCCAGTGCCTTTACCTTTTCTGTGATTTGTAAAGCTACCCGATAGGCTATCTGCCCTCCCCGGGAGTGGCCTGACAGTCCGAGCAATGACATGTCTGCATATACATGCTTGGGAAGCACGGAATTAATATTTTCTTCTAGCCAGGTGATAATTTGTACGCCCAGTGCAGCCTCATCCTCGGGAGAAGGTCCTGACATAAAATCACCGGGTGGATACATTTGTGGTGCTACTACTACAAAACCATAGCTCGCGAGATGGGTTAAGATGGTTTCGTATGCTTTGATCGAGGCTGTAAACCCATGCTGAAAAACCACCACAGGATATCGCCGTTCAGGTTTCATGGGCACATAGATGTCAAGCTCTACCGGTGCAACAGCACCGGGTACATTCTGGACTAATACCGGGTACTCTCCAGGGTTGTAATAATCAAGGTCAGCCCCTGTACTGTAAGAGATGCCCGGTAAAAGAGTTAACATTGATATTATTACGATACAACGAATCAGGAGTTTGATGCATTTTTTCATGATACCCCCCGTTGTTTTAAAATATGTCTCATACACGCTTGGTGTTATATGGCTCTATGATTTAATGGAATAATGAAATGATGTCAATTTTTATTTTCATGCCTGCCGGTTCAGCCACTCGCTCCATCCCTTATGGGAATTTGTTGCTGTTAATTCATTTTTTCTCTCTTTAAAAACGCGCTCCCGTTCACATCATCAAAAAGAGCCAATTTAAGTAACTATTTGAAATCTCACCAGATATCATGTGCTCAAAATTTGATCAATCTGCTGTGGACTATAGAATTACAAAGGTTCGCAGTCCCATCCGGTATGAGTTATGAACAGGCAGTTAACAAAACTTGTTGATGGTTAAAACGACTGTAAAAAAAGCAGGAGCCATTTCTGACTCCTGTCTCTGACTGGATACCCCTTAGGTCAATGTGAAATAGAACCGGGAGCCTTTGCCTACCGTGCTTTCAACCGCGATCGTTCCCCCGTGTGCCTCCACCGCCATCCTGCAGAAGGTCAGTCCGAGGACGGTATCAATTTGCGTATAACAGTATCTGCCCGGTCTTTTATGGGATTACCGTGTCCAAAACAGCACGTATCAAAATTCAGTGCAGCAATTATTTTCACTGATCGAAGTGCCTGCTGGTAGTCAGAACAACCTGCCCTGGGTGGGAGCTTTGGTTCAGGAACTCCGCTCAGGGCATCGCCGATAAAAATAATTTTTCTGTCCGGAAGGTAATAACTGACACTGCCGATGGAATGGCCGGGGGTTTCAATAACATTGACTTTGCCAAAGCATTCCAGTACATCACCATCTTTGCAGGGAAAATCAACAGAGGCAGGCTCATATTTAAAAGGAAATGTTTCCATGAACCAGAGCATGATTTTAAAGACCTTTCCGCCGAAGCCTTCCCTTCCCATGGTCCAGGTCTTTTTCAGCCCGGAGACGTAGTCAATCTCCTTGGCACTTGCCACAACCTTTGCCCCGGTTGCCTGCTTCAAGAACGCAAGCGATCCGGTGTGGTCAATGTGGGCATGAGTTATCAGGATATAAGAGAGCTCGCCGGGTTTACGGCCGATTGATTCGATAGCTTGCAGAATTGCCTTGCCTTCACCTTTCATACCGGTGTCAACGAGGACGAGGTTCTCACCGGCAAGAAGATAGACGTTTGAACGGGAGACTTTTATCCGGTAGATGCCGGGCGCTATTTCTTCTGTGAGCACAGGAGGGGTGCTGTTACATCCGGAGGAAGCAGAAGCTGCAACAAAAAGGATGCAGAGAAGGGTAGGTAAGGAAGTGTCTTTCATGAAAATAGTAAAAACAAAAATAAAAGTATTACACTACCTCTTAGCTTAATAAATTTCCTATAGTTTTGCAAGTTCTTGAGGACTTTCTTACGGGATACAGGCCGCACCCTTTTATGCATACCAGCCGTGATCCCTGAATCTCTCTCTTGATTCATCTTATCTCTTCAGGTGCTAACAGGGTGCTGAAAAAGAATGCCTATCTCTTGGTTATAAATTACACTTGCAGTTTTTTGATTTTTACTTACAATTCTTGGGGAAGAATCTGTCTCTCTATGGCCGCTACACCTTCAGGGATTATGATGATCATGAAGCGGGGAGGTTAGATGGCACAGCACACAGCATTGATTTTGGTCTTATCTGGAATTTTGCCCTCCTGTAGTATAAACAGGAATCCATCCCGTTAGCTCTACTCCTTGATATTTCATATCAAATCTTATTGTTCAGTTTGTTTACACCATTACTGTCCAATTATTAGACAATAGCAGAACCCCAACTATACCTGTAATTGCAATCAGTTAGATCACGAGCCTTCAAAATCTCCATAGCTGTGTATAGTTCTTGAGCAGTTTTTTCCCTTATGACAGAAGTGATACATGTAAAAGAATTATATTTTTAATTATTAACTAATTGAAATTCAACTCTTATTTTCCTGCTGCCTTAATACTTTCTGCATTTGGCATATTCTGTGAACAAGCAATTGGTGAAGGCGATTGAAAGAATGGGGGTGAAAGAAATGGTTATCATATTAGTTCTTATGACCTTTGTGATAGCGATGCTGGTAAATGCCCTGGTGGTCCAGAGAGTTACCAGGAAACAGGCTGAGAAGGTTGCAAAGGAAAGGTTTGACGGAACTATGGTCAAGGCCGACGGTCTCAAGCCAAGCCGGGTGGCTGGCCTTGCATTTGCAAGTGATGTCCAGTACCACCCCGGTCATACGTGGGTCAATTTACATAACGCCCTGGTGCCAATTGGTGCGGATGATTTCACCTGCAAGTTTGTAGGAAGAATAGACCGGATTGAAACCCTCCCGGTTGGCGTGGAGGTGAAGAGAGGGCAGCCTATCTGGCGGGTACTCTTCGGTGAAAGATGGATCGTGCAGAGAGCACCTGTCAGCGGGCGTATTGTTGTCGTGAACCAGAAGGTTTTAAAGAATCCCGACGGGCTCTCGGAATCTCCTTATGGGGACAGGTGGATCGTGAAGATGCTGCCTGAATCACTCTGCACCGAATCAGCAAAACTGTTTGGGAAAGAGAGCTTCATGCAGATTGCTGACCGGGCGCTCTCAAAACTGTTAGGTCAGCTCAAGCCCGCTCTGGGCGCAGTCTACACCGATTCTGGCGCTCTTGTAACAGGAGCGGCTCGACAGATCGAGGAGGAGAAATGGGAAGAGATCTCAGCAGAGCTTTTTAATAGCGATCCTCGCGAGGATTAAAGGAGGTGTATCATGGCGGTTATTGGTGTTTGTCTAACATTTGTCGTGTTCATCGGCATGAGTGTTGCGCTCGATGCAATGAGTAAAAAAGAGAAAGACATTGAACATCCCGGGCTATACCGGAATGCGCGCTCTGTGACCAAAGCATAGTTTGGGTTTTATTATTCAAAGCGGGGTTTATTAACAGAAGGGAGGTTGAAGTGAAACCGGTAAGGGTGAATCTCTTCATATTACCAGTTTTGATTGTTGCAATTTCTCTCATGGCATTGTGGGCCCAAGCGTGGGGTGTATCGCAAAAACAGGATGCAGGGGTCCCCGAGACGATCACGATGAATGTGCTTTCCCAGAAATATGTTCCTGTTCTTTTCCCCCACCAATCCCATGCTGAGATGTCAGGTGATTGTGTAACCTGTCATCACCACAGTCCGGAAGGTGAAACCTTGGCATGTAAGAGCTGTCACAGCATAAAGCCTGACATAAAAAAAGACGATGTTCCTTCCCTCAAGGCGGCGTATCACCTGCAATGTGTTGAATGTCATAGGCAGCAGGATGTGGAACTTTCACGGTGTACCTTTTGCCACGCACAGAAACAAACCGATGCAAAAGTGAAAAAAGAGGGGGAGTAAAATATGAACAGAGACCGGAGAAAATTTTTAAAGCTTTTGGGGTTTGGAACAGTTGCGCTGGGGATGCAACCTGGGAGGGCATTGGCCTCGATCGATGATATCAAGATAAACCGTCCTGACAGCTATGGTGTTCTCTGTGATGTAACCCGGTGTGTAGGCTGTCGAAGCTGCGAGGAGGCGTGTAATACCGTTAACCGGTTGCCAGCTCCGGACAAACCGTTTGATGATTATGCAGTATTCGAGGAGAAACGCAGACCAACGAGCAGGGCCTTTACGGTGGTGAACCAGTACCAGACATCAAAGGGCACTCTTTTCAGAAAAATTCAGTGCAACCACTGTCTGGAACCAGCCTGTGCTACTGCCTGTTTAGTTCATGCATACCAGAAAATGCCTGAAGGTTCGGTGATATGGGATGAAAAACTCTGTATAGGTTGTCGTTACTGCATGCATGCATGCCCGTTTTATGTACCAGCCTTTGAGTATGAGAGCCCTGTTCCCCGGATTCGTAAGTGTACGCTGTGTTACGACCGGATCCATATAGGTCAACTGCCGGGATGTGTCGAGGCATGTCCGATGGAGGCGCTCATCTTCGGCAAACGGAGCGATCTGATAAGAATTGCCCGAGAGAGAATAAGAAAAGGTCCTGACAAATATCTTGATCACATCTATGGGGAGCTTGAGGCTGGCGGGACAAGCTGGATGTATCTGTCGAGCGTACCCTTTCATGAGATTGGATTGAATACGTCCGTTGGTACCTATCCTATGGTGGAGTACACGCGGGGATTTCTGGAGTCAGTACCATTAGTTTTAGTTCTTTGGCCTGCACTATTGAGTAGTTTTTATCTGTTTACAAAGCGTAATGAAAAAAGCGAGAAATGAAAAGAGGAATAGGAAAAGGTAACCTTATTGACAAAAAGGGAGAGAAACGATGAACGAAGTTAAAGCGTGGGTTACAGAGAATATATTTCTGGGACTGGAGCTAAAAGAATATTTAAAACGCCTAATAACACCCTTCAACATTGGTGCAACTATCATAATTATCATAGGTATCCCGCTCATCTTTATCAGATATATGTACGGATTAGATGCTGTCATCCATGGCTCAAATGACCAGCCTTTTAGCCTATTTTTGGCGTGGGGGCTTTTTACAGGCGTTCCTTTAGCTGCAACCGGCTATGTTATGGCTACCGCAGTTTATATATTTGGGCTTAAGGAATTCAAACCACTTTTGCGGTCTGCAATTATGATGGGGCTTGTAGGTTATCTCTTTGCAGTCACGTTTCTATTAATTGATTTGGGTCGACCGTGGAGGCTTCCTTATCCAATGGTGATGTCTTTTGGTCCCGCCTCTGTGCTTTTCTTTGTTGCCTGGTCAGTCGCACTTCACGTCGTTTTATATTTACTGGAATTTTCACCTGCTATTTTCGAATGGATAAATGCTAAAACGCTGAGATCCTGGTCCCAACTGATAATTACAGGTGTGGTTATATTTGTTGTAACACTTTCTACTCTTCATCAGTCCGCGTTAGGTAGCCTGTTTTTACTTGCGCCTAACAAGCTTCATCCGCTCTGGTTCAGCCCCTATTTGCCTGTATTTTTCTTTGTCTCCAGCATCTATGCTGGGTTATCTATGATCATTCTCGAAAGCACCCTTGTTTATAAATTTCTTCCGAACCGGGTTGATCCTCAGAACTATAGGATAATTGAGGGACTGACCCTAAGATTAGGCAAGGCTACATCTTTTGTTATGTTTGCCTACTTCTTTTTAAAGATCATAGGAATCGCCCAAGGTGACCATTGGGATCTGCTTTTTACCAAACCTTATGGCCATCTGTTTCTTATTGAGACAATTGGATTCGTGCTGCTTCCCTGCTTCATGTATGTTACCGGTGTGAGAACAGGTGATGTCAGGTTTGTTAGGTTAACATCTCTGGTAGCAGTAGCCGGGGTGATATTTAACCGCCTCACGGTTTCTTTATTTGCCCTAAACTGGCAACTGCCCCAGCGCCAATTCTTACATCTGAAGGAATTCATGGTTATCTTAACCGTAATAACTATAGAGATTTTGATTTATCGATGGATAATCAATCGCTTGCCTGTCCATAGAACCCATCCTAAGTTCACAGGTATAGCAGAAAACATTAAAAAAGAAAGGGGGTAACAGAATGCAAAGTCTTCTCGATTTTATTACTTATACACAAGGAATTCAGTATCTTATAGCAGTTGGATTTCTGTTAGTTTTTATCCTGTTTTGGAAGTTCGCCAAAATTGGTGAACTTGTAACAGTTCAATCTGAAAGGGAAGAAAGGGTGAGTATCCCGAGGCTTTTAGAAGATCTGGTAGGGGGCTTCCTCTTACCAAAAGAATATTATTATCATCAAGGGCACACCTGGGCTAAACCTGAGGATGGAAACATAGTTGCTATCGGGCTTGACGATTTTTCCCAGAAACTTATAGGCAAGATAGAAGGTGTGAAGATTCCATCAGTGGGGACATCTCTAAGACAGGGTGAGAAAGGTTTGTCTGTAATGGCCAATTCCACTCCCATTGATCTTCTCGCCCCAGTTGATGGCGAGGTCATAGCTGTGAATCCCGTGCTTCAGGAAACGCCCGGGAAAATCAACCGCGATCCTTATGGTGAAGGCTGGCTTGTCAAGGTTAGGGCGCCGCGATTCCGGGCGAACAGGAGCGGCCTGTTCTCCGGCGAACTTGCAAAGATGTGGCTGGATGAAGTAAGGGGCAGGCTCATGACACGGCTTTCACCTGCACTCGGGACAGTTGCGCTTGATGCCGGCCCTGCTGTCTCCGGAATTGCAGAGAGGGTGGCAGGCGAAAAGTGGAATGATCTGGTGAAAGAGTTCCTGATGGTTGAATAACTTCATGGAACGGTGAGGGAGAGGATATGGAGCAGAAAAAGGAAGAGGAGAAGCTTTCTCCGGAAGAGACGCACGGGTTCTCAGTAATACCGAGGGGGGAATTGTCCTGCGTCTGGGTGCTTGCGGGCGTGCTCTCATACAAGCTGTGCGACAGGGAGTACCAGTGCGAAGACTGCCCGCTCGATATTGAAATGAGACACCTCTACGGCACCGCTTCCAGCCACCTGACCCCTAACGAATCAGTGGACCTGAAGGAGTTTTATCATTACCCCTCCCACGGATGGGTCAGACCACTCTCAGGTGGCCGGGCACTTGTTGGAATCGATCAGTTTCTTTCCGTGTTAGTCGCCGGGATCGATGGCGTACTCCTGCCGCGCATAGGGCAGAAGATTTTACATTCAGGTTGGCTTGCAAAGTTTGTGGTTGAAGATGAGATTGTTACAATCAACGCACCCATTGGGGGGACAGTGGTCAATTCAAATTTCAGGGTCATAGCGAGACCTGAGATTCTCACTACGAGTCCATATGCCGAGGGGTGGCTGGTAGAGATGAAAGCCCCAGATGTAAAGGCTGAGCTTGAGTTTTCGATCCCCTACGACCAGGTACGCACCTGGTTGAACGGACAGATACAGCGGTTAGATCGTAAAATAGGTCTTGCCATAGGTACAAAGAGTGGGTTGAACCTCCTCGCCCAGGATGGGTTTCCACGATTCGATCGATTGAAGGATTCGCTTAGCACAAAGGGGTATGCACGGTTAATTCGGACGTTTGTTGAAGGGTACTGAAGCCTCGCTCACGATTGCCGGTATTGAGCAAGCGCCAGGTCTAATTCCCTTTGGCATGAGGTGCAGAATTCGCGCGACTTTGAGTCGATCTGCTCAATGTATGTTGACGGGTTCATGACGCACATCGGTGCGAAGCAGTGAATCAGGCTGAACGTATGGCCCAGTTCGTGTACAACCTCCTTGTAGAGCCGGTCGAAGAGAAGGTCTTTGTCTTCGGGTAGCCCGTACAGCCTGTTGTGTAACCGGAACGCTGAGACAATTACGCAGAGACCATCGAGCTGTGCCTCGCCAAAGAGGTATTCAAACACCGGTTCAAAGATGTCAGCATTGGTAATGCCGATTATCTTAACCACATCTTTTGGTGGCGGCAGCGAGTTCAGCTTTATGAGAATGCTTGATGCAAGGTACTGATCCCGAAAGGGGTCGTGAGCCTCGCCCGCATGGATGTCGCGGTTTTTAATAACGGACTCCAGACCGAATGCGCGGTGGATAGAACGCTGAACAAATTTCAGATACTCATGTTTAACCGGCCTTACAGGAACGACATAAATTTTGGAAGGCATTACGGTTACGCAAGGTTGTATTTTTTAAGCTTATTGTAAAGAGTTACCCGTTCGATACCGAGGATCTTTGCTGCATGACTGATATTCCCGCTGGTTGCTTCCAGGACTCTCTTGATATGCTGTTTTTCAAGCTCCTCTAACGTACATTCCTTTTGCTCCGGGGAGAGATCGGTTTCTTTTTGCAAGACGAACGGGAACGAGAGGTCGGCGCTGTCCAGCCTCTTGCCCTTGGCTACGACGAGCGCTCTCTCGATAACGTTTTTCAATTCGCGCACGTTGCCTGGCCATTCGTACTGGTTGATCGTTTTCATGCACCCTTCAGTGAACCCCTCTGTCTTCTTGTTCATGGACTGTGCCAGCCGCTTCAGGAAGTAGTCGGCTAAGAGCGGGATGTCCTCTTTCCGCTCTCTTAAGGGGGGAATGGAGATTGAGAATACGTGTAAACGATAATAGAGGTCTTCCCGAAAAGGCCCTGCCTTTACAGCCTGTTCCAGATCTTCGTTCGTCGCGCTGATAACCCTGAAGTCAACGGTTGTCATTTTTTCGCCGCCGAGCCTCGTGAACTGCTTGGTCTCAATGACGCGGAGCAGGTCAAGCTGCATCTTCGAGCTGATGGTCCCGATTTCATCGAAGAATATCGTCCCCTTGTCGGCCAGTTCGAGCTTGCCCCGCCTGCGGTAGAGTGCGCCGGTGAAAGCACCTTTTTCATGACCGAACATCTCGCTCTCCAGGAGCCCTTCCGGATATGCGCCGCAATTGATCGTTATGAAAGGGAAGTACCGGCGCGTGCTGTTTGCATGGATTGCGCGGGCAACCAGCTCTTTCCCTGTGCCGCTCTCCCCCCGGATCATGACGGTGACATCGGTCTGGGCAACCTCCTGGATGAGTTGCATGACCCGTTTCATGGGCTCAGAATCACCGACGATCAGATCCGGCATGATGAGTTCTTCCACCTTCTTTTTCAGCGCCTGCGTCTCCCTGATGAGCCTGCGCTTCTCAACGGCGTTGCGGATAACGTGATCGAGCTTGGCAGGATCGATTGGCTTGGTGATGTAATCATAGGCTCCCTCTTTCAGTGCCTGGATGGCGGAGTCCACGCTCGGGAATGCGGTAATAACCACTTTGATGATATTCTCATCTATGGCGTTGATGCGGCGGTTAAGCTCTATGCCGTCCACACCGGGGAGCTTGATATCAATAAACACAATATCCCACGCCTGTTCCTGCAGTCTTTTCAGTGCCTGGTTTGCATCCTCGGCAACATCGACCGTGCACCCGTATGCCTTGAACCACCTTCTCAGAGAATCCCGGACTGAAAACTCATCATCAACAATGAGTATTGCCATGTCTTCAAGCTTCATGAGATTCCTCCTCGGTTGTCAGGCGGAACTTTGCCGCCTTCAAAAATTGATCTTCCATTTTCGGGTGTTCAGGCTGTATCCGCGGGACCGTTACGGTAAATTGTGTGCCCCTGCCGACATTGTTTTCGACGGTTATCGAACCGTTGTGGGCCTGGATAATTCCGTAGGCAACTGAGAGCCCCAGTCCCACGCTCGTCTTGCCCTCCTTGGCGGTAACAAAGGGCTCAAAAATATGGGGGAGAATCTCAGGGGGAATACCCGGGCCATTATCAACAACCTTAAAGGTAATGTACTCCTCTGAGCTGTAGTCGGTGCGGACAGTTACGGTTCCACCTTTCCCTAAAGACTCGATTGCATTGACCAGGAGGGCAATGAACACCTGCTCCATTGCGCTCGGGTCACACCAGAATTCACCGTTTCCGGGAGCAAACTCCTTTTTCAGGTTTATTTCGTTAACCTTGATACTGTGTTCAAGCACCTTGATGGTACGCTCGATAATCTCGCCGCAGTCGATCTGTTTGAAATCGCCCCATGAGCGTTTGGCAAACATGAGCAGGTTTTTGACGATCTCGCCGCACCGCTCCGCTTCGGTAGCTATAAAATACAGGCTTTCTTTTGTTTCTTTGAGGACAGTCTGGTCTATCTGTTCTTTGTTCAGCATCTTCTCGCAATACCGTGCATAGGATAGGATGCCGCTCATGGGATTATTGAGTTCATGCGCTACCATGGATGCTAATTTCCCCAGGGATGCAAGTTTTTCCATGGTTAAGAGCTGGGCGTATGCCATTTCCAATTCTTTGGTGCGTTCCTGTACCTTTGCTTCAAGCTTGCGGGCCCAGTCCTCAAGCTGCTGGATTTTTTCCTTATGCAGTTCAGCGACCATGTTGTCGAAGGATTTTACCAGTTTCCCAATTTCATCCTTTGAGCCAAGTTTATTTACGGATGGAAATTCCCCTTTGGCAATCTTAGAGGCCGCTTCTGCAAGCTGGACAATAGGTTGCATCATATGCTTGGCTGAGTAGAAAACCATGAGAGGGAATATGAGGATCACCAGAGCAATGAGTGAATAGAAACCTACCTGGGTTTTATGGTAGGGTTTCATCACCTCTGACTCATAACACTCTACTCCTATTATCCAGTCGTATGGTTTAAAGTAACTGAACTTTGCGATCTTCAACTTGGCCTTAAGGGTCGGTGGAAGGATTTCTTTGAAGTAAAACGTCTCAATTTCTCCAGGTGCGAGCTTTTTAGCCTTATCCCGTAGGGAAGAAAAGTTTTCAAAAAATTCTGTTCCCGATACGAAAGCATTTTTTCCTTCAAGGGTAGGGTGGATTACGATATTGCCTTTGCTGTCCACCACAAAGGCATAACCGGTTTCTGCGATCCTTATCCCTTTTATGATGGACTGCAATGACTTATATTCATATCCATCCTGCCATTTGGGAGAGGCACCTGTTACCGCATCCACGTCTCTACCGGTTATTTTACCTTGTTTTAGGTGAGTTTCTCTGCGTTTCAGCCTGTCAAGGGCCTCTTGGGCTTCGCAGAGCAGTACCAAGCCTTTTGTCCTGTAGTGAAGCTCATTTTCAGCGGAGCTTAAGATGTATTGTTTAAAGATTTGAGAAGAAAATGTGGTGAGGAGGATGAGAGGCAGAAGGGTAAAGCTGAGAACCATGAACACCATGCGGGCAGAAAACGACCAATTACGAAACCTTACCTTTTTGAGAAGGCTTTTAAGTTTTGAGTTCATGGTAGAAAGGCACTCCTCTACAATAGTATTTCAGGAGTGATAACAATGTCAAGCAACCTGAGGAGCGGGAGTTTGGGGAACGTAAAAAAAAGGTTCTTCCGGGAATCCTGTGGTAACTTTTCACTTCCCCTCCTGTTCGCCTCGGCGAGTCCGCCTGTGAGCGGATGAGGGGAGTCATTCTTTCTTTCCCCCTCCCTTGAGGGGAGGGGATGAAGGGGAGGGTGTTCTAAACAATGCTCCCTTATTACCTCAAGAACTCCGTTGATATTCGTCAACACCTCATTATCCCAAAAGCGTAATATTCTATATCC
>Ga0315280_10010454_pt1 | contig 11636 bp, 8 predicted proteins | sample YL17G06_40_MG_FD_203697 | JGI IMG/M metagenome (GOLD analysis project Ga0315280, IMG submission 203697) | Sediment microbial communities from Yellowstone Lake, YNP, Wyoming, USA - YL17G06_40 | ecosystem: Environmental > Aquatic > Freshwater > Lake > Sediment | place: USA: Wyoming | collected... | reverse complement strand
GGCCCGCTCGGTCGGGGGGGGCGCGAAATCGGGGATTCCCCTACGAGGCGCCGGCCATCCCGTGATCACGTCGGGTGTTGCGCAACTGTTGCAGCCCTGGCGGCGGGAGGTCCGCCTGGGCCTTCTGGGCCGAGGGTGGGCCGGGGCCGAGGTAGGGGGCTAGAATTACCTTGTACTGGAAGGAGACCAAGCCCATGTGCCAGACATGCGGATGCAGCCCGTGCAGGAAGTGCGGCCGGCCCATCAAGGACAAGGTGTGCTCGGGGTGCAAGAAGCCTGCTGACAAGTGCACCTGTGCTCGAATGAAGTAGCTCTGCTGCTAGGCAGGTTGCCTTAGGGTCGCGACGTGACAAGGCTGCGCGGCGGCTAGACGCCGGCGTCCCTGGGGTCGGTGATGCGCCCGGTCGCCGCGCTGGCGGCGGCTGTCAGCGGGCTGGCGAGGTAGATGCCGGCCTGCTTGTGCCCCATCCTGCCGGGGAAGTTGCGATTGGTGGTCGAGACGACCTTCATCGGCTCGTTGACCCGCCCGAAGGTATCGGCCGGCCCGCCCAGGCAGGCTGCGCAACTGGCCGGGCCTATCTTGCAGCCGGCGTCCTGGAAGATCGCCCTGAGTGTCTTGCTTCCTATCATGAGCCGGTCGAGGTCCCAGTCTACCTCGACGGTGGCGGGGACGATGTACGTCTCTACCTTGACGGCCTTGCCGGCGAGCACCTTGGCCGCGGCCAGGAAGTCAGCGGTCTTGCCGCCCGTGCAGGAACCGATGTAGACGCGGTCGATCTTCACGTCGCGGCACTGGCGGGCCGTGGCCCGATTGCCGGGCGAGTGCGGCTGGGCGACGGTCGGCTCCAGCTTGGCTGCGTCGAACTGGTAGACCTTGGCGTAGGCGGCGTCGCGGTCGGACTGCTGGACCTCGAACGGCCTGTCCGTCCTGGCCCGCACGTACTCCAGCGTCAGCTCGTCCGCCGCGATTATGCCGTTCTTGCCGCCGGCCTCGATGGCCATGTTGCACAGCGTCATCCGCTCTTCCATGTTCAGCGAGGCGATGGCCGATCCGGCGAACTCCATCGCGCAGTACGCCGCCCCGTCCGTGCCGATCTCGCCGATGACGTGGAGGATCAGGTCCTTGGCCATCAGGTAGGCGGGCATCGCGCCCTCGAAGACGAACTTCAGCGTCGGCGGGACCTTCAGCCACAGCTTGCCCGTGCCCATGACGAAGGCGGCCTCGGTGTTGCCTATGCCCGTGGCGAACTCACCGAACGCACCGTGGGTGCACGTGTGGCTGTCGGTGCCGAGCAGCAGCTCGCCCGGGCGCGTGTAGCCGTTCTGCGGCAGGGCGACGTGGCAGACGCCGCGGTAGCTGGTCTCGCTGGGATTGGCGTAGGGGTGTGGAATGCCCTCGGCCTGCGTGTCCAGGAAGTCCGGATCGTAGTAGTGCTTCATGCCCTGATTTCTCGCGAACTCGCGCAGGATTTGTATGTTGCGGTGGGCCTTGGGGTCGGCGGTGAAGATGTAATGGTCGGGCATGATCACGATCCGCTCGGCGTCGAACACCTTGGCGTCGCGGCCGAACTGCTCCTGGAATATCCCGATCGTGGCCGGACCGCATATGTCGTGCGTCATCAGCACGTCCACGCTGCACCAGACGTTCTGGCCGACCGAGACGGACGAGCGGCCGGCGTGGGCGGCGAGAATCTTCTCTGTGATCGTCATGCCCATGTCTACGTAGTCCTCTGTCACCTAGAGCCCGCCCCATCATACGACCCGAGCCCGGCAGGTCCGGCATGTTACGCCCCTTGCCTACGGTAATCAACCCGGCTGCTGCCCCGCGGCGCCGCACGGGCGATCCTGGCTGCACCCGCCAATCCCTTCTACTCTGCCAGGTCCGCCAATTCGGCAAAAAGATGATATTCCTTACTTAAGGCCCCCCCGGTGCAGGCCGATGTGCCTCCCGTACAGCGAGTTACAGGAGCAATGACATGGACCGCGAGCATAACTCTGTCGCTGAGCGAAGGCGCCACCCGCGCACGGCCTTGCGGATGTCGCTGCGTTGCGTGCGATTGGACCCCGACGGGGGTGACGTCATGGACACGCTTCACATGACGGACATCTCGCGGAGCGGCATGGGCGCGATCTGCGGGCGGCCTTTCTACCCCGGCCAGCGGATCGTGCTCTGCCTGCCCAGGTCCGACGGCAACGGGCGAAGAAACATCTACGCCTCCGTGATCCGCTCCCGCCCCGGCGAAGACGGTTATAGCGTCGGGCTGGAGTTCGACCGGGCGTCGGCGGCGACGTGGTACGGAGCTCGCACAGCCGCCGTGGCCGCGTGAGGCGCTTGTCTGTGCCGCGCAGCCTGATCGACACACGGCTCCTGCCTTTCTGCGACCGGCAGGGATGGAAGCATCCGCGCCTCCAGTTCAGATGCCTTCAGCGGCAATCTCTTTTCCTGCCTACACTCGCCTGAGATCGCGGTCCTCCTAGGGCTTCCCCCTGCACTGTCTGCTCTGCCGGCCCTGGCGGCGCTATTCGCCGTGCCGAGATATTTGCAGCAGCCTGGTGGTCTTGCCTGTCAGTGACAGTGCCAGCTCCCATCTCTCGCTCGGCAGGGCGTCGCCGGCTCGATCGGCCCACTCGATGAGCACGACGCCCTCGGCGAGCATCTCGTCGATCCCCAGCAAGTGCAGCTCTGATCGCCCGTCTGTGATGCGATACAGGTCGACGTGGAAGACGGGCACGGCCGCCGGATACTCCTGGACGAGCACGAACGTCGGACTTAAGACCAGGCGCTCATCGGCCAATCCCAGGCCGGCGGCGATCCCGCGGACCAGGATGGTCTTTCCCGCCCCCAGGGGGCCGATGAGGGCGACGCAGTCCCGGCGCTTCAGCCTGGCCGCGAACTGCCGGCCGAACTCGTAGGTAGCCTCCGGGCTGTCGCTGCGGACCTCTTCCATGCGGGGGATTCTACCAGCAGCCTTACGCCACGCCAGGGCAAAGCCCGCAGCCCCCCCGGCCGAGTTGCATGTGCGACCTGACCGCGTGTCTATGATGTCACGGCAGGCGCGGCTGTGGTCGCTTGACACGCAGCGAGACCTGAGCGAACATCACGCCTTCTTTGCCGTTGCAGCCTGATAGTTCGCGAGCCTGACGGCGGGCATGCAGACCGCCGTCATCTCCCAGAGGGACGTCATGATAGTCTTCGTAGTAAACTGTGGCAGCAGCTCGATCAAGTATCAGCTCTTCGACATGGCCGACGAATCAGTGCTCGCCAAGGGCCTGCTTGAGCGGATCGGCACCCGTGGGGCCAAGCTGCGGCATAGCAGCAACTCACCCGCCGATGGGGCCGGTGAGCAGGAACGGACGGTGCGCGCGCCGGACCACACAGGCGGGCTGAAGCTCATCCTGGACGTGCTGGTGGATCCGCGGAGCGGGGTGCTTGCCAGCATCGATGAGATCGACGGCGTGGGTCACCGCGTCGTTCACGGCGGCGAGGCGGTGACGGCCTCGGCCCGCATCGACAGTGGGCTGATCAAGGTCATCGAGCGAAATTGTGACCTTGCGCCGCTGCATAACCCTGCGAACCTGGCCGGCATCAAGGCGGCGATGACTGGCATCGGCCACGCCGTGCACGTCGCGGTGTTCGACACGGCCTTCCTGGCCACGCTGCCGCCCCGGGCGCATCGCTACGCCGTGCCGACGGAGTGGTACACCAAGCATCACGTCCGCCGCTACGGCTTCCACGGCACTAGTCATCGGTACGTCACGCTGGCCGCCGCCAAGCTGCTTGGCAAGCCGGCTGACAAGGTGAACCTGATTACGGTGCACCTCGGCAACGGCTGCTCAATGACTGCCGTTGCCGGTGGGGCGGCGGTAGACCACTCCATGGGCATGACCCCGCTGGAGGGGCTGGTGATGGGCACGCGCTGCGGCGACATCGACCCGGCGGTCGTGATGTACATGCTGTCTCGCGGCCTGTCGGCCCGGGACATAGACGACATACTGAACAAGCAGTCCGGCCTGCTGGGGCTTAGCGAGCTCAGCAACGACATGCGCGACCTGCTGAAGGCGATCCAGGACGGCAACCAGAAGGCGGCGCTGGCGGTGGACGTCTTCGTGTACCGGGCAGTCAAGTACATCGGGGCGTACTACACGATCCTGCCGCCGCTCGATGCGGTGGTGCTGACCGGGGGGATAGGCGAGAACTCCGTGCCGATCCGGCGGCGGATATGCCAGGGCCTCGCCCGGCTGGGGGCTGTGGCCGACGAGGACCGCAACGCCCGGACCGTCGGCGGGCAGGCCGGGCCCATCACTGCGGACGGCTCGCCCCTGGCCGTGTGGGTCGTGCCCACCAATGAGGAACTTATGATCGCCCGCGACACCGCAGAGATCGCCGCCGCCCCGGGGACCTGACGTGTATCTGCACGCGCCGACCTGCCCTCGCAGAGGGCACGGAGGGCCGGATTTCCTTTGCCATTCGCCATCCGGCGCGCATATAAAGGAGCCACTCAAGGGACGCCGGTTTTCCGGCAAGATCAGGAGCAACTAAAGATGCGCACCGAGGTGAAAATCGGGATCGCCGTTGGTGTGATAGTGGCCATTGTGGCCGTTTTGTACGTGGTCTTTCATGAGCCGGCCCAGGCGCCGCCGCAAGCGGCCGAGGCCAATGCCGTCAGCCCGCGCCGAGTCCCGGTCGTGCCCAGGAGCGACTTGGAGGGCGAACCCATCGTGCCGTCCTTCGGCGGGGCCGGCTCGCCAACCCCGGCCGCGGGGATCTCGGAAGTCATGCCGGGCGTCGAACGTCCAGCCGGCAGCTTGTCGCTCGTACCGGCGGCGTCGCAGCCTGGCGGCAGCTTGCCGTCGGTCCGGGCCACCGGCCCGCTGGCGATCAAGCCCGCCCCAGCCGGCGGCACGCTTGCCGCGGCGGCAGGGGTTCCCATCGCCCCCAGGCCCATGCTGCCGCCGGCGGCCGGCACGACGACATACGTTGTGCAGGAGGGCGACATGGGCTTCTGGGCCGTCGCCGAGAAGGTCTATGGCAAGGGCAAGGGCAAGTACTGGACGGTGATCGAGAAGGCCAACCCGAACGTGGATTCCAACCGCCTGGGCGCCGGAACTGTGCTGAAGATACCGCCTCTGCCGGGCATGGCCGCGGCACCGTCGCCGGCCGGCGTGACGCCGACCGCCCCCGCGCCGCCGGCTGGAGAGAGGGTCTACATCGTTCAGGGCAACGACAGTTGGTGGGAGATATCCAAGAAACACTACGGCGACGGGAAGTACTACGAAGCGCTCCAGAAGGCCAATCCCCAGGTGACGGGGATGCTTCAGCCGGGCCAGAAGATCGTGATACCCGCGTTGGGCAGTCTGCCGAAGGCCGGCGGTGCGGTCTCCGCGCCGACCACCAGGCCGGCTGCTCCCGCCGAGTCAGACCGGCCAGTGTTCGAGTGATCTGCCGCGAAGTTCTGGAAGGATCGTCAGCCCGCCGCTGCCTGCTCAAGCCTTAACTGCGTCCGCCCTGCACGCTGCGACAAACGTTCAAGCCCGCGGGGGGAGGGGTCCGATAAACAACGCGAGGAAGAGTACTTGGCATGCCCGGAACTGCCTACAAGCCGATGGTGGGCATGGTCTTGCTGGCCTGTCTGGCCGGCGGCTGCACCAAGGGCCTTGAGGCCAGGACAAAGCCCGCCGCGGCACACCCCGAGGAACCGGCAGTCCCCGCGCACATATCCGGCACGATCGCCGAGTACGCGATGCTGGTGGGCGGGACGGACCTGGCGGTGCAGGGCTACGGCCTGGTGGCCGGGCTGGGTACCAACGGCTCCCGCGAGGTCCCCGCTTACCTGAAGGACTACTTCAGCCAGCTATTTCGCAAGAGCGGGGCCCTGTCGGCGCGATCAGGCGAGGGCGGGCTTTCTTCAAGGGTCATTCTGGGCGACCCCGACACGGCTGTCGTCGACGTGTACGGAGTGATACCGCCCGGGGCCCCGTCGGGGACGCGCTTCGACGTCTTCGTCACCGCTGCGGCCGAGACCCAGACCAGGAGCCTGGACGGCGGGGTGCTGCTGATGCAGGCGGAGATGTACCTGGCTGTGCCGGAGTCGATGGTGGGCAGGCGCTCAAGGGTGCTGGCCGAGGCGGAGGGCACAGTGCTGGTGAATCCGTTCCTCGATCCTGATAATACCGACGACCTTCCGAAACTGCGCCAAGGCCGCATCGTCGGCGGGGGCAGGTCGCTGGGCCCGCGGCCGATTCGGCTTCAGTTGTTCCGGGGCGACTATCAGCTTTGCGGACTGATCCAGCGGCGAATCAATGAGCGGTTCGGTCCGCGCCGCGTGGCCGTTGCCAAGGACGACTCGACCATAGATGTCTCGGTCCCTCAGCAGTACGGCGAAGACTACGAGCAGTTCCTGCGCCTGCTCATGCACCTTCCTGTCCGGCAGGCCGTCGGAAACTGGGAGAACAAGGCCAGGGAAATAGCCGAGGCGATGGAGTCTTCGGCGGCCAATCACGAGGAGCTGTCGCTGGTGTGGGAGGCCATCGGCAAGCAGGTCGTCCCGACGGTGCGGAAGTTCTATGGTTCGGCTAGTCCCTCCGCAGCCTTCTACGCCGCTCGAACGGGGATGAGACTGGGCGACGCCGACGCCGTGCCGGTGGTAGTCGACTTTGCCCGCAAGGACGGCTCGTCGCTACAGCTTGTGGCCATTGAAGAGTTGGGCCGCCACAGCCGCACGGCCAAGGCGGTCGCGGCGCTGCGGGAACTGCTGGACAGCGACAACCAGCTTGTGCGGATCGCGGCGTACGAATCACTGGTGAAGGTGGGCGACGCCGCGAGGATCACGCGAGTACCGGTCAAGGACCAGTTCGATCTCGACGTCGTGCAGTGCACCGGCCAGCCCGTGATATACGTCAGCCAATCGTTGCAGCAGCGGATCGTCCTGTTCGGCGGCGACATCCCGGTGCACAGGCCGGTGTTCTTCAAGGCCCCCGAGGAGGTGGTCGTCATCAGCGCCGCCGGGGCGGAGGACAAGCTCACGGCCTACAGGAAGGTCCCCGGGACCAGCAAGTATAGCGACACCTTCCAGGTCGATCCGACCGTACGGGCCCTCGTGGAGCTTCTGGGCACGCTGCCCAGGCCTGCGGGCAAGGCGGACGTCTTCGGCCTGGGGCTGACGTACGGCCAGGTGGTGTCGGTTCTCTACAAGATGTGCAAGACCGGTGACATACCAGCGGAATTCCGCTTGCAAGTGCTTCCGGAGGTGGGCAGAATCTACCGGGCTGCCCCCATCGCCGGGCGGCCCGACATGCCTGGCCAGTGACGGCATGGCGGCGCCAGGGAAGGTGCTGAGTGATTCGTTGCGTTATGGAAGACGCGGTGGAATGAAACTCAGGAAACTCATACTCTCGGGGTTCAAGAGCTTCGCGGATCGCACGGAATTCGATTTCGACGAGGGGATTAGCTGCGTCATAGGCCCCAACGGCTGCGGCAAGAGCAACGTGGTCGACGCCGTCAAGTGGGTGCTCGGCGAGCAGTCGGCCAAGAGCCTCCGCGGCAGCGAGATGCAGGACGTCATCTTCAACGGCTCAGCCACCCGCCGGCCCTCCGGCTGCGCGGAAGTGACCCTGGTGTTCGACGAGTTCCCTGCTGCGCTGACCCCAGGCGGCGAGCAGCTCACCGCCGGAGAGGTCTCCATAGGCCGGCGGCTCTATCGCAGCGGCGCCAGCGAGTATCTCATCAACAAGACCACCTGCCGGCTGCGCGATGTCCGCGAGATGTTCATGGACACCGGCGTGGGCGCAGACGCCTACAGCCTGATCGAGCAGGGCAAGGTTGAAAGCTTCCTCCAGGCCTCCCAGGATGATCGCCGCGCGGTGTTCGACGAGGCCGCCGGCATAAGCAAGTACAAGGCCCGCAAGAAAGAAGCGCTGCACAAGCTGGAGAAGGTGCAGGAGAACCTGCTGAGGCTCAATGACATACTCGCGGAGGTGGAGAAGCGCCTGCGCTCGATCAAGCACCAGGCCGGCAAGGCGCGGAACTACCAGACCTACACCGAGCGCCTCAAGGAGCTGCGGGGGCTTTACTTCCTGGCTCAATACCACGAGCTGTCGGTGCAGCGCGGCGAGCTTCAGAAACGGCTTGACGCGGGCAACGATTCTCTGGCGGCCATCTCTACGATGATCGACCAGCTCGAGGCCGCCCGCAGCGCAGCGGAGGTTGAGGCCGTCGACCTGGAGCGCAGCAGCCGCCAGCTCCAGTCCACGATCGCGGCGCTGTCGGCCCAGGTACTCGCCTGCCAGCAGCGCGCGGAGATGCTAACGTCCCGCGCGACCGAGCTTGGCGAGCGGATCGCGGCCGCTGCCAGCCGGCGCGAGGAACTGGAGGCCAAGCTCGAGACGCTGGAGGCAGAACTTTCCGGCCGCCGCAAGGAACTGGAGCAGACCAGGGCCAAGGCCGCGGAGCTGGAAACCAAACACGCCGAACTCCGCGAGCAGCACGCCGGCGGCGAGCTGGCCGAGGCGCAGTTGCAGGCCCGACTGGAAGACGAGAAGGCCGGCACTATCGACCTGTTCCGCCGCACCGCCCAGATCCACAACGACATTCACGCCTCGCGCGCCCGCCGCGAGAGCCTCGACGGCCAGCGCGACCGGCTGTCCAGCCGCGGCGATCAGATCGTCGCGGCGCTCAAGGAGGCCGCAGCGGAGCGGCCCGCCGTCCAGGCCCGTCTGGCCGACGTCAACGAGGTGCTGGAGGAGTCGCGAAGGAAGCTTACCGACCTCCGCGAGGAAGGCCGCAAGCTCGCCGACGCCGATCAGCAGTCGCAGTCGTCCCTGGCCGACGCTCGCGAGCAGCGCAGCGCCGTCACCAGCCGAATGGGCGCGCTGCGTGAGATGCTGGACAGGCTTGAGGGCGTGGGCGAGGGGACGCGGCGACTGCTGGCGGCCCGCCGCGACGGACGGTTGCAGTCCGTCTGCGGCATGCTGGGCGATTACCTGACCGCGGACCTCCAGCACGCCCCGCTGGTCGAGGCGGCCCTGGCCGGCGCCGACCAGCAGCTCATCGCCCGTCGCTACGCTGACCTCCAGGCCGAGGCCGGGCGGATTCGGGAGGTACTTACCGGCAACGGTGCGGCCGAGGTGCTTTGCCTCGACCGCCTCGCCCCGCTAAGCAGCGATTTCGACGTGGCCGCCTGTCCGGCTGTCCGCTGCCGGCTCATCGACTGGGTGCGGTTCGACCCGCTGGTCGCCCCGGCGGTGTGGCGCATTCTCGGTGCCACGTTCGTCGTGGACAGTCTCGCCGACGCGGCCAAGGCCGCCGAATCCGCCCCATTCGGTAGCAGGTTCGTAACCCCCGGCGGCGAGGTGCTGGAGCCGGACGGGCGCGTCCGCCTCGGCTCAGCCAGCAAGGCCGCCGGCGTCATCAGCCGCCGGAGCGAGCTTGCCGACCTCGCCGCCCAGGCCGAGAAGCTCAGCGAGCAGATAGACGAACTCACCCGGCAGCGCACCGCCGCCCAGGGCCGCCTTGCCCACCTGGACCAGATAGCCCAGGGCCTCCGCACCGCAAACTACGAGGCCAACACCGAGCGAGTCGAGCTCACCAGCCGCCTGGCCCAACTCACCGAACAGATCTCCCACCTGGAGCGCGAGCAGCCGGTGGTGGCCTCCGACCTTCAGGCCCTCGCAGCCGACGTGGAGGCCGCGGCGGCGGCGGAGCTTGCGGCCAAGGAAAAGGCTCACCAGCTCGAGCAGCTCAACGCCCAGCGGCAGGCGGAGGTGGACCGGCTCGCCAAGGAGATCGCCGACGCCCGCCGCAGCCGCGAGCAACTCGCCGCCGCGATGACCGAGGTGAAGGTCGCCCTCGCCGAGACGGCAGGCAGGGCCAGCTCACTGACAGAGGCATGCTCGGTGCTGTCGCGCAACGCCGAGCAGATGGCCGCCGACCTCCAGGCTGCCGCGGCGGAGATCCAGCTCAGCAGCCAAAGGCGGGAGGAGGCGCAAACCTCAGCCGCCCAGGCCGCCGCCGAGGTCGACAGCCTCTACAGCCGCCAGCAGCAGCTAAGCGCCGAGGAGCAGGAAGTGGAGGAAAGCCGCCGCCTACTCCAGCAACGCCTGGAGGACATCCGCGCCAAACTCATCGAGCAGCGCGACAAGCACCGCGCAGCCAGCGAAGCGGTTAACACCTGCCGCGTCGAGCTGGGCGAAGCGGACGTGCGGATCGAGAACCTCATCGCCCGCGCGTCTGACGAGATGAACATGGACCTGCTGGAGGCCCAGCGGTCCTACCAGCACGATGACCAGCGCGACTGGCAGGCCGTCGCCGCCGAGATACAGGAACTGCGGGAAAAGATCGAGCGCCTCGGCAATGTCAACCTCGACGCCATCGGCGAGCAGGAGGAGCTGACCAAGCGCCGCGAGTTCCTCGCCGGCCAACTCGCCGACGTGACCGCCACGCAGGACCGTCTCAACGAGTTGATCCGCCGGCTCAACCGCGAAAGCCGCGAGATGTTCACCGAATCGTTCCAGGCCATCCGCGGGCACTTCCAGGAGCTGTTCCGCAAGCTGTTCGGCGGGGGCAGGGCCGACATCATGCTGATCGACGAGCAGGACGTGCTGGAAAGCCCCATCGAGATCGTCGCCCGCCCGCCGGGTAAGGAGCTGAGGAGCCTATCGCTGCTTTCCGGCGGGGAGAAGACGATGACGGCCCTTGCCCTGCTGTTCAGCGTGTTCAAGGCCCGGCCTAGCCCCTTCTGCCTGCTGGACGAGGTGGACGCCGCCCTGGACGAGGCCAACACCCAGCGGTTCGACCGGCTCATGCAGGAGTTCGTCAATACCAGCCAGTTCATCATCATCTCCCACGCGAAGCGCACCATGAGCATGGCCAACGTGCTGTACGGCGTGACTATGGAGGAACTGGGTGTGTCCAAGCGGATCTCCGTGCGCTTCGAGGACGGCGGCAGGAAACTCACCGCCGCCGAGCAGCTCGCCCCTGCCGAAGCGTAGGACCGGAAGACCGTATTACCGGACTACCGGAATACCAACACGGGCAGGTCCGCGATCTTCAATCCGCAATCCATCTCGCCTTGTTAACATTGCCTCAGCGGCGGCAGTTGCTACAATGCCTGCCCTGTCGCCGCAGAAAGGCTACCGATGGACATTCAGCCCTCCGACCGACTGAGGAAGCTGCCGCCGTACCTGTTCGCCGACCTTCGCCGCAAGGCCGCCGAGGCCCGCAGGCGCGGCGTGAAGGTCATCCGCTTCGACATCGGCGACCCCGACCGCCCGACGCCGGATGCGGTCGTGGCTGAATTGTGCCGCGCGGTGAATGACCCATCGGACCCCGACCGCCACCGCTACGGGTGCGATATTCCGGTCGAGCAGTTCCCTCAGGCCGTCCGCAACTTCTACCAGCGCCGCTACGGCGTGACGCTCGCGGATAACCAGGTCGTCACTACCAACGGCAGCAAGGACGCCATCGCGCAGTTCGCCATGGCCGTGCTGAACGTCGGCGACCTGGCCATCGCGCCGGCGCCGGGCTACCCGACCTACAACATCGGCCACGTGTTCGCCGGGGCGACGACACACTACGTCCCGCTGCTGGAGGCCAACGGGTTCCTGGTGGATTTCGACGCGATCCCCCCGAAGGTCCGCCG
>Ga0315280_10010452_pt1 | contig 11638 bp, 15 predicted proteins | sample YL17G06_40_MG_FD_203697 | JGI IMG/M metagenome (GOLD analysis project Ga0315280, IMG submission 203697) | Sediment microbial communities from Yellowstone Lake, YNP, Wyoming, USA - YL17G06_40 | ecosystem: Environmental > Aquatic > Freshwater > Lake > Sediment | place: USA: Wyoming | collected... | reverse complement strand
TCCTCATGAAAGACGAATACGTCGTTCCGATTCCAAAGCACAGCGAGATTAAAAGGGGCCTCCTACAAGCCATAATCGCCGAAGCTGGCTTGACGAGGGAAGAATTTCTCAAAATTGTAGGTTAGCCCTTCGGCAGGTCGGTTAGATATTTTGCCAGCTTCACACACAGTATTTCTTCGAATAGTGTTGAGACACCAGTTCGGGATCGACTACAGCGAACTTGGTCTCATCGCCATTCGGCTGTCCGAGTGAGCCTGCATCGTTCTTTACCTTGGCGCCTTCGATCTTACTGTATCTTTTCGCAACGCCTTTCTTTATCATTTCACTGATTTCGAGGGCTTCCTCCTCGGACAGGCTGCTTCTGTTCGCAATCTCGTCCAGGAGTTCGAGCTTCCTCGCGTACTCCCACATCGCCTGCCTCGCCACTTCGCTCCACTTGATCTCGGGGTGCCGCTTCATCATGTCGTGGAGCTCCTCCGGCACGGCCAAGGTCACGTTTACCAAGCCTATCACCTATGTGTAATAAGTGAATACACATATTATTATAATTTACTCATCAAATCTTAAGTAATATTTTTAAGAATGGCGGGCCCGGTGGGACTAAAACCCAAAAGGGTTCAAGTCTATTAATCTTATTCGGTTGCCATTATTGGCTTAACATCGATTTTAGCGAAGATAAATCGAGAGACTGATTTGAGATGTCTATCCAAATCTCGCCCATGACCTTGATGGCCAAGGGATTAACACTCGTGGGTGTTTAGCTTGCACTGAGACCTCGCACTTCTCGCCGTAGAAATCCCTGATCAGCCCTTCAGCCATTTGTGATCTGACTGAATTGTACGTGCACATGAAAAGTACCTTCTTTTTCTCTGGCATGGCCTTAACATTACATCTGAACAATTATTGTTAAAATTACGGGCGCGTGTTAAGCGGGCGCAATTAAAAGGGGAGTAGTCATTTTAGACCAGTTTTTGCGAGCTGCTTCATCAGCAGGAAGACTACCAGTGCTATGACGATGAAGTCTATGAGCACTCCCACGAAGTCTCCGACGGCGAGCTGAATGGGACCAATGGCGAGAACCGCTTTCCGCCAATCCCCACCGGGTACGAAGAATGTTATTATCGGCATCAGTATGTCGGCGACCAGGGCCGTCACCATCCTCCCCGCGGCTCCGCCTATGATGAAGGCGATGGCCAGGCCGATGATGCCGTACTTGTTCAGGAACGCCATGAACTCCTCCCTGAAGCCCTTGGGAGGCGGAGGTGTGGCTGGTGGCGCAGGCTTCGGCTCGACCGCAGCCCTGATCTTCTGCAGCTCCTCCAGCATCTTCTCCTGAACTTCTTTTGATGACATGTTAGAATAGATTAATTCTGTAACTTATTTAACCTTTTTCGAAGGATCTGGAATGAATGTTTTTCTTAACTGATAAAGTTTAATATAGCTCAATATGTTAACGTAGAAATCGGAAAATTCTATGCCAAAAATCGAGGATATTGAAGGAACAGGACCCGTGAATGCGAAGAAGCTGTCTGAGGCAGGAGTAAAGACAACAGACGACCTGCTTAAGGCCGGCGCAACCGCCAAGGACAGAGAAGAGTTGGGAAAGAAGACGGGCATCGCCCACAAGCTGATCCTGGAGTGGGTCAACCTCGCCGACCTCTACAGGATCAAAGGTGTCGGGCAGGAGTACTCTGATCTACTTGAGGAAGCCGGCGTCGACACAGTAGTTGAACTCGCCAAGAGGGTTCCTGAGAACCTGCACGCCAAGATGCTTGAGGTGAACGAGAAGAAGAAACTGGTCAGGAGACCTCCACCTCTGAGCGCGGTGAAGGACTGGGTCGAGCAGGCCAAGAAGCTCAACAGAGTCGTAGAATACTAGAACCTTTCTAAACTTTTTTTATTAGAGATTAAGGAAACCTCAGTTTTTCTATGGTCTGCAGACTGTAGATCGCGAAGTTTAAGCTTTAAAGGTGAAACATCACATTAGTGATATAACATGAAAGGATACATGACCAGTATCGAAAAGGAAACGAGAAAGAACAGTGACTTTCGCCGCGTATTATACACAGGAAAGCACAGTCAACTCGTGCTGATGAGTCTAAAGCCGGGCGAGGAGATCGGCGAGGAGACGCACGAGGATGTTGACCAGTTCTTCCGATTCGAGGAAGGGGAGGGAAAGGTAACCGTCGATAAGAACGATTACCGTGTCAAGGACGGCGACGCCGCCATCGTCCCGGCCGGAGCCAGGCATAACGTGATCAACACCTCCAAGGTTTCCAACCTGAAGCTGTACACGATATACTCCCCTCCCGAGCACCAGGACAAAGTTGTCCGCCACACCAAGGCGGAAGCCCTAGCGTCGGAGGAGCACTTCGACGGGAAGACAACGGAGTAGATCCGAGCGAATCAACTTCGTAATGATATCTCAAACGATTGGAACTACTCCCAATAGTATAAGCGAATATCCTTCCTTTTTTTAATATACAATTTAAATCAAGTGAGCGTGCTTTGATTCCCATATAGTTAAAAAATCTTTAATACGCGCGCGATCATGGTCGTCAGCATCGAGCAGATCACCATCGTCTCCCCGCTCCCACCGTAGGAGCCCCGCCGAGAGGATAGCCGCTCCACCGTTGTCATAACCTCGGGAGGGATCTATTGTCTTGAGGCGGGGGGATTTGAACCCACGACCTCAGACCTAGGTGGTCTACGCCCTGTACTAGCCAAACATCACGCCCGCAGTCCACTATTAATCATGAAGTAGTTATGGACGGGCTAATTTTGACTTGAGCGCCAGGTATTTTTTTCAGCATATTAATTGTATAATGTTATATAAGAGTTTGCTGATTTCCATGATGAATAAGATGGTCCTCCACGAGCCTCAGCTTGATACGATCCTTATGGTTGAGAAGGCGATCATAGACTCCGAGGATCACCCCACTCGAATGGAGCTCTGGAGGATGCTGCCGCGGAAGGTTCAGTACCAGACCTTCCAGAGGATCCTCGACTACCTTGAGGCCTCGGGAAAGATAGTGTTCAGCGAGGGCAGGATCATATACACCGGGGTTGACAACTCTAAGCTCAGGCGGCTGCTCGAATCCAGCGTCCGAGTGAGGTGACCCTCTGCATTCTCCGATACCTGAAAATTTTCTCGTACTCCTCGTGGCTCCTCAGTTCGATTATCAGGGGCAGACACCCACGCCCTCCATGTTCAGTAGAGTATAACACGATCTGTATGCCTCGTGGAGCGCGTATCTGAATAGGTTGTTCACGCCATACCGGTCGATGTAGAAGCGCGGGATTTGACGCTTCGGTATAGACCCTCCCGCGAACATGTTCTCCTTGAGAACGGCCTCCATGTCCTCAACCCAGCGCCGAATTCTGCTTTCGGGAGCCAGGCTTCTTAGGCACTCGTCCACCCCCTAGAGCGGTAGACAGCGGCGAGGACCGGCGCACCACCTTCTTAGAGTCACTTGATTCTATGATTAACAATGTCGATAATGGCGGATCGGTGAATGGGTGCTGATTGCGCGGTGACTCGATTCGTCTACGAAAATGCACGCTCTTAATCATCAAGGCGAATTTGGAACGTAAAATAAGTCTTCGAATTAAATCAACAATAGTTCAAAAACGGGATAATAAATTAACTTGACCTTAAGTATCAACTCTTATGAATTAGTTGTTTCATAATATTACCTACTTTTATTACAGGAGTAGTTTTTATTGTAACGTTAGTTAGCTTGGATTCCTTTTATTTTCTCTTCGTCTGTAGGTGAGGATGACCGTGGAAACGGCTATCGCTGCTCCGAGTGAAGCCAGTAAGGGCGTGAGCAGCGAAATACTATCAGTTTGCACTATCGTGCCTTCCTCACCCGCATTGGCTACGATCCATGCTATACCTCCAACGGAGGGGCACGGGGTTATGATGAGGTCATACCTGCCTGCCGAGCCAAGGATCTCAACCCCGAATTCGGGATCTTCAACATAGAAACTGGCGAGGATGCTGCCCCCGGGCTCCAGGGCCGGGTCATTTCCCAGCGTGTCCCCAGATTTGAGCGGATGAACCAGTTCGTATGTAATCCAACCCGCCGACCATCCTGAAGCGCCTTGGATGTCCTTCGTTCCTCCCAGGTTTGTGTCCATATCAAAGTAGTTGGGAGGAACGGGTATTATGGCAACATCGAGGGTCATGTCTGGGTGTAACATACCCTTTTCGTCATCCCCTGGTCCAATTGCACCATCACCCGAGACATCATACATTATGAACATGCAGTCCCCCATGACCTCGGGAAGTCCAGAGGGATCGGTCCAAATGGTTACGTTTTCCATCGTGTCCTCGATTTTCAGCGCGATCCAGAGCTTCTCGCAATCGTGTTTGAGGTAGATTGTCCCAGATCTCTCAGCCAAAAAGGGTGGTACCCAGTCATCATCAAAAATGAAGGTTACCGAAAGCATCGCCGCATCCGACCACTCGTCGCCCGTGATCGAGCCATCGAGATCCACCGGAATCCGCAGGCGAGGAACATCCACATCCAGATCCGAGATTGAAGCAAAAGCCATTATCGGAGACGCGGTGATTAGGATAGCTAATACTGCCAGAAGAGTAAATCTTAATCTTCCCATAACTCTTTCAAATATTAATTATATTTTTCCATTCTTATTATATAAGATGTTTGGTTGGGTGACCGTTCTAAGTAAAACCATTCTTGCAACGGGCCTATTCAATATAAGGCCTTTGGACTCTATCTGAGTTATGTTTGGGATTTGTATGAAGCCCTGACTTTGAAATATTCAACGATCCTCGCAATGTAATTGGAATCGACGTTAAATGTCAATAAAATAAATTAAACGATAGAAAAATTCGAAAACAATCCCAAAAACAAACTAATAAAATTATACTTGAATAGGGGGCCCGGTGGGATTAATACCCAAAAGGGTTCAAGTCTAATTTTACAAATTCTTTGAATCGCCTTGGAGTTCTGGTTATAGCCAAAAAGCATTTAATCATATATAGGTATCATTGTTGTCATGAAATTATTAAAGGACCTAAACTTTCTATCTGCATTAATAATAATTGTTCTAACCATATATCTATCAGCTGGAGCCTTTTTTCATTGGTTTCAATTTCGTTTCCTAGTAGGTCCACTCTTCTTCTCTCACTGGCTTAGTTGGATAGGATGCGTATTTATCGCATTTTTTACGCCAACGTATTATGTTCTGAAGCGACGATATCCAAAGAGAGTTAGAGCCCTACTTAAAATTCATTGCCACGGTAACTTGCTTGCTTTCATGCTTGTATCGATTCATTTCTTCCAGGCGACCCCGCGTGGAACTGGAGCAGCACTATACATAACGACGTTCATATTGGTGGCGACAGGTTTCATCTACAGGTTTCAGATATTGAAGAAGATCGGAAGATACAACATCATTAGACCTCATACCAATAGATTCATACATATAAGTGTAACTACAACATACTATATCGTCGTAATTATACATATTCTCCAGCATATAGGTGCTCCATAAGCAACTTTACTCGCGAAATACCAAGTTTTTAAGCCCAAAAATCATTTAGCAATCGATTGCCCATTCAATTCCTTTTATGGAAACTGGCAAAAATATAAGGACATACGCCTTAATTGTGAGTACAAAAGAATAGATATTTGCTTTTTGAATCGGCTTCTCGACGACAGAGCTTCCCCGCGCGCGTAAAAAGAGATGTCCGGTGGGACCGGACCGAACAAATCTCTAAATGAAGAACGCTGACATCCTTTCGTTCTGTGTTTCATCCATGACCCTTTGCCGCAATGCATCTCGTCTGATCCGTGCCACATCGGTAGCACAATGTCATCACAACCCGTCCCAGCCGATATCCTCCATAGATCAACTGGATTTCTCGTATCGGGTCCAGAACCGTTCACGACGCATCCCGAACTCCCCACGTCGATTGCATCCACCATCCTCCCCCATCCACGTCGTCGACACGTATACCCGTTCCATCACCCCTCCACGGCGTCGCAACCCCCGAGACCACCCCCGAGGCCCACCCACCTCCCGCGGCGTCAACGCCCCAAAGCGGCCCCCCGGGAGAGGAACCCGAAAGCGCCGACGTCAAAAAACCCCACGACCGCAGAAGCCACAACAAATCCCCACCGGACACCATCCCCCAGCGGAGCCAAGCTCCACACCCGGCCGAAGGCAGCGACACCAGAAAAAACCACTATAAGTGGCGGGCCCGGGGGGATTCGAACCCACGATCTCCGGCTTAGAAGGCCTGCACGCCGACGTCGCGAACGGCGCCGGCACGGTGCCTTATCCTGACTTGGCCACGGGCCCCCGACGAGAAGTGCGCCCCCGCTTCTAATAAGATTTTCAGGCTCCACGATCGGGGGCCTTCACGGGGCCGCCCTCCCCCGCCTCTCCTCGGACTTGAAGATGGTCAGGCCGCAGTGCCCGCACGTGTACCTGTTCCCGTGGTCGGCCATGAAGTATCCCCTCCCGCAGCGGTTGCAGAACGGCAGCTTCCGCTCCAGCCTCCCGTCCTTGATGACGTACAGCCTGTGGATCCCCTTCTCAGACATCTCACCTACTTCTCCTTCCCCTTCTCCCCCGGCTTCGCTTCCTCCGCCTCGCCCTCGGCCTTCACCTCGGGCGGCTGGTTCCTCTTCACGATGTACGCCGGCTCCGCCCTCATGGCCTTGGCAGCGTCGTCGTACACGTGGACCAGACCGACGTTTCGGTGGGTTCCCGTTTTGGTCTTCAGCTGCCTCAGCCAGACCTTGTCGACGTCGGTCTTCAGGAGCACCGCGATCTCGCGACGCACGTCCATCCTGCTCGGCGTGGTCTTCTCCTCGATTGTGAACACGATCTCCCTGCGGCCGACGAGGGGGTTAACCCTAGTCGACGTCATCTCGATTCTCAGTTTCGCTCTCCTCCATGCGCCTCATGAAGCCGTCCGCCCACCTCTTCCGCTCCTCCGTGACCTCGACGGCGACCATCCCCGCGTGCGGCTGCCCATAGGCGATCAGCGACCCCCTGGGCATGAGGGCGATCAGAGGCAGGACCAGAAGGTCTTCCTCTCCCTCAACGATCACTGCCACTCCCCTTTTAAGCGTTACCGCCTCATCGATCGCTCGCCACGCGTCCGCATCGATCGTGCCCTGTGGATTGCGGGCGCGAATCTCGGTTCTCCCCTTCGTGTTCATGGGCCTGACCGAGATCCGCATTATGCGGTGATCGACGACGACGATGTCCGGCTCGATCCCCGACTCTATGACGTTCTCGGAGATGAAGTCCCCTACTGCCGCGAACAGAGAAGGCTTGAGGCGCTGGATCATCTCCCTGAGGCGAACGATCGTCGCCTTCGGTTCGCCTTCGAGTAGGATGCCCAAGGGCTCCTTCAGCTCGGCCCGCATGCTTTGCGGGAGGACGAGGGTCTTCCTAGCGGCCCTTGAGGAAGTCTTCCCGCTAGCGAATCTTGAGGGCGTATCGGCCCTCCTTAGTGATCTTCATCTTCTTGGCAAGCTGGGAGTTCTCTGGATCGAGGACGATGAGGAGGCCCGAGAAATCGTCGCTGAGGTCCGTGCTCCTGCACGCCGGGCACGCGCTCTCATCGGTGATCGTCCGGCAGTTCCTGCACGCCCTGAGGCTCAACGAGCCTTAGCCTCCTCGCTGGCCGACCTCACGCTCTTTACCTCCTCCGCGATCCAGGAGAGCTTTCCGAGAAAGGGCTGGCGAGCAGTCACCCCGATCTTCCCCGAGCTCCTGCCACGCGGGAAGGAGACAGCGACGATCCTGACCCGGAAGACATCGCCCCTCGTGATAGTGCGGCCGCTCTCCTTGCCAAGCAGCACGCCCTGCTTCTCGTCGTACGAGATGAAGTCGTCCATGAGCTGGGAGACGTGGAGAAGGGCGTCGACGGGGCCCACCCGCAGGAACGTCCCGAAGTCAGCGACCTCGACGACCTCCCCCTCGACGATCTCCTGCAGTTGGGGGAAGAACGTGAGGATGGAGAAGGTGACCTGATGGTGCGTCCCCCCATCGCCAGGCAGGATGCGACCGAAGGGGTTGACGTCGAGGTCGATGACGCTGATGATGTAGCCGAGCGCCTCGTCCACCAACCCCTCGTACTTGCTGCGAAGCTCTATGAGCGTCGCGTCCTTCAGCGGCTGCCCGAAGTGCGATGGGTCGATCCGTATCGTGTCCTTGAGCGTGATCACGTTGAACATCGAAGGCTCGCCTCAACTAACCCCTAATTCTCGAATAAAAGTGTTTAGATTGATGTCCTCCATATTTATAAAATTTTGATCAGACTCAAATAAAAGATTTAAATGGGATACTAGAACGATTTGTCCCCCGAGGCTAGTTCGCGTAAGGTAGACTAATTGTAACACCGTTAATCTTTGGGCGCCTATGAAGGATAAAACCTGCTACGGGTTTGAAGTATTGCCCGAGTCTCATCTAATACCTGTTCATGAAGACCAGAAAACTGAAGTCATATAACTATCCGAATAAGGTTTTACGATTAACAATATTTGCTAATTTGCACGTTTTTTATCTACCTTTAGCTAACGTTATGATAGTCCCTTCTGTTAATACACGAGTTAAACATTGTTCTTGATGGGTTCATAGGACGAATTGTTTATAGTCTTCTTGATTTAACGATGTAATTTCTGTAAATCTTGTCTTCTTTTGATTGTAATGAATTTGAAAAGATCAGATCTTCCTGAGGTATTACATCTCTATTAACACTTCGAAGGGGTGTTGGCTTATGATTTCTTTGAGGTACTTCTTCCACTCGTTGCCGACGGTGACGAGGACGTAGATGCCCGCGATGTCCGCCTTCTGGTTCTTCACCAGGTCCACGAGCCCCTTGACGGTTTCGCCGGTTCGGACAACGTCGTCAATGATGAGGACGCTGTCCTTCTTACGAATCGATGCCCTGGGCACGTACAAGCTCTTGCGGATGGCCGAACCCCTTGGGATGTACGTCTCCTCGAGGAAGTCGTTGATGCCGACCTCCTTGCTCTCCTTCGCCACGACGAGGTCGACCTCCAACAGGTTCGCAACGAGCGTGGAGACGGGGATCCCGTCCACAGCCGCCGTCAACACCCGTGTCACGCGGCTGCCGGCGAACTTCTCCATGGCGTAGTTGGACATGATCTTGAGCCACGTTATCTCGGAGACGAGGGGCGTGTTGTCGAAGTAGCCCTCCTCGTCGAAGCTGATGCGCCTCTTCAGCTCCTCCTTGATGTTCGTGATCTCCATCAGCTTCTCGTAGAGTCCCTGAGCCCTATCGTAGCTGGGCAAGACGTGCCCCCTCATGTACCTGCTGAGTATAGGAGGGCTTAGGCCGAGATGGTTGGAAAGGTCCTGATATGTGTGGCTCTCGCTAGCGACCTTCAGCAGGTCCGTGATCATCATCCTATATTTCAGTTCTCTGACTCGTGTCTCCACATCCGTCCACATCCTGCCGGGTGGCCTCTTCGCAGGCGGGCCTGAAGGGATTCGAACCCTTGACCCCCGGGTCTCCTCGAACGATGTCCTAAAAGCCCGGCGCTCTACCTTGCTGAGCTACAGGCCCAAGGCCACAACCTGTTTAACCAAACGGTTCAAATTCATATATATATTTTTATGGTTTTTAAACAAATATTTAATTTTAATGCCATTTAACAGGGAAGAACTATCCTATGAAATTTACCTAAGAAACCATAGTCAGATATACCCCGATAAGGGTCCGCCAAAATCTTTCGTCTTCGCTAGAATCAAACTGCTGAGTTCTCAATACTCGAAAAAGGCTTAATAGAACGAAGGTTTTAATCGAGTGCTGAGATCGTGCGGTCGGAGTGGCAGGGCGGCCGTAGACGACGGTCGACGGAGTCCAGCCTGGTAAGATGTCAGCCCCCCAAGGCACGTGCCGAGGAAAGCTGATGGCCCGGGTTCAAATCCCGGCGGCCGCACCACCCACAGAACGAATTTGTACTATTCGCCAATTATCAGCCCTTGGTGGCCTCTTGGCGGATGAGATCTTTCAACGTTCTGTTTAGGACTTGGAGGTCGTGATTCTCCCGGTCTTCAGGGTCGACGTTGACGGAGGTTCCTTGGTTCAGCGCTTCCCTGATGAGGACCTGCTCAGGGTTCATCCCCCACGCTCGAATTCTCCTTGAGGGCGTCTATCTTGCTGATCCTATTCTTAGGACGTATGGAGAGGCCGCTGGCTGCGTAGACGTTACGGAGCTTCTCCACGCCTAGACTCTGGATGTCGTGGTAGATATCGATGGTGTGGCCCATCATGTAGTCCACGGGTCTGGCAGGAGAGGAAGGTATTAATAAACACTGTAAACGTTTTCTCTACATTTATATCACAAGAGATGTAGTACGAGACAGGTTTCACAGGAAGGACTTCAATGTATTTTAGCTCGCTGAAGGTCTACTATCGTGTCTGCCGGCTGGAGAGCTGGATAAGCTGGATCTTCAGTTTCGTTTTGGGCAGCATTCTCTTCAGTCTCCCATCCCTTGAAAGGTTCATTACCGTATCCCTCGCATTCATGCTTGCCACTGCCTTCATTTTTGTCATAAATCAATACTTTGACCGCGAAGCCGACAAGCACAATGACATTAAAAGAAGGCTGCCCCTAGCATCCGGAAGCCTATCATCACGTGGATCCATACTCTTCTCCGCTATTCTTTTCTCTTCAAGCCTTGTTTTAGTGCTGCTGACAGACGTGCTTCTACTGCCTCCCTTCATATTCTACCTAGGTCTAGGAATGGCCTACTCCGCGCCCATCCCGAATCTGAAGACCGTGCCTATCGCGGATTTCATCGTTTCTGCGGTTGGCGCAGGCTTTCTCCCCTTCTACATCGGATTGGCGACGGCCAGTCGTTCTGCCGTTGACATCCTATTTATGCTCTTCATCTCGGTGCCTCTGATGGCCTTCCATTCTGGTGGGCACTTGGTACAGACTTTGGGAGATTACAGCGCCGATAGAGACTTTGGCTTGAATACCTTTCCAGTTAGGTATGGCCAGAAGAAGGCTGCATTTCTTGCCGCGTTCTTCTTTTTCCTGACATTCCTGTCTCCATTCGTATACCTATTCCTAGGTCTGATTCAGCCAGTTCATTTTGTCATCGCTGTAATCTTGATCCCCCTATTCCCGTCGATCCTGATGCGGTTCATAGAGTTATACAAGCAACCGTCGGAAGAGCATGCTGTAAATCTGCAAAAAACTGTCAAGAAGACCGGTGTCTTCGGGCTCGTGATCATATTGGCGTACGTTCTCGCAGTCAGATTCCTGTGAGTTCGTTTTGCCTTCTAGCCAAGTCTACTTCTTTTTCTGACGGTGAGAAGACTCCATTGATGGGTTCGACGTGCTCAGGGTGGATGCACATCTTCATCTGAAACATTTATCCAAAATATTTTGGTGAATAATCTAAGCCTCATATACCTCTCCTCCAGCAAATTCACGTTTGCGTTGTGGTAGGGTTCCTTAGACCTTGGTAATCTATGGCCCATCAGGTACTCCTTGTCGTCCTCCGGCATCTGTCCTTCGTCTACATACGGTTTCGCGCGCCTATGTGAAGCTACTATTTCTTTCTTTCCCCCTTCAGTTGAAGGGCATGCGCCTATTCGCCCACGTGG
>Ga0315280_10010451_pt1 | contig 11640 bp, 13 predicted proteins | sample YL17G06_40_MG_FD_203697 | JGI IMG/M metagenome (GOLD analysis project Ga0315280, IMG submission 203697) | Sediment microbial communities from Yellowstone Lake, YNP, Wyoming, USA - YL17G06_40 | ecosystem: Environmental > Aquatic > Freshwater > Lake > Sediment | place: USA: Wyoming | collected... | reverse complement strand
GCGTCAACCTCGCCCTCTCTAATCGTTGCACAGCCAGCTGTATATTCTGTCCAAGTACAAGAGGACGAGGTAGCTTCTACGAAATGCCGCTAAGTCTGGTGAAGAAGATCGTTGACGAAGTCGCCTCACCCGGCTTCCCTTGGGTCGTCGGCAAGTTCCAAGTGGGAGAGAACGGCGACGCCCTATTGAACAAAGACTTCCTAACAATCCTGCGCTACATCAAAACGAAGATACCAAACGCCCAGGTCTTCCTCTCAACAAACTTCGCCTCATGGAGCCACCAGATCAGCGAGGCTGTCTTAGCTGAGAACTTGCTTGCGAACATCACCGTCAACCTAGACGGCCACAATGCAGCCTCCTATGAAGCCGCGAAACATCTGTCGCTCACGAAAATCCTCAGAAACATCCTCGACTTCCTCGCCATACGTCGACAAGTAGACATGAAGATTCCACTTCAAATAATCGTCCTGCCTGCCAGCCGTTATGTTGCCCTCGTTTCAAAATATTTTGGCAAGCCGCCTACGAAGCTAACATCGAACAATACTATCCCTGAGAGCAGTATCGAGCAAGTAGCCGAAACGTTCAAGCCAATTGTAGGCGAAGACATCCCGTTCCAAGTAGGGACCCCGATGGGATGGGCTGAACGTGCATCCGTGAACATAGACAAAGATCAATCAACGTTCCCCTGTCGTAACCTCGACCGAATTGAGACTGAAGCATTCATCAGCCCTAACGGCGACTGGTATGCTTGCTGCTACGACGATCAGCAACTCATCACCTTTGGTAACGTCAATGAACACACCCTGCTCCAAATCCACAACTCGGAGAAGCGACGCGATCTCATCGAAAAACTGAAAGCTCATCGATATCGAGATATCGGATATCCATGCAGTACCGTCAAGGCATGCCAAGCCATATCCGCTAGCATACTCAAGTAGAGCAATCAATTTCTTGGGCGGTAGTTACTGATGCCGAAACAGTCCTTCCAACTCATATCAGACACGCTGTCAGAGCACCTACGCCGGTGCACATCGGAACGCCTACTCTACGAGATCGGGCAGGAGCTTGACGTAGTCGGCGCGAACATCGTAGATGTAGCGAAAGAGCTCGTGCCCGTCGATACGGGGTTCCTGCAGAGCACCATCTATCATCAAATGATAGATCAGAGCACAGTTGAAGTCGGCGCGGAAGCCGAGTATGCGTCCTATGTGGAACTAGGGACGCACAAGTCAGCACCGCAGCCGTATCTGCGACCTGCCATCGACTCGCAACTTCCAGAACTTGAGCAGCGCATGATGTGTGCCCTCAGGAACGCGCTCGGCGTTTGAATCGTTCATAGTCATGGCTCTAACGGCTGCGAGTCGGGGGCTTGACAAAACCAAAAGTGAGGTGAAAAAGAAAAATGACATTGTATGACGGAAACAATTGGGAAATCAGAATCGCGACAACCCAAGCAGGCCTAGCAGACGCGACGGCCATCCCCTTCGTGAAGGATTGGAGCGAGGATCGCGACCCAGGCATCAAACAGGTTCCGAAAGGAATGGGGTACGGCCGCGGCAAAGAAGTACATGAGACTCTCACAGAGATCACGGGGTCGCTTACGAAGACCTACTGTGACACAAAGCTCGCTGTTCAGTCGCCTTGGACTCCGACGGTTTCACCGTTCGGAGAGATAGCCAACATAGAAGATGTCGCTTGGTGGCTTGAGTTCAAGAACAAGATCTCAGGCGATAAGATTCAGTTCGGCGGCGTCCACGGTCACTACACGCACGACCACGCTGAGGACGACTTCGGCACTGAAAGCTGGGACTGGAACGCTGAAAGCCGAACAATGACCTAGACATTCCCGCATTTCTTGCGTCAAGTTTCTGGAGGTATAGCGTAGTTTGGAGCATATCCTTCTAACAATCTATCCGTCTAGTGGTATCGCTTCTTCTCTCATCTTCACTCTTGCCAGCGGTGAGCATCAACCATGAGCAAAGTCGAGGAAGGCGACCTGGACATTCGCGTAAGCATGGCGCTCGTATTGACGGGGCGATATCGTGACTTGATGGGGATTCGTGCCTTGGTTCGTGAGAAGATCGCGAAGAGTTCCGGCGCGAGGTTCATTCACGGCACCATCTCAAGCGTACCCCTCTACATCGTAAAGGAGCCAGACTGGAGATATCTGAAAGATTTGGAGCAGCATGGAGGTGAGAAGAAGAATGGATGAAGACAAGAGACACGAGATCCTGGCAAAGCGAGCGGAGAACCAGAAAATCAGCGTGAAGATAGAACAGGGGACCCGATATCATGAAACCGTCAAGGTCTACGGGACCGACAGGGCGGAACATGATATCGAAGTCTACGCTCTCAGCGACGACCAGTTCCGAGAGGCATTCGAGAACGCGGGCGTGGATCCAGCGGACATCGGAAATCCTGGCAAATTGATCCAGAACATGAAGTTCATGGGTGCTATCGCAAGATTGGCGACTGGAGATCCAGCAATTACGGCTAATGTTCTCCCCAATGAGCCAGCGAAGATCATGATGAAGGTTTTCGAGATCAGCAAGCTCTCCTCAGGAAAGGTGGAGTCGTTTCAGCCGGGGGATATTCAGCCGGAGCCTGTACGTGCTGACTGAACACTACGGCCTACGATTAGACGAGATCGGTCGCTTGACCCCACTGCAGAAACAGTGGTATCTTCAGGCGTACAGCGATCGAGTCCGCGAGGAGCAGCGAGCCATGAAGAAGGAATCGCATAGGAGGCGATAGAGAATTGAGCGTCAACATTGGCAGTCTAGTTGGCACTCTGAAAGTTATCGATGAAGCCTCCGGCGTCATCGGGAAAGTGCAAGCTGGAATCGGCGGTCTCACTAACATCATGGGAAAGATGGGGAGCGTAGCAGGAGATGTTGGTCAGGTCATTGGCTCGGCTTTCAGTGGGTTTGCCACAGGCGGCGTAGCAGGTGCGGCTCTAGGTGCCGGCGTCTCCATTATGGGAGAAGTCGTTACAGGCCTCCAATCCTGTGTGAAGGAAGCAACGGCGTCTGAAGCTGTATGGGCTAGTCTCGGCGCGGCAGTTGAACGAGCGGGCGGATCTTGGCAGACTCTCAAGAAGGGAACTGAAGACGCTCTACTCAGCATGAGCAAAGTCACAACCTACTCTGATGAGCAACTCGCGCAGGCCCTTGAGAAGCTGATGACCTTCGGCCTTTCATACGACGACGCCATGAAAGCGCTCGGGCAGACGATTGATTTCGCGTCCGCGAAGCACATGGACCTAGAGTCAGCAGCCACACTTGTCGGCAAAGCGATGGATGGCAACACGGCGATTCTCAAGCGATACGGTGTCGATGTAACTACATCTAAGGAGGCGGCTGCTGCCCTTAAGGAGGTTCTAACCCCGCTTGGAAACGCATTCACGGCCATGGGCGGCGACGTCGCCGATTTTGCATCAAATCTCGTCGAATCTGTCGGGGTGACAGCCGAGTTCGCTCAGGCTCTAGGTGAAGCGAAAGATCCGGCGAAGTTTCTAGTCGAGCAGTTCCAGCAAGGCAACATAGACCTGCCCCAATTCATGCAGATCCTCACTGACTTAGGCGTCCCACTTGACGCAACGAAGATGAAAGCCGGTGGCGCAGAGGAAGTTCTAGGAGCGCTCAACAAACAGTTCGGCGGCGCTGCGCAGGAACAGGCTAAGACCTATGCCGGTGTCCAAGAACGTCTCAAAAATGCGACAGGCGAAGTCGCCGAGAAGATCGGCACCATCTTCCTGCCCGCTCTGGCATCCTTGACGGAGAGTATGATTCCCGTCGTCGACGCATTCGGGAAAGGAGTTGATGCTGCTCAAGCATGGTTCAATGAGATGGCCAAGACGCCTGAGGTTAAGGGCTTTCTAGATTCGCTTGCTCCCGCCTGGGAGAGTTTCATGGGCTACCTCAACAGCATCTGGACAGTCATACAGGACGCATTCGGGCCTGCCCTTCAAGAGCTCTGGCAAGCCTTCAAAGATATTTGGGACGCACTTCAGCCCGCCATCGATGCCTTCAAGGAAATCTTTGGGGCCATGTCATCGGGTGGCGAGAGCATCGACCCTCTCAAATTGCTCATTCAATATCTTGCGGCCGAGATTCGAGGAATCGCAGCAGTCATCAAATTCGTTGCGCCCTACATCAAACAATTCGCGGAAGCCTTCAAGGCGGCAGCCGACTTCATATCTCCTATACTCGGGCAGATGTCAAAGGATATTGGTGCATTCATTGACTGGCTCAAGACTGCTTTCCAAGGCTTCTATACTTGGCTTGTCGGCGGATCATTATGGATGGACATGTGGAACCAACTGCTCGCCATTGCTAGTCAGATGATAGGGATCCTTCTGGGCGACTTGGGCGCAAAGCTCTTCGAGCCTATCAAAATTGCTTTCACAGGAGCGATGCAGGTAGTAGAGGATCTCTGGAACAGGGGCTGGCAGACGGTTCAGACTACCTTTACGAATCTGAGTCAGCAGATCGGAACAGGCATCAATACTCAGCTTGAGGCATGGAAGACAAACCTCTCAACGAGCACAAGCCAATATGCACCGATAGCTAGTCAGGCTCTAACCGCGATGCAGACCACCATCAACGCTGTTATGGCTCTGATTCGTGGAGACTGGCAAGGCGCACTCACAAGCATCCAGAACGCGCTCACTCAATGGGGCGGCGTAGCCACAGGAATCATGCAGGGCATTATGGGCCAACTTCAAGGCGCCGTCAGTGCTGGCGTCTCTGCGATTCAGGGAATGTTTAGTAGCCTAGTCTCTAGCGCTCAGAGCGCTCTTGCGACGGTTCAATCTCTATTCGCGCAGGCGCAATCAATCGTCAATAACATAGCCCGGGGGATAGTTGCGACAACGCAGCCTGCAACAGACCAGTTCCAGAATCTCTTCAATCAAGCCGCCGCTGGGGTGGTGAGCGCGGGGCAGCAACTGTACAATTGGCTTGTCGGTCACTCGATTTGGCCTGACATGTTCAACACGATGGAATCCATCACGTCTACGACGATGGCAAGCATTGAATCCACGGTCACATCAGGCTTCGCTTCGACGGTAGCATCCGCTCAAGCGAGCATGGCACAGTTGGAGGCCTTACGACAACGGGCTGTCGCTTTCATGGGTTCCTATACTGGTGGAGGTAATGTGAGTCAAGCCTTCGCTGCGGCTCAGGCGCAGGCTGCTCAAGCGACAACCCAAGTTGCCAAGGCCGTGGAGGCCGCCGCGCCTGCGGGTGGAGTTTTCGGAGGAGGTTGGGAACCAGCAACTCCATTGAATCTTACGGGCGGAGACCTGGCGGCTTATGCTCAGAAGCTTGGTGAGGCGATATTCACGGCTACGATAGGCAGGTCGTCCGCTGGTGGGCCCGCTACAGCAGAAGAGGTGCGGCAGGCTCAGTTGAATGCAACCCTTCCCATCAGCGTCGTCGTCGACGGCGTCACTGTGAGCCGCGTCGTGGAGCAGCGCATGATCAGTCAGCGCCAACTTGTAGGAGGCTACTAGATCATGCCAATAGTGAGAACCACTATGGGGCTGCAGTATTTTCACGAGTTGGATGATGAAACAGGCTGGACTTTTCTCAGATCCTACCCTCAGGGGGCATCTCATGGCATTACAGGTGACAAAGTCAGTGGTTCTGCAGCCCTTTACATCAACCTTTCATGGCCGGTGGAATTTTGGAACTCAGCATCTTTCGAGGGCGGAGCTGGCGCCGGCATAGTTAGGATTTGGCATAAGGCCTCCGGCACTGGCCCATCATGGGCGCTGCACCCTATACCAGGAATAACTTTGGAGGGTAATGGTCCATGTAATTACGGTTGGACGAGATACCAGGCTTCTGGTGGTTGTAACATTATAAATTATATCGTCGCTAATGGCGGCAATGTGAATATAACCACTATAGTGGACCGCCTAGTCGTGGCCTCAGCGAACACTCTGACCGTTGCAGGTCTCACGCCTGGCCAGAAGGTAGAACTGTATCGTAGCAGCGACTCGACTTTGCTTGGAACTCAAACTTGTGCTGGCGGTCAGACAACTGTCTCATTCGACATAAGCGCTGAGGATTATCCTGAACAAATGTACATGAAAATCTACGGGACGAATGGTACGACACTTCTTGAGACAACGAATAGTTATGAGATGTCTGGTGGCGACACATGGGCCTGGACGGCAGGGGCAGGCACGCTTTCACTCACCGTCGACGCGGACATCATCTATCGCTCGGCTGCGGCTGGAACGCCGAAGATTTGCAACATCGTTGCGAACCTGAAGACGCTCGCGGGAGCAAACTATCCAGGCGCGACAATCTATTTCTCGACCACGCTCGGTGAAGTTGACCCGGCATCTGATGTGACTGACGCAAATGGGAACGCTCATACCGCTCTGACTTCAACCACGCATGGTATCGCCGTGATCAAGGCCAACTGGCTAGGCGATGCGACGGTTCCCGCCTGTTCGGCATACTTCACCGTTCATGTCTTCTATGAAGCCGAGGCGCCTGACACAGATAAGAAGTTTCAAGTCTACATTGAGGGCATCGAATACGTCTATGTGGACGGTCGCTACACACAGAACGAACTTAGCACCATCAATGAGTTCGAAGTCGAGATCCCAGAGTGGCTGTCAACAATAACCCCACATGGCTACGTGAACATTTACCGTCTTGGTGCGAAAGAGTTTCACGGTATCCTGAAACGAATAAAACGAAGCCTCTCAGATTCTCCTCGCGTTGGTTTGTCTGGTCCTGATGTCTCGGTGTTGCTCAATGACAGAGTCGTTGACACGAAAATCTATCAGTCAAAGACTCCTCAATTCATAATCGATGATCTCTTAGACAGCTTCCCTTGCGGGATAACCCCTGGAAATCTGGGGTCCTGTGCGACAAGTCTGACGATCACCATTGAGACTGAACTCTTGACGAAAGCGATTCCGAGAATCTGTGATCTGGTGAACTGGAAATATCGCGTGACCCTCACGCGGACATTAGATTTTGCAGAATCATTCAGCGGAGGCACGACATCCGCAGCCTTCACTGAAGGGAGCGATATTTTCCTCATAGACCGCGACATAAACTACAGCCCAATCGCGAACTATATCCGCATGCGAGGCGACGGCATCGTCAGCACGAAACAAGACGGTACGAAGATTCAGGAGCAGGGTCTCCATCAAGCACCCGCCTTCAACAAGTCCATCTCAGACCAGGCGACTCTTGACGCGGCCTGCCAGGCCTTGCTTGACATGAAGAAGGTTGAGGAAGAAACAATTCCATTCGAGGCCAAGGACAGTTATGCGCCGGGAACGTTCGGGCCAGAGGACTATGTGACAATTACTTCCGCAATGGTCGGCATGTCTGGAATATATCAGATCCGAAAAATTGAGCGCAATCTCACCGACCCATACCTCGCAAAGCTCGATCTGGTGAATCGCACGAAGGCGTATTGGGAGCTTGAAGAGGCTTACCGCCGCATGACCAAGGATGTGAGCATATGATCGAGCGAACCATTCTCAAAGAGAAATGTTCTCTAAATCAACTGCAGGAAATCTTGGCGCATCATCCTGACTGGGAAGGCGTCGTAAGCAACTACCCTATTGCTTGGCATGTCAGACTCGACAAAGGCGGCGAGAGCTTAGATAAAGAAGTGGCCCAGGCTGAGGCCTACCCCGACCCGAGGTCATCCTATTTGGCTGAAGTGAGCAGCGCCCTCGATGCGAAGAGCGGGCAGGTCAAGGTCAAACGGGGCAAACATGAACTCTCCGTCCATGACGACCTGAATGTTGCAGCCAAGAAGAAGGTTGGCGACAAGGCGATGGTGGGCTTTCTTGAAGGCGACCGTTCGAAGCCGATAATCGTAGCCTAGTCATACCCGAAAAGGGTTTGATCGCGCTTTTCTCCATCGGCGCGGTAGAAATAGAGAGAAGGAGGTAAGAAAATTGGTAGCGACATTTGAGTGGGACGAGCAGAACGGGGCAAGCCCTGGAAGCAAATCACACGCCATCACGAATGGTAACTTTGGCAATGTAGACGACAAGAACATTGACATCACTGTTGAAGCCAACAAGATTCCACGAGGCGAGAATAGTTACAGCAAATACATCAGCGGCCACTTCAGCGGAGCTTATACACTGATCGGCCCGAACGGGAAACTCTGGAAGAGCGCAGGATCACTGCCGTCAGGCGTGACCTTGAAGGCAACAATGACGGTCACATATGCAACACCAACGAAGACAGCAACGGGAGACAGCGACATTCCAACAGTTGAAGGCTCCGCGCTGACGGTGCAGTTCGGAGACACAGAAGCGCAAGCGACGAACAACACAGAGGCCACGGTGCCCTGCTATAGTGCCTATTATCGTTGCCAGCTGCAAACGACAGGTTCAGCTCCCACAGGCGCGATAGGCGCTCAAACGATCACGCTCAAGTACGATGAGTCCTAGACCTGAGGAGGCTCAATTCAATGAGCGAAGAAGTCGAATACCCTCGGCTCATCCCCTGGATGGCGCGATTCGAGCGCGGCTCGACGTTGAGTCAGTTTGACCCATCGTCGGGCAAAGAAACCCTTTTTCGAGAAGTCCTACTCCGAGAACTTAAGGATGATCTTCTGAACTTCACAGTCGGCAACGTAACGCTAGACATGAAGGAAGGATCGTTTATCATACATGAGAATGGAAAAGCGTTCAAACTCATTCCGTCGTGCGGAAAAGTAAAGGAGATGATGGATGAATACGGGCTAGAGGAAGAGCGGCGTAGATCGAAGCTGCAAGGGCAGATCCTGAAGCGCCTGATCTATTTCAGACGTCGATCAACGGACTTCGGCGCCGACGTGAAACCAGACCGAATCGTCTATGCGCTCGGCTGGCAGGCCACGGTTGATGGCCGCAACGTCAAGCATATTCTCTACATTCACCCGAATGGGGACCTGGTGCTTGGCTAAATGGTAAACATCGTTGAGACTCGCTACTTCATGCTCGTCAGCATCGCAGGCACCCCAACCGAGATCGCCATACAGGTAGATTTCACGAGGCCGTGATGATAGATGGTTCAACAATATGAGAATCAGACATCATACCAATATTGGGATAGCATGTGGACTACGAACTGGTTAGCACAGTCATTTACGGTTGGAGGAACGGCTCATACTCTTAGAAGTGTTAAGCTGAGACTGAAAAGATGGGGCACTCTTACTGGACAAACTTTCACTGTCAGCATAAAAAATACTGATGTTAATGGACGGCCTACTGGATCTGATCTTACATCAGGATCAATGGATGCTCAATCAATTGTGGCTGATCCGAGTAATGCTCTATACGAGTTTACGATGGGAACTGAAATTAGCCTTTCCCCAAATACAAAATATGCTATTGTGTGTCGGCTCAGTGACGGTAATAACCTAAACCTCATTGCCTGGGGATATGTTGGCAACGTTTACGCTAACGGAATCCGATTGTACTCCAGTGACAGCGGTGTTACTTGGACTGATAGCACTGGGTGGGATGAGTATTTCGAGGTTTGGGGTAATCCTCTTCAAACATTATCTCAGAACGCTCGGATCAAAGCATCAGGGCAGACTCAGACATTATCCCAGAACGCGGCCGTCCTCGCTCAGAGTCGAACTCTAGATCAGAATGCTCGCATTCTCATCGCTGGCCAGACCCAGACAGTCGCTCAAGACGCTTGGATCAGACTCTTTGTCACAACAACCCAAACGATCCAACAGAATGCAACGATCAAGACCACCAGCAGCCAGACCGTCACTCAAGATGCCCGAATGCTCGCGCCTGGACAAACGCAGATCATTTCAGAGAACGCCCACATCAAAGCGACAATAACTCAGACATTATCTCAGAACGCCCGCGTCATTGTTCTAGGTCAAACCCAAACGCTAAGCGAAAATGCGTATCTCAAGGCATCGGGGCAATCTCAAGGCATCATCCAAGACGCTCATCTGAAAGCGGTTGAGAAAACTCAAACATGCTCCCAAAATGCTTGGATTAACATACCGGGGCAGATTCAGAGCATCACCCAAAACGCGAGTCTATGGGCGGCAGGTCAGACCGCACTACTCCTTCAAAACGCATCTATTGATGCGCTAACGACTGACGCCTGGATCGATAGTTTCGCCCTGCCTCACGTTCTGACGTTTCGAATCGTTTATGACGCGACCATCGTGGACAAGAAGATTCAAAACGGCATTCTACCGCGTCGTAAGATGATTGGAAAACGAGGACGCACCGTAGAGATTACAGGATGGACGAAACAACAGACCGACATTGACACGATGCAAGCGTTCGAGGACGGAACGACGAGAACGTTCTATCATCCAAGCGGTGGGTTTCAAGTGCTTGTGAGGGACTTCCACTCATCACAGGCCGTGGACCGCTGGAACCGCCGCATCTACCAACTGACCGTCGTGGAGCAAAGTAGTTGAGTGTCATCAATGGTAAAATTCGGTACATACACGCTGCCGCATTCGCTTGAAGCCACCGTCCAGATGACGCGCATTATCCAGGACAGGTTGGTCCCAAGCGCTTCGGTTGGCTACCGTGCTGATGAGACCGCTGGCGGGCAAATACTCACAGTCACGGGCGCGATCAGAGATCCCGACTATCCTCTACGCTTGCGAGAAATAACTGGCATGGCAGATGATACGGCACGAGTGTTAGACCTTGAAGACGGAAGCGCTATGATCAATGCGAAGCTCGGCACTGTCGAGGCGACGTGGACGGTTGAACGTGGCATAGACTGCGTGAGTTACCACGCCACATTCTATGAGACGAGCTGACTGTTCTTTCTTCACAAGTGTGATTTGCCCTACTCCTTGATCTTGGGGTCGCTTAGCCTAGTCGCTCTTGCAGGGTTTGCAGAATCAGAGGCATGATCTTGACACCGGAATAGTAATATTCCTGATTATTGTCCCTTGCAGCGCCTAACATCTCCTTACAATTGGCGCGAGCAATCATTGCTGGATTGCGAATCGCATAGTCTTGGTCGTAGCAGGATCTGCACATTCCACGGGCGAAATATGGCCTCTCAGGATGGCACTGCGGTGCATGCATCATGAACTAGACCTTATGAATTTCTAATCTTAGGCTTGACAGACGACTGAAAGTGACTTTCCTGGAGGTCGCGTGTAACTCCTTCTACGCAATAATGAGAGTGAATGACCAAGGACTTTGTACGGGAGCCAGAATCCGTTCAAGTATGTAGCATTATATTGAGAGGCTTTTCCTATGTTGTAATGTTGCCGTGGAGTTTGCCCAGTTTCAGCCCTATCTCGGTTCGTCGTTGCCCTTCTGAGAAACGAACAACGAGCTATCGACGGCGACTGTTGGTAGCGCGGGAGAGAAACGAACGAGCACCGATGGTTGCTCATCGAGGCTGAGGAGATTATGTCTTTCCCGTCTTTTCTGCCGAGAAAGGCATGTGTTCCGCTTCTGCGTCGCCGCTGCAATGTGATCTCATTCTTCCTCTCTCTCCAGGTAGAAGAGGTGCTTGTCGAAACGTAGGTTGAACCGTCGTATTACGTCTAGGCCGAGGAGGTCTGGGATCGATTCTAGCGTTTTTCGTTCCTCTTCGTTCCGTGGGATCGGATTCTTGAGGATGCGGACATGAGGAAGCTTTTCCTCAACAG
>Ga0315280_10010449_pt1 | contig 11641 bp, 11 predicted proteins | sample YL17G06_40_MG_FD_203697 | JGI IMG/M metagenome (GOLD analysis project Ga0315280, IMG submission 203697) | Sediment microbial communities from Yellowstone Lake, YNP, Wyoming, USA - YL17G06_40 | ecosystem: Environmental > Aquatic > Freshwater > Lake > Sediment | place: USA: Wyoming | collected... | reverse complement strand
GGCTCTGTAAAACTCGGATTATCCAAAACATCAAGTCAAATTGACAAAACTTGTAGTTTGTAAGCCACAGAATAGCGTTTCTGACAGGCTTCTATTTGCCTTCTTTGCTTTTTGGCAAGCATCAACGGTGCTGCTTATCCGAAAGTGCGCACAAAGCTTATAGCGTGAAACACAACAAATATTGATATTTGAATTTTAACCAAACGTGGAATCAAGGTGCAAAATGGATGGTCAACGAAGGAAGAGGAAGACTGTTCAGAAGAAAAGACGGCAAATTCCTGATCTACCTACCCAAAGACCTCGCCGAAGACAGCATGTTCCCCTTCAAAACCAACGAATCCATATACGTCAAGGTAGGCTTCAAGCTAGGCGACAACAAGGTCCTCATCGAAAAATACAAAGAACCCGAACCGCCAGCAGAGTAGCCACAAATCTGAACAGCACCGAAGAAACACATTAGAGTAGATGCGAGACCAAACCTTTCAGACACGTCCATCGGACTCCCACACATGGGAAGACAAGCACCGAAAACAAGCCCTGAATAGCATCATTCTGACGAATGTTCTTTAAGGCAACGAACACCAAGATAACTGAAGAGTGGTCCAAATTGGAGAGCTACGATTTGGTCATCATCGGCGCTGGTCCAGCAGGTTTGGCAGCCGGCATCTACGGAGTCCGAAGTGGCTTGAAGACTGTGATCCTCGAAGAGAAGGTCGCAGGAGGCACCCTAGCAGATGCACCGGTCATCCAGAACTATGCTGGCTTTGAAAACATAAGCGGCTTTGATCTGGCTCAGAAAATGGTTTCTCACGCCAAGACATCAGGCGCACAGATTCGCGAATTCGAAACAGTCACCAGCCTAGATCTCCGAAGCGAAGCCAAAATCGTCAAAACAAACAAGGCAACCTTCGAAGCCAAGGCAGTTATAATCGCTTCAGGAAGCCACTATCGAGAACTGGGAATTCCAGGCGAGAAAGCTTTCCGCGGCAGAGGAGTAAGCTACTGCGGAATATGCGATGGCCCACTGTTCAAGGGCAAACGTGTACTCGTGGTAGGAGGCGGAAACTCGGCGTTGGTGACTGCTCTCTATCTTGCTGATATTGCGTCAGAAGTAAAGGTCGCTCATCGCAGAGACTCATTGAGGGCAGAGGAAGCCCTTGTGAACGCGCTGAAAGGAAAAGCCAACATCGAAATCCTGTTGAACACCGAGGTCAGGGAGATTAAGGGGGAGAAACTGGTTAAAACAGCGATGGTCGCGAATGTCGGAACAGGAGAAGTCGGAGAGTTGTCTGTGGATGGAATTTTCGTGCAGGTCGGAGAAGACCCGAATAGCCAGTTGGCCAAAGACGCTAGCGTGGAAGCGGACAACCACGGCTACCTCAAGGTCGACAGCCTACAACAGACAAACATCGTTGGCGTATACGCCGCTGGCGACGTCACGAACCACCCAGTCAAGCAGATTGGTGTGGCAGTCGGACAAGGCACAACGGCTGCTCTCGAAGCTTACGGCCTTATTCGAAGACCATATTACAAACGGTAGAAATCGCGCCAAAAACGATATATGGTTCGGAAATCCTCTCCCAAACTTCTAGGGCTGCGTCCACAGCCACGTTCTGGTGAGAGGATTCAGCATGGCAACAGTTGGTGAACATGACATGACTAGCGCATGCGCGACGGCAGTAAGCATCAACCAAGATCTCTGCAGCAAGTGTAGCATCTGCCACTCCATCTGTCCGTATGAAGCGATAAAGCGGGATCCCGAGACGGGAAAAGTGGAAATTGACATTCAGAAGTGTCAGGTTTGCGGAATCTGTTACAGTGCATGTCCAGTTTTCGCCGTGGAGATGGTCTACTATGACTACGAGAGCATGCTAAAATACGTCAAGACCATGCGAGAGAAGTGCAAAAGCGACACGCTCATTCTGATGTGCAGAGGCAATTCGCCTGCAACCTGCGAGATAGAAGACATCCTGAAAGAACAGGGTTTGAGCGTGCGGGACTACATTCCGCTGCGGTTGCCTTGCTCGGGACGTGTGCCGACCGAGTTCATCCTTCAGACGTTGAAGCTTGGAATCAAGAACGTTGTTTCGATTCAATGTGAGGATGCATTCTGCAGGTTCAAGGAAGGCACAAAGATCAACACGAGAAGGATGCTGCTGGGCAGAAAAGTAGTTGAGCAATTCGGGCTAAGCAAGGACTCCTTGCGAGTAGTCAAGTATTCCAGGAAAGTGGTTTATGACACGGACAAGTGCGTGGGCTGCGACAAGTGCGTGTTCATCTGTCCCTACAAAGCCATAGAAGCTGAGCCTTTTGCCACGCCTAGGATTCTCTGTGATTCCTGCATGGGTTGTGGAGCATGCGCTCTGGTCTGCCCGCATTCTGCAATACAAGTCAAGGGTTTCGAATTCGAAGACATAATCAAGCGGTACGCCGGAGCAGCCAAGAAGCTGAAGGCGGAAGGTAAGTTCCCTGTGATTCTGGTTTTTGTTTGCCAGTGGTCCGAGTTCCTAGCGCTTGATGACCCAGAGAATGCACTGTTCAAGAAGGGAGTGGTGCTCGAAGTCCCTTGCTTCAAAGCGCTTGACCCGGTGCATGTTGTCAACGCATTGCAGGACGGCTTTGACGGTGTCATGGCTGTTGTGTGTTCCTCAGAAGACTGCAAGCTTCAGGAAGGCAGAGAGACTGCCGAACGAAATGTGGCTGTGCTGAGGGATGCATTGAAGAAAATGGGGTTGGCTGAGCGGTTTGAGCTTTTCACGGCTTCGCCGCGATGCGTGGGTGACTTCAACCAGAAGCTGGAAGAATTCACCAAGAAGATAGCCTCTCTGCCACGACAAAAGACAGTTGCAGTGGAGGCCGAGTAGAATGTACAAGATCATAGCCGCAAGAGAACTGGCTCCCAAGATCAAGCTCTTCGATGTCCAAGCCCCGGAAATGGCTGAGAAAGCCAAGCCAGGGCAATTCCTAATAATAATCATCAACGAGAAGGGTGAGCGAATACCTCTCACGATAGCTGGCTATGACACGGCCCAAGGCACGATAAGATTCGCATTCAACGAAGTTGGCAAGACCACGAAACAGCTTGGCTGCCTAAAGGAGGGTGACTGCATAGACAACATTACTGGACCGCTGGGCAATCCTTCGGAGATCAAGAACTTCGGGAAAGTGCTGTGCGTGGCTGGTGGAGTGATGATTGCGCCAATGCTTCTGCAGATTCGAGCCTTGCGCGAAGCCGGCAACTCTGTCACCACGGTCATCGGAGCGAGAATCAAAGACCTGATCTTTTTCGAGAAGGAGATGGAGAGCCTGAGCGACAAGCTCTACATAGCCACAGACGACGGCTCAAAAGGCCACAAAGGCATGGACTTTCTCAAGGAGATTCTTGAGAAGGACAAGTTTGATCGCTGCGTGGCTTGGGGTCCGGTGGTGATGATGAAAACCGTGTCTCAACTCACGAAGCCTTGTAGTCTGAAGACGATTGTGACTTTGATGCCCATAATGGTTGATGGAATGGGAATGTGCGGTGTTTGCCGTGTGACCGTGGATGGGAAGATGAGGTTTGGATGTGTTGATGGGCCAGAGTTTGACGGCCACGGCGTGGATTTCGACGAGTTGGTGAACCGTCAGAGGATGCTTCTGCCTGAGGAGAGGCTTAGCTCGCTGTTGTGGGAGACAAGAGGAGGATGCGCGTGTGGCGGAAAGTAAGCCTAAACCCAAGATCAGGAAAGAAGCAGAACCGATGCCCAAGCAGAAACCTGAGGTTCGCAGAAAGAATTTTGACGAGGTTGCGTTGGGCTACGCCGAAGAGCAGGCCAGAGCAGAAGCAAATCGATGTCTCCAATGCCCAAAGCCTCAATGCGTGTCAGGTTGCCCAGTCGAGGTGCCCATACCGGAATTCGTCAAGCTTCTCAAGGAAGGAAAGTATGAGGAAGCCGCGAGAAAGATCAAGGAGAAGAATAGTCTTCCAGCAGTCTGCGGCCGTGTTTGTCCACAGGAGGAGCAGTGTCAGAAGCTCTGCGTCATGGGCAAGGTTGGTGAGCCTGTGAGTATTGGCAGGTTGGAGCGGTTTGTGGCTGACTGGGAAAGAGAGCGCGGGACAGCTCAGAAAACTGAGAATCCCACACCGACTGGCAAGAAAGTCGCGGTCATCGGTGCAGGTCCTGCTGGACTTACGGTGGCAGCGGATCTGGCGAAGAAAGGCCACAAAGTGGCAATCTTCGAAGCCCTACACCTTCCTGGAGGCGTTCTGGTCTACGGCATTCCTGAATTTCGTCTGCCGAAAAAGATTGTTCGCGCTGAGGCAAACTATGTCGAGAGACTGGGTGCAGATTTGAAGCTTGGCTTTCTTGTGGGCAGGATTTACACGATTCCGGAGTTGTTGAAGGAGAGGGGTTTTGACGCGGTTTTCGTGGGAACTGGTGCTGGTTTGCCTGCGTTTATGAAGATACCGGGCGAAAACCTTGGCGGCGTTTACAGCGCGAACGAGTTTTTGATTAGGGTTAACTTGATGAAGGCTTACGCGTTTCCATTTTATGATACTCCTATCCGGATCGGTAAGCATGTCGTGGTTATCGGTGGCGGCAACGTGGCCATGGACAGCGCTCGCTCAGCTCTGCGTCTGGGAGCAGAGGAGGTTTGCATCGTTTATCGGCGTTCTCGTGAGGAGATGCCTGCTAGGCAGGAGGAGATCGAGAACGCAGAAGAAGAGGGGATCGTGTGCAAGTTTCTGGCCAATCCGACCAAGTTTGTGGGTGGCGAGAAAGGCTGGGTGAAGGCCATGGAGTGTGTTTGCATGGAGCTTGGGCCAGCTGACGAGTCTGGCAGGCGAAGACCTGTGCCGGTTAGGGGCTCTGAATTCACTATGGATGTTGACACGGTTGTTGTGGCGGTTGGGCGAACGTCGAACCCGATTATTCAGAGTACGACTGAGGGTTTAGCGGTGACGAAGTGGGGGACGATTGTGGCTGACGAGAACGGAAAGACCAGCATTGAAGGCGTCTATGCTGGCGGAGACATCGTGACAGGCGAAGCCACGGTGATCAGCGCCATGGGAGCAGGCAAGAAGGCCGCCAAAGCCATCCACGAATATCTGATGAACAAGAAATAGTCACCTGCTCTCTTAGACACGGTTGATAGCAAGCGTGCGTTTTGTGTGACGTTTCTGAACACCCTTAGGAGACTCTGGCTCTCAGGAAACGCGATGTCCGAACGCATGGGTTAGGCGTGATGGAGCGTGTGAAGGAGCAGCCAAATGGTTTCTGCTAAGCTCTCAGCAGTATTTTGTTCCTTGTCTTGAGGGTGTCGTGAAGCTTCTTGTCAGCCGTGAAAAGTGTGGCGTTCAGCTTTTGGGCGGCGGCCACGTAGAGTCCATCATATGCGGTTGTGTTTTGGGCCAGTGCGATTCTGGTGGCTTCTTCTGCGAGGTCGCTTGTTGGGAGGACGGTCATCTTGCTGAAGATTCTTACAGTGTCTTGCGTTGCACGTTTTGCTTGTTCGTGTTTAATGTCTTTGTGGACAGTGGCCTGTTTCCACACGGCGTTCAGGCACTCTGCCAGAGCTATGTCCACGGTGCAGAAACTATAGTCTTTCTTCAGGAAATCGTCGAGGACCGCTCTGGCCTGCTTGGAGTCTGGTTCCTCTATGACGAGTTTCACGATGATGTTGGAGTCGAGGACTAGCCTGAACGTTCCCGGTCCTCCCTTATCAAGACGGTTGAGTCGATCTTCACGCGCCTCTTTTCCGCTCTGGGTTCGATTTCCTTGAGTGTTTTCTGGAGTTCAAGGCTTCTCACTCGTTCCTCGATGAAGCATCTAACCTCCTCGCTCCACTGAGCAGGATTCTGCTTCATCTTCTCCTTAAGCTCACGAGGAACACGTATCGTGATCGTGGCTGACATGAATCTTCTCACTGTCACACAATACGTAACACAAGAAGATAAACATTTTGTCGCACGGGCTCCACGATGCCACAACTAATTACACATCTCAAGTTCTTTCCAACCTTGGCTATTCTCCGCGTTCCCGAGTTTTCAGCTCATTCCGGATCTCACGGCTTGTGGATTAGTCCATTTTTTAATATGCAGTTTTCTGCGATGCTGTCAAAATCATCGGTGGGAGCATTTAAAGGCAAGGTTGTCGAATCAGTATGTGTAATTCGGCGGTGGATCATCGGATGCTTCTTCTGAAGACCTCCAAAGCCACAATCGGGGAAGTCGTAAGACGAGCAAAACATGCCTCTAACACGCGCCCAAATGCCGAAGCTGGCGACATTGTCCTGATTGCCCAGACAAAGAGTACACTCAAACCTGACGAGGAATCAATCCGGTACATCATGACCTATGAAGATTCGCGCATCGATGAAAGCAACGAGAGTCAGAGGATTTGGGGAAGACACTGGAAATACCTGATCAATGGAAGCAACGTCATGGAAATTCCAGGCTTCAATATTGAAGATGTTCAGGTAAGCAAGAGGAATTACGATCCCATCGTTACTCATTGTCGTCTGGATCCCCTAGATGAAGAGGCTGTAGGAGAGCTTCTGTCCAGAAGTCGATTCTACGAAGCTGCGCGACGCGTTCGCGGTCTTCCAGCGAAGGATGACAATCAGATACTGGCTGAGCTGCAACGGCTTAAATCGGCCGACACACAAGCCAAAGCAACTCGATCAAGAAGATACTTCAGAGACCCTAGGAAGAGCGCGTTGCTCAAAGAGCTCTACGAGTTCAAATGCCAAATCTGTAACATCAGAATAGAGGACACTGAAGGTAATCCATATGCTGAGACTCATCACATCGTTGGCAGAGCCAAGCAGGGCCCTGATGAATCCTCGAACATGATGGTTCTCTGCCCGAACCATCACAAGATGTTCACCTTAGGCTCAGCAAAGATCGACGTTTCGGCAAAGATTGTTTTCGTCAATGGGGACAGGGTAGCGTGGACAAACAAGCATTTGTGAGCCAATCCAATGCCTATCACAGAAAAGGATAATGAGAACTGGGTGAGGTATTGTAGAAAAAGGCGGTTAGGTCACTTATCTTCTGCATCAGTCTATCGTCGGCCTGACCAACAAACTCCTCCAAAACGGCGTACCTCTCCCTAAACAAGTTCAGAGCTTTGCTTTGCCAGTCAGCCTTTAGGTTCAGAGTGATGAAATGCTTCAGTTCCGGTCTCTTTTCGATTTCCGATATCCAGCCAAACTGGAACTTCGATGCGCTCATTCCTTCCATAGGTATTCTATCGCGATGTTGGGAGAGGTAGTCTCCATACACGTTATCCCATTTCCTAGTCATTGAATTGAAGAATCCGACTAGGTGGCTGAACTGGTGATCCCAAGTTGCAGGATGGAAAAGGGGATATTCTTCGTCCTTATCAGAAACCATGCTTGACATTGGAACAAAGCATGGCTTCGTCAACATTGGCCCCAGTCCAGCAACGGGATAGATAGCAATGTTATTCAAGCCTCTTCTCCACGCTGTCTCTTCCAATTGGTAAGTGAAAGCCATAAAACCATCAAGCTGGTCTGTCAAGACACTTGAAGTCAGAGGCGATACTTGCGAGAGCGCGTAAAGATTGGAATCCCCAACATTCGGACCTTTGAAGGAAATTTCGATCACGACACGAGAGGTCCCAGCTCTTGCGACAGTGTTTGCAAAGGATTTGACAAGTCTCTTTATTTGTGCGATGTCTGTCTTGGCGAGCCAGATACCATTCGTTTGGAGTATGATTCTCGGTATGGTTTGGTTGTTGCTCTCATGCAAATATTCGAGACATTCTGATATGACTTGGGTCGTCTCCACCGCTCTCGCGTCGTCTAGAAGCGGCTCGCCACCCAATATCCTGATCCAACCCACTGCCGACAAGTCGATCTGGCGAAGCTCTCGCATGCATTGCTCTACACTCCTGTGCACGACGTTCTTTTGCGTATTCAGGTAAGCATACTTCTGAGCAAAACAAATGTTGCATCTGAGGCTGCAATTGGAGTAACGAAGAACCATAGCTCGATGAAAACCTTCTCTTTCGACGTGCCATACTTTTCCGTTCTTCGTTTTCAGGAACATTTCCATCCTCGATTATGGTTATTGTCTTTGTATTTTAACTTTCCATTAAAGTCAATCAGACATGAAATTGCACTTGCTATCTTCGGATTTGCACTAATTGGTCCCTCTTTCCAATTCAGAACTGCCCGTAAGTGGGATAAGGTTTTAATTTCCGTTCCTGTTGAAGCGTGTGTGTTTGGCGGTGGTGCGTTGTGGTTACTTTGAATTTGGACAAGGTTTTCTCTCCGAAGAGCATCGCGGTGGTGGGTGCTAGTGATGAGGAGGGCACTGTGGGTTATTCGTTGATGCGTAATCTTATTGACATGAAGTTTGAGGGCAAGATCTTTCCGGTCAATATTCGGAAGCAGGAGATTCTGGGTTTCAAGGCTTATGCTTCGGTGGAGCAGATTCCTGAGCCTGTCGATCTTGCGGTCATTGCCACGCCTGCAAGAACCGTACCCGACGTAGTAGAACAATGCGGCAAAGCAGGCATCATGGGCCTTGTCATAATCTCGGCAGGCTTCAAGGAAATAGGCGAAGAAGGCAAAGCTCTCGAACAGCAAGTGATCGAGATCAAAAAGCGCTACGGCATCCGCATCATCGGACCCAACTGCCTTGGCGTAATACGACCCAGCAATAACCTCAACGTCACCTTCCTCGCGAAAATGCCAAAACCCGGCAACATCGCCTTCATCAGCCAATCCGGCGCGCTGGGATCCGCTATTCTGGACTGGGCTATGCACGAGAACATTGGCTTCAGCAACTTCGTTTCTATTGGCTCAATGATCGACGTGGACTTCGGCGACCTGATCGACTATTTTGGAACTGACCCGAAGACGAAGAGCATACTCATGTACATCGAAGGCCTCAGCGACGCCCGCAAATTCATGTCTGCAGCCCGTCACTTCGCGCGCACCAAACCCATAATAGTCATAAAGACGGGCAAGTACAGCGAAAGCGCCAAGGCAGCCGCTTCGCACACTGGCTCACTTACGGGCGAGGACTTCATCTATGATAAGGCGTTCAAGCGTGCTGGCATGGTTCGAGTGGAGGAGATCGCAGACCTATTCAACTGCGCCGAAGTGCTGGGCACGCAACCTCTGCCACGAGGCCCGAACATCGCGATAATCACCAACGCTGGAGGCCCAGGCGTCATGGCCACAGACGCCGTGATCGCAAAAGGTGGCAGAATGGCCAAACTCAGCCCCAAAACTACCGATACACTCAATAGCGTTTTGCCCAGCTTCTGGAGTCACGGTAACCCAATCGACATTCTGGGAGACGCGAAGGCAGACCGCTACAGAGTCACGGTTGAAGCGTGCCTGAACGACGAGAACGTAGACGGCATACTCATCATATTCACTGCGCAGGCCGTGGGCAACCCGGTTGAAATCGCCAACGCAATAACCGAGCTTGTCAAGAGCAAAACTTACCAGAACAAGACCATTGTGACTAGCTTCATGGGTTACGGCGCGGTTGAAGAGGCCAATCGCGTGTTCAGCCAAAACAGCATCCCAACCTACACCACGCCCGAACAAGCAGTAAAGACCTACATGTACATGCACCAGTACAAGAGCAACTTGGAACTGCTTTACCAGACTCCAGAAGAGCTGCCCGTGGACGTTACTCCTCCGAAACGCCCTCTAATGGTTATCATGCGCAATGTGGCCAACGAAGGCCGCGAAATCCTCAATGAAGCAGAAGCCAAAACATTCCTCGAATACCACAACTTACCAGTGGTCAAAACCAAAACTGCACGAAGCGCCGACGAAGCCGCCACAGTAGCGTCACAACTTGGCTACCCAATCGTCATGAAAATCCTCTCACCACAGATCGTGCACAAAACCGACGCAGGAGGCGTAGTCCTCGACGTAAACAACGAAACCGAACTCCGCGAAGCCTACGACCGCATCATGCAAAAAGCTAAAGAATACAATCCTCAAGCTGACATCCTGGGCGTCACCGTCCAACGCATGATCAAACAGAAAGGCTACGAAGTCATCATAGGCTCAAAAACCGATCCACTCTTTGGGCCCGTCATACTGTTCGGCATGGGCGGAGTTGGCGTCGAACTGTTCAAAGACTTCTCCATAGGACTTCCGCCGCTGAACCAGACGCTGGTCAGACGAATAATGGAAGAAACCAAAGTCTACCAACTTCTCAAAGGCTACCGCAACGTTCCTCCAGCCAACATCAAACTCCTCGAAGAAATAATGGTCACGTTCAGCCAGATGCTTGTGGACTTCCCGCAGTTGAAGGAAGTTGACATCAACCCGCTGTTCATCAACGAGAAAGAAGCCTTCGCCTTCGACGCCCGCATCGTCATAGACAAGAACAAAATGTTCCAGAAGACCGAACCCCACCAGCACCTAGTAATCACGCCCTACCCGAAGAAGTACGAAACCGTGTGGAAAATGCGCGACGGCCGCTCCGTACTGTTGAGACCAATCAAACCTGAAGACGAGCCCCTGTGGGAAGAAATGTTCCAAAGCTTCAGCGAAGAATCCATCCGCTACAGATTCTTCCAAATCATCAAAGACACACCCCACGAAACACGCATACGCTACACAAACATCGACTACGACCGCGAAATCGCCATCGTGCCAGAGTTGACCGAAGATGGCAAACGGAAAATCCTAGGCGTCGTCCGCGTGGGCATCGAACCCGACGGCAAAGCAGGCGAAATCGCCTTCATCGTCGCCGACCCTTGGCAACGCCTAGGCGTCGGCACCAAAATGGTGGACTACGCCATAGAAATCGCTAAAGACATGAAAATCGAAACTCTCTACGCGATCATGCTACCGGACAACTTCAGAGCCATCAGCCTCATGAAAAAAATGGGCTTCACAATAACCTACCCACAAGACGGCACCGTCAAAGGCACACTAAACCTCAAAGAAGAAGAACAAGCACCCTGCGCAGAACCTAAGGTCACCACAGAGCCACAGATCGAAACGCAAGTCGGCCAAATCGAACAGAAGCAAGAAAAAGAAGCGCAAGCCATCTAGAACTGTGGCGATTCTTTCCACGGCGCTTTCTCTATTCTGAACGATGACACGCTGCCTGTTGCTGCGTCAATTCTGAACGACAGCTTCTCTTCGGAGTAGCTTGCCTGCATTGCCCAGCATTCGGCCTTCTTACTACACTCCGCTTCGTAGAGAAAGCTCAGAATCCCGATCCGCTACTAAGGGCGATCCCTGAGACACGGGCTTCTCGAATTCGCCTTCTTCAAATCCTCTAAGTGGGCCTTCTCGCCGGATGAATTCACGGATTGCTGGCTGGCGTTCACAAACTGCAGCGTGTGGTACAGCGATTCCTCGCCTGTCAGCTGGCCGCTGAAGTAGCAGCCTTTCTTGAGGCCGTTCGGTCTCAGCGTCTTCAGGTAAGCCACGGCGTAGCTGCAGTGTCCCACGATTTCGCAAGACGCGCATTTCCCCCAATCTTCCGGATACGCACACGGACCGCAAGCCACATGGCAAGCCCTCTTGCCTGGAAACAGATTGATTCTAGTTTCGCCTTCACATCTGCAACACTCATTCTCCCACGACTCAGAACTAGACATTCGGCAATCTCCCTTTTCTTACAGATATCAATCGTGAAAGTATG
>Ga0315280_10010448_pt1 | contig 11641 bp, 12 predicted proteins | sample YL17G06_40_MG_FD_203697 | JGI IMG/M metagenome (GOLD analysis project Ga0315280, IMG submission 203697) | Sediment microbial communities from Yellowstone Lake, YNP, Wyoming, USA - YL17G06_40 | ecosystem: Environmental > Aquatic > Freshwater > Lake > Sediment | place: USA: Wyoming | collected... | reverse complement strand
GATCCGGAAGCCTACAGTATCAGGATCGCTGTGTTGAGCTCTAGTAGCGATCAGACGTAGCTGTTCAATATCCACTTGGTCACCTGCCTTCACCTCCACAATCCTCTCAGGCATACTTTGATGATACCTCGAGACGCACGCATCGCAGATCTGGTTCCCCCTGATCACGCTACGAGGCGCTACTAGCGAACCCCGCTTCTTGATCATCCCTCCAGTCATAGCCTCGATGAACACTTCCGCATCGCCATAATGATCCAAGTGACAATGAGACACTACCACAGCTCTCGTCCTGGAGGGATCTAGCCTCGCTCGGTTTGCGTAAACTATTGCACCCGGCCCCGGATCCAACTGTACATCGACGGGATGCAGAATTCTCAACCCTCCAGTCTGCCTTTTCTGAGTGATTGTTATGAAGCGGCCTCCTCCAGTCCCGAGGAATACTAGTTCAGCCTCCTCCAAGAACATCGACCCCATATAGATGTGTTCGATCGCAAATTAATCCGTTTGTAGTCGACACAGTCAACAAGTGTTTGGATTAGGTTCACGTCGTTTTGATCATATTATCTGGATGTATTAGAGAAGGATCGGACGGTTCGACGGCAACTATCTGAAACTGTAGAAGCGGACGCCGAAGTTACGAATCGATTGAAAATGGCTGCCAATATTGCAGCCCAACAGATGACGCCCAGAACATAGGTAGCAGTTTCACTTAATGTACTAAGTGTAAGCAGCAATTTGCTTTCATATGTCACGTATCCAAGGTAGTACGCAAAATCAAGGTAGTTGAAGAACCAGTGTAGAAGTATCGAAGCCCAAGCTCCATAGGTCAAATATGCCAACCCTAGAGTAAGCCCTGATATGAACGCTGACGTAATCTTACCAGGACCCCAACCTGAAAGATAGTGGAGTAAGCCGAATATGAAGGAAGTCAATATTAGAAGCACCCATTCGAACCGGCTCGTTCCCTTGGAAAAACCCAGCGTCTCAACCGTTCTGAGACCTAGCATCTCCTTGCCTCTGCTTGGCCATAGGATCGCAACAAGAAGCCACTTCAGCTTCTGCACACGCGTCGTTAGTTCTATCCTCTTCTTCGTTAGCAGGAGATAGACGGCAAAGATTACGCCTATGGCTGTAAAACGGAATCCAACCTCCTCAATTATAGCCGAGTAGGACAGCCCAAAAAAAGCCACAAAAACATCTTGGTAATGCAGGCTACCAGTGGGAACCCCTTGAGACTCTTGGAAAAGATGTAGTATCGTCACAGCAACATATAGCGTGCTTGCCCAGATCGGCAGCGCAAATAATGTATTCTTAATAGAGGCACGAATGCCGCCCAAGAAGCCATACTTCACAGCCTCGTGAAAAGCCGTTTTGGACTTCCAAGCGGCGAGAAAGCAAATTAGGAAAGTGACCCAGACGAGCATGAAGACTTGCCCCAGATTGAGTTGATTCGGCGTAGGGAACGCTATCATGAAAAGGACCAGCAGCAGATTGCTGTTCTGTCTACTCGCGTTAATTCCTCCCCCACTGAAGTAGAAGAGCGACAATCCTAAAGGTAGTGACACAAGGGATACGGCAACAGAAAGAAGGACAAGAACCGTCACCGCTATCGAAAATAGAAATCTGAAAGGTCTTATGTTCTCTCGGGGTTTCACGTCAACTCACTTCACGCATCCGATTGCTGCACATCATTCATATGGACAACAATCATCCTATAACCAGATATTCCTAACGGAAAGCCTTCAAGTTTTCAAGTCTGATATCAATCTGACTGTTTTTCTGCCTAAGGTATTCGCATACATGTTTACACAAGTTCTATAATAGTACCAACTAAATGAGTTCGACGAGATATCAGGGCGGTCATCATACGAGTAAAGATGCAGATGGATTCACCGGTCTTACTGGGAGAAGAGAGTTGAACGGCAAGACATGCAGTCAATGCGAAGTCTATAGCCGTTCGAGGTATGGTTTCTGTACAGTCGCTGAAATAGAGATCAGCCGCGACCATCCGATATGTTCAAACTACAAGCCGATGTCATTCATGGGGAAATGGCAAGGAGCCCAATTAAGTAATAATAGTTTCAAATCAGACAATACGAGCCCTTTAGCTGCAACTGGGCTTCATCTCCGCGCCTACAAGATCCCAACCAGTTGCCCAGGTCTAGATCCGGAGTATTGCGCGTCAGTATGCTCTGAATACTGGTCATGTAAACTGGTCCTTGAGGCAGCGAGATCCGGTTCCTCGAAAGAGATCTAGCAGACAGGAATCTTTCCGTAAGCGAGATCGAGGCAGAATCTGTTTATGTCATCGAGCTCCGACTCAACAGATTCTCTTATCTTTCTAGATATGTCAGCGAGTCGAGTATCCGGCTTAAGAACAACTTGAACAGACGCAACCTTGGGATTGTTGATCGGCTGACCTATCTGGCTCAACAGCCAGACATAAACCTCATTGATACCCGATACTTTTTCATAAATTCTCTCTGCCATTCTATAAGTCAGAAGATTGTATATCTTTCCGACGTGGCTCACAGGATTCTTACCAGCAGCAGCCTCTGAACATGTAGGTCTATTCAAGGGTATTATCCCATTCACCCTATTTCCGCGACCCACTTGACCGCAGTCGCCTCCGTCAGCTGACGTGCCTAGTACCGTCAGATAGACTCCTCCGATTCCTCTGCCCCTCTCATCTGCCGTATTGAGATAGACGTACACCTTATCCATCTCGAATTTTGAATTCACAAAAGACTCTATTTTATTGAGAATCTCCTGCTTCTTCTTGAAGTAGGCTTGCTCGCTCTCAACAAATCTGTCAACGAAAGCCATCGCTACCGTCAAATGAAGTTCATGATCTTTTCTCAAGCCCATAACTTTGATGTCTTCCCCTGACTCTGGGAACCCTTTCTTGAAGCGCTCTCCGTTCAGAAACTTCTCGGTTTCTAGAACTATTCGCTCGGTCTTTGTGAGAGGTGCAAATCCAACGGCGGCTGAAGTATCGTTGGCACCTAAGAACCTTCCTCTTCTTTCAAAGATATCTGTTAGAGATTCTGCGCCAGGTTTGATCTCGACTTGGTAACGCATATGCTTCTCAGGATCAACGAATCTTAGATTTCTCTTTAGCCATTCTTTAGCCGTCTTCAAAGTGATCTCTTCAACCGGAACGGCTTCATCTCCAACCGCGAAGGTAGCCCTGTCTCCGAAGACAAGTAACATCGGTTTTCCAACCTCTCCACCTCCGAATCTTACGTTCGCCTCCCCAGCTACGAGAAGCCCCTTGTCTATGTTGTGGTGCATGACTCTTCCGAATTTCTTTAGGTACTCCTTGCTCAGAGCAACTGAGATGTCATTCATCATAGCGTCGCATATTGAGTCTGGATGGCCCAATCCTTTTCTTTCGCAGATCTCCATCCTTTGATCTTCAAGCGATACTCTCTTCAACTCGTGAATCAGTATGCTTCGCAACTCTCGATCAACCTTGGAGGCTCCAATTCACGTATTCCAATATTAATAATCTGCTGTCTAAATTATTCTCAAAGGAATATATAGCGCCGCGCTAAACACTACTCTCATGCTTCCTTCAGTCGATGAGATAGAGAAACGGCGTAAGAGCCTCGGTCTCAGTCAAAAACAACTATCGAAACTCTCGGGCGTAAGCCAATCGATGATAGCCAAGATTGAAACTGGAAGGATAAACCCTTCATATTCAAAGACGAAAGCTATCTTCGACATCTTACATAATTTGCAGAGGAAGATGGAAACCAAGGCCAAGGATATTCTTCAGGAGAATGTCGTCGGCGTACAGAAGAGTGAACTCGTGTCAAAAGCGACCAAGACAATGCATGAGACAGGATTCTCACAGCTGCCCGTTCTAAATGGGACACAGCCTGTAGGAAGCATATCTGAAAGGACTGTTCTAGATCAGATGCTGAAAGGTCACGACCTTTCTGAGCTTTCAAGGTTGAGGGTAGAAGAGATAATGGATGAAGCTTTCCCTTCGATAGACCCTGAGACCCCGCTGGACGTGGTTTCAGCACTACTCCAATACAGCTCAGCGGTCTTGGTGACCAAGAAGGGAGAGATTCTAGGGATAATAACTAAGGCTGACTTGCTGAAGATCATACACAGTTAATGACTAGTCTCCAGAGACGTAAGCTCTACTTCTTCTTCACTGCAGCAACTATCTTTATGATATCTCTGTCTCTCACGATATAGTCGTTCGGCAAGCGTAGCCCTGTCCTCGCGTCTATGGCGTAAATCATCGTATCAGCCAGCTCAGTGTGAATCTGTGCAGCCAGATCGCGAATGGTCGAATTGCTGGGAACAAGGAAGACATCCGGCAGAACGTTGCCTTTCTTGTCTGAGAGGTTCGTTGGATCCTCAACAGGGTAAACAGCGTTCAGCCGCAGTAACTTGAAGACAGAGAGGTTAATTGCGGATTGGACCCCGGTACTTATCCACTTGAAGAAGACTCTTTGCTGCATGTAATTTAGAGCCCATGTCTGTTCTCGAGTAAGCTTACTTTCATCTAGAACTCGGAATGCCTCTTCCCCCGGCACATATTTAATGAAGCCTTTCTGCTCAGCCCTCCTTAAAGCAAGCTCTGCTTCGCTGCAGCAAGGGATAACGAAGGTTCCTTCGAATTCTTCGACCATCCTTTGATAATTTCGCTCAGCGTAAGCCAGATCCATCTTATTCGCTATGATCACCGTCGGCTTCGATAGTTCCCTTATCTTGCGAGCGAACCGTTTGGTCTCTGCGTCACTCCATTTGTCGATAGCCTTCTCCTCAAGCTCGGTCTCTTTCAAAGCTTGCTGCACGTGCTCAAGCTTGACCTTCAACCCGGCCAAATCTTCGTAGAACGCCTTATCCAAGGCCATCTTTGTTCTCTCGACGCGCTTGGATATCCTCTTGATGCTCTTCTGAATAATCTTCATAAACCACATAGTCAGCTCCTCCTCGATATCGTATACATCGAGAACAGGGTTACCCAAGCCTGGCCTCGTCAACTTTCCCTCAGCATCTACGCTTCCAGAAGCGTCCACGATGTGAAGAAGAGCATCCGCTTGAGCGGCAACATTGAGAAATTGAATACCTAAACCCTTACCCATCCAAGAACCCTTAATCAACCCAGGCAAATCGACGAGTTCAACTGGTATGAAACGCCAACCATCTATGCAGAGCGAGTTTCTAGGATTGTCTTTCACCTTCAATTCACGACAAGCACAAATCGTTCTTGAATAGGCAGTCCCGATGTTAGGTCTCTTAGTCGTGAAAGGGTAAGTAGAGATTTCAGCCGAAAGCAAAGTTGCCGAGTTGAAGAAGGTTGTCTTTCCAGTATTCGTCTTCCCTATGAGGCCGATCTTCACCATTCTCCATCACTAGAAGAATATACAAGGAGTTCTAATGAATCTATCTCGCCCAAAGTCAGTGGGCATGGCGATAGGAAAGTTGAGGAAAACGAACCCCATTAGAATTCTCTTCTTGAAGCTCGGAAAGAAGCCAGCTGGCTGAAGGAACCACAAGGGCGTACGTGAAGTTCGACGCCCCACTCAAGACTTTGATTGATACATGGGTTAAGGAAGGCTTTAAGCTTCATATGCTGCTGGCATATGCAAATGTCAAAGAGGAAGTCTCGGCATTCTGTGATTTACTGGGCATTGAAAAGATTGTAGTTTAGCAAAACCGCCAAGCGGAAAGTGCTGAGTCGAGGAAGGAAGCCATCGTAGAGAGCGGTCAGCGCTTCAGAAGGATATTTCAGGAGATTCTTTTGCAGTATCGAAAACGACGCATGTCAAGGTTCTCTCTATTCCTCTAACCGTCCTAAGTTTATCCACCACGAATCTACCTATGGCATCAACATCCCTAACCTTAATTTTCACGAGTATGTCCCAGTCGCCGGATATTATGTGAACCTCTTGAACCTCAGCAAGCTTCGCGATCTCTTTCGCAATATCCCTTTGCGACAAGACTTTCTCTTGTCCTGTGGGCCTGTACTCGAAGGAAGCCAAGATGAATGCAGTTGTTCCGACATCTAGTTTCTTAGAATTGAGGATGGCTTTGTATCCGCTTATCACTCCAAGGGCCTCCATCCTCTTTATCTTAGCATAGACTGTTGTTATTGGACTGCCAAGATCCTTCGCTAGCTCTCTCGTTGACAACTTCGAGTTTTGCTGGAGTATCCGCAGTATTCGAATGTCCGTTTCGTCAAAGGAAGACATGATTGTAATATTCGCTGAACTGACGATAAAACTCGTTCGTTTTCTCATTTCCTTCGAAAATCCCTCCATGTTTCTTTCTGCACCGTAGCACTCTTGGAGAGTACGTCTCAGAACATGTGGTTGGGGCGGAGAATTGCCGAGATCCAACATAAAAAATAGTTCACAAGACTCACTATCTCGCAGGATTCGCGAAATTGATCAGCACCCAAGTCTGCTTAGTGGGATAACCCTTAAGAAGAGTATTTGGGAAGCAACACCATGCTCAAAGGTATCTGAAATAATATCGTCGAAGACGGATGTTAAAGATTCTTGAAAAGCTTAATTAAAATGAAGCGAACTCATGAAGGATGGAGCCCAACAGTCTGGGGCCGTAGTCTAGCCAGGAGGATTCATATTGGTTGCGATCCTCCCTAGAAAGGTATGACGACAGGGATAAACCGTTTAGGGCTCCAGAAGACCATGATTACGGGTTTGCAGACCGCAAGGGATGATGAACTTCAGGAGCGCGTGAAGAAACCCGTAGGCACGAGAGAGTGGCGGAAGTCAGGGGTTCAAAATGGCCACAAACGCCATGAAACTCCCCTCGGCCCCACCAGCTTCGACTAGTAGTAGTGGCAAGGTTAAAGTGAGCCACATTTTCAGATAAGATTCGAAATGCCAGCAAGTAAAACTTAATAGTTCTCTCTCACCCCATTTAAGCTGGAGCTGGCGGCCATAGCTGGGAGCTAGGACCCGTTCCCATTTCGAACACGGAAGTGAATCTCCCAGGCGATTCAGGCTTTAGTGTGGTGCGAAAGCCCACGCGAACCTTGGATAGCTGCCAACTCCACTCACTGATCTTAAGATTCCAGTTGACTATTCGAAACTTGCCCAGAAATGTTGATGAAATTGTAGACGATTTGTGATATCTTTATAACTTGCATTCTGCAGTTAATGCAGAAGCATGTTGAGGCATTGAGAATTGGTTTCGGATATCTCGCTACAAGTGAATCCTTTCGCTAGTCAAGGAGGAATCTTAGGACAGATAATCTCAGCCTTGATGTATCTCTCATTCATTCTCTTCATATTCTTCGGTCAGAAGATTCAACTCAGGATGATGCTTTGGGAAATAAGTGGAACAGTGAGAAAGCTGGAAGTTATGAAAACTGAAGCGAAGAACCTTTCGCTGAAGACTATCAAGGACATAGGGAAACCGAAAGATGACCCAACACCTACGCTGAACAGCCTACTCGAGCAATTCCTTCTAACCCCGGTCGATATGGATCCAGCTGGAATAGTGTGGAAGCTTGATCACATACTTGACGTGAGAGATGCGAAATTCAAAGACGATGTGAGGAGGATAGCTCCAGAAGCTGATGAAGCTCGATTGAACAATTTGGAGAATCTTGTCGAAGCATCACTTGCTCTGAATACGTACTATAGAGTAGTCAAACACTTCTATCTCCTCGGAAAGAAGACCTCGAGCTTCTATCTCATCCTCCAGCTTCAAATGATCCTTCCAATAGTCATGCAGGAGGCAGAGGCCATCCTGGGAGCTACGAAGGCTTTCTCTGAAGGGCAACCTATAGGCGACGGGGCAGGCGCGCTGGTAGCCTCCAAACTTATGCGAGGAAATGAGAAGAGAAAGGTGGAGAAAGACGTAGTCGTTGCTGAAACAGCGATAGAGGGAAGACGCATCATCGCCCTCAAGGCAGAAGGCCCTGGCGGAAACGTAGGAAAACCAGGAGACGCCATTAGAAGAATCATAGAGGAAAATGAGGCGAAGATCTCAATGATAGTTATGGTGGATGCCGCCATGAAATTCGAAGGTGAGAACTCTGGGGAGATCAGTGAAGGCATCGGCGCAGCCATTGGCGGTCCCGGAACTGAGAAGTACAAGATAGAACAGGAGGCACTCAAATACAAGATCCCAGTCTACGCTATTATCATCAAGGAGAGTACACAAGACGCTTACCTGCCGATGAAGAAGGAAATCGCTGAATCCGCGGACAAGGTTATTGAAAGGATCAAGAAATTAGTCTTAGAAAGAACAAAAGAGGGAGAAGCACTGATAGTGGCTGGGATAGGGAACACCATTGGAATAGCGCAGTAGGCGGCAGATATGGAACGGAAACCTAGCGGAACTTACCTGTATCTAGCTGTTCTATTCAGTATCTTGGTCTTAGCTTACTCGCTCTGGGTTCTCTACTCAAGTATCGCCTCATACCAAGAGGGGCAGCTGGAGAACTTCTACTTCGGAATTGCAGCAAGTTTCATAGGAATGGCCTTGGCGATGTCCTCGCTGGCCGCGACGAGAAAAAGGATGGCTGCTCTCCGTTCAATGGCTTCTCGCACATTGACCACGGCACTATGTGAGAAATGCGGATTCAAGATGATGAGACTCTTCTCAGTTGGAGACTATGTCCACAAGGAGATAGGGAAATGCCAACAATGCGACGGAATGATGGCGATCACTTCCATTTATGCTGAAGAGACGAAGAAGAAATCTCGTTAAGCCGTTAAGACCTCGCAGCCTTTCTCCGTTACAACCACAGTGTGTTCAGCTTGAGCTACAGGTTTGGAGCTTGCTTCAACCAGGACAGGGTAAGAGGCCACGCATCTTGAGGAGATGAGTTCCTGAAAGACTGAATCAAGGTCGCTTCCTTGAAATCTCCTCCTCAACCAGCGGAGAGCGAAAGGCAGAGTACGGTACTCTTCTTTTATCAGTCGCAACATATCTTTCGCAAGTTGAGTCTTGGCACCCTTCTCCTTATTGAATCGGAAGATATGTCCTCGATCAAGGCTCTCAACCCTCCCCTCCGCCGTCGAGACTGTGACAAAAGGCTCTATTGCGAAAACCTCATCAAGCACGATCCTCGCCCCATCTATTTCCGAAACATTGGGAAGAGACTTGCCTGTATGCAAAACATACCTTTCGACTTTATGTCCGGTCAAGTTGCTTATCGGCTTGAAGCCTCGTGTGGATATAGCCCTTTGAATTATACCTCCAATTTCAGAAACTTTGACTCCGGGGCGCATATTCTCTATCGCTTCTTTGAGCGCTTGCTCAGCCGAAGAGACCATCGGGTAGTATTCAGGGTTGAAAGAGAATGTGATCGCGCTGTCAGCTATGAAGCCGTTGACATGAACTCCGAAATCTATTTTGACTATACTTTGCGGGGGGATAACGCTGGAATCGTCAAACGGAGAAGTATAGTGTGCGGCAACCTCATTGATTCCTACGTTCACTGGAAAAGCAGGTTTTCCTCCTCGGTCCATGATTGCTTTCTCCAATTCTTCACAGACAGCTAAGACTGGCATTCCTTCACGCACGATCTTCAATGATAGCTGACGGACCTCAGCCGTAATCTTTCCAGCTTTCCTATAGCATTCAAGGACATCTTCCGGAAGCATTCTCAGAAACCACTCCTCACGGAGAGACTATTCAGACATATAGCTTCTTTGGGCGGCTCCCTGCCCTATCGTTCCGCTTGGCAGTCTCGACTCTTGCCTGCATTCTTTCGATGCAGTTCTCCAGCTCTTGAATGGTATGAATGTCTTGACGGATCAGTGCTCCGACTTGCTTCCATACAGAGTCGTCTACCTTGATCCTCTTTTCTGAAAGCTCGTTAACAAGCATCTTCGCCAACTTCTTTCCTTCTGCGTCGAAATCCGTAAGAACAATGATTTTCCTGATTGAACTGATTCCTTCTAGGAATTCGAAGAAGCCCTTGCCATGGGCTTTGAGACATAGAATCGGCCCATTTATCCCCAGCCTCCTAAGGGATTCCTCATCTTTTCGTCCTTCTACGATTATGGGGGTTCCGCGATGCGACTGATCAGAAAGTCTTTGAACCAGTTTAGTAAGGCGATCCAGCTTTCTCTCCAAACTGGACAATCCTATGCTTATCCTCTTCCCCAATGTTTGAATTGTGGCTATCTGGTAACAGTCATTCTCCTCATTTCAGCCAGCGACTCGGCAGCGTCAGCGTTTGTGTCAAAATACTTTCTCACCGGCTGGAGAATCTGAGCTAGCGTCTTTGCAGTGGCAACTTTCAGGTCGGATGGATGTAACTTTCCCTTCGCATAGGCTTTCGACAATTCGTCTATACTGAAGAATTCTGTCGTTCCTCCGTATTTCGCTGGCCGCTCTACAATGAGGGAGCGTTGTTCCTTGAACACGATCTTCCCATTCAGATCTATTACGGGGTTGTTTCTGACGTCGCGTGGTGGACAATAAGCATTCGCTATCTTCTTTTCAATCTCTTCAGGTGAATCGTGGATAAAGACCGCGGTTTCAGGTTGGCTCTTCGACATCTTAAGCTCTATATCCGCGTCCTCCTTGGATCTCCTCATCTCCATTCGCCCTCCTGCACTGAGCCCCATTAGAAGAGGTGTATGAATTGCAGCCGGCTTCTTGAACCCCAGCTTCGGCCCTATTTCGCGAGCCAGAATATGAGCGCGTCTCTGATCCATCCCGCCCAAGCAAATTGACAGATCTAAGGCGAAGATATCGCTGACTTGGATAGAAGGGTAGAGACATTTAGAGAAGTCGAGGGTTGCTTCTGTTGCTTTTCTTCCCAATATCGTCATGGCTCGCTTCACTCTTGCGAGCGTCATATTCTTCGCCGTCTTGATGACGAGTTCCCAGTAGCGTAGATCCTTCATCAAGTCTTCGGCTGCGATGAACTCAACCTTGCCCGGATCGATACCTAGAGCGAAGAGGCAGTGTTCCAGATACTTGGCGCACTTCCTTATATTCTCAAGATTCCCTCCAAGCTTATCGTTTATCGCGGCATGCCAAGTCGCTTCAAGTATTATCATGTGAACGCCAGCGTCTATCAAATCAGCGGCTTTCTTCGCCCATATAGTCCAGCCGATGTGGAAGAGTCCGCTGGGCTCGACTCCAATATAGCATCTCGGCCTCTCAGTCGTTTCGATGATTTGACGGAGATCATCCTCGGTAATTATTTCTACGGCATCTCTCGTTGCGAGATGAATCCTTTCTTCGATTTCCATTACATATCCCTGAGTCAACGATAGAAGTTGTATTAGTTTACTTAAAACTTCTCGCCAGATTCATTTAGACTCATTTTTTCAGCGCTATCGACGAGCGTTATATCGCCTACAACACTAACACCGAACTTCATCGAAGGGCGACGCCCTACTAAGCCCGGCTCTCTCAGAGGCAGGCGTTTACTAACGCTCGCCGCCTACCGCTTCTCAGCGGCAGGTTTCGGCTCCTCGCTATTCATCGCCTAGAAGAATGACGTGTTGGATTGAGATTAATCTTGCTTTTCTCGTTGCCTAACATCTAAGAGGCTGTCTGCGTCGAGTTCAAAGGCTGCCGTCGGGTTTTCTATCCTCCAAGACTCCAAGACTTTCGGGTTGATCTCACCCATGATGCCTACCTCTCGGCCTTTAACAGATATCCTGCCGACACG
>Ga0315280_10010447_pt1 | contig 11642 bp, 19 predicted proteins | sample YL17G06_40_MG_FD_203697 | JGI IMG/M metagenome (GOLD analysis project Ga0315280, IMG submission 203697) | Sediment microbial communities from Yellowstone Lake, YNP, Wyoming, USA - YL17G06_40 | ecosystem: Environmental > Aquatic > Freshwater > Lake > Sediment | place: USA: Wyoming | collected... | reverse complement strand
CCTACCCGACCGGACGTCGCACCCCGATCGTCTCCCTCTGCGAAGCGCGTTCCGCAGCAGCCACCCGCCAGCCTTCGGGCGAGTACTCGAGCCCGGCGATACGGGACCTGGCAAACGGCCTTTGGGGTCTGCCTGTCGAAAGCGGGCTCTCTGCCTACGGACGGCGCTGGGGGTCCCTAGTGAGATTGTACGCTCAACTTGCCCTTTGCGGGCTGGCGCTGTGCTAATCTCCGGGGATCGGGGGTACACCTATACCTTGACCTGTCATTGACCTGTCATTGACAGATAAGGGATCAACTTGACAGGCCGATGGATGTGGGGTATACTTTACACTGTGATGTTGGCTCAAAACATTCTGATTTTACGAAAGGAGTTCGGGCAATGGCAAAGATCGTGATTACTCCAGAGCAGTTTGTAGAAAAGCACAGTCGGCGTCTGAAGGGGGCTCTTGAGGATATGCGGCGCGGGGTCGAGGGTGTATCGACGGCCCCCGGTGCTGCTGCTGCAAAGAAGCTTGACAAGATGCGTCAGGGCATTTTGCGGGCTCTGGACGATGGGACTTGGGCGCGGCGTGTTGGCGCGATCACCCTGGAGGACTGGAAAAAGAGCATGTTGGAGAAGGGCCTAAACCGGGTTGCAAGCGGTGTTGACGGCGCTTCGGCCAAGGTGGGCGCGTTTGCAACACAGCTTTTGTCCTACGAGCAAGGGCTTCAGGCGGATGTTTCCAAGCTCCCGGATCTGACCCTTGAGGACTCGATCGTAAGGATGACCACATGGTTGCGTGGGATGAGCAAGTTCGAGTTCAAGCGATAACCCCGTATAGCCGGGGTAGGAAAGGAGATCGATGCAGTATCGTGAAGTGACGATTCAGCCCGCAATGGCGGTTGCTGACGCGGGTACGGCAACAATTGACATTGACGTAACGCAACCGCTGACTCAGATCGAAGTAATGTTCGCTCTGACAAACGCGGGAGCTCGTGCACCGAACCTGCCTTGCCATACCCAGATCACGCGGATCGAGCTGGTGGACGGTGGGACCGTGTACGCTTCGCTGGACGGTGCTCAGGCATTGGCCAACTTTGCATACGACGCGGGCAAGTATGCTCCGGGCTGGAACGACGAGCGTGCCAACATGGGCCAGAACGTGACGATCCCGATGCGGTTTGGGCGATACCTTGGTGACCCGCTGCGCAACTTTGACCCAACCAAGCTCCGAAATCCCCAGATCAAGGTGACCTGGATCAACAACGCTCTGCACCTTGCAGGCTCCAAGACGTTGGGAATCCGGGCTAAGATCCTGGACGGTGTTGCCGGTGCGTCTCAGTGTCTCTTTACCACGGCGGTTCGTGCGTTCCTGACGGTCGCCGCTGGTATCGAGGTCACCGAGCTTCCGACCGACTACCCGATCCGTCGTCTCTACTTTGCCCTGAACACCGGCGTACCCGTTTCGCCGAGTGTGATTACCTGGGCCCGTCTCGACTGCGACGAGGGCAAGTTCATCGCTTTCGACCGCAACACGTGGGAGCTTGCCGAGGAAGCCGAGGAGATCTTTGGCACGGTGATGCTGCGCAACTGGTACAACGTCAACTCGCTCGACTGGCGTGAGACCTGGCTGGGTGTGACACACATCGTCGTGGCCAACACGGAAAATGCGGACACCTTCGTCAATGGACGTGTGGGTGACGATGGCCGGGTTCAGCTCGTGGGTGAGACGTCTGGTGGGGTTGCTCTTGCCCTGGCCGACGTGGAGACATGCGCCTTTGGCGCTCTGCCGCACTCGATGTTCCCTGTTCAGTTCGGCGTCGAGGACGATCCGGCAAGCTGGTTCAACGCAGGTGCCTATCGGAAAGTCAAGCTCAGCTTGACTCAGGGGACAGCGGGCTTAACCTGCACTATCCTGGTCCAGCAAGACAGACCGATGTAAGGATCGGCCACAATCGAGCCTTTGGGGGTCCGAATAAAGTGACCCCTTTTTGCATTTCCGAGGTGAAAGATGCCGAAAAAGATACCCTATCTAGCAGAGCTTGCGACGACAACGAACGCTGCGGGTGTTGCCCAATTACTGACAAATCGTCTGAGGCGTGGACAGACCCTGTATATCCAAACGATCTCCGTTCGATCTCCGACAACGGCGGGGGCGATTGCGCATATCGGGGTGTTGCGGGGAAACAACCTGTATCGGGTTGACTCGATCACTATGGCCGCTGCTCTCTTTGCCTACCCCTCTTATGCGTTCGTTGTAGTGGAATCGGATGCCCAGCTTCAGATTGACTTTACTGGGGGCGGCAACGCGCAACCTATCGAGGCATGGGTTTATGGTTACCTAGACGACGGCGAACGTTATCCGGCGGTCTAATGCGCTACTACGTCGATCTTGCGGTACCCGCTGGGACCCCGATCACGGCTCCGGTCACGGGAGAGCTCAAGCTGAGCCCTGGCTTGATCGAGCACGTATCCTTGTATTTCCCCCCTGGCTCTGGTGGCTGGCTCAACGTGCAAGTATGGCTCAATGGTTATCAGCTTGTCCCGTGGGAGCGGGGTACCTGGCTCCGGGGGGATGATGTGCTAGTACCCGACTATGGCAAATACGAGGTAACGGAAGAGCCCTATCTGGTAACGGTGAAAGCGTACAATACGGGAGCCTTGTACTCTCATTCTGTGATGGTCGGTGTCGAGCTGACCCCCTATCAGGCGGCTGCTGGGGGGGATCAAGGACAATCTCTGGTTGGGATGAGGTTTGACTAAATGAGTGGAGTGACGGACCCGCTACAAGAGCTTTTTAAGGATGGCGGCTGGGGATGGGACGGCACGCGCTGGCGCAAGCTCAACTTGCTATGGGGTTTTTACGATACGTACTCTGCTACGGTGTATCAACCAACTTCTCCCGGCGGGGTGTATTACATGGATTTCCCGGCGGTACCGGCTGGACAGGTTTGGGTGGTTACGGGGGCCGCTGCGTGTGATATAAACACGTCAACCGTAATCTATGCAATAGGAAACCTGAGCGGGATCAATCAGTTTGTGTGGCGCTGGGGTGCTCCGGGGGCTGGGGTTTACGTTTGTATGCCCCTCACAAACACGGTAATGAAAGCGGGAGATTACTGGCGTTTCTGCTTTGAGGCTTCCGTGCTCAACGACGATCTCTATGGGCACGTTTGGGGATACAAGATGCTGGTAACGTAGGGGGCGTGCTATGTCAATGGAATTGCCCGATTGGCTGCGTGGTTTTTTGCTCTTGGGCCGGGATGGGGCCGGGAATATCATTCCGATCGTGGTGGACGCGGCTGGGCAAATTAATGTTCTGCTCCGGGGGGCGGACGCGCTGGGGACTGTGCGAACCGTCCGCGTTGACAACGTAGGACAATTGTATGCCATATTGCGCGGCGCTGGGGGAAACGATGTAAGCGTTGACGCGGCGGGAAACCTGGCTGCAATCCTGAAGGGGATCGATGGGCTGGGTAACTTGCGGACTTTACTTGTGGATGGCTCTGGACAGGCGATTATGGTACCCCGTGGGAACAGCGGAAACTATCTGGACGTGGACGCTTCCGGGTACCTGACGGCGATCCTGAAGGGTCTTTATGGGGGGGCTCTCCATACCATAGCAGTAGATGTCAACGGACGGATCGAGGCCTTTACGATGGATGCCGAGGATCAGTGGGGCCAGATCCTGAAGGTGGGGAGTTCTGAGCTTGCGGCCCGGCTGGGCTCATTGCGGACACTGGACTGGCGGGGACAAACACTGTACCTGTGCGACTTTGCCCACGGTATCCCCACTGGGTATTTTACGGGGTCCGGGCTGGGGTATGGGTATGCTCTAGATCCGACGTACTGGCAAACGGCGGGGTATGCTCTCAAGCTCATTGCGGGCTCAACGATCAACCATAACTCAAGCTGGGCTCTGACTGTCGGACGGCCCCCGGCCCTGTCGGTGGGGGTCGAGTGCGAATGGTCGTACTGGGCTGGGGGTGTCGAGTATCATACGCTGACGGTTGTGGATACGGCAACGACGCGCTATCAGTTTGGGATCGGCGTGGACATCACAAATCAAAAGCTGATTTACTACAACGACGCGGGGGCCTGGATACAGTTTGCAAACTGCGTGACGGTGGCTCTGGCGAATAGCTACAACCGGATCAAGGTGGTCGGGGATCTCGTAACCGGACACTATAAGCGGGGGCTTTTCAACGGTGTTGAGTATGATATGTCTGCTTACCTGATGAAAACAGCGGCCCCCGTTTCTATCGGTTTTGTCACGACTACCTTTTACTTTCAGGGCCGAAACGCGGTCAACGATTGGTGTTGGCTGGACAATTTTATATTTACGGTCAACGAGCCTTAACGGTCAAAAGAAAGGATGGTACAGAGATGGATCGGTTTTGGGACTTGCTAGAGCGGTCTGTAATCATACAAGGTGCCGTAACCCTGGCCTTTGTGATTACGATCTGCGTTCTGGTGGGAATGTCGCGTGTTGTGCCTCAGGAGATGTGGGTTGCGCTGGGCCTGGTGCTGGGCTTCTGGTTTGGAAGCAAGGTACAAAACGAGGTTCACGCGCAAGAGCGCAAGCGGCTGGCAAGCGGAAAGGAGCACTAACAGATGGGCTTCCGGGTAACAGACACACAACGGGTAACGACGATGACCCCAGCCGGGAATCAGGCGCAATACTACCGGGTTTGGCTCGTCACGGATCGAGGGGCTTCGGGTCAAGTAGATGTGCCTGTCGATCAGTGGAACGAGGCGGATCTTCCGGGGGTTCTGAAGGCGGAAGCGGCGAAACTGGATCTAGCGTTCAACCTGAAGGGATAGCTCGCTGATGGAACACTGGTTCTCTCTGTCGGAGATCGTATCTGCGATCTTGCGAGGCCTGGCTCAACGAGTGCTAGACTTGGCTCCGTTCATTGACCCGTGGCCGGAAGCGGGGAGCCCCCCGGATTGGTGGTACCTGGCAAGCAACTGGTTTGACTGGTACATGCACCGGGACGGCCAACATATACCTGATAGTCATTTTATCGAGTGTTGGCTCCGTTCGGCCTGGCACGCGCTGGGACACTGGGTTGATGAGGTGGGGGCTGGGGCTCTCAAGCTGGCACGCGAACAGATCCGGGGCTGGATCGGGTATGTTCGTGGGGGCTGGTCAACCTTTGCGGACTGGATTGACTATCTATCGATCCGGTTTGGCGATGGTATGGTATTCTGGTCGGGCTCCGTAATTCACGCGCTGGACAAGCTTTACAATTGGTTGCCCCCGGAGGTGCGGACAAATCTGCAAAGCTGGGGCTCTCTTTTCGAGGGCCTTCTGGCAAGAGCCCGTGACTGGGTAATCACAGCTTACCAGATGTTGATCGCCCTTGGGTTGCTGGCGTGGGGCTGGGTTACGGAAACCGGGGACAAGCTCAAGGTCTGGTGGGAATCGGCGCGGGGGGTCCTAGATGATTTCCGTCTCCATCCGACGGGGTTTATACTGGCTCACCTGGGGCCGACGTGGGATCGTCTGGTCTGGTTCGTGAACAATCCCCTTGAGTTCTACATTGGATTGTGGGGCCGATATGCGCAAGACCTGGCTGGGTTTCTGGCCGATCCGGCTGGCTGGATCTATGCGCGATTGGAGACCTACCTGGAAAGGATCTGGTAGAGATGTCTAGATCAAAGCGGATTACTTACGTCTTGATCGGGGTGCTTGTGGGCCTGGTCTTGCTGGGAATATGCCTTGGGCTGGGCTGGGCTGGGGTACCCTAGAATGAGGATTATGTAATGCCGATCAGCTTACCCCCTGACTCTGGCCTTCCCCCTGCTCCCGGCAAACCTGGGGGTATCGGGGACCGGCTGGAGACTAACCTTGTACGCTTTGCAACACGTCTAATCAACAACGTTAAGCTCACGTACAGCGGGATCTTTCAACACGCGGCTGGTTCGTTTCTGGAAACCTTCGAGCGTGAGGCTAACGATCTGGCTGGGGGCCTCTATGACCGTGTGTTGTCTAATCCTGAGCTGCCCCCCGACATCAGGAGCTTGCTAGAGCGTTCTAGGTCGGGAGAAAAGCAAGCCGGGATAATGACTGCAATAGGGCTCATCATCGGGGTGTTGGCGGTCATCGGCCCATCGGCGGTTCGTCCGCTGGGGACGATTGTGGAGTACGTTTCAAATCACATATTCAAACCGATGCGTCTGGATTACGGTACCTGGCGTAGGGCCTGGCTCCGGGACCCCCGCCACTACCCTACGGCACTAAAGGAGCTTAACGATCAGGGTTGGACGGAAGCACAAGTACATGCCGCGGACCTGGCTTCAGAGGAAAGGCCGGGAATAGCGGAAAACTTGGCGCTGCTCCACCGGGGTCTGATTACAGAAACGGAGTTCTCTACGAGGCTTAACGCGGCTGGGGTCAACGCATCGTCTGTTGCGGAATACCTGGCGCTGGGCCACAATCTACCCGGCCCGGGGGACTTGATCCGTATGGCCGTTCGTGAAGGCTGGAACGATCAGATCGCGGGCCGGTTTGGGTACGATGCCGATCTCCCCCCTGAGTTTGTGGAGAATATGAAAAAGCAAGGCTTTGACCCCGAATGGTCACGGCGCTGGTGGCGGGCGCATTGGGAGCTTCCGGGGCCGACTCAAGCACGCGATATGCTGCACCGAACAAGTATGACGGAGGGGGATTATGCGCTGCTGCTCAAGACCGCAGACTATCCGGCACAGTGGCGTCAGTGGATGATCGAAACTGCCTATGAGCCCTATACCCGTGTTGACATTCGGCGGATGTTCCAAGTCGGCGTGCTCAAGACCTATGGGGAGCTTGTCAGAGCCCACATGGACATAGGATACGATCTGGAGAAGGCGCAGAAGCTATCTGACTTTACTGTGCTAGAGTATGGGGAAACAGAGCGTGAGGCAACAAAGACTGAAGTGCTGAACGCATATGGGATCGGACGGCTCACGCAAGCCGAAACAAGGGTATACCTGGCCGATATGGGGTACCCGGATTGGGTTGTCGAAACGTACATCACCCGCGTTGACTTGGGACGGGTGAATGGTCTTGCCAAACAACAGATCAGCCACGCGAAAACCATGTACGTCAATGGTCAAATGACAAGGACGGATGTATACACGGCGCTGGGCAAGATCCCCCTGACCGCTGCCGAGATCGAGCGGTACCTGGATGAGTGGGAGATCCAGCGGACGGCGAAAATAACCCGGCCCAGCCGGAGCGATCTGCTCAAGTTCTTTTTGCAGAATGAGGTGACGGAGGCCGATTTCCGTACAGAGCTTAGGGGCTGGCGATTGTCGGATCGGTATATCGAGTGGTACATAGCGGATGCCAAGCGGAAGCTGGTGTTGGCGGCGCAAGCGGAAAAAGAAGCGGCGGACGCGGAGGCTCTCAAGGTACGATCGTCAACGGTAAAGACCGCAACCGATATACAGATTGCCGATATTGCGGTACAGATCGCACAGCTTAACTTGACGATTGCGGACCTGAAAGCGTCAAGCTCTCCCGATATGAGCCTGTCAGAGATCGAGGAACTGTCGGCGCTGGTCGTGAAATGTCAAATCCAGATCAAGGAGCTTCAACTGCAAAAGGCGAACGTCTGGAAAGCCTATCTAGTGGCGAAAGGAGGGACCTAGAATGCCGGACCCGAAGCAGAGCCTACAGAAAAGCCTAGAGGCACAGAAGAAAATGCGTGATGCTGCGGAGAAAGCAAAGCAAGAGCTTGAGGCCGAGCGCAAGCGTCAAGAGCAACAGAGCAAAGGATAACCCCCCGTCCGATCTACGTCAAATGTCCTATTGTGTTCTCCGCCGATTCGGAGTATAATGGATCTAGGTGCAAGTGGAAAAACGGCTGGCACTGGACGGATCAACCGGGGGGCCGAACAAGTCCCCCCCACTACAGAAAGGGGTGCAGTCAGATGGTGGAGCGCAGTAGGGTCTCAACTGTTTCACTATCACGTGATGAGTGGGGTCCTTGTGCGGTCTTTATTCGGTACAATGCGGTGTCGGGCCGGGCTGGGGTCAAGCACTATCGGGCCAGTGAAGCGAACGTCAAGCGGTTGGTTGACGCAATGTGCAAAACGGCCGTAACAGCGACGACAAGGATCATCCCGTGGGGTGCCGGTTGGTGTGCGGTAGGGCTGAACCGATGACCACGAACGGACTCACAGAGAGGCAAAAGATCGATGCTTGCCTCTCTTGTCGTTTGCCTGAGTGCATACCCGATCACCCCCGCTGCCCGGTTTCTGGCGTGGTAGTTGAGTGGGACAAGGATCGGCGGACTTGGCTTTGTATGAATTGCCAACACGGAACCTTGATCTTGACGGCGGACCCGGATTGTAGATTCTACTGGAGATGTGCGGGCTTCGGGAGCAATTCGGCTGGCCTTCACAAGCATTGCGGAAACTACCACCTTCTCAAAGGGCTCACGGCCTGGCGAAAGAAAACAGAGCGGGGTGGGGTAACTAATGCAACGCGGTACCACGCGGTACAGACGGTAAGACGGTAACACGGCGGGGGGCGATCACCCCCCTACTCCCGAAAAAAGCGGAGGGTTTGATGGTACGATGGTTTCTGTTCTCAACTAGGGTGGGGGACTTGATCCTGTACCTGTTCGAGGAATGGAACGGGCTTTGTCTGGTGGATCGTAAGGATCTCTTGGGGCTGGGGATCGAGGTAGAGCGATGACCGCAATACATGAGCAGAAACGGATCTATCGGGGGCTCATTTCCAAGATCGTGGTGGATCTCTATGATGAAGATCCGGGGGGTCAACGTCTGCTATTCCTCTTTTTCGTGACGCTGGCGCTAGGCTTTTACAGCTTGCCCAAATTGCGATCGTGGTGGACGCTCCTGACTGGCACGGAGCTCGCTCTGGACGAGGGCCGGGGGAAGGGGTAACGCAATGAACAACAAGACGCTGGCGGAACGGATGCGCGAATATCGGGAAAAGCAAGAGGCGGAACGTCTGAGGCTGCTGCGGATCGCACAGCGGGAGCAAGAGATCCGGGAGGCCTTGGCACGTCAACGACAACGGAAATATCGGGGGTCCTAGCCGATGGCAAAGAGCAAGCGGGATATACTCAAGCGTGAGGTTGCGCAAGCCTGGTACCATCACCAGAGATCGATGGAGGTCCTTCTAGGGCTCAAAGCGATCTTTGACCCCGTGCATCCGGAGCTATCTGTGGCGCTGGATCTGGCGATGGAAGCGGATCTAGCCTGTCAGGGGCTGCTTGAGAAGTTCTGGACTGAGGCATGGGGTCAAGAAACGATCCGATGGGAAAGCTGGATCTGATGCGCGGGGTCAATGTGCGGATCGTCAAGTGGTATGTTCAGTGGATCGGCACCTTTTGGCGGTTTACCTACAACAAGCGGATTGTGTGGATTTCCCTATTGCCCCCCTGGGTAATACGGGTCACACTGAAAGGATGATACGATGGCTGGCCGAATGTTTGACATTAGCGTGATAGGGGTAACCCCCGCTGGATACTATGTAACCCTTGAGACAAAAGCGGTCGATGGGGACAAGCTCAAGGAGCTAGTAGGCTGGATCGATGAAAGGTTGTCTGTGTGCGGGATCAGAGCTAACGGGCCGACAAACAACCACGAATCTACAAAGAACGCTCTGGATCTGACGGCCCCCACCTGCGCGATCCATAATGCGGTAATGGAGCTTCACACAAAGGGCACTAGCAAGTGGTACTCTCATAAGGTGATAGGACCGGACGGAACGGAAACATGGTGTAGGGGAAAGTAAAATGCCAGCCCCTGCGCACTGGAGCCCATCTATGATTTCTGCGTGGGAGTATGCGCTATCTGGCGTCGAACGCGGGATGACCCAAACGGCTGCGCTGATAGACTATCGGGCCGGGGGTGGACATATAGCAAACGAGTACTGGTCCACCTTGTACCACTTGGGGACCGAGGCGAAAGAAAGCGGTGAGCTTGTTACCGGGCTCCCCTTCGAAACCCCTATACCCGATCAAGCCTATACCGTCGTTGACTATAAGCTAGAGCGCAAGTATACCGTTGTGGCCGACATTTCCTACATTGCCCAAGACACGGGAGAGCTCAAGACCCGGACTATTAGCGTACAATCGGATGACCCCGAAAGCTGGCCAGACATCGAAGATCACATTGACTATGTAGGGGGTGGTTACGGCGTGGTCGGAGATGAAGGGGGGATCACTATAAACCGGGCGCGGTTCTATATGCCGTCGAGTATGGCGGGGTAACGTGAAACGCTGCGCCCATCACCTGAAGCAAAACAGCCGGACAACCAGACCGGAGCGGATGATCTTCTTTGACACTGAAACGGTACCGGAGCGGATCAAGGGGGATCTGACCCGTCAGAGGTTTCGGCTGGGGGTAGCACACTACTGGCGGCATAGGTCGGACGGCAAGACCGATACCCATAAGTGGCTCGAGTTTACAGATATAGGGGTCTTTTGGGATTGGGCTCTGGCAAAGGTTCCGGCTCACACGGTCCTTTACCTTGTGGCGCACAACCTGGCCTTTGACGCTCTGGTTGCACGTATGCTGGTAGAGCCCTCTCATAGGGGCTGGCGGCTGGCCTTCCTCTTTGAACAGGGCGATCACCGGATTATGCGCTGGGGCTTTCCCACAACGGAGCTGGCTGCTTACCTGGCTGGGGGGGGACCGTTCCGGGATTACGAGGGTAAACGCTGGGTCAAGTCACTGCTGATGATGGATAACTGTAATCTGTTTTCCGGGTCAATCGAGGACTGGGGTAAGCAGCTGGGATTTCCGAAGCTTGCCCGGCCCCCGTATAACCACACAAACGAGGAATGGTGGCCGTACTGCAAGCGTGACGTGGAGATAATGGTAAAGCTCTGGAGCGAATGGTTTGCATTCCTGGATGAGCACGGTCTTGGGTCCTTTCGTACTACGATCGCGGCGCAAGCGTTGACCGCGTTTCGGCATTCCTTTATGCGGGATCATATCGAGATCCACACAAACGAACAGGCGATCCGGCTGGAGCGGGAATCGTACCTTGGGGGGCGAACGGAGGCCTTCTGGATCGGCAAGATGAGCGGGGCGCAGCTATACTATCTGGACGTGAATAGTATGTACCCTTACGTAATGGCCGATTCCCTTTACCCGGTCCGGCTCCATAGGGTATCGAAGGGCCTGACTATGGCGGGCCTGGAGAAAGCTCTTCGATACGAGGGAGTGATTGCCACTGTCAAGCTAGATTGTTCGGAGCCCGTTTTCCCCCTGAAGCAAGACGAAAAGAACATCTACCCCGTAGGACAATTCAAGGCGACGCTCACGACTCCAGAGCTAGCCTATGCCTTGAGGCGGGGCTGGATCACGGAGATCGGAGAGTATGCAACCTATCGGATGCGAAAGGTGTTTGCATCCTACGTCGGGTATTTTTATGCTCTCAAAACGAGGTATGGGAACGAGGGCCAGCCCCTACGGCGCAAGCTGGTTAAGATGCTGCTCAACAGTCTGTATGGCAAGTTTGGGCAAGTCGGGTACGAGGACAAGGTGCTTGATACAGCGGACCCCGAGGATCTGAGTGTGGAGTATGGTTATGATGTACCTACCCGGATGCGGTTTACAACCTACACGGTCGGGGGCTCTGTGATTAGACAGTATCGAGGGGGCGAAGGCTACAATAGCTTTGTAGCAAT
>Ga0315280_10010446_pt1 | contig 11645 bp, 10 predicted proteins | sample YL17G06_40_MG_FD_203697 | JGI IMG/M metagenome (GOLD analysis project Ga0315280, IMG submission 203697) | Sediment microbial communities from Yellowstone Lake, YNP, Wyoming, USA - YL17G06_40 | ecosystem: Environmental > Aquatic > Freshwater > Lake > Sediment | place: USA: Wyoming | collected... | reverse complement strand
TGCTCTCCGGCATTCTTGCCGGCCAGCCGTTCGATTCGATGATCACGGGCGACGTGTCGCTCTGCCGGCGCCCGATGGGCAGGATCATCGAGCCCCTGCGTCTTATGGGGGCAGAGATCGGCTCCGCGGAGGGGGAGCTTCCGCCGCTTCGCATGAGAGGCGGGAACCTGCGCGCGATCCGCTACTCACTGCCCGTCGCCAGCGCTCAGGTCAAGTCGTGTGTTCTTCTTGCCGGCCTGTATGCGGACGGCGTTACTGCCGTGGAAGAGAGAGTTGCGACCCGCGACCATACTGAGATTGCCTTGCGGCAGTTCGGCGCTGCGGTACGACATCGGGGTCACTGGATCGAAGTGGAGCCCGACCCGGTGCTGGAAGGTCGGCGGCTTGATATTCCAGGAGACCTGTCGGGTGCCGCATTTTTCGTGGTGGCCGCCGCCCTAGTGCCTGGCTCGGAGATTCTGTTGCCGCAGGTCGGATTGAATCCCAGGCGGCGCGCGCTGATTCACTATCTCAACGGCGCGGGTGTGAGGGTGACTGTGGACAACGAATCGGAGCACGCGGGCGAAGCGCGCGGAGACCTCCGGGTTCGCTACGATCCGGCGCCCCTGGGCGAGAGCCTGCCGCCGATCCAAGGGGAATTGACGGCTGCCTTGATTGATGAGATCCCGGTGCTTGCGGTCTTGGGATCGCAAACCGGCGGCCTGGCCATACGCGATGCGCGCGAGCTGCGCGTCAAGGAGAGCGATCGGATCGCGGCCGTGAGTTTCCCAGGATTCTACGAGGCGCTTGCGGCCGTCAGAAAGGATCCAGGAGCCAGAAGCAGGGAGCCGGAATTTTGATTTTGAAATAGGGGACGCTCTCCGTCTTTGGCTCTTCGGCAAGACGAAATGGGCGGGCGTCCCCTATTCCCCCGAGAATTCATATATTTGCCCTCCCGACCCGTGCTAAGCTCAATCCAGGGGCTTTAACTCAGGGCCGATTATGAAGAAAGCACACCGGTTGGGGACGAAAGAACACAATCGGACGGTACGCGCGCTGATTAAAGAACTGGCGCGTGATCCTGAAATCATCTTTGCGTATCTTTACGGCAGCTGCGCCGAATCGCGGCCATTTCACGATGTCGACGTCGGCGTATTCTTGCGTGAGCCGGACGAACAGTCGCAGACAGTGCTTACTCTGGCACAGCGCCTAAGTTCCGTACTGAGGATGCCTGTTGATGTGCGCGCCCTGAACGAGGCTCCGATGAGTTTTCTATACCATGTGCTACGAGGTGAACTGCTGATCAGTCACGATGATGACTTGCTCTCGTCGTTGATCGAGAACACCGTGCGACGTTATCTGGACATCGCGCCCCTGCTGCGCCGGGCCACGAAGGAGGCGTTCGCAGAATGAGCCTGAACGGGGATCTGGTGAGGGCGCGTTGTGCGGAGATTGCCGACTCCCTGAGCCGCCTGGAGCGATTCCGAGCTATTCCCAAGGATCAGTTTCTTGCCGATCAGGATATGCTGGACCTTGCTTGTTACCGGCTGTTGGTCGCCATCGAGGCCTCGCTGGCACTTTGTTATCACGTGTCGGCTAAACGGCTGCAAAAAGTCCCGGAGGAGTATGCCGAGTGCTTCCAGAAGCTCAGAGATGCGGGAGTTATTCCCTTTGACCTTTCTGAGCGCCTGCAAAAAATGGCCAGGTTCCGGAACCTTCTCGTCCACGTGTACTGGAAGATCAACTACGAGCAGGTTTACGATGTGATTCAAGGCCATTTGGGCGATCTGCGGGACTTCGCGGCTGCCATCGCGCGACTGTTGTGATCCGGCACGGCAATTCCTAACCACTGATGGAGGCAGATAGCGACGCTTCGTCTCAGCATCAGATCCCGGCCATCGCCTTTATTCCGGCTTCTGACTCCCGACTTCTGACTCCTGGTTTCGAGCAAGCAGGCCCGAAATGACCACCAAAGCGAAAAGGACAAGGTTCGGGAATGCTCCGATTCTGTACCTCGTTGGGTTCATGGGAACGGGGAAGACGGAAGTGGGGCGTCGCGGCCCCTATTATGCGAAGGCGGACTTGCATGTGCAGGTCGCCGGCCAGAGCGTCGATAATCTCGCCCTCCAGATACGTGCCGCCCTCGTCGACCATTTGGGGTGGCCGTAGGGTGTCGTATCTGCAGAAGTCAAAATCTCCAGAAAGTTGGTCAATGGGTCGGTCGCCCCATACCGTTTCTCCTTTTTTGACGATTGCAGATACGACACGGCCATCCGCGGGGGCGTCTTAACCCGGCGCTGGCAGAAACAGCGGGAGAATCTTTCTGAGGTTTTGGCGAAGCTCTTTCAGGGCTTCGTACACCGCTCCGGAACGAGCCTGAAGGCCCTTGAACCACAATGGTGTTTGGGCGGCACACGAAGCGGTGCGCGTGGCGTTGCCTGCCCTCGACAGTCGGAGTTCCGCTTGCACGGCTAACCCAAGACCCTCAGTACCAAAACTAGACGGCGGACCATACCCGCCGCGGTTTAGAGCCCGCACCTGCACGAAAAGTTCGGCGCTCGCCTCCGGGAGGGCTGCAGGGGAAAGTACGGTGTAGCCCCTCGCACGCGCGGCGTTGAGGATTTCGTCGTAGAATAGAGACACGAGCTCAACCTGATCGATATCGCCCGGAGCCTCGCTGAGCGCCACTTTGATAGAGAGCATCGTCTTCGTTCTACCCTCGCGGGTCAGGTTGATTGTCTCCTCGCGGCCCTGCTCACCTAACACGCGAAGGCGATGTCCATCCTCTGAAAACATCAATTCTAATGGAGCGAGCGAGCAGGCATACCTGCCCACAAGCGCGCCAGTGTCCCGGGCCCATAGTGTAACGGGCGTGCGTCCTTCCCGAACGCCTGCCGCAACAGCTAGTATCTTGCCACCGCCGTCAAAGGCAATCGCGCTCGGCCGCGACTCATGCTCATTCGGGAAACGCGCGCCGAAGAAGTAGCCCCATATGGGACCCCACTTGTACAGTCCCGAACGCACGTCTAGTAGGGCAATCCCTTCCGGCTCTCGGTACAATACCGCGATCGCTTCCCTCCCCGGCGTTGCAGCAGTTGACAGGATGCTCGTCTCGGATTCGCCTCCAAGCAAAACTATGCTGCCAGTTGCAGCATCCCACAGCCAGAATGGATTCCTTTCGCCTCTTCCAACCGCAGCAATACGCTTGCCATCTGGGCTGAATTTGACAAGATCCAAAGCGTTCCAGCGCCCGTAGACCGTGCGCATGCACTGCCCCGAGTCCAGGTCCCACAGCCTAATACTATGATCGATCGAGGTAGACGCCAACACGTGACCATCCGGGCTCAATGCTAGGGAGGTCACCCGGCCCGTGTGCCCCAGCAGTCTGCGGGCCAACTTCGATGACTTCAGATCCCACATTTCGATGGGGCACGAGACATAGTTCCCCCCAGTGCCTCTCACGAGCGTCTGTCGGTCGCCCGAGAACAGAAGGCTGCCTGTTTGCCCGCTGACGGGAAGTGTCAGCTGCTTATCCCCTCCCTTGCTCGACAAGACCACGATGGTATCGCCCTGCGACCAAGCATGGGCTATCAGCCCCCCATCAGGACTCACGGCAAAAACAGACGTGCCCGAGAATATGCCAAAAGAGCGGCCCGAGCGAACATCCCATACTTCGAAGGCAGCCGGCTGGTCCTTGCAGACGGACGCCAGCAGTTGGCTCCCCGGACTGAACGCCAGCGAGTCAATCCGTTTCGCCGCCTGCCAGCTTCGGACGGGGCGTCCACTGCCAACCTCCCGCAACTCCACTCGCTGGTTTTCCATGCCCAACGCCAACCACTGTGCGTTTTCAGACAGGACCAGGGCCGATGTGCGGGGCAACTTGTCTATCCTACGGAGCTCTCGCCCCGTCTCGACCTCCCACACTACGACTGTGTCGGTGTCACGGACTCTCCCTTCCCTCGCGACCGCGACCAGGCGCCCGCTTGGTTCGAAAGCGATGCCGACCTCCTCCGGGACGGCTACGTGTGCCTGCGCGATGTGCATGCCGCCGGAAACTAGACTCGCTTCAGGGGCAGCCTTACCCGACGGCAACTGCTGGCTGGCCACCTGGTATGACAAGAAAAGACACGCTGACGCCGCGGTAGCCAGTCGCAAAGCTCTTGAAATCCTGATAATGTTGGACACGATGCACATCCTTCTTCGCGGGATTCTACGGATCCGATATGGAGCCCTATGTTAGTTTGGCTTGTCTTCTGCAACTGCCCTGAGCCCAGGGGCGATCACAAACGGGATTGTACTCCCAAACGATATTGATGGGCACCGGCATCGCCGCCTCCTCGCGCCTTGAGATCGTCTCGCAAGCCCCATGCGCGCGACCCCTTCTTATCACCGGACCGGCTCCTAGGCCGGGCTATCCCCGACTTCCTTCTGAAGCTTCTCCATCTCGGCTTTCAGTTGCTTCACGATGCCGGCGTACTTCGGGTCGTGGTAGAGGTTGCGCATCTCGCGCGGATCATTCTCCATGTCGAACAATTCCCAGTCGGGTTCGGTGTCCGGGGGGTTTGCGCCCTTCATGCCAAGCGGCTTGCCGTAGTAGTAGATGAGCTTCCACTTCCTGGTGCGGATACTGTAGTGCGCGGGCACGTGGTGGTCGCTGGTATTGTGCATCCAGTAGCGGTAGTACATCGATGTGCGCCAGTTTCTCGGGGTGTGTCCTTCGAGGATGGCGCGAAAACTGCGTCCCTGCATATCGGCCGGCGGCTTGACGCCGGCGTAATCGAGGAATGTCTCGGCGAAGTCGATGTTGAGAATCATGGCGTCATTGACCGAGCCGGGCCTGATGACGCCGGGGTAGCGCACCAGGAACGGCATCCGCAGCGACTCCTCGTACATCAGCCGCTTGTCGAACCAGCCGTGGTCGCCGAGGAAGAAACCCTGGTCGGAGGTGTAGATCACGATCGTGTTTTTCGCCAGGCCCTCGCTGTCGAGGTAGTCGAGCAATCTGCCCACGTTGTCGTCCACGCTCTGGATGCAGCGCAGGTACCTTGAGGGTGCGTTTGGCGTACTCCCGGTTACCCTTGGACAGCAGGGGCAGCAAGGTCGCAATCCACTTCTGGGGCATGGTGACCGGCTTAGGCGCTTCTGTCTGTGCATTGACGTCCGCGGCAGTCGTATGTTCTGCCCCACAGGCACAGAGGCTTGCCAGGCACGCCGTTCTCATGAATGACCTGCGATCAGTGCTCATGGGCGCGCGATTATGCTACGGTCCCCGCTGCGCGTCAATTCTCAGTTCTGGAATGAGGTCAGAACAGTGCAAATGTGACTGGCGATAGAGCGCATAAACAGAGAAGGTGGCCGACCGCGGCGGCGCACATCTAGAAGGTGCGGCGGCGGCGGGCGCCTTGCGCTGGTCTGGAAAAAATATTTAACTTACGATATTCGTCTCGCCCGTTCGTCTACAGCTAGTAGGTGGACGAGGCGTTGAGAAAACGGTGGCCAATGGCGGAGCAAGATCAGCGGATCTCCGAGGTCGTCAAGCGGGAGCAGTCCCGGCTGCGCAACTTCATTCGCCGGCGCGTGCCCGACCCGCGCGACGCTGAGGACATTCTGCAGGACGTCTTCTACAAGCTGTTGGAAGCGAACCGCCTGCTCATGCCGATCGAGCACGTCACCGGCTGGCTGTTTCGCGTGGCGCGCAATCGCATCACCGATCTCTTCCGCGAGAAGAAGCCGGAGAGCTTCGGCGATGCCGCCGTCGCAGACGAGGACGACGAACTGCTGCAGTTGGAAGACCTGCTGCCTTCGCCCGATGCCGGACCAGAGGCGCTTTACGCCCGCAACGTGCTGCTTGAGGAACTCGAGCTGGCGGTCGCGGAGTTGCCGGAGGACCAGCGCGCGGTGTTTGTTGCGCACGAGTTGGAGGGGCGCAGCTTCAAGCAGATGGCCGCCGAGACTGGCGTGAGCGTCAATACGCTGCTCTCGCGCAAACGCTATGCGGTGCTGCATCTGCGCGAGCGTTTGCAAGACCTTTACGACGAATTTACGAAAGCGTGAGGGACTGAACATGAAACCGAGATTGAAGAGATTGATTTGGATAGCTCCGCTGGCGATCCTGGGGATGGTGGTGTTTATCGCCATCGGCGGCGAAATAGTGCTGCACCTGTGGAATTGGCTGCTGCCGCCGCTGTTCGGCTGGCGCGAGATCACCTTCTGGCAAGCGCTTGGGATTCTGGCGCTGTGCCGGATCCTCTTCGGTGGATCTGGATGGCATGGTCCCGTTCGCTCCAATGTCCGCCGTCGCAGGGAAGAGCGCTGCGAGCACATGACGCCGGAAGAGCGGGAACGATTCCGGCAACGCATGCGCGAACGCTTCGGCTTCGGCCCATCCACCAGCGAGAACAAGGGGCAATAAAGCCATCTCGACAGCGCCCCAAGCAATGCCGCATCCCTCGCTAGGGAGGTAAAGAATATGAGCACAGCTGCATCGAGCAACCGGTTGGACAGACCGGAAATGACACGCCGCACGATAGAGCCGGCACAACAGACCGCTGCCAAAGTCGCGGGATTTACTTCCCTATTCACGATGGCGATTGTGTCCTTTGCTTATCTTGGTATCCAGGCCCGTCTCATTGTCGCGGGCAATGCTGCGGAAACCGCTCGGAATATCATGGCGCACGAACGACTGTTTCGTATCAACATCGCCTGCGATCTCATTTACTGCGCAGGCGTTGTAGTACTACTCACAGCCCTTTACGTGATTCTCAAGCCGGTAAATCAAAACCTGGCCTTGATTGCGGCACTCTGCAGGCTGGTATATGCCTTGATGTGGGTTGTTATTGCGGTCAATCTTCTTGACGTCCTGCGGCTCTTGAGTGGCGCTGATTACTTGCGAGTATTTGAAGCAGATCGATTGCAGGCCTTGGCGAGGCTATACCTCGGCGTGCCCGCGTATGCCGTTGGTTTGCCCTTTTATGGATTGGCATCCACAGTGTGCAGCTACTTGTGGTTTAAGTCGAAGTATATCCCTAGAGCATTGGCTGCCTGGGGTGTGATCTCGTCTGTAGGGTGCGTGACGTGTGCTTTCGCTAACATCATTATTCCCAACTTCGCCAAGGTAGTTAACCCGTGGTGGTTCGATACGCCTATGGCTGGTTTCGAAATGGCAACGGGTTTTTGGCTTCTGTTTAAGGGAATACGAACACCGCTCGTCGAGTAACGGTCCCTGCGTCAATCACGAAAAAAGGAGAGAGCACATGCACCCAACCGACAAAGCCGCAAGAGTCGCAGGATTACTGTATCCGTTAATGGGAATACCCGCTGTGTTTAGCTTCTTCTATGTCCCCCGCAAGCTGATCGTGCCAGGGAACGCGACGGCGACCGCCAACAAAATCCTGGCTTCCGAGATGCTTTTCCGTCTGGGTATCGTCGCTTGGCTGATCGCTGCGGCCTTTTTTCTTTTTCTGGTAATGGCTCTCTACCGCTTGCTCAGCGGAGTGAACAAGAATCATGCCCGGCTGATGGTGGGTCTGGTTCTGGTGTCTGTCGCGATCACGTTTGCGAATGCGCTGAACAACATCTCCGCCCTGACCCTCTTCCGTGGCGCCGATTACCTCTCGGTCTTCGACAAGCCCCAGCGGGAAGCCCTGGCAATGCTCTTCCTCCGTCTGCATGGCCAGGGACTTGCAGTCAACGATATCTTTTGGGGTCTGTGGCTTTTCCCCTTTGGTCTCCTGGTGATGAGATCGCGCTTCCTTCCCCGCATCCTTGGGCTCCTGCTGATCGTTAACTGTTTTGCCTATGTGGCCATCAGTGTTACGTCGTTACTCCTGCCAGCTTACGGAAATGTTGTTTTCCGAGCCTCCATGCCGGCGCTGTTGGGGGAATTGTGGATCATGCTGTGGCTTCTGATTAAGGGCGCAAACGTGCAGCGACTGGCCCCCGCAGCGGCCTCATGATCGAAGGGTTCTTTACGGGCCCGTCGTCGCCCGGTGTTCTGATAAGGAGGTAAAGAGTATGAGCACAGTTGCATCGACCAACCGGTTGGAAAGACCGGGGAAGCAGGCCACGCTCGGGGAAAAGTAGTAAATGACTTTGGAAACATAACAACAGAACCTTTTGCGAGTGCGAGTCGAGGTCGTCTTACTGGGTGTGAATTGATGCCAGAACCATATTTCGGATGTGACGGGCGATTGCTCGCATGAAGAGCGGCGGCACGCAGTTATCCATAGGACTTTTAATCATGGGGCGCAAGGGAAAAGTGGGGTGGTGTGCCTGGGAAACCAGGAGATGATGGACGGGGGTCGCGACAGCCGGCGAATTTCCGGAGAGAAACGTGCAGTTGTCGGGAAACCGAGGCGGAAATTCGCTGGCTGTCCCGATCGCTGCGATGACCAGCTGGATCTTGACGCCACGACCTCCTCCAAAGAGCGCATCTGGCTCTGGGGCGGGATACACTTCGAGCAGAGTGAGATCACGACGGGAGTCAGAGCTCGCATATAGACCGCGAGTTATTGATCCGAGAGCGCTGCGCTGGGGGCCGATCCACCCTGAGCGCTTCACAACCTGGGTGCTCAAGTCGCGCGCGCACTTCCGTCGCGGCTTCGATGACAACGGTTTCGCCAAGACCACCCTGATCGTCGATGCGCCCGGCCCGTACCTTGGAACGGTCAATCCGGATGCCTTACCGGAACGCGGATCTCAAGAAGCTGTTCCCGTTCAGCGCGGGTGGACTGGAAGCAGCACGCAAAAGCGTCACCCCCTGAACCTTCGAGGTTGCAGCTCGACGACAACGTGATCCGGGCGGCCATGTTCGCCGGGCAAGAGTATCTGGCGGGGGCATTCTGCCGTCGGACAGTGCCTTCGGGGCCGATGTGCGCGTGCCCGCCAACGACGACCCGCTCAGGTTGTCACAGGCAAGGATCCCTATCGGACGTATGCCGAAAACCTGGGGCATCTTCCGGGCAAGATGGAAGGCTCATCCCGGCGGACCTTAGCGCGGGCAAGGAGACATAGGGAAATCCTTGAAAACATAGCCGTCGCCCGATTTCTGAATCTGCCAAACGAAGAAACCGCCTTGCGAAGGACCATTGCCCCGGCTCGGGGAGACAAGAAATCCGTCTTCGTCAGCCTCGAGCTGTCGGTTTCCGATGGCAAAGGTATCGTGGCTCCCCTTCAGCTGGCGGATGCAGTTGTCGATGGCGTTGCGGGCATCGCCGACACGCCTCAGGCCGAGAAGCTTGCACATAAACCGACGGAACCCTCTGCCTTCGGAAGCATACTTATCAAAGCTTGTGTCGGTTCGGGCAAGCAGCATCTTCACCAGTTCACGCGCATCCGATCCGAAAGCGCCGAAACCGCGCTCAGATTGGAAGCGTTCCGAAGAGAGAGCGAAAGTGAGGTACGAATTCTCGAGGTCCGCGCCGCCCAGCGTCAGTAAGCGTGGATCCATGCACGCGTCGCTGAGAATCAACTTCACGGCTCGGCCTGGCCGTGCGAGGCTTCTGAGTTGGTTCGCCAGAACCAGAGCGCTCCGCCAATCTCCCGCCAGGTAGACCGAATCGAGATTGAAAGACTGCAACGCGCTCAGAAAAGGGTCGCCCAGATTCTCTGACCACACCAGCACCTTGCCCCTGTGCATTCCGTGCACACGCTCCACAAATTCGCGTGCGAGATATTTCGAGTAAACCGGATTCTCCCCGGCCTCGATGACCGCGATCGATTGCGCGTTCTGCGCGACCGCCAGGCAAGCCGCCACCCTTGCCTGTTCACTGTCGGCGGGCGAGAGCCGCAGCACCGGAAAAGAGAGTTGATTCTCCGCGGGAGGCAGAAGATTGGGATTCGTTTCGGTCGTTAGAATCACCGGTACGGGCGGATCGGTCTGCTGCAGATACGCGGGAAGGACCGCACGGGTCTGTGTGCTGGCAAGATGCCCGACCACCATGAGCGTGTCGCCGGCGGCAATGAGTCTCTCGGCAATGCTTCTGGCGCGCTCGGGATCGCCGTAATCGTTCTGGGTCGGGTCGACGACAACCTTCACATCATCGAGAGTCCCCAGCTGATTCAAGTTTGCGAAAAACGCTTCGCGAATTCGTATGTTGACCTCTTCCTGGAAATTCCCCACGATGTAGACCCGGTAGGATTCGGGTTGCATGATTGCGCTGACAATGCGACCGATGACCACGGAACCGATCAACGCACCCAAAAAAGGAAACACCAACCAACGCGTCAACCACTTGAGCCAAGTCTTTGTACCGCTCGGCCGTTTGGGCTCGCTTGCGTGGTTCGGGTCTGGCATCAGAGGCTCCGCCGGGATGTGCGACAAATCCTGATTAATCTATAGGACTTTTAATCATGGGGCACAAGGGAAAAGTGGGGTGGTGCGCCCGGGAAACCATGAGATGATGGACGGGGATCGCGACAGCCGGCGAACTTCCGGAGAGAAACGTGCAGTTGTCGGGAAACCGAGGCGGAAATTCGCTGGCTGTCCCGATCACTGCGATGACCAGCTGGATCTTGACGCCACGGCCTCCTCCAAAGAGCGCATCTGGCTCTGCGGCGGGATACACTTCAAGCAGACTGAGATCACGACGGCAGTCAGAGCTCGCATATAGACCGCGAGTTATTGATCCGAGAGCGCTGCCGCCTGGGGCGGCGCACGCGACTCGAAAGGATCGCGCGCCCGGCAGCGCTCGCTCTGGAGATGCTGCAGTACACGATTCACGATCCGATGATCCGTAATAATCGAGATCATCCTCATCTTGGCGCCGCAAGAATACAACGGCGGATCGATCTCAAAAATCTTCCTTAACGGTTGCGCCTGTGCGCGGGTCGGGCGGGGTTTCGAGTCGTCCGGTCGTTTCTACAGCGCGTCCATGGCCATGGGCGGACGGGCGATATAGCAGGCCTGCGACCCTCTCAATGCCTTGTTGCATCCAGGGGGTGGGGAAAACTCCTCGGAACGAAACAATAGGGCCAAAAATCGCACGCAAGCCTGATTTTACAGGCGTCTCCGAGAGGTATCTTTGGAGAATCATTCAATTTGCCGTGGTCCGACCCCGTTCTGCCGGACCGGCTCCTAGGCCGGGCTATCCCCGACTTCCTTCTGAAGCTTGCCCATCTCGGCTTTCAGTTGCTTCACGATGCCGGCGTACTTCGGGTCGTGGTAGAGGTTGCGCATCTCGCGCGGATCATTCTCCATGTCGAACAATTCCCAGTCGGGTTCGGTGTCCGGGGGGTTTGCACCCTTCATGCCAAGCGGCTTGCCGTAGTAGTAGACCAGCTTCCACTGCCTGGTGCGGATGCCGTAGTGCGCCGGCACGTGGTGGTCGTTGGTATTGTGCATCCAGTAGCGGTAGTACATCGATGTGCGCCAGTTTCTCGGGGTGTGTCCTTCGAGGATTGCGCGAAAACTGCGTCCCTGCATATCGGCCGGCGGCTTGACGCCGGCGTAATCGAGGAATGTCTCGGCGAAGTCGATGTTGAGAATCATGGCGTCATTGACGGAGCCGGGTTGGATGACGCCGGGGTAGCGCACCAGGAGCGGCATCCGCAGCGACTCCTCGTACATCAGCCGCTTGTCGAACCAGCCGTGGTCGCCGAGGAAGAAACCCTGGTCGGAGGTGTAGATCACGATCGTGTTTTTCGCCAGGCCCTCGCTGTCGAGGTAG
>Ga0315280_10010443_pt1 | contig 11646 bp, 8 predicted proteins | sample YL17G06_40_MG_FD_203697 | JGI IMG/M metagenome (GOLD analysis project Ga0315280, IMG submission 203697) | Sediment microbial communities from Yellowstone Lake, YNP, Wyoming, USA - YL17G06_40 | ecosystem: Environmental > Aquatic > Freshwater > Lake > Sediment | place: USA: Wyoming | collected... | reverse complement strand
TCTGTGCGCTATCAGGAAGTCGGTTGTTCCAAGGGTCTCAACCTTATCCCTTAAGTTTAGGAAGCTTTCAGCAGCGAGGGATAGGGGAACCACCCTCTCAGGACCTACAAATAGCCCCCCTCCTTTTATCCATATCCGGCTATCGCCAGCTAGGCCTATGGCCCTCATATCTATCGACTTCACCCTTGTCCTCCATCCCCCAATAACGGCTCCCTCAGGATCTATCTTACAGTAACCATCACGAACTAGCGCAACCTCAGCGGATGTGCCACCGATGTCTATCGCAAGATAGTCCTTAAGCTTAGAGAGAGCTCCGCAGCCTATAGCGCTCGCAGCCAGACCGGAAAAAATTGTCTCCACAGGTTTTTCGTAGGCTACTCTCTCGTGCATTAAGGTGCCGTCCCCCTTCACGATCATGAGTGGAGCATTGATGCCACTCTTCTCCAAGCTTATCTTAACACTGTCAACAAATCTCTTCATGATAGGCAGAAGCCTTGCGTTGAGATAGGCGGTTGTAGTTCTTTCATACATGCCAAGTTCGGAAGACATCTCGTGGCCACAAACGACTGGTAAGTCCACCATTTCTTTTATGATCTCTCTTGCCCTGATTTCATGGCTCCAGTTCCTGACGCCAAAGTAGCTTGAAACCACAAGGGCCTCAACCTTCTTGGACATTACGTCTATTTCTGATCCTAGTGTGTCCTCATCTAAAGGCTCGAGCTCATTGCCATAAGCATCGTGCCCTCCTCTAACGAAGGTCTTCTCTACCTGCAACTCTCGAACATTCTCAGGCTCGTATCCTATCAGTATTAAACCGACTTCCCAACCCTTCCCCTGCAAAATCGAGTTTGTTGCCAGAGTCGTAGAGATGGACACAAGCTTAACTTTTCCAGTGTCTAGTTTGCCCTCTTTGATTGCATTGTCTATGGAGTTACAGATACCGACTGAAAAATTGTGAGGGGTCGTGAAGGCTATAGCCTTCGATAGAAGGCTGCCCGTATTGAGATCGAGGACTACACACTTTACATTTGTTCCACCCGTGTCTAGACCGATACCTAGAGACTGCTGCATCTGTACTCTTGCCTCGTTAAGCTCTTTGAGCGCCTTGAATATTACCTCATCGCGCACGAACATCGATTTTAGGAATTGTATGCGCTCCCTAAAGGTTGTCTGAGAAAGAGGATGAAGGCTAACTTGAGTGGCCTACATTTAGGCACGGCTTTGATCGAATTCAATTTCAGATCCAATCCATCTACGAGGACAGAAGTGAAATAAAGGCTTAACTACGTCAAGAAACGCATGCGCTATAAGGTCTTGAAATACTTCAAAAAATAAGGGGAAAGGGGTCTATTTCTTTTCGATGAGTTTTTTGGCTTTCTCCAAGGCGATGGATACATCTGTGGCGTAGCCGTCGGCCCCTATTTCGTTGCACCATTCCTCTCCTGGGAATGCCCCGCCGCCTACCATGTATATGTATTTGTCTCTGAGACCTCTCTCCTTCAAGGTATCGACGAGGAACTTCTGCTGCAGAAGCGTGTTGGACATGAGCGCTGATGCACCTATGATATCGGCTTTGACTTCCTCAGCCTTGTTTATGAAGTTCTCCACCGGCTGATCTACACCAAGGTTGTACATCCTGAAACCAGCCGCATTGAAGACCGCGGTGACAATGCTTGTGCCCAAGTTGTGGATGTCTCCTGAAACGGTTCCAATCACCATCGTGGCCAACGGCTTAGGCATTTGACCCTTCGGAACATGTTTCTGGAGTTCTTCAGAAGCCTTCCCAAGAACTTGACCAGACAACATCACAAAGGGAATGGGAAGCTCACCGTTCCCAAACTGCTCACCAACCTGCTTTATGCCAGCGCTGAGACCTTTAGTGATAGCCTCCACGGGATCGACCTTAGCATCGATAGCCTCCTTCACCGCAGCCATCGCCGCCTTCTCATCACGATCCACTACAGCCTTGGCCAACTTTTCTAGTATCTTGTCTTTCTCAGCCATTCCAGCTCACCTAGCCTACCTTGAGCTTCTCGTTTCCTTCCTTCACGATGGCGTTCATACGTGCAACGGTATCTTTAGGCAGCGGCTTAGGCTCGTGCTTCTCCAGCTCCTTCAACTTCTCCTTGCAAAGGTCGAACACCCACGAAGGCGCTCCTTCCTCAAGCCAAGTATCCATAGGTCTGGTGTCAAGGGAATAGGTCTTGCCCCAGCGTTTGAGACGGTCTATGTTATACTTATGTGTCATCCATCCCTCACCCATGACCCCAACCTCTTTGATCACGTCGAGGGCAAGGTTCTCAGCCGTGGGGCGGATCTCATCGAAATTAGACATAAAGTGTCTACCTTGGTGCGCTATCTCAGCAGCGACCACTATCATCCTGGGATCCAAAGCTCCCCCTGAGAACTGCTCAAACATCATATCCGTTCCCATTAATTGTTGTAGCGTTTCAGAGTGATTAAGTGTAAAGGCTACTTCATCGAAACTCCCATCCCCAACACCACTGTATTGTGCTGTTGGCAATCCATAGAATTCGTGCCATAACTGATTCATAGCACAGCTACCTAATGTACCCATTGCACTCATAGAGCCTTTTCCTCCAAAGGGGTCCAAGGTGAAAACTATGTTGTTTGCAACCGCTGCTGTGCCTGGATCGTAGTACTGCTGAAGCGCTATCATGAAGAGCACCCCGGCGTGGCTGAGCGCTGTGTTTCCAGCCGCCATCGCGGGCCCCATTAACGGTGCCCCAGCGGTTACGGCTGGCATTATGGGGAAGTGGTGTTTGATTGCTGCTCGGAGCAGCCAGCTGTTGAACCTGTTCAGCTGCAGTGTTCCGATGTAGTTGTAGACCGTCCAGAATAGGGGTCTCTTCCTGAGTTCTTCAGCGCCCCCAGCCACTTCTGCTCCTAACTTAGCTACGTAGTCGTGTTCTTTGATGTCTGAGACGGTGGTGCAGAGGTGGCCAGCCCACTTCGTTGTGCCCTGAAGCATAGCGTTCATCTTGTTGAGTTCCGAGGGAAGACCAAGATGTCCTTCCTCCGCAGCGTCAAACAGATAGAGATTAAAGTCAAAGTCGTCGATGCCATCAACAATCTTGGCAGCATACAGGGTATCCTTTGAGCCTACCCTGCTTCTCACGTATGTCTTCTTCTTCTCATCCCAGTCGAGGCGATCTGTTGCGCCGCATTCAGGTGCCCAGAACTGTTTTCTTCCAGGCCCCTCGAAGATCAGATCCCACTCAGGATCCCTGCCAGCTAAAAGGAAGTTTCTCGGCGCCTTGCGTACGTTCTCCCTTACTATGTATTCGGGTATCGCTGTGACCACCTTCTTCCCGTAGTCAACGCTGAAACCCATCTTCTCCGCGTTCTTCAACAGGTCCGCATCGTCCATAAACACGCCAACGTCATTCAAGATCTTGTAGGCAGCGTTGTCAATAATCTCCAGCTCTTCACGATTACATACATTCCATAAGCCATGCGATGGTAAAGTGACGCCAGTTCTAGACAATTTCCGTATTTCCTCCAAAGTTATCCTTTCACGAATTGTCCTATTAAGCGTTTGTATATGCTAAATTCTAGTTACATGAAAAGCAAGCTTGGATTTTGGCGAGAGCGGACAGCTCTTCATATACAGACTATTGTAACCCAAGTCTCTGGCAGCTACATTATTGGAGGTAATTTCTTTGGATAACGACCCAACTTTTTTAGGAGTTTACTTGTTTCTGGATATTTGGACAGATCAGCATATGGCATGAAACTCGAGTTCATAAGTTCGTTTTGGAAATTCGGATCATTCGCGAGTTCCACATATTTGACTTTCCTGGATATTTCTTCAGCGATTTCTCTGGCTGTTTTCGAGACCAGCGCCATCCTCGCACCCGTTCCCGCAGCATTTCCAACCACCCTCACCTTCTTTAGTGGGACCTCAGGATACATGCCGATTATTCTGGCGTTTTCTGGGTCTATATAGGAGCCGAAGGCTCCTGCGATGAAAACTAGATCTATGTCTTTCTCTTTCACCTTTGCCTCCTTCATCAACGTCGCAGCCCCTGTGTGCATCGCTGCCTTTGCCAACTGGATCTCTCTAAGATCTTTCTGCGTTATGACGATGTCTCCTCCTGTCGAAGTCTCCTCTTTCCAAGCTATAACGAACTCCTTCACACCTTCCTTTTCCCGTAACCTTGGCAAATTTGGGCACGTATTCATTGTTCCATTGACATCGATTATTCCAGTTTTCAGCATTTCCGCCGGTATGTCTACGATGGCAGAACCGCATATCCCGCAGGTTTTGGCATCGTCTATAGTCTTGTATTTGACCTCAAGGTTTTCCGGGTCTATGGTCACCTTCTCGATGGCGCCCGAGGCTGCTCTCATCCCGTGCTTAATGTGGGCTCCCTCAAATGCAGGGCCTGAGGCGCATGAACAAGCCAGCATCCAATCCTTGTTTCCCAAGACCACCTCGGTATTCGTTCCTATGTCCAGCGCCAGACAAAGCTCGTCTCTCCTGTAAATCTCCGTCGCCAATATGTCTGCGACGCTGTCGGCTCCTACAAATCCAGCTATTACGGGCAACGCGTGAACGTTACCATACGGGTTGATCTTTACCCCAACCTCACTGGCTTTAACATCTACACCTTCTCTGATTACAGGTGTGTAAGGCGAGAGCGCCACATGCTTCGGATTAATATTCAAGAAAAGATGGTGCATCGCCGTGTTTCCAACAGCGGTCATTTCATAGACCTCTCCAAAGCCTACGCCCACCTTGTCGCACAAATCTTTGAGGATTTGATTAATTCCTTCAACGACCACCTGTTGAAGCTCCTTAGGGTCTTTGTAGGCTATCCTTACGATGATGTCCTCGCCGTAGGGTATTTGCGGGTTCATGAGAGAGCCTACAGCATTGACTTTGCCTGTATCTAGGTTTAGGAGGTAGCCCGCCAGCTTCGTCGTACCAATATCAACAGCGTATCCAAAACGTCTCTTAGTGGTATCACCAGACTCAATGTTAACGATTTCTTTATCGTCCCAGACAATGACCGTTATTTCCCAGTCCGCGTCCCTCAACACCGAGGCTAGGGGTTTAACGACCTCATACTCTATTCCTACGTCTCTGACGCCATAGTGTTTCCGAAGTTCCTCCTTCAACCTGTCGAAATCTGATCTAGGATCTTCAAGGGTTGGCTTGGGCAATTTGATAAAGTGTTTTCGGATTAATGGTTCAAGCTTAACCTGTGTCTCTATTCCTTCTACCTGTAATCTCTGTTTCCCGGTTCTGCTTTCCTCCGGAATCCTAACAACTAATGAATTGTTTATTTGGGTGCGACACGCAAGCCTATACCCCTTTGAAATCTCTCCGGAGGTCAAAATCTCCTCCTCTATCGTGGTTATTGGACTGACACTTCCCATTTTTTCGACGATGACCTTGCACTTTCCACATGTGCCCTTTCCACCACATATGGAGGTTAGATCCACCCCAGCAAGCTTCGCTGATTCTAAAAGATTTGATCCAGCCTCTATTTTTACACGCTTTCCTTCTGGCTGGAAAACAACTTCGCTTATTAGCGGCATGAAATTTCCTTCTGTTTTCTCGAATTCTTTAGGATCTGTTCATATTAAAACAAAACTACATCAAATCTAAGGTAAGAATAAGAAAGAGACTTATTTCTAACTATGTTTCTTATTTCAAAAACGGTTTATTGTCGCCCCGGATCTCACATTGTTTCCGGATGCCTCATCCTCTCCATTAAGCTCTTGTCGATCTCCTTCAGCTCCTCCTCCTTTTCTAGGACCTTTCTTACCTTTTCCTGCTGGATCCGTTCTCTCTCCTTGCCTTTTCGCCTTTCCTCCTTTTCGATCTCTTCCGGTCGTGTGACGGCGATCATGTCATCGATTCTTAGTATGGTCTTCGTGGCCTCATACGCCGATTTGAGGGCGTGCCTCTTCACGTTGTAGGCCTCGATCACGCCGGCTTTCTCCATGTCCACGATCGTCTTGTTAAAGACATCTAATCCAGCGTTTGCTTTGCCATCGGCATGTTCAGCCCTCAACCTCATTAGAAAATCGATCGGATCTAAGCCAGCGTTCTCGATCAGAGCTTCAGGAATGGCCTCCACCGCATCTGCGAAGGCTTCAACGGCCAGTTGCTCCTTGCCTCCAATCTTCCTTGAGGACTTTCTGATCGTCTTAGCCATCTCGAGCTCCAGTGCGCCTCCGCCCGCGACGATCCTGCCGCCTTCAACGACCATTGAAACCGCCTTTACGGCGTCTTTGACGACCCGTTCCACCTCATCAACTACATGCTTCGCCCCGCCTCTAATCAAGAACGTCAGGGCCTTGGGGTCACGACACCCCTCAAGAAACAGCATCTCATCTCCGGCTACTTTCCGGAACCCCACCAAGGAAGCCCATCCCAAATCACTCTCTTTGAGATCGTTAACGTTGGTAACTATCGTGGCCCCAAGGGCCTCTGACAGCCTCTCAATGTCCTCCTCCCCGGTCAAATTTAGGGTCAAAACCTCCTTTTCAGAGAAGAAGTTCATCATTGAATCGCTGACGTTTTTTTGACAGAAGAGAACGTTCGCCCCTACCTCTTCGACCTTTTTGGCTATGTTCCTTAGGTACTCATCTTCTTCGGTCTTGAAGGCGGTCAATTGACCGGGACTTTTTATTGCGTACTCTCTGACCCAGTCGGTGGTCTTTCGAGTAAGCTCCAAGGGCTTGATAACCAGAGCGATCTTCGCGTTGTCGATCCGATTAGGCATGCCCATGTGAGACTTTTCCTTATAGATTACGAGGCCTCGAATCAGCCGCGAATCCATAACGCTTCCACCTGCTTTCTTCCTGAAATCTATGTGGTCCACATTGACTTTACCGGTTTTCTCCTCGAAGATCTGCTTGGCGGCTTCTACGATTAGATTGGAGAGATGGCTCTTCGCATTTTCATCTAATCTTCCACCCATCACCGTCTTTACAAGTTTCTTTAGGACTTCATCGTCATTTATCGAGACTTTGAAGGCGACTTTCTCCAAGGTCTCAAACGCCTTCCTTATTGCTGCCTCATAGCCCTTGATTATAGTCGTTGGATGTATCTTCTGATCAACAAGTTTCTCAGCCTCTTTCAACAACGCGCCGGTTAGCATAATGGCTGTTTTTGTCCCGTCGCCGACTTCGGCGTCTTGAACCTCCGCGACCTCCTTCAATATCCTAGCGACGGGGTGCTTAGCCTCGATCTTCTCCATCATCACTTTGCCATCGTTCGTTACAACTACATCGCCTTGAACATCGATGAGCATCTTGTCCATGCCCTTTGGACCCAGCATAGTCTTAGCATATTCTGAGATCAGCTTAGCTACAAGGATGTTCCTGCTTCTAACCGACTTGCCTTTATCCCTGCTGTAACCCTTTGCCAACACGGGAATTTGACGATCAGCTAACGATGAAGCCAATTGAATTCATCCTGGGAATGCTTCGCGTACTCCTAATACAAGATTGCGCTTTATTCATTTCTAAATTGAATAAGTAACGGAATGGCGGCCGATCTATCGTTTACTAGAGTAGTACTCGTTGCGTGCCTCGACCATAGCCTTTATGTTCTCTAATGGTGTTACTGGGGAGATACCGCAGTTTGGCTCAAGAAGGTCAACGCTGCTCTTCAAAGCCTTTCTTGCTTCTGCCTTGACTTCCTCTGGTTTACCGAAGAAAAGCGTCTTACTTGAACTTATGTTGCCCAAGACCTTTGCATCGCCAACAATAGACTTAGCAACCGCGATATCCTCCACTTCAATACTTAACCCATCAAACCCTGTTTCCGACATGTCTTTTAGAATCTTATCTGTACGACCACAGATGTGCAGTACCTTTACCCCCCTCAAGTTGTCCGTTACCCTCTTAAGATACGGCTTTGCGAAATCCTTGAACATGGGGCCTATGAGCCCTGCTGTTGGGTCCGCTACATTGATTATGTCTGAGCCCGCTTCATACTGGGCCTTAGCGTACTCGATCGTGATCTCGGTAGCGAATTCAACGAACTTCTTTACTTTTTCAGGCTCCTTGATGGGCCATATGATGAAGTCGGTCAACCCAGCCATTTCCCCAGCCAGTGTGAAGGGAGCGAGAACGGTGCTGCAAATTGGAAGGGAGTCCCCGACCTCTCTCTTCAGGATTCGGATGGCCTCGAGCACGACGGGAATTCTACCCATCTCAAGCAGATTCTCTGGCTTCTTCAAGTCCTCCGGAGTCTTGTAGGGATGCCCAAGAGTGGATGGTAACTCGTCGGGCTTCTCCCCCCACGTTATCTCGCATCCCAGAGCCTCCGGCTCGATCACAAAATCGAAGGGGACCCTAACATTCTCTAAGCCCGACAGCTCGTTACTTGCAATAGCGAGTTTAGCCATCTTCTTGGCGTCCTTATGCGCCGTAGGCCAGTATATTCCAACAGTCTTCTGCATATCGACGTTTACGGTTCCACCGCATCCCGCGATGGAGGTAACAGGGGTCTTATCGACTTTTTCTCCCAGCAAGGTAGCGAATACTCTTCTTCTCGGTGAAAATTCCATCAACTTTTTCGCCGACATAGTTTTTTATTTAGCGAGAACTCTTCAAGAATATATTAAAAATTTCGTGTATAAAATTAATGGATGGAGACGAGTCTTGCCCTCTGAAGATATAGTCAAGAAAGTTCTATCAAAAATTAATGCCATAAAAGGCGTCCGTCAAGCCCTAGTCCTGACAGAGGAGGATCGAAGAAAGGTTAAGGAGCTTGAAGAGGAGGCCGAAACGCATGTAATGATGGGGCTGGGCTACGGAGAGAATCAAGGAATAAAAACAGCTCTACAGCGGGAAGTCGTAATCGCCTTCGTTACCGATAACAATTATGTTTGGCCTCTTGGCCCCAATCTCATCCTAAAATGGAAGGGCCGAGTCATAGGGGAAGAGCTTACAGAACCTCAAAAAATTGAGGAGCTGAAAAATAAAGAGAACGTGGTATTGATGGGAAACTTTGCGCTGTATAAGGATAGGATGCCGAAAGCTTCTGACATGGTGAAGGAGCCTTCAACAGTGATCTTTCCACCGAAACCGTGCTCAGAAATCAAAGAGACTCAAGATGTCTGTGACGCAGTACAGGCATCACCGTGCGCACCCACTGATACTTATTTGAAAAAAAGGATGAGTGCCAACTTAGGCGATCCACGTTTAGGCACATTCATAATAGGATTTAACTTAAGCAAAACTGTTGCATGAATATTTGTTTTCTAGCTTTAATATCAGAAAAGTATTGCCTCCGTGGCATGCACGATTCTTATCTTCAATCTAAACGGTTACGCCGCGCGTAGGTTTCTAGTTATCTTTATAAAAAAGACTCGTTCTCTTAAAAGAAGAATACTGATAACAAGGAAGCTGGCTGAATGACTGAAGAAAAAAGTATGCCCAGCGGCGTGGTCTATGAGTGCCTTCAATGCGGTGCAAAGATAAGCGCTGATCAACTGGCATTGATGCCGGAGATAAAATGCCATGAGTGCGGGTACAGGGTTCTCAAAAAGACGCGCTCACCCATCGTGAAGAAAGTCAAAGCCATTTGAACGGCATCTAGTCAGACCACTCACCCATAAGACTTAAATATAGTCATGAAGAATTGCACTTAAACTGGCTATTGTGGGAGAGGGAAGATGGTCGAAGTTTTTCCTCCTCTCTCTAAAGAATATCTTTTTCTAAACCATCTTCCCCCCAACTGTTCATAAGCTCGTCAATCGAATAGAGGGAGCAACCCCAAGACGGGTACTTTCTAGACGACTCTTTCAAGATCCAGCTGCATGTGACGAGAATAGAAAGAAATGGCTAGGAACGCGAGAAGCTCAGTCTCAAATTATGAATTTCATTACGAACAAAAGCACGTAGGCGATGTTCAGGTACTGTATCAAGAAGCTTATCACCGCAGCTTTATCTATTCTCAATCCTTTCGACACGCTTATCGCGATAGACAATAATCCGACAGCCCAGATCTGGCAAACTAGCAGAAGACCCCACCAGACTATCGTGTTCAAAAGAAGATCCGGACTCATCGATTTGACAAGAAACCAGAGGAACGCGTAAAATATGAGGGGAACTAGGGAGAAGGCCGTTCCTGACAGCAAGCCCAAATGCTCCTCCTTTCGGCGATATATGAAGTACGACAGAGCCTCACTCAAAGCATACACCATGATCCAAGTGATCCAAAACTGAATGATGATGAAAAAGGGTGCAGCCGTTGTCCTGCTGTTAAAGAACAATAGAATAGGCTCCAGCTTAGCCTCCGCCAAAACCCAAGAGCCAAAGGCGACAACGGCCAGAGCTTCGACAATGTGCCTTCTAGGCGCAGAAGACACGTACACAAACAATTGCTTAGGTAGAATAAACGCTCTCAAACGACCTATTAGAGATAAGGATGAAGGCTCCTTCTCGCCTGCTAAGGCCTCAAGACTCTCCTCACTTGAAGCAAACATCTTGATGGCCAATCGGCCCTTATCAGTCAATATGTACTTTCTTTTCGCATCTTGAGTAACCAAGTCTCCGAGCGCATCGAGGTGATAATATAAAGTGCCTACGCTGACCCTTAGCTCTTCCTTGAGGTCTCTGAAGCCGATTCTACCGTTCTTCTCGATGAGGTCAACTATTCTCTTCCGGACTGGATGACTGAACACATCATAGAACCTTGCAGTATCGCTTGAAACCTCATCCACCATCAGAGACGCCCCCTTAACGGGCCTTACCCATCTTCTTTCCGTCTCATTCTTTGAATATGTATTTCATTCAACTTAGACAACGATTATTTATAATATATCCGACGCCATTATTTTTCCATAATCAAAAAGGCATTACAAGTGTACTGTCTTCCTTAGGCTTTTTAATTTTTCTTTACGAATCACGACGAACCTTTCTAGGTTTTTGCGAAGTTTACTTTCTTCATCTAACATATCGTCGAGTTCAAACCGATGAGTCGTATATTTGATATTATTATTTTTAAGTAAATGCCGACTATAACCAGAGAGAAGAAGTGCGTAACAATGGATCTGTATGATAAGATCTATGATTTGGGAAGACGCCGAGGCCTGATATTCCCCTCCTTTGAGATCTACGGAGGACTGGGCGGATTCTACGATTACGGCCCCGTCGGCGCCCCTCTAAAACGAAACATTGAGAAAAAGTGGATTGAGATGTTCGTCTTGAGGGAGGGGATGGTTGAGATCGAGTCAACGGTCATCATGCCCGAACCCGTCTTCACAGCTTCGGGACATATAGCTCATTTCACAGATATCTTGACAAAATGCACGAAATGTGGTCAGAACTACGAGACGAACAAGGTAATAGAGGAAGCAGGAATCGAGGTTCAGGAAAACCTGACCGCGGAAGAGTTCGACCGAGTCGTGAGTGAAAAAAGTGTTCGGTGTCCAAAATGCGGAGGAGAATTGGGGAAGTCGGCGCCCTTCAACCTGATGTTCAAGGTGGACATAGGTCCTTACGGAGGAAGCATCACTGGCTACGGCAGACCCGAAGCCGCTCAGGCACAGTTCGTGGATTTCAAGAGGGTCTACTCGGTTGAAAGAGAGAGGCTTCCGCTCGGAGTAGCCCAAATCGGACGATGCCTCAGAAACGAGATCGCCCCAAGAAAAG
>Ga0315280_10010441_pt1 | contig 11647 bp, 7 predicted proteins | sample YL17G06_40_MG_FD_203697 | JGI IMG/M metagenome (GOLD analysis project Ga0315280, IMG submission 203697) | Sediment microbial communities from Yellowstone Lake, YNP, Wyoming, USA - YL17G06_40 | ecosystem: Environmental > Aquatic > Freshwater > Lake > Sediment | place: USA: Wyoming | collected... | reverse complement strand
TGGCTTCCGTTTCTGTTAGGGTCTGCGGGACGAGGAGTTCTAAGCCTAGAGACGCTTCTAGGGGGGAGCCGTTTTTTGAAAGAGCCTGATTCAGATTGTTGAGGAAAAAGCGCAGACCTTCTTTTATTCTGTCGGCTGGGAGTTCCTTTGCGAAGGGTGCTAGGAAAACGTTGAAGAAGTCGAGGGTTTGTTCTCCTGCGGTTTCTGTGGCGGCTATTTTTATGAGGTTTGATGCGGTTAGGAGTGCGGATTCGAAGGTTTTTGGAGGGGGAAAAGGCGTTCCTGGGAAGTCTGTTCTTCCGAGGTTTAGTCCTTTCTGGAAAAAGAAGCGTAGGTCATGCATGAACGCGTTTGGTTTTAGTATCCATGAGCCTAGGTTGCTGATGTGGAGGGTTCCTGAGAGGTGGGCGTCGGCTACATCCCTAGGAAGTATGGTTAGCAGGGTGTATTCCTCCATTACGGCGTCTCCAGCTGCCTCATGAACTGCCTCAACGCCTTGAGCGGTGGCGCCAACCGACCTTATGAGTTGGGTTACATCGTAAACTGGAAGCCCTAGGCGTGTGAGCTTGTGCCGATATTCTTCGAGTCCCTTTTCGATTAGGAAGGCGTTGACGAATTCCCGTATTAGGGGCGCCGTAAGATATTTAGTCTTGAATTCTAGTAGGCGTTTCTCTGTTTCTCGCGCAATTTTTTGGGCTAAGTCTATTGAGACACCTGCCTCCCTTACGAGGGAATCCGCTATCTTGTTTCTGTCGAATTCTTCCATGGCTAAGCGAGAAGTGCGGACAAGGAGTTTCCTTCTTTTAGACACGTGTTCTTCTATGTCTTCTGAAACTTCGACTATCATTCTTCCGAGGTCTGTGAGGCGATACTTCTTAGTGGCGATGTCAGGCTCAATAAGGTCTACTTTGAGGAGAAATTTTAGGTGGTAGGCGAATCTGCCAGCGTCTCGACTTGGACTAAGACGGAGAATGTTCATGATTTCAGTGTAGGAAAGCGGACCCATCTCGAAAAGAAGATCCAATATTCTTAGCCTCAATGAAGACGAAATGGCTTTAAGGACCTTGACGCCTAACCGCCTTTTTCGCATAATGGACAAAACCAAGACCTCCACATGTAAGCAATAATAATAGTAGTATACGCCTTTAGTTTAAAAAATTAGAGTATAAATAACAGCCGTTAGGGAGCGTAGGCACCCTTTTACATAACCTTTGTTTTCCGCTAACTTGGGCTGAGGGAGAAAAACTAAAAACGCAGACTTTAGATTGGAAGATTATGAAAACGCTTGGGGCTTCCGTTCCTAAGGGGTTTAGAGTTCGCACCATCGAAAACGATGAAGACATTGAAAGGGCGGTTCGATTTAACGATTTAATTCATGGTGAACCCGTGGGCGAGATGGTGAGGGCCCTTTGCACGCGCCATCCAGCCACCTCCCTAGAGGATTTCTTTTTTGTTGAAGAGGAGGCAACGGGTAAAATGGTGTTGGTTAAATCCCAATCTTTCACGTGAAGATTAAGGCTGTGCGTACCGTTGGGTTCGCCGACGCCTACGAGATACATGGGATAAACGTATGAGGGCAGAGGGTCACTGATGTTGTTTCTTAGCGCCTCGTAGTTGGTTGTGTAAGCTATTTCTGAAACGCTTATGTTCCACACGTTCGCGGACAAGTATAGGTTTTGGAAGCAGCATCCGACATTGGTATTAATGAACCTCCCTTTGCTGTCGCTGTCAGAAGCATTGGATGAACCCCCGAGGCTATTCCAGCATACAACTATGAGAGCTGGAGCACCATTCATATACGTAGGAGTCTCAGCGTTAGCTACGATTGTTTCTCGCTTATCAATAGAGTTTATTTTACTTAGTGAATGTGTTGAAGCGGTGTAGTCGTAGGTTCCGCTCCCGTTGCAAACGTACATTTGGAACGGGTACACGCCGTATGAAGTTGGAACAGTTCTGTGTCCTGTCCCAAGTAGAGAATACCCATACATTGACCAAAGGAGGTTGGAAAGCTTTTGCTGAGATAACGTATCACCAAATGCTGTTGCCAAGTCTTTCTTCTCATTAAAAACATCTGATATATTTCTTTCGGATTCTAAGGGAGAAGGGAGATTTCCGGATGTTTTTGTTAGATTGCCTGTTGAGTAGCTAAAGCCTGCTTTTAAAAAGCCGATGGGAAAGAGATACATGGGCTTAAGATTTGGAGCAAGGCTCAGATGTGCTTGAATATTCGCTGTCACATCCTCTCTATACATTCCTGCGCCCACGCAACACCCGCCTAGGTTATTTCGAACAGCAACCAGATAGAGATTTTGAACGATGAACCCACTTTTTCTGCTGGCCACAAAGTGGTCAATTTCCGTTTGGGAATCCCAGACTATTATTATGATGCATGGTGCATTGTCCACTCGTTGATTTACGTCTGAAGCCAATTGCGGCCTCTTGTCACCAGCTGCATGTAAAACGAATGAGTTAGTTGTTTGATCATATTGGTAGCATGCGGTTGAATTGGCCCAATACAATGCCATGCCGCTTAAGTTGAACCCTGAACTAAAGGCATTTTTGCAAACCGTTTTCATTAAGTCACTGCTAATCGGTATAGACTTGTCCCATGCGGCATCCCCGGCGTGAAATGACCGTCTTTGACTTATTACGTATTCTAGGCTAGTCGATGTTGGAGTAGGCAATCGAGTGAAGAAACGGGGGAATATAAGCAGTGATATAAGTACCAAACATGAAATACTTACTAACATAAGTACGAAATACAATTTTTTGCGCATTACTGTCTCCCCATTTGGTGTATGGGTTACCGGTTATTATGAATTACTGGATTACAGCCTTTTCATGCCTTTTAAGTCTGTAGCTTACGGCTTTCACTGTTGATGGGCTCAAATGCTTTATAGATGGCACTTTGTTAATAATTTCTGCTGTAGGGGGCTGTCGGCTAGCTTGGTCTAGGCTCTAAGCCTCGGGCGCTTGGGACAGGAGTTCAAATCTCCTCAGCCCCACCAAGGATCTCCAGGGCCCGCCTGAGGGCGGGGATATAATTAATACTCTTTGGAGTTTGCGTAAGTTAGCTCAGGATACTCAGAGGACTTATGGCAAGCGTTTGAGAAGGTTGGCAAGGGAGGTGAATTTGAATGATCCGTTGCAAACAGAGGCATTCATTTTAGGTCTTGGCTGCAAGAATAAGTACAAGAACAGTTTGCTTACGATTTATCAGCATTATTGCGCGGCTAATAACATAAAGTGGCAGAAACCGGGTAAATTGCCTGAGGATTCGTATCCGGTTAAGATTCCAACTGAAGAGAGGATTAATATGATTATTTCGAGTGCGACGTGGAAATATGCCATTGTCTATAACATTAGCAAGTATGGATTAAGGCCTGATGAAGTCAGCAAGATAACGTTGAGGGATTTAGACTTAGAAAAGGGTATGCTTGTGGTTAGGACGTCTAAGCTTGGTTTGGAAAGGACTTTACAGTTGAAGAGGGAGGTTATAGACATGCTCAGAGATTATGTGGCTCTACATAGAATAACCAGTATTAATCAGAGGTTGTTTGCCAGTGTCAGTAAAATACGCAAGCAGTGGGTCAAGTTTAGAAAATTGGCTTTTGAGAAGTTTAAGGACCCGGAGTTACTTAAGATAAGGCTTTATGATCTTAGGCATTGGTTTGCCACGACCATGTATCTTAAAACCAGGGACATATTCCACGTTAAATATCTCTTGGGACATAGGAACATACAGTCAACCTTGGTTTACATGCACATAGCAAAAGGCTTAGTCAATTATTCAGAGGACTACACATGCAAAATAACCTCAACAATTGAAGAAGCAGCAAAACTCATTGAGGCTGGCTTTGAATACGTAACAACCTTCGACGCCAAAATGCTATACAGAAAAAGAAAGTAAGCAGAAAGCCCTCAACTAACTTCTTTTTTCTTTATTTCAATTTTTCTGAAACTGGAGTTGCTAAGTTATTAACAGCAATGTAGATATGTTTCAGGGTTGAGCGCCCAAAACAGTGATAGCCAAATTCTACACAGGAAAAGAATTAGAGAGACTAAAAAGAATCTACGACAAAGCTGGGCTCAAAGCGCTCCCTCATGTTATGCGGACCTTTTTTGCTCGGGATATTCTTCTGTTGACTGATGGGTGAGTCGGAGTATCACAATCTCCTCTTTTGGAAGAAGCAGTTTTCATTAAAGCGGAAATGAAGACTTCGAACCCAACTTTTCTTGAGGCGTACTCGTCTGCTTTAAATTCTGACAGCCATCGCATTCTTTCAAACAGAATCATATAGAGCCCAGACAGGAGACCACCTGCAAGAAATAAAAAATACAATGGGAAAAACTGAAGAAACAAGAACATACCCAGAACGCCAATCCATAAGGGGATGAATGGAATTAAGAAAAACCAGTCATACTTCCCAGTTTTTGTATGGCAGATTTCATGATGCAATAGCGCCTTTATCTCTTGCTCGGAAAAATCGCCGTTGAAAAGAGCACTTGACAAAACTATCTTTTCTTTCTGCAAACTGTAAGCGACTTTACCAGGAAGCTCTTTTACAACCACTGCCTTAATCTTGGGATTTTCTTTCTTAGCCAAGTCAGTTAATGCCAAATGAATTGACTCTTTGGCTTTTCTATATTTGAGCTTCCCACGCTGGGTTATTTCATAAATTATTACGATATACAAAATCACAGGGATGCATACAGATAACGTGACATATTCGCCCAAATCCTTTAGACGACCCAGCGATGCAAAGAGAAAAAAGAAAAGACATGCAAAGAGCCAAAGGAGAAGAAATCTGATTTTCTGGTTGCAAAAGAAGGTTTTTACTCCAGATTCGAATATCAACATCTTTTATGCGCAAGATTGAAGTTAGGTTTTATTGAATTTAAGAATATGTTTATGGCATCTGTTATGTTAAAGAAGTAGTAATTTCCATTTCCATAAAATAATACGCCTGTGTCACCTCTTTCATTCACACAAAGCCCGAACGGTATCTGATGAGTGGTTAACTCGTTAAAGCTGAGTATATCAAAGTACTCCTCGACGTAGTTTTCTACCTTCCTTTCTTCTCTTTGGGTAGCGGGCAGAACGACTCTGTCATCTCGCACGTAGCTTCTAACGTAGAATTCAATGTATGCCTCAGCTGATTTCGGAACTAACACGTAGAACGGTGAGAAAAATGGGTCATCAACGTCTATTGGTTCCAACGATTTTTGATAGAGCGCTTCGGCTTGCTCCTTAAGATAGGAAATGTCGATGTGCCCTTTGAACAGAGGTGTATACTTCTTCTCTTTTCCTTCCTCAGTAAGATGTACATCAACCAAGCCTTCATTAGTTATCATTAACGTTAGGTGTTGAGAAGCCTTGACGTCATACTTCTTGTATATGATTTTTGCATCTCTGTCTGCTTTACCTCCTATAATTGCAAGTATCCTTGACTTTCCCTTTCCAGGGAGAACCCACTTCCTTATCTTGTCAAACCTTGTTTGGATCGACGTAGTAAACACCTTAAGCCCACGCACTATTTACTCATCTGCAGTTTTGTGTAGGTTGCTGTTATGCCTTTTAAGTCTGCGCCCATGGTATTGGCTTGTTCTTCTTTTGGTAATGTGAATAAGTTATGGAAATAGGAAGAGATGTTCTATAGATTTCCGGACAGTATTAATTTGCTCGCGTCATCGTTAGAAATAAATGAGCTTAATCCAAGTGCAAGTGTAATTATCAAAAGTGCATCATCTTTCTTTAACGCGCGTATTCTGTTTGCGGGATTTCCTGGGTGTCTTATGTTTGGGTAGTCACATGAGAATCGGTATATGTTGCTCACACAATCCTTGAGGGAGTTATGCGGGAAAAGATCCGGGGGACATCTGTTTAGACCTACTGTCAATGTTGTCCCGCTGATTTTTGCTTTATCGAGAATTAAACCTTCGAGTAGGTTGCTTGCAATTCTTATGCAATTTTTCTCTTCATCTGTGTCGTTTAGTTTTGATAGTGTGTTTTCCAGTTCACGCAGACAGTCGTTCCTATCGAGTCTTTCCGAAATAGACTTTTGAAGACATGAATACTGAGTTGAGAGGAGCCCAGTGAGGGATAATCTAAACTTGCATTGCGCTGTCAGTTTATAGCGGAGGTTATGCCATTCAAGATATTGAGACAGTTTTGAATAGTACTTTTGTGCTATTTCAGTGTTGAATTGAGATAATGTCTCGTAGAATGCTTCAAGAATGCTTATGCAAGTTGTCTCATTCTTCGGATTCGGGAACTGAAAAAATTTCTTTCGCGCAAGTTCCGGGTTGTTTAGTTCTTCCCAACTTGCCTCAAATCCGTGTTTATCATTTAAGTAACGGAGAAGCTCAATGTACATGTCATAAGGAGCAGCAACAGATTCTTCCAGCCCGCCAAAAATCTTCTTGTTTAGATTTTCCCAATGGGTCTTGATGAGAAAAAACATAATTATGTCACCAACTGTCCTTTAAATGCCTTATACATCAAAGACTCGAACAACTCATGAACTTGTTGAGTAGATTGCATTTGCCTTTGTCTAAAGGATTCTACTTTGGCAACAAATCTTGCAAATTCCTCTTGCTTGCTTAGCGGAGGAACTGCAACTCCGAAGTCTTTAATCTCGATTAGATGGAGATCGGGCACACCAATACCCTTCACCCGTCTTTTTGCTTGATTTTTGACGAAAGACGAATTCAGCATCCACTTAAGATACACAGAGTTAATTATGTCATGTTTTGGTTTCAAAAGTGCGATGCTAACGAATATGCTAAACTCTCTGTCTGTATCGATAACGCTGGCAATTCCTATCGTTCCGACCTTTGTATAAAGAATATCCCCTTTTTCAGGCTTACACCTCTTAGTTATTTCGGCTTGCTCTTCCTTAGTGATAAATTTAGAATCCGAAAAATTAAGGTATCCCGAAGTGATGTTCTTAACAGAAAGAAACGGTACGCCATCGCTTACATACTTTGGTGTCTTGTGAGTGCCATCAGTAATTCTGTAACAAATATCCTCAAGTCTTCCCATCTGCCACCCGTGCGGATTCGTGGAAAGGTCTCCAAACATTTTCAGAAAGACTGAATGAAAAACTTTGTTGGTTAGTTGGTTTGCTTCTTTTCGGATACATTGCAATCGCCTTCCTCTGTCGAGAATATCGGCTATTCCTCTTTGCACGCGCAGTGGAGGTATGGGAATTCTCAATGACAAAAAATCGCTCTTGACGATGTGTTTCATAGTCGAGCCGTGAACGCGGCTCTTCATTTCTTCGAGAATAGTCTGAACTGCATAAATGAAGTATTTCTTATCGACAAGTGATTCATCGAGCAAGACCTTGAAGATGTGCTGATTAACAAGGGCTGGGCCGCGATCCCAGACGTAGACGCCTAATGATGCTGACCATGATATGAGAATATCTCCATTATCAACGTAATGATCTTGTGCATATTCTCCGTCGAAGTAGTTGAAGTCCTTTTGCGGATCATTTAAGTTTTGAATTCTGATGATGGGAAGACCCGTTTTTCCCCACTCTTTAGGTTTGAATGCCCGGCCATTTATGTATCGTGCAATGCTTCCAAGTTCCAGTTCACACCAACCGTCAGGAAGAAACTTGTTGGGCATTCAAATCATCGTCCTTAATTCCTGCAACTCTTTCGCAATCTCTTCTTCCAATCGCGAGATATTCTCAATCAGAACTTCAGGTTCTTCAAACTCAACTTCTTCATGCTCAGTCTGCTTATATCTTGAGATTGACAGATTGTAGCCATTCTTCTTGATTGTGTCAAAGGGCACAAGAATACTTTGCTCTGACTCCAATCTTCCGGACTTGAACTTCTTAACAATGTCAGGAATATCTCCCTTGCCGTCAATAAAATCCCGCTTCTGATCTAAGCTATAACCATCCGCCTTCATTTCATAGAACCATACCTTTTCAGTCTTTCCTCCTCTAACAAAGACGAGAACTGCTGTGCCTACACCAGAGTAAGGTTGAAAGACTCCTGAAGGCATTGAGATGACCACTTGTAGGTCACATCTTTCCAAAATGATCTGTCTGACTTTTATGTGTGCATTAGATGAACCAAACAAAACACCGCTGGGAACTATTACAGCCGCTTTTCCTCCAATTATCAAGAGATTGTAGAAAAGTTCGAGAAAGAGGAGTTCAGTCTTTGTTGTATCAAGTCTGAAAGCATCGTGGATATCAGCCTTATCTACATAACCAGCGAAAGGTGGATTCGCAAGTACAATATCATATTTTGGTTTTTGGTCAAATCTTTTAGAAAGCGTATCGATTTGTCTAATGTTTGGTTCTTTTATGCCGTGCAAAATCATATTCATAAGCGCTATACGTATCATGGTGATTTCAAAGTCGAAGCCGTGAAACATCTCCCTCCAAAGAAGTTCCCAATGCTCTTTCCTGACAATCTTGTCTCCAATCAGATTGTGTGGCGTGCCGTCCGGGTCAAACTTCACCATGTCGGGAGAAGTATACTTCATCAGTATATGCTGATATGCGGCGATTAGAAAGCCACCCGTTCCACAAGCAGGATCGCAAATCTTTTGTCCAATCTCGGGATCAACAAGCTCAACCATCATACGAATAATATGACGGGGGGTCCTAAACTGTCCATTCTTTCCTGCGGTCTTCAATTCTCCCAGTAAATGCTCGTAAATATCTCCTTGTATGTCTGGTCTTTCGCCAATCTTAATCTCATCAATTATGGAAACAGCCCCTTGCAGCAGTGAAGCCTTGGGGATCATGAAGGTTGCATCATGCATATATTGTGCGTAAACAACATCCTCACCATTGTGCAAATTCTTGATGAAGGGAAAAACGACTTCACTAACATGCTTGTACATCGCTTCAGCATTCATATGCTTCCAATTCGACCATCTACAATCCTCGTGACCATCAAAGACCGATTTGTACACCTCGCTAACAGCTTCTGCTCGCATCCGATGGAGATTATCGAGGTCCTCCAGCCTCTTCATAAAAATCAAGTAAGACATCTGCTCAATAGCAGTCAAAGGATTCGCTAACCCGCCAGCCCAGAACATGTTCCAAAGCTTCTCTATCTTGGATTTTATCTCAGGGTCAAGCATTCTTAAACACCTCTTGCTCCAAATTCTGACACATTAAAAGCACCTCGGATAACTCGTCCTTCTGGAATAAGGGAATGGGAGCCTTCGGACCAAAACTCGTGAAAGGAGGCTCAAACAAATCTTTGTATTCGATATGATGCTTCATAGTGAAAACAGTTTGAACCGTTCTCAAAAAGTTCACCTGGTCAGCATTCAAATAATTCTTCTCAACCATAAAAGTCTTAAAAGCTTCCTCTACCTTCTCTCGCGGATCAGGAAACTTGTAGAGACCCAGCATTTTCTTAATGAACTGAACCAGCGTTCCTTTGTGTTGTTTATAGATTTTCTGAAGGGCTTCCTCAGTTATGTACAAGTCTGGACTAATCAATGTCTTCTCAAGATTCCGCAAGTCTTCTTCCGTAATAACCTCATCACGCTTAATTTTCAGAATCGTCGGATGCTCCTCAGCCAGTCTCTTGATTTTCCTCTCCACCTTCGCCCTATAGTTCTCAATGTAGTCTGAAAACGGAGCCAGAGGCGGACCGTACTCAATTAGTTCTCTTCGCTCTACAACATCATCAATGTCAAGAACGATCGCAGGCCTCGGTTCTGGCAACTTGTATTTCATTAAAGGTCCAAATTCCTTCAACATCATTTGAACGTCCTCGTAAGTGATACCTTCCCAGAACGGCTTGCTCAAAGCCTTGTCAAGAAATGCTTCCTTCTCCTTAACCTCGCGTATCGTAGTAGGCAAACAGTTCAAGGTCTCTCCGATAGCTTCTCTCAGCCTATCAATCTCAGCCTCATTGCCAGTAATCAAAGCCAAACCAAGCTGCTCTATCTTCAAAGTAAAAGACGCCTCATTAATCTCCACATTTGGCTTATACTTCATCAACGGTGTAATCTTAGTCTTCAAAAAATCCAGAGGGTCAAGGCCAACCCTATCCCACAACTTAGGAGAGGATGCCAACTCAATATCTCTCAAATGCTCTCTAACTGAAATAGACTCTTTTGGAAGCGCTCCAATGTCTTCCATCAACTTAATTTTCATTTCCTCTGCGCGAGCGTGGTATCCAGTTTTGAGAGAATGGTCAAGCAAGCGTATTCTAACCAAGAATATTTTAGCCGGAATAGCCTCAGATGGCGCCTCCTCTTTTCCTTTGGGATGAATATCAAACCAGTCAAAAACACTCCAACAGTCAAAAATCAAATATTCCTCCTTCTTTCCATTAGGCAGCCACTCCTTATACTTACAAGTGGTATCATTCCTCGAGCCTCTTCCAATCATCTGCCAAAACTTGATCTTCGAGAACACAGGCTTAGCAAACACCAAGTTACAAACTTCGGGTATGTCTACTCCAGTATCCAACATGTCGACAGATATCGCCACCCTTGGCCAACTTTCGATCTTGAACTCCTTCAACGATTCCTGAGCCCTCGCATCCTCAGAGACAATAATCCTTGCAAGCTTGCCCTTATACTCAGGATAAAGCTTCTCAAACGCTTCCCACAAACGCTTAGCATGCTTCTTAGTCATCGCAAAAAATATCGACTTAGCAGGCAAAGTGCCAGTCATGTCCCTTGAGCAATTCTCAATAAACTCCTTTACAATAGCTTCATTTGTTCCAATCACAACAACCTTCTTCTCAATGTCTGTGCCTTCAAAATTCACCTCTTCAGGCTCCACACCCCTTTCCATAAGCTCCTTCATCACTTCACCAGGCACATCCTCAGGCTTAATTCCAGCAATCTGAAAATGCGTTTTAGCCTTATACAATCGAAAAGGAGCCAACCAACCATCTTCCACCGCCTCATCATAGGAATAAAGATAGGTAGGGATTCTGTCTTCGCACTCGAAAAACCTGAACGTATCCCTCTCAACCAACTCGGCTGGAGTTGCCGTCAAACCAATCTCAATGGCATCAAAATACGTGAAAACATCCTTCCACTTGTTATAAATCGACCTGTGGCACTCATCCGAAATAATAACATCAAAATCTCCAGTTGAAAACTCCTGATAGCACTCCATAAACGTCTGAATCGTGGAAGCAAACAACCTCGGAGTTTTATCTACCGCACCAGAAAAAACCTTAATCTTCGATTCATTCGGAAAGAACACCTTAAACCCATCGCTAAAAGCCTGATCTCTCAGCGCCTTACGGTCTGCAAGAAACAATACCTTCTGCGCACGATTTGCACGCAATAACACATCCAAAATAGCCATCGCGACTCTTGTCTTGCCGGTGCCAGTAGCCATCACAATCAAGAACTTGCGCTTACCCTTCTCGATTCCTTCTAAAACCCTTTTCACAGCCTCAATTTGATATGGCCTATCAATAATGTCTTGCCTAATCTGGACATCATAGAAATCTTTCTTCGAATAATTCTGAAATCTAATCCTTTCCAGAGACTCTCGACTATGGAAGCCCTTCACCATGCGCGGATTTTCATAAGGTCGATTCCAGAACCAAATCTCATAACCATTCGTGAGAAAAATGAAAACATCCTTTCCAGTCTGCTTCTTGATATCGTCTGCATAGCCCTCTGCTT
>Ga0315280_10010440_pt1 | contig 11648 bp, 13 predicted proteins | sample YL17G06_40_MG_FD_203697 | JGI IMG/M metagenome (GOLD analysis project Ga0315280, IMG submission 203697) | Sediment microbial communities from Yellowstone Lake, YNP, Wyoming, USA - YL17G06_40 | ecosystem: Environmental > Aquatic > Freshwater > Lake > Sediment | place: USA: Wyoming | collected... | reverse complement strand
CTAAATCTCCCCCTCTCCTTATCTTGAACACATCCCAGAAATAGACTATAATCCCGACGAATGAATTGCATTGGCATAGATATAATTGAAATCCTCCGCATTGAGAAGGCTATCGCCCGCTGGGGGGAAGGCTTTCTCCATCGGGTCTATACTGAGCCGGAGCTAAGGCTGTACCAGGAAAAGCTGTCATCGCTGGCGGTGCGTTTTGCCGCCAAGGAGGCAGTGATAAAAGCCCTGGGAAAATCAACCAGCGTCAGCCTTAAAGAGATTGAGGTATTGTCTGACCCCAGGGGAAAGCCCGTCGTTAATCTCTATGGCAAGACGCAAAATCAGGCGAGGGACGTGGGCTTATACGGGTTTGCTATCAGTCTTTCCCATTCTAGGGAATACGCCATCGCCTTAGTTGCCGGCGAACTCTTTACCCCAGACAATTAAGGTGCTAGAATTTAGGAAGAGGGTAAGATATGTCCGGGCATTCTAAGTGGGCGCAGATAAAGCGACAGAAAGGGGTGGCTGACGCCAAGCGGGGGCAGCTTTTTACCAAGCTCGCCCGCGAGATTATTGTTGCTGTGCGGGAGGGGGGAAGTAACCCTGAGGCAAACTTCCGCCTGAGGCTGGTTATACAAAAAGCCCGCGATAGTAACATGCCGATGGATAATATAGATAGAGCCATCAAGCGGGGCAGCGGTCAGGCAGAGGGAGCTAGCCTGGCGGAGATGGTGCTTGAGGGTTACGGACCCAGCGGGGTGGCGATTCTGGTAAGAGCTCTGAGTGACAATCGTAATCGCACCCTTCAGGATGTAAGGACTATATTCTTCCGCTGCGGTGGTAACCTCGGGGAGAGTGGCTGTGTCTCATGGCTCTTTGACTCCCGTGGACTGATTACGGTGGACACCAAGGAGCGGGATGCCGAGGCGCTAGCCCTGGAGGCTATTGATGCCGGTGCCGAGGATGTCAAGATTGAGAATAACTTTATAGAGCTCTATACCAAACCAGAGGAGCTGGAGAGGGTTAGAGAAGCGCTGAAGCAGAAGAATATACCCATAGCCCTGGCTGAAGTCTCTATGGTGCCCAAGACCATGGTCCAGCTTGAGGAAAAGGCAGCCCTGCAAACGCTGAAGCTACTGGATAAGCTGGAGGAGCTGGATGAGGTGCAGTCCGTCTCCAGCAATGCTGATTTTCTCGACTCTATTCTGGAGAAATATCAGTCGTTGAGCCCAACCCGATGAGAATCTTAGGTATTGACCCAGGCACAGTAACCATGGGTTACGGGATTATTGAGGCTAAGGATGACGAGATAACCCTGGTTGATGGCAGTGCCCTAACTGCTCCTCAGCGCTCCCCGATAGGGGAGCGCTTAAATTATCTCCACCAGAGGCTTTTAGAAATTATGTCCCGCTATCAGCCTGATGCCGTAGCTATAGAGCAACCGTTTCTGTCCAAGAATGTAAAGGCAACGCTGGCAGTAGGTATGGCTCAGGCGATAGCTATGCTGGCAGCAGCCAGTAAGGGAATCCCGACCTATGAATACACCCCAGCCCAGGTAAAGCAGAGGGTTACCAACTACGGGGGTAGCTCCAAGGAGCAGGTTCAGGAGATGGTCAGACTCCAGCTTGGCTTAGCTGAAGTTCCCCAGTCAAGCGATACCGCCGATGCTCTAGCCGTAGCCCTTTGTCACCTGCAGGAAACACATTTAGATAGCCTGCTGGCTAAGCTAGGGGGAGAATGATAGCCGGTCTTCAGGGCAAACTACAGACGATAGGCAGCAACTGGGCAATCATTAATGTTGGTGGCATTTCGTTTCAGGTATACATGCCTACCTCTACCCTGAGCACCCTCGGTACTATTGGTGAGGAGGTTGAGCTATATACCCACCTCCACCTGAGGGAGGATAACGCCACCCTCTATGGCTTTGCCACCGCTGAGGAGCTGGGGCTATTTCAAACGGTGACTACTGTATCAGGGGTGGGACCAAAGTTAGCCCTGGCGATGCTCTCAGCGATGAGCGTGGAAAAGCTGACCATGGCTATTGCCACTGGCAGTGCTGACCTTTTATCTGAAATTCCGGGGATAGGCAAGAAGACGGCTAGCCGGCTTATCCTTGAGCTTAAGGGAAAGATTGCCTGGCTTGGTGCTCCTGCCGAGCTAGCCCCAGAAAACACCGATGTCCTGGCGGCGCTCACTTCGCTGGGCTACTCGGTAAGGGAAGCCACCCGAGCTGTTGCCACCCTCCCCCAAGACCAGAAATTAAGTCTTGAGGAAAGGATTAAGCTGGCGCTACAATATTTTGGGGGGAAGTAGGTTATGGGACAGATTATAAGGTGCCCTCTAAATGGTGCCCCCTGTAGCAAGCCTATAACAGTAGAAGAGAAAACCTTTTTCCTGGCTGAGGCGGAAGAACCGGAGTACGATAGGCGACGCCGCAGAAAGGCTATAAACGAGGCTATTGGAGCTCAATACAAGGTAAGGAGCGCTTTAGACGAAAAGGGGATAAATGCTTTCACCTGCAAAATCTGCGAGATGATTCAGACCTGCGCCTACGGCATAGCTGATATAACACAGAATAATGCCAATGTTCTGCTGGAATTGGGCATGATGTTAGCCCTGGGTAAGCCAACAATAATACTGCTGAAAAAAGGTCAAGAACAGCAACTTAAATTATCTTCAGATTTCATTGCCACCGAAGTCATAACCTTCGAAGAGTACTTAGACATAATAGACCAGTTGAGGGAAATGGTAGCGAAACAACCACCCCCAAGCCCTGTTCAAGATTTAGAGAAGGTGCAACCGCTATCGGCTAATGGGTTGAGGAAGATGGCAGATGACATAGTCAGAGAGTTCAAGGAAAGTGTTAAGGAAGCCAAACTAGACACGGTAGCACTTAAGGACGAAAAGATTGAAGTTCCCCCTGAGCTCAGCCAAAAAATAGACAAGCTGGCAGAGAAGCTGGATGAGATGATAAAGCTGGGTTTTACCATGGAGGCTAAAACTGTCTTCCTACGGGGTAACTTTTATTACAATCAGGGGAAATATAATAAAGCCCTAGCCGACTACAATCGGTCTCTGGAGCTGAAACCTGATGACCCGGATACCCTCTGCAATCGGGGCACTACCTATGGTGAACTAGGGAGGTATGAGGAAGCACTCGCCAGCTACAATCGGTCTCTGGAGCTAAAACCTGACAATCCAGACACCCTCTGCAATCGGGGCACTACCTATTATAAGCTGAGGATGTATAACGAAGCGCTCGCCGACTATAATCGGGCTTTGGAACTAAGACCCCCTGACCCCACTACCCTCTATAATCGGGGCACTACCTATGTCAAGCTAGGGAGGTATAACGAAGCGCTCGCCAGCTACAATCGGTCTCTGGAGCTAAGGGTTGACCACCCGAGTACCTTGTACAATATAGCCTGTCTTCTCTCACTCTGGGGGAAAACCGATGATGCGCTTACTTATCTGGAGAAAGCCATTGCCAAAGATGATAAATATCGTCAGATGGTGAAGACAGATAAAGACGTTGACAACATAAGAAATGCCCCCCGCTTCAAGAAACTGGTGGAAACTGGTTAATTATTTTTGGGATTTCTTATTCTCTGTCCACCAAATCTTAATAGGATTTTAATATTCAGATGCTACTATATGAGCTAAAAAGGAGGTGACATAAGAATGTGGCGAAGCAAAAAGTTTATCATTATCGCTGTGTTAGCGGCGGTGACGCTGGTTGGTAGTATCGGCGGCGTAGTCCTCGCCCAGAGCGGAAATGGAAATGATAACCAGCCTCAAGCTCAACATGGGGCTCTACTGGAGAAGGTCTGTGCTATCTACGGAGAGAAGACGGGTGTAGCCATCGACGCTCAGGAATTGCAAAAAGCCTTTGACCAGGCCAGAAGCGAGATGCAGGATGAAGCCCTGGATAACTTTCTCAAGGGCTTGGTTGATGAGGGCAAGATGACCCAGGAGCAGGCTGACCAGTACAAGGCGTGGTTAAAGTCAAAGCCGGATATAGATATCCCAATGGCACGTGGGTTTTCTGGCGGCAAGGCTATGCACCGCAGCTTCGGCGGACCCCAACCCCCAGAATAAATAAAGAGGCTTTATGCCAGATTTTAGAAGAGGAGGGTTATATAACCCTCCTCTTTATTTCTTAACAATTTCTTAACATTTATGATATAACATATGAGAAAAAGGCATACCATTAGGGGGACGGCAATATGTCTGGTAAAAGGGTTTTGGTGGTTGATGATGATGTAAAAACGGTGGAGCTGGTCAAGCTTTACCTGAACCGGGATGGCTACCGGGTTCTCACTGCTTATGATGGTGTTGAAGCCTTGCGTCTGGCTCGGGAGAGCCACCCTGCTCTCATTGTTCTGGACCTTATGCTACCTGGTATCGATGGCCTTGAGGTCTGTCGCATTCTCAGGGATGAATCCGATGTGCCCATCATCATGCTTACCGCTAAGACTACTGACCAGGATAAGCTAGTAGGCCTGGGCTTGGGGGCAGATGATTATGTGACCAAGCCCTTTAGTCCCAGGGAACTGGCGGCTAGGGTAAGAGCAGTGCTCCGGCGCCTGCCTGGCGAACGCGGCCCGGAAAAGATTGAGCATGGCGTGCTTATCTTAGACTTCCTTAAACATGAAGCATTTCTTGCTGGTAAGCCTCTTAATCTCACCCCGGTTGAGTTCAAGCTATTGGGAATTCTGGTCAAAGAACCAGGCAGGGTTTTCAGCCGGGAGGAGCTTATTGAGAAAGCCTTGGGCTATGATTTTGAAGGCTTCGACCGCACTATTGATGTTCATATACTCAACCTGCGCCGAAAGCTCGAGCCAGACCCCAGTCATCCCCGATACATAAAGACAGTATACGGAGCCGGCTACAAGCTTCTGGAGGTGGGAAGTGATACATAGTTTGCAGTTTCGCCTTCTTATGGCTTTTACTCTGGTGATAGTGGTAACCATCAGTGCCATTTTCTTCTTTATTTACCAGACAACCAGAAGTGAAATCAGACAATTTGAGGCACGCACTGATGATATACGAGCCGGCAGGATGGAAATCGAGCTGTCCCAGTATTACTACCAACAAGAGAGCTGGGAGGGCATTCAACCCTTTGTTGAGCAATGGGGGAACCTCCAGGGACGGCGGATTATACTGACCGATGTCAATGGAACGGTAATCGCTGACTCTCAAGGAGACCTTTTGGGAAAGCAATACCATCCTGATTCACCGGGCAGGCTTATGTTACCCCCCTGGGAAAAAGATGCCATCGGTATACTGTACATCAGTCCGGCATCATCAACGGCGGTGGATATTGCTTCGCTGCAAATCCTTTACAAGGCGATAGGACGCTTTCTACTCTGGGGAGGTCTGGTGGCGATTGTTATCGCCCTCTTAATCACCTTCTTCCTGTCGCGGCGAATTTTAGCCCCTATTAAAGCCCTTACCCTCACCGCCGGGCGATTGGGGAAGGGTGATTTTTCCCAGAGGGTTCAGTTTAAGGGTAAAGACGAAGTCGGCGAGCTAGGCCGAGCCTTTAACTCTATGGCTAGTGACCTGGAGCGAGCTGAGCAGTTGCGGCGGAATATGGTAGCTGATGTTGCCCATGAGCTGAGAACCCCCCTATCCAACCTCCGGGGTTACCTGGAGGCGGTTCGTGACGGGGTAAAAAAGCTGGATGCGGCTACTATCCGCTCCCTTGACGAAGAGGCAGTGCTGCTGTCACGGCTGGTTGACGACCTGCAGGAGCTGAGCCTTCTTGAGGCGGGTGAACTAAGGCTGGTTTGCCAGAAAGAAGACATCTCTGAGCTGGTCAAACAGACAGCGGCTGCGGTGCAGGCTCAGGCAACAGCCAGGGGATTAATGCTGGCGGTTAACCTGCCAGAAAAACTTCCACTGGTGAACATTGACTCCCACCGAATTAGCCAGGTATTGCGTAACCTTCTGGAGAATGCGGTGGCTCATACTGCTAAAAGAGGCTCCATCACCGTAACGGCAAGCCAGAAGGGCAACTGGGTGGAAGTGGCTGTTATGGATACTGGCGAAGGTATCCCCGCCAAGGACCTCCCCAACATCTTTGAGCGTTTCTACCGGGTGGACAAGTCCCGGGCTAGAGCCACCGGTGGCAGTGGTCTGGGGCTTACTATTGCTAAACGCCTGGTGGAAGCCCATGGCGGCAGGATTACGGTCAAGAGTAAGCTGGGGAAAGGCAGCCGCTTTACCTTTACTCTCCCCCTGTCAAGAGAAACGACGGAAAAGGACAGGTGAATATAATGAGAATCTTAAAATTAGTTTTAATAGCCCTTATCCTGTGCATTATCGTTATTCCCCCGATAAGCTGTAGTGAAAAGACAGAAACGATTCCAGGGAGCCAACTGGTAACAGTACAGCGAGGAGACCTGACAGTAGACATCACTGCCAGTGGCAACCTGGATTATTCCGATTATAAGGACCTCGCCTTCCAGATATCGGGAGCCTCGACGCAACAACCGCTGACGGTGGCAGAGGTGAACGTGCAAGCAGGTGATTCTGTTGCAGAGGGACAGGTACTAGTTAAAGCCGATACTGTTTATCTGGAACAGGCAATAACAACAGCGGAGCGAGCGGCCAAAACAAGTGAGATTGCCCTGGAGAAGGCGAAGGATAGCTGGAGGTCAATAACCTACCCCTATACCGTTCGTACTTTTACTATTGATGTACCAGCGGCTATATCATTTACCAGCGATGCCCAGCGGAAATTAGACGAGGCAGTGGAGATAATGCAGAAAGTGGTGTTGCAGCACGAGCAAGCCGATTGGGGGCAGTATGGGGTGGTACTGGGCAACATAGAGCAAGCTCTGGATAACTTGACACAAGCCAAAGCGAACCTAAAAAGGTGGTCTGGGCCAGATGTATTTGGAACACCAGAAGGAACTCAGCTCAATTCGGACAATACATCGGTATCGTATACGCAGGGGATTGTCCCCATGGCAAGCTATTGGACGCTGAGGTCAGCCCAACAGAGCATGGATGCCGCCCAAGTAGCTCTAGATACAGCCAATGATAACCTGAATCAAGCCCGAGATAATCTAAAAAAGTCGGTAATAGTTGCTCCATTTGCTGGTTTCGTCACCATTGTCAATGTCAAGGGTGGTGACACGGTACAAAGGGGTGTAGTGGCAGTGCGCCTTGTTGACCCCAATAAGTTTGAAGCCGCGGTTATGGTTAGTGAGATGGATATATTTCAGGTAAAGGTGGGGGGAGATGCCACGGTGCAGATAGATGCCATGCCAGCAGTTGTCCTTCCGGCTAAGGTCACCTTCATCTCGCCAACGGCTACTATTACCTCAGGTGTAGTGAATTATCAGGTCAAGGTTGAAGTACAGCCACTCGAAACAGTAATGCGGGGACAACAAGGGCAGATGCCAACAATGCTCCCTGAAGGCTTTCAGCTTAGGGAAGGTCTAACCGCCACCGTGAACATAATCGTGCAACAGAAGACCAATGTGCTGCTGGTGCCCAATGGAGCGATTACCAGTCAGGGAGAGAAGACATATGTCCAGGTCATGTCAGCGGGGGGCGTCGCTGAAAAGCGTGAGATAACTACTGGCATCAGCAACTGGCAGTACACTGAAGTAACCAAAGGGCTCGGTGAAGGTGAAAGGGTAGTTGTTCCAGAGGGAACAACTACCACAACGTCAACAACGTCAACAACACAGCAACAAAGAGGACCATCAGGTGGAATGATGATACCGGGAGTGGGAGGGCCGCCGCGATGATTAGGTTACAGGGTATTACTAAAGTCTATCCCATGGGCAATAGAGAGCTGGAGGTGCTGAGGGGGGTAAACCTCAAAATTAAAAAGGGCGAACTGGTGGCGATTATGGGTCCCTCCGGCTCAGGGAAGACGACGCTGCTCAACCTGATAGGTTGCCTGGATAAGCCGACATCCGGTAGCTACTATCTGGAGGGTAGAGAAGTCAGCCAGCTCAGCAGTGGTGAACTGGCTCAGGTCAGGGGACAGAAGATTGGCTTTGTCTTCCAGACGTTTAATCTGTTGCCCCGCCTCTCGGCACTGGCAAATGTGGAGCTTGGTTTGAGATATGCTGGTGGGGGCGACCGTTCACAAGCCCTTGAGGCACTGGCTAAGGTTGGACTTTCCGAGCGGGCTAATCACCGTCCCACTGAGCTTTCAGGAGGAGAGCAGCAAAGGGTGGCTATAGCCCGGGCTCTGGTGAAAAACCCGCCCCTGATTCTGGCTGATGAGCCAACCGGGAACCTTGACAGCCGCTCCGGTGAGGAGGTAATCTCTATCCTCACCTCTCTACATGCTGAGCAGGGCATTACGCTCATCTTGATAACCCATGATGCTAACATTGCTCATCACTGCCAGCGCATCATAAATATTAAGGATGGACAGGTAGTTTCGGAGAAAAAGGTATGAAGAGGTGGTTTGAACCTTTAGCTACTGCCTGGGGTGGGGTGGTTACGCACAAACTCCGCAGTATTTTGACCATGCTGGGAATTGTTATTGGCGTAGGTGCGGTGATTACCCTGATGTCTGTCGGCAGGGGTGCTCAGGCACAAATCCTCACCAATATCCAGAGTATGGGGTCAAACCTGATTTCCATCCGCTCCGGGGCATTCACCTTTGGTGGCGTCAGGGGTGCCGCCACGAACACGTTGACCATGGAGGATGCTGAGGCAATATCAAAGCAGGTCCCCTATATTTCTGCCGTGGCTTCTTCTTACTCAAGCAACCTCCAGCTGGTCGTGGGCGGGAAGAATACGAATGCCCAGGTCAGCGGCGTAACCTCGGAGTATATGTCGATAAATAACATGAATCTCGCCAGCGGTGCTTTATTCTCGGAGCAGGACTACCAGCGTGGTGCCAAGGTAGCCATTCTTGGCTCCGAGGTAAAAGAGACACTCTTTGGCAATGCTAACCCCATAGGGCAACAGATGCGGATGGGCACTATTATCGTGCATGTTATTGGCGTATTTCAGAGCAAGGGAGCGATGTTTGGCTCCCCTGATGACGCTATCTTTATCCCGCTGGCGGCCATGCAGCAAGCGGTGAGCCAGCCACGAACCGCCCAGGGCGGCCGCGTTGTGTCATCCATATCCCTGACGGTGAGCGACCAGGAGCATGCCGACTACGTCAAGAAGGAAATCACCAGCCTGCTTCGCACCCGCCACCGGCTTAGTGCTGGTGCCGACGATGATTTTCGTATCATGTCCATGGAGGAGATAGCCAGCACCCTCTCGGAGGCGATGGGCACAATGACCCTTCTTCTGGGTGCTATCGCTGCCATTTCACTGCTGGTGGGGGGTATCGGCGTGATGAACATAATGCTGGTCTCGGTACTGGAGAGAACCAGGGAGATAGGCATCCGTAAGGCACTGGGAGCCAGAGAGCGAGATATATGGATTCAGTTTCTCATTGAGGCAGCGTTCTTGACCTTTGCCGGTGGTATCATTGGGGTTATCGCTGGGTGGGGAGTCTCGTATCTCATCTCCAAAATGGGTATTATATCCACTTTAGTTACTGCTGATATAGTTGTCCTTGCCGTCTCAGTATCGATTGGCATTGGTCTCTTTTTTGGCTTTTATCCTGCCTGGAACGCCTCCCGTCTCAATCCCATTGAAGCGCTGAGAGCTGAGTAAGGGTTAACTTCCCCAAGCTTGGCACTGAGATTAGGTAGTAGATAGTTTTTCTTTACCTATTATTATGGCCATAACGGGTATTATTAGAGCCATTAGGGCGGCTATTAAAAAAGTAATGCTTAGGCTGGTGAGGACGAAAGCCAGCCCCATTATCAGAGGGGCGATAGTCATTCCCAGTGTGATCATGGTGCTCTGTATGGCCATAAAGCCTGCCCGGTGCTCTGAAGGAGTGACCCCCGCCGCTATAACGAGTTGGCTGGGTAAATTTAATCCATGGGCTATTCCAAAAAGGAGTGCTGGCAAGAGGCAGAGCCATAGATTGGGCACTACAGGGATAATTGCCATGGCAAGGGCATAGATGGCAAAGGCAACTATGATGAGGGACGCTACCGAGAACCTTTTGCCTAGCCTTCCTACCTGGGAAGAGGTGATGGCGGTGAGGAGTCCCACGATAGCAACAAACAGCCCAATGGTGAAGGGAGAGGCGTGAAAATGACCTTTCAAGAGGAGGCTAAAGTAAATAAGATAAGCCCCAAAAAGAAGGATGTAGGTTATCACTGTCGCCGAGAAGAGCCATAGTACCTTCAGGCTTTTTAGGTAACGGAGGGCAGTTCCCAGATAATCTTTTAGACTTTGCTTGCTTTCTGGCTCTGGAGAGTGCAAAAAAACAAGGGCTATGAATCCTAGAGGTATGGCCAGGAAAAAGGGGAGAAAGGAATAGTTCCAGGCAAGATTAGCTAATGCTCCGCCGAGGAGGGGATAAGCAATATAACCCAAATACATAACTGTGGTATTAAGCCCCATAGCCTCGGCTCGCTTTTGTCCGGAGAAAAGGTCGCCAAGGATGGCGCTAGCAACAGCCATCATTGGTGCGCCTGCTATCCCATGCAATGTTCTCAGGATGAGAAGGGTATTAAAATCAGTAGCAAAAGCGCAGCTTCCGCCGAATATGCCGAAGAGGAAAAGGGAGGGCACGAGGAGCCTTTTTCTGCCTAATCTGTCGGCGGCAATCCCGAGCAGTGGTCCAAAGAGAAGGCTGGGTAGGGTAAACACGGTGATAAGTAGCCCTATGGATTGCTCTGTTACCCCCAGTGCCTCCGCCATCTTTGGGAAAGCGGGAACGATTAAAGCCACTATCATCATTCCCAGTAGGCCTACGCCGCAGACAATTTGAAAGTTCCGGTTCTGATAGACCTTAATTTGTGCCATACTATAGTCTCAAAAGAGCCTTATTACAGGCAATCTGGATAGTATAACACTAAAGCCCCCTTTGGCAAAAGCCAGTAACAATAATTGACCCTTGGGGAAAGGATTAAGCTAGTGCTATAATATTTGGGGGGAAGTGATGAAGGCAAGTGAAGGACGTATAGGGCGGGTGTTTGTAGTGCGGCTTGAGGATGGCGATATGGTGCCTGACTGCATTGAGCGCTTCGCTGCGGAGAAGTCTATAAAAGTTGGGCATGTTATCCTCATCGGCGGCATTGGGAGTGGAGAGGTTGTCGTCGGTCCCCGTAATTCCGATGAAAAGCCTCCGGAACCCATGCTCCTCCCCGTTGACGGCGCTCATGAGGTGGTGGGGGTGGGCATCATCGCCCCCGATAAAGAGGGCAAGCCCGTCCTGCATATACATGCGGCATTGGGGCGCTCCGGGCAGACCATGACCGGCTGCCTGCGCCCCGGCGTTAAGACCTGGCTGATTGGGGAAGCCATCATCTATGAGATTCTAGGCGCTAAAGTCTCCCGCCTGCCCGATAAAGCGAGCGGTTTTGATTTGATGGAGATGGTATAATATTGGGGAGAGGTAAAATTGGTGCTATAATATGTGGGGGGAAAGATGAGAGAGATAGCCGAGCAAGAGTATAGGGAATTCATCAGAGACTGCAAAGAGATTGCAGTAGATGGCAGCCGTTTGGAGCTAATTGAGGGTAGCCAGATTAAACTCTATGAACCCAAAGACTTCTCTCTCGAAAAGACTACCGTATGGTCTTTTGAAAAACGTGGCGATT
>Ga0315280_10010439_pt1 | contig 11648 bp, 10 predicted proteins | sample YL17G06_40_MG_FD_203697 | JGI IMG/M metagenome (GOLD analysis project Ga0315280, IMG submission 203697) | Sediment microbial communities from Yellowstone Lake, YNP, Wyoming, USA - YL17G06_40 | ecosystem: Environmental > Aquatic > Freshwater > Lake > Sediment | place: USA: Wyoming | collected... | reverse complement strand
CTGCGCCGCACTCATGCTCGTGGAGTCGCGCCCCGCGAGTTGCACGCTGCCGTCGCTCGGCGACTCCAGGCCGCCCATCAGGTGCAGCAGCGTGCTCTTGCCCGAGCCCGACGCGCCGACCACCGCCACCGCCTCGCCACGCACCACGTCCAGGTCGACACCATGCAGCACATGCACGTCCAGAGGCGTCTCGCCGCTGCGTTCGATGAAGCGTTTGTGCAGGCCGCGCACGCGAATCACTGCCTCACTCATGGCGCAGCGCTTCGGCGGGTTGGACGCGGCTCGCGCGCCAACTCGGATACAGCGTCGCGACGAACGACAGCAGGAGTGAGATGGCGACGATGGGAACGATGTCGTCCAGCCGCGGTTCGCTCGGCATGCGGTTGATGATGTAGATGCTGCTCGGCAGAAAGCTCACGCTGAGCGCGCGCTCGATCGCAGGGACGATGCTGCCGACATTGAACGCGATCAGCAGCCCGAGGCCGACGCCCGAGAGCGTGCCGATCACGCCCGCCGCTGCGCCTTGCACCATGAAGATGCCCATCACGGAGCGTGGGCTCGCGCCGAGCGTGCGCAGGATCGCGATGTCGGCGTTCTTGTCGGTCACGGTCATGACCAGCGTCGAGACCAGGTTGAACGCAGCCACGGCGACGATCAGCGTCAGGATGATGAACATCAGGCGCTTTTCCAGTTGCACCGCGCTGAACCAGTTGCGGTTCGTGCGCGTCCAGTCGCGTACCGTCACGCCCGGGCCCATCTGCAGCGCGAGCTGCGCCGCCACGTCGCGTGCCTGGTGCAGATTTTTCAGGCGCAGCTGCACGCCGCTCGGGCCGTCGAGCCGAAACAACCTGGCCGCGTCGTCAAGGTGGATCAACGCCAGGCCACTGTCGTATTCATAGTGGCCGGCGTCGAACGTGCCCACCACCTGAAACTGCTTGAAACGCGGAATCAACCCTGCCGGCGTGACCTGCCCGCCGGGGGCGGCAATCGTGACCTTGTCGCCGGCGCGAACCCCGAGGTTGCGCGCGAGTTCCACGCCGAGCACGATGCCCCAGCCCCCGGGGACGAGGCGCGCCAGCGTCGTGTCTTTCAGTTGCGCGGCGAGGTCCGTCACCGTCGCTTCATCGGTGGGCGATATGCCGCGCACGATCGCGCCGCGCATCTCGTCGCCGCGCGCGATCAAGGCCTGCGAGGCGATGAACGGAGCGGCACCGATGACTTGCGCTGAAAGCCTGGCCTGGTCCGCCGTCGCGCGCCAGTCGGCGAGTGCATTGCCTTGCGATTCGTAGATCTCGACATGCGCGATCACCGACAGCATGCGGTCCGTCACTTCCTTCTGGAAGCCGTTCATCACCGAGAGCACGATGATGAGCGCCGCGACACCGAGCGCGATGCCCAGCATCGACACGCCCGAAATGAACGAGATGAAGCCATTGCGCCGTCCGGCGCGGCCGGCCCGCGTGTAGCGCCAGCCCACTTGAAGTTCGAACGGCAGATTCATGCGGATCGAACTCTACAGCAGACCCATGCCTTCATTCGCCCTGAAGCGGCGCTCGATAATTGCCCGCATGCACGTTCTGATCCCCTTTGCCTCGGCCCACAGCGAGGCCGCATCGCACGTGCTGCACGACCTGGCGTTGCCATCGCTGACGAGGCTGTTGCAACGCCTGCGCCCGACGCTGCGGCATCACGGCAACGAGAGCACCTTGTCCGCGCCGCACGAAACCGCGCTCGCCTCGGCCTGGGGCTGGCCCGTGGTCGATGGCGCCCTGGCGTTCGCCGCGCGCGCAGCGGCGCGTGACGGCATCGCCGTCGGCGATCAGGCCTGGGGCCTGCTCACTCCCGCACATTGGGGCGCAGGCCGCGATCATGTGACGATGGCCGACCCGGCCGCGCTGGCGCTCGATGCCACCGAGTCGCGCACCTTGTTCGATGCGGTGCGGCCCCTGTTCGACAGCGAAGGCTTTCTGCTCGCCTGGGGTGCGCCGCTGCGCTGGTACGCGGCGCACCCAAGCCTTGCCGACCTGCCTTGCGCTTCGCTCGACCGCGTGATCGGTCGCAACATCGATGCCTGGATTGCAAAGACGCCGCAGGTTCGCCTGCTGCGCCGGATCCAGAGCGAAGTGCAATTGCTGCTCTACACCCACCCCCTCCACCAAGAGCGCGAAGACCGCGGCGTTTTGCCGGTCAACTCGTTCTGGCTCAGCGGCTGCGGCGTGTACAGGCCGGCTGCAGGCGCCGAGATCGATGTCATCGACGTCTTGCGCGAGCCGATGTTGGGCAATGACTGGGCGGCGTGGGCCGAAGCCTGGCACGAACTCGACGCGGGTGCTATTGCGGGGCTCCTGCAGCGCAGCGAAGCCGGTGCCGACGTGACGCTCACACTTTGCGGCGAGCGCCATGCACAAACCTATTCCAGCCACGAACGCCCGCTGTGGGCGCGAATCGCAGGGCGTTGGCGCAGCCCCCAGGTGTCGCTCGCGCTGGAGGCACTGTGAGCTGCGTGGTTGTTGATCGCCCGCCATGCCTGGCGCGCAGCGTGGCGTCGAGCGCATGAACGCGCCGCCCGCGATCGCCTGTCGCGACGTGCCGCCACGCGCGACCTGGGCCCTCGAACAGGCGGGAGTGCACCCGTTGTTGGCGCGACTGTTCGCGGCGCGCGGGCTGCGCAGCGCCGATGATCTCGACGACAACCTGGCACGCCTGATCCCACCCACCGAGTTGTTGGGTGCTCAGGCCGCCGGGGTCTACCTCGCGGACGCGATTGGCGCGCGCAAGCGGCTGTGCATCGTCGCCGACTACGACTGCGACGGCGCCACCGCCTGCGCCGTCGCCCTGCGCGGCCTGGCCTTGCTCGGCGCGCCGCGCGAGTTGCTGTGTTTTGTCGTGCCTGACCGCGCCGTACACGGCTACGGCCTGACGCCGGCAATCGTCGACCTGGCGCGGGCCCAGGGTGCCGACATCCTGATCACGGTGGACAACGGCATCGCCAGCATCGAAGGCGTTGCGCACGCACGCGCAATGGGGCTGGGCGTGCTCGTCACCGACCATCACTTGCCGGCGCTCGTCGACGATCAGGTGGTGTTGCCCGCGGCGGATGTGATCGTCAATCCGAACCAACCGGGTTGCACCTTCGCCAGCAAGAATCTCGCGGGCGTGGGTGTCATGTTCTACGTGCTGCTGGTGTTGCGCAGCGTGCTGCGCGAGCGCGGGGCCTTCAGCGCCCAGGACCAGCCGCGCCTGGACAGCCTGCTCGACCTGGTGGCGCTGGGCACCGTGGCCGATGTGGTGAAGCTCGACGCCAACAACCGGCGCCTCGTGGCGCAAGGTTTGAAGCGGATTCGCGCCGGCCAGATGCAGCCTGGCGTCGCCGCATTGTTCAGCGCGGCCGGGCGCGACCCGCGCCGCGCCGGTGCGGGCGACTTTGGCTTTGCACTCGGCCCGCGCATCAATGCCGCCGGACGCTTGTCAGACATGACGCTCGGCATCGAATGCCTGACAACGGACGATCCGACGCGCGCGGCCGAACTCGCGCGCGCGCTGGACGCCATGAACCGGGACCGGCGCGATCTGGAAACCGGCATGCGCGAGTCGGCCGAGACGCTGCTCGAAGCCTTGATGCCTCGCGGCGATCCTCCGAGCGCACTGGCGCTGTTCGACGCAGCGTTTCATGAAGGCGTGGTCGGCATCGTTGCCTCGCGCCTGAAAGATCGGGTGCACCGCCCGACATTCATCTTCGCGCGCGGCCAGGACGGGTTGCTCAAGGGCTCGGGCAGGTCGATCCCGGGCTTTCACCTGCGCGACGCGCTCGACCTCGTGGCGAAGCGCCACCCCGGTGTGCTGAAACGCTTCGGCGGGCATGCCATGGCAGCAGGCTGCACGATCGAAGAAGCACAACTGGCAAGCTTCGGCTCTGCGTTGCAGCAAGTTGCCAGCGAATGGCTCGATGCCGCGACGCTGTCGCGCACGCTCTTGACCGACGGGCCGTTGCCGCGTGAGTACTTCAATGCCGACACGGTGCGCGCGCTCGACGCCCAGGTCTGGGGCCAGGCCTTCGAGCCACCGCTGTTTTGCGATGAGGTGGAGGTCCTGTCGCAGCGCATCGTCGGCGAGCGCCACTTGAAGCTCAACCTGCGTCATGCTGGGGCGCCGGTCGAGGCCATCTGGTTCGGCCACACCGAGCCGCTCGCGGCGCGCGTGCGAATGGCCTATCGGCTCGGCATGGATGAGTACAACGGCCGCGAAAGGGTACAGATGCTGGTACAGGCGATCGGCTGACTCTTCCGGTCTTTGTCGCGTGTTCCCGGGTCGCGCCAGGCATGCGCCGCGATCAGCGTTGTTCTGCCTGCTCGGAAGTGGCGGGCATGGGGGTTGGCGCGACGCGCGGCCGCGCGCAGACTCAGTCCGCCATGAGGGGTGACAGCGCCGACGAAACGTTCGGCCAGTGGTGGTCGGCTTTTTCCGATTCGGCCAGCCGCTGCACAAGGAAACGCGACATGCGCTCCGCCGTCACGGGCCGACTGTAGAGAAAGCCTTGCGCCAGGTCGCAACCGAGGTGGCGCAGGAATTCGTGCTGCAGCTGGGTTTGCACGCCTTCTCCCACCACCTTCAGGTTCAGGCCCTGCGCCAGCGAGACGATCGAGGTCGCGATCGCGGCATCGTCCGCGCTGTTCGGCAAATCCTTGACGAACGTCATGTCGATCTTGAGCTTGTCGACCGGCAAGCGCTTCACGCAGTTCAACGAGGTAAAGCCCGTGCCGAAATTGTCGATCGAGAGCCTGATGCCACGCTTCTTGAGCAGCGACATCTGGGCGATCCCGGGTTCGATGTTGTCCACCAGCGATTGCTCGGCGATTTCGAGTTCCACGCAACTCGGGTCCAGGCCCGAGGCCGCCAATGCCGCGTCGAGCTGACGCACCAGGCCGCGCTTGAGTTGCCGTCCGGAAACGTTGATCGCGACGTACAGTTCCGTCTCCCCCTCGAGATGCCAGCGCTGCATCTGCGCACAAGCGGCGTGCAACACCCACTGGCCAATGTCGGCGATCAGGCCGCTGTTCTCGGCCACCGGAATGAATTCGGCGGGCGCGATCATGCCCAGGTCCGGATGCTGCCAGCGCAGCAGCGCCTCGACCCCGACCATTCGGCCGCTGACCAGGTCGACGATCGGTTGATATTGCAGATGCAATTCGTCACGCGCCACGGCGCGGCGCAATTCGCTGTCGATCCGAATCCGCCGCTTCGCGGTGTGGTCCATGTCGGCTTCGAACACCGCGCTGCTGTTCTTGCCCAGGCTCTTGGCGCGGTACATCGCGGTGTCGGCAGCGCGCACCAGGTTCGAGGCATCGGCGGCGTCGCGCGGAAACTGCGCCAGGCCGACACAGCCGCGCACCTGGAGTTCATGCGGCCCCACCTTGAGCGGCGTGTCCAACGTGAGCAAGGTGAACTGACCGATCAGGCGCAGTTGCTCAGGCTCGCGATAGCCCTCCGACAGGATCAGGAACTCGTCGCCACCGTAGCGAAACACCATGTCGCTGCGCGGCAGTTGCTCGGTCAGGCGCAGCGCCAGGGCTTGCAGCAGTTCGTCGCCGACGGGGTGGCCCAGCGTGTCGTTGACGATCTTGAAGTTGTCCAGGTCGAGCAGCATCAGCGCAAAACCCTCGCTGCCCTTGCCGACGCGCTCGATCATGCGTTGAATCTGCGCGTTCGCCGCGTGGCGGTTCGGCAGTTTTGTCACCGGGTCGACGTACGCAAGCTGATCGAGCTGACTTTCCGAGGCGTCCATCTCACGCCGAATGCGCGCCACCAGTGCAAAAGCCAGCGCCAGGGCCGCGAGCACCACGAGCACGCTCGCAGCCACGAATTCGGCCATACGCCGGTACAAGCGGTCCAGACTCGCGACGACGACGATGTGCCCGACGTCCCGGCCTGCGTGCTTGACGCCTTGCAACACGCGCACCTGGGATCGGCCGAACTGCACCGGGTCGACGGGCAACGACTCAAGATCGGTGAGGCTGTGGGCGTCAGCGCTCGAACGCGCGACACAGCTGGCGAAGAGACGGCCCGAGGAGTCGAACAGCACCGCACCGAGCAGCGTCGGCGCGGCCTGTGCGCAGCCGAGTTCGAGCGCTGCCGCTGCCCTGTCACCGCCGGCGAGCGCTTGCGCACTGTGATCGGCGGTCAGCAGCGCCTGGACCTTCAGGTTATCGATGAATCCAGTGCGCAGCGTGAAGTAGGCGAATCCGTTCAGCGCAACCGCAGCCACCAGCAGCGCCGTACCCGCGGCCAGCAACACCGCCCGCACCAGGCGCGACCCCAGCCGCGGTTGCCCGCCCGCCGAGTAGGCAAGCGACGTCAACGCCGCCCTGGCGTGGCTCGGGTCAATGCGCAGATGAGGAAGGAACGACATGGTTGCGCAGCTTGCCTCAATTCAACCCGTAACAAGTGGTGCCAAGCGTGTGGGTGAGGTCGAATGCGGCACTATTTACACCCCCGATTTGGGCGTGGTCTGCGCGTTGAATCCGGGTTTGCCGGGCAACCCAGCCCGGCCCACAAGCCGTCGGTGCAGTGTTAACGCGCGAACCGCCACGCCAATGGCTGCGCGCACTTCAGGGCGGAATCCGATACGGGGTGGTGCGGTGCGAGCCGCTGGTTCATTCGCTGCAGGAGCGAATTCGCAAGTTGCGCCGCGGTTGCGCGACGCGAGTTCGACAAGGGGCAACCTAAAATGCACAGCGCCCACACCCTTGCCGCCGATGAACGCCGACCTGCATTGCCATTCCAACGTCTCCGACGGCACGCTTCAGCCCGAAGCCCTGGCCGCGCGAGCCAAGGCCAACGGCGTCGAACTGTGGGCCCTGACCGACCACGATGAAGTCGGTGGCCAGGAGCGCGCGCGCCAGGCGGCGTTCGAGCTCGACCTGCCCTACCTCACCGGATGCGAAATTTCGGTCACGTTTGCCGACACCACGGTGCACATCGTCGGCCTCGGCTTCGATGCCGGCAATGCCGCGTTGATCGCCGGACTCGCGGCCACGCGCGACGGGCGCAAGCAGCGCGCGCTGGAGATGGCCCAGGGCCTGGCGCAGGCGGGTATCCCGGGTGCGTTCGAGGGTGCGCTCGGTTTCGTCAGCAACCCGGACCTGATGTCGCGCACCCATTTCGCGCGATTTCTCGTGGCAACGGGTGTGTGCCACGACACGCAAGAGGTCTTTCGCAAGTACCTGATCCAGGGCAAGCCGGGCTATGTGCCCCATCGCTGGGCATCGCTGCGCGACGCCGTGACCTGGATCGCGCAGGCCGGCGGTGTGGCCGTGATCGCACACCCGGCACGCTACAAGTTCAGCAGCAACGAGGAATATGCGTTGTTCACCGAATTCATCGCCCATGGCGGGCAGGGCGTCGAAGTCGTGACGGGCAGCCACAGTGCCGCCGACGCCGAGCGTTACGCCGACGCGGCGCTCGAATTCAAGCTCCTGGCCTCGCGCGGCAGCGACTTTCACAGCCCCGAAGAAAGCCGCATGGACCTGGGGGGCCTGCCGCCGCTGCCGGCGCGCCTGACGCCGATTTGGGAAACCCTGCTAGACCGCGTCCAGCGTCCGGGCTGAAAGACCAGGTTCAAGCGAACCGAAACCCGATCGCGCCCAGCGGCCCATAGTCCGCGTGAAAGGTGTCGCCGCGCTGCGCAGTCGTCGGCCGCGTGAACGAACCGGCAAGCACCACCTCACCCGCCTTCAGTGATTCGTCGTACTGCGCGAGGCGATTCGCGAGCCAGGCAACACCGGTGGCGGGATGGTTCAGCACGCCGGCGGCCAGGCCCGTTTCCTCGATCACTCCATTCTTGAACAGCAACGCGCCGACCCAGCGCAGGTCGACATCGTTCGGCCGCACCGGGCGGCCGCCGAGCACGATGCCGGCGTTCGCGGCGAAGTCGGAGATCGTGTCGAACACTTTGCGCGGGGCCTTGGTCTCGCGGTCGAATTGTTCGATTCGGGCGTCGATGATCTCCAGTGCCGGGCTCACCCAGTCGGTGGCCGACAACACTTCGAACAGCGTGACACCGGGTCCGGCCAGTGGTCGGTTCAGGATGAAGGCGAGTTCGACTTCGACGCGTGGCGCGATGAAGTGGTCGAACTCGATGTCGCCGCCGGGTTCGAAGAACATGTCGTCCATCAACGGCCCGAAGTCAGGCTCGGTGATCTGCGAAGCCTGCTGCATCGCGCGCGACGTGAGGCCGATCTTGTGGCCCTTGATGAAACGGCCGTCGGCCTGCTCGAGCTTGACCCATTCGCGCTGAATCGCGTAGCCGTCGTCGACCGTAATAGCGGGAAAGCGCTTCGAAAAGTGGCGCGTCTGGGTGCGCGTCTTGCGCGCCTGGTACAGCTCGCGCGCGAGGTCGCCGATGGTTTTGGAATCGAGCATGCGAAATCAACCCTGGTTCAACCCGTTGAACGGGACTCAAGTCTTGTTGAACAGCGGATGCAGATTGCCGAACTTGGCGTCGAATACTTCTTCGCCTTCGTCGACTTGCAGCGTCAGGCCGAGACCGCGGCGCGCCAGCAGCGGCGCGAAATGTTCGCGCGCGGCCGCGGTCACGCTTGCGCCGGCGTTGTGCTTCGCGGTTTCGCTGCGCCCACGTGCCATGCGCAAGTTGAAGTAGACGAAAGCGTGCTCGCCGCTGCCGTCGGCGACTGCAAAGTGCATGGCCGGATAGGCGAAGACGCGAATCCCCGCGATCGGGAACACTTGTTTGCCGGCTTCGTCTTTCACGCTCGACATCGCGTCGGCCAAACGCCGGCACAGCAGCTTCATGTCGGTCTCGGTTTCGATTTGCGGCGTGTACAGGATCACGAGATGAGGCATCAGACGATCTCCATCACGCCCAGGGTGCAGGTCACGGAAAAGATCGGTATCGGTTGCAGGTGGCGGATCGTGCCCGGGCCGCGCGCGGCGGCGGCGATGCTGATGAAGGTGCGCACCTCGAACCCGCCCTGGCCGGCGTCGCGGTAGATCTCTGCATCGGTGTAGGCGAGCAGCGCCTGTCGGTCCTGGCGCACCCAGCGATCCATGAAGTCGCGGTCCCAGGCCTCGTTGATCTTGCCCGAATCGGGAGTCGCGGGCCAGTGGCTGATGCCGCCGGTGCCGACGATGGCAATGCGCTCGCTCACCTTGTCCGCCGCGCGCCGCAGCGCTTCGCCCAGGGCCCAGGCGCGGTGCAACGGTGGCAGCGGCGGACCCTGGCAGTTGATGTTGACGGGCACGACGTCGAGGTCGTAGTGCGGCGTCAGAAAGTGCAGCGGCACGGCCAGGCCGTGGTCGAACTTCCATTCTTCGGCATACGCGAGATCGACGCTCTGCATCACTTCCGTGATCAGGCGCTTCGACAGTTCGGCGTTGCCCGGAACCCGCGTGCGCGCGATCCCGAGCCACGCCGGGTCTTCGATCGGGCCCTCGTATTCATCGGCCATGCCGATGGCGAACGCCGGCATGTTGTCCATGAAGAAGTTGCCGAAGTGTTCGGCACCGACGAGCACCAGGGCGTCGGGCCGCGTCGCGCGCAGCTCCTGCGCAAACGCGCGAAACGCCGCGTGGAACGGGTCGCGCAGCAGCGGGTCGGCCATCTGCGCGCGGCCGGTGATGCCGGGGGCGTGGCTGCACACCCCCGCAAAGACCAGACTCATAGCCCCGCCACCCGGTCGTCCAGTAGCGTCGTCATGGCATACACGCCGGCACGCACCGGCCCATGGCGCGCCACGCCGTCGCGCATCGCCTGGATGTAGCCTGCCCACGGCAAACCGAGAAACGCCGCGAAGTGCATCAGCAACTGGCCGTTCGCACCGAGCACGTAGATCAGGCCCACGTCACCGGTTCGAATCGCCTCGCGTTCCTGCGCGTCGAGCGGGTATTCGTCGAGCAGGGAAGAGGGCTCCGTCTTGAAGCGTTGCTGCACGCGGGCATCGCGGTTCAGGTGGAACAGAAATTTCTGGACGCCGTAGAGCGACATGTCAGTGGCTCCACGCTGCGCGGCACGATTCGCGACGCGTCAGATGCAAGCGCGCGATCTGGGCCCGAGCCTGTCGGGCTTTGGGTCGGGCCCGCGACCGCCCTGGCAGGCGCGACGCGAACGCGGACGCACGACGCCCAGCGTGCTTGAACCCAAACCGTTTCACGCTACGCTCCCCAGCGCGGTATGGGGTGTGAACCCAGGCTCACCGCCACATTCTTTGGCTCGAGGAACACTTCGTGGCTCCAGGTGCCGCCCTCGCGCCCGGTGCCGCTGGCCTTGGTGCCGCCGAATGGCTGGCGCAGGTCGCGAACGTTCTGGCTGTTGACGAAACACATGCCGGCCTCCACCGCCGCGGCCACACGGTGCGCGCGGCCCAGGTTTTCGCTCCAGACATAACTCGACAAGCCATAGCTCGTGTCGTTCGCGAGGCGGACCGCTTCGGCTTCGTCGGCAAAAGGAATCAGGCACGCCACCGGGCCGAAGATCTCTTCCTGCGCGATCCGCATCCGGTTGTCGACGTCGGCAAACACCGTCGGCAGAACGAAATTGCCCTTGGCCACCGCCGCCGGAACGTCCGGTGCCGCCAGCCCGCCGCAGAGCAACGCCGCGCCCTCGCGCGAACCGAGCTCGATGTAGCCGCGCACCTTGGCCAGGTGCGCCGCGCTGATCATCGGCCCGATGATCGTGGCTGCATCGAACGGGTCACCCACCGCGATCCGTTTCGCGCGCGCGCTGAATCGTTCGACAAACTTCGGATAGATGCCGCGTTGCACCAGGATGCGCGAGCCCGCGGTGCAGCGTTCACCGTTGTTGCTGAAGATCATGAACAGCGCAGCATCGAGCGCGCGCTCGAAATGCGCGTCGTCGAACACGACGAACGGGCTCTTGCCGCCGAGTTCCATGCTGAACTTCTTCAGGCCGGCGCACCTGACGATGCGGTTGCCGGTGGCGGTGGAGCCGGTGAATGAAATCGCGCGCACATCGGGGTGCGAGACGAGTGGCTCGCCGGCCTCGGCGCCGAACCCGTGCACGATGTTCAGCACCCCCGCCGGCACGCCGGCTTCGAGCGCCAGCTCACCCAGGCGCGCAGCGCTCAGCGGCGAGAGTTCGCTCATCTTCAGCACCGCCGTATTGCCGAAGGCGAGCGCAGGCGCCACTTTCCAGGTGGCCGTCATGAACGGCACGTTCCACGGACTGATGAGCGCGCACACCCCCACCGGGTGCAGCAGCGTGTAGTTCAGATGCGTCGGTGTCGGATAGGTGTGGCCGTCGACGCGCGTGCACATCTCGGCGAAGTAGTAAAAGTTGTCGGCCGCGCGTGGAATCAGTTGTTTGCCGGTTTGCGCGATCACCTGCCCGGTGTCGCGAGTTTCGGTCGACGCGATTGCATCGACCTGACATGCAATCAAGTCGCCCAGACGCTTCATGATCGACGCGCGTTGCGTGGGCGCCAGCGCCGCCCACGCGGGAAAAGCGCTCTTCGCCGCGGCGACTGCGGCATTCACTTCGTCAACGCCGCCGCGCGCGACTTCGGCCAGCACCTCCTGCGTCGCCGGGTTCAGTGTTTCAAAGTAGTCGCGGCCGGCGACTGGCTTGCCCGCGATCAGGTGTTCGATGCGCATGGGTCCGGGTCAGGGTCAGGGTC
>Ga0315280_10010438_pt1 | contig 11651 bp, 10 predicted proteins | sample YL17G06_40_MG_FD_203697 | JGI IMG/M metagenome (GOLD analysis project Ga0315280, IMG submission 203697) | Sediment microbial communities from Yellowstone Lake, YNP, Wyoming, USA - YL17G06_40 | ecosystem: Environmental > Aquatic > Freshwater > Lake > Sediment | place: USA: Wyoming | collected... | reverse complement strand
TGAAGCCAACGAGGTAAAGTCATGTGGGCCCCTTAATCAAGATGAGCTCTGGAAAATAAAGAAGCTAAAGTATTGAAAGCTGAATCCTACCTGCCTGAGGCAGCCTCTTGCTTTTGCCTCATAGAACGGCCGCCATGACCGCGGTTGTTCCGATGCTGCTCCACAAAACGATACAAGTTCTCTTCAGTCAAAACTTTCGCCGTTTCCTTGTTATTCTCCTGGGTCACTTATCCGACCTATTTGGGGGCGATGGCTTGTCCCTCCTAGATAAGGCGAGTTGTTCTGGTGACTCGATGATATTTTGAGGTCGCATTCATAGCCACACTGCAAGCAGCTCCCGTAACACCCAAAGCTATCTTCCCCCAGACAGATATTGCCGCCACACCTAGGACACCGCTTTTTCGTTAATACTTTTCTCATCTTGGCGATACTACGTCAGACCGCATGTCTTTCAGAGCATCATCCCCCAGTACGACTTTCTGAGAGTGTTTTCTCCCTTTGCTCTAGCTCATCCAGCATGGCTCTGCCGCCAGTATACTTCAAAGAGACTTGGGTTGTTTGTCGCCTTGACGACATACAACATCCATTATACGATACTAGAATAGGAGCATGGCGCAAACGATGTCTCGCATAAGGCCCAAAGCATCCCATTCCAAACGCAGGACTAAAGCGAGGGAGAAAGAGATGACCTTGCTGTATGGGACGGAGCTTTTTAAGGGGTTGGAGCCGCCAGAAGTGGGCTTGTTCTTCAACGATGTAGAGGTACAAACGTGTCCGGCTGGGACTGTATTCTTCAGGCCGGAAGAAGCTCCTGAGCGGCTATACATCTTGAGGCGAGGCCGGGTTAACCTATACCGGCTTACACTCGGTGGTAAGCGCTTGGTGACAAGGCAGATTCAGCCTGGATCGGTGTTCGGCCTCATGGGGTTGCTGGGTCAGACCATGCAAGGGAATTTTGCTGAAGCTATCGAAGATTGCAGTGTGTGCGTAGTCACCCGGGAGGACATTTTAGCAGTCCTAAAACGGCGACCTGATGTTGCACTACGTATATTAGAGATCATAGGCAACCGTCTATGTCTCTTGGAGGAACGCCTCACCGAGGCAGTTTACACCTGTGTCAAGATTAGGCTAGCACATTTTCTACTTACTAATGTTGATTCGGCTTCGGGAGTGTTAACTAATCTCACCCACGAAGAGATCGGGGACATCATTGGAGCAGTACGCCAGACGGTGACAGAAACCTTAAGTTTCATGCGAAAGCAAGGGCTCATACTGACCGGACCGAAGGAGATTCGGATCATTGACCGGCACGGGCTCGAGGAGATTGTACGGGGCTCAGAGAGTTGCTCACAACCGCGAGTGGACGGAGGGTAAGAAGAGCGACCCGGGAAATAATAAACGGAGGATTTTGATGAGGGCGCCAAGCCATGTTCATATCAGAGGAAAGAACAAAAAGGTCGACTTCAGGAGAAAGCTGAGGAATATTGGGGTGAGGTACATTACGACATGGCGGCTGATGGCAAAGAGCCCCTTCGCTTTCCCGATTGCGGTCGGGCTGTACCCAGTGGCCCTTGTAACAGAGGTAACTAGAATGACAGCCAAGGGGGTAAGTAGTCTAAAAGCGAGAATTGACTCGTCTCAAAAAACAAAGGACTGAGAAATGATTGACGAGGCAGCAGGTTGGCCTAGTCAACTAATGGGCCAAGCGTGCCGACAAAATATGCGAGGTTGGCTGATGTAACACGGCTCGTTAGGCGATAATCTATCAACACATTAGGGAGAAAAGGAGGCGCTTAGCAACTTAAGGTGTTTGCCACATAGGCGGGACAAAGATATTCAGGATAGGAAAACCCAGTTAAGCGTGTCTTAACAGTCAGATATGTTGCGACGATACTTGAGCTTCAATACTTAAAATAAGTCGAGAAGCAATGTAAGGTTGCGTTGGAAAGCGAGGTAGCGACAGAAGGCCATGGTTTACTGAGGCTGACCAGTTGACGTCTGAGCTAGATGGCGGAGATGATGATGTCTCGTGCCTCACCATTAGAGACTTTGCAAGTCTCAAGAAGGTGACCCATATAAGTAAGTGACTAGCCTAATCACAATGGCTCCATAATAGCTATTGGCAGGCGGTCTGTCAAATACTGGTATCTCATTGCACTATTCCCCAACCGGGTCATGGCTCAAAGAGTTCGCGCCTGCCTCGTTACCAGCTTTTCACATTGTTAGTTTGTAAGAGCTGCACATACCGTCGCGGTAAGCCATCGCTGGAATTTGTCGTCATCAATATTATAGGGCACAGTGTGGAAAAACTGAAGAAAGAGAAAGGTTCTAGATACTTCCACGCCGAAGCGGCACTGGTAGCCACAGAAGACGCGGCCACTGCCTATCAAGCTCCTTCTCTGATAGCTGCCGGTGCTGGAGCCCAAGGCGTATCCATACTGAGTGCTTTACTCAATCTCCCAATCGCCTTCTTGTATATCAAGGTTCCTTCAATCATAAAATGGATGGGCTCAAGGAAGAGAATGGTTCTTTCTCTGGCTATTCTGGATGCCTTCAGCTGGCTTCCTCTGATTGCAGTCATGTTTTTCCTCGGTCCGGTTGCCCCCTTTTGGTTGATAGCTCTGTGGGTGATTAATCTAATCCCCGGAGTATTATTGCTCCCCGCTCGCGATAGCTGGTTGGCCGATGTCGTTCCTGCAAGCGTCATTGGGAGACACCTTGGAGTACGCACTGCCGTGTCAGCTACTGTGTACCTGGGCATGTTTTACATCATGGGACACGTGATGGACGTTTTTACCAGCCAAATATTCAAGGGTTTTGCCATCATCCTTCTGATTGCTTTTGTCTCTACACTGATTAAGGCTATCCTTTACAGCCGAATAGGTGACCCCGATAGTGTAGTTGATGACCAAACTGGGTTTGGCGTCAGCGAGTTCCTACAAGAAGCGAGAGGCGAAGGCTTGGGAAGATTTATCCTCTACGTTTCTTTGTTTAACTTTGCCGTATACCTGTGTAGCCCGCTTTTTGCAGTGTACATGCTGAAAAACCTTAGATTCAGCTACACTACCTTTGCCATAGTATTCTCTAGCGAGTTCATTGCCAAGGTTATCAGTGCTCCATTTTGGGGAAAGTATTCTCGTAGAGTAGGTAACCTGTCCATCGTAAGAAGGGTATCCTACGTGATTCCACTTGTTCCTATCCTTTGGTTAGCATCATCAAACGTTATTTATCTGATATGTGTGCAGTTGTTTTCTGGCGTGGTTTGGTCCGGATTTGATATTTGCAGCCGCAGCTTGGTCTACGCGGCCTCATCGCCAGAAAAAAGGGCGGGGTACATAGTTTACAAGAAGAGTCTGATTGCATTGTGTCAGGCCTTCGGGGCATTGGCTAGTGCCGGCCTCCTCAGCCTTATGATTCCCGTGTTTGGCAGCAGGATTCTTGGGCTGTTTTTACTCTCCGGCATTGCGCGCTTTGCCGTTGCAAAAGCCATCCTTCCTAACGTAAGAGAGGTGGAAGAGGACGCAACAACACCAACACCTCACCAGCTCGAACTGTCTCCTCACACTCTCGTTACGGAAAGGATTAATACCGAAAGTGCGTCTAGACAAGGGCTCAACTATCGGCCTCGCGGCTTGTCGCGGTGCTCGAAACACTTGGTAACTGGAGCCAACATTGCCAATAGTGATACTAACTTCGTAATTGCCAGACGGGGACTCTACTACCGACGCCACGACTGGGCGGAATACAGCAGCCGTTCAATATCTGAAGCTACTAATGCTAAAGGTGATAGTGCAGGCGTAACCTATCGGCGAGGGCTCTACTATCGGTCTCAGTACCGGGGAGATTTTGCCGGATGGCCCTCGGACGAAGATGCTATCGCTAAAGCGTACATCAAGGCAGTAAAATCCAGACATGGCCTTTTCTTTAGGCCGTGGGACTGGGCAGACTATGTTAGACAAGGAGTTCCTAAAGCTACCATCAGTGGAAAGAAGGGCAGCGAAGATGAAGATGCTGTCACTAAGGCGTACGTCATGGCAGTAACATCCAGGCGTGGCCTTTTCTATAGACCTCAGGATTGGGCAGACTACATCAGACAACAAAAGGCGCCTAAAGCCACGGTCAGTGGAAAGAGGGACAGCAAAACTGTAGGAGCCCAAAGAGGATTCTTTTCCCAACTATGCTACGCCTCAGGCATGGAGAGAATGCGACTTTGCCCTGCAATTATAGGAACTGGTCAAGGGTAAGCTCACTGTGGTCTCGATAATAGTCCTGTTCGGCGTATTTTTGCTGATTGCCGTAAGGCAAATCGGCCGGGTGAAGTTTCAAATATGGCAGGTGATGCTGCTGGGCGCATTAGCAGTTTTGATGACAGGACAGATATCACCATCAACAGCCCTACACGCGATCAATCTTGATGTTATGCTTTTCCTGTTCGGCATGTTCATTGTCGGGGAAGCCCTGGATGAGAGTGGTTACCTTTCACACTTGTCCCACCGATTCTTTAGAAGAGCCAGGTCTTTAGACCGCCTGATACTCGCAGTTCTTTTTGGTATGGGTATACTGTCTGCATTTCTGATGAATGACACGCTGGCTATAATTGGCACACCGGTCATGCTCCTCCTTGCCCAAAAGACCGGTGCCCCTGCCAAGGTCCTGCTGCTTTCACTGGCTTTTGCCATAACCATAGGCAGCGTCATGAGTCCCATAGGGAACCCACAAAACCTGCTGATTGCCATCAACGGCAATCTCACCAGCCCTTTCGTTACCTTTTTCAAGTATTTATTGATACCGACACTAGTGAACCTTTTTCTGGCTTATCTTTTGTTGCGGCTCTTCTATAAAAACTATTTTCGGGGCGAGTTATCAAATAATTCACAGGAGCAAATAAGAGACCAGCGTTTGGCAACACTCTCCAAGGTTTCTTTGATTTTGCTGGTTGTCCTGATACTGGCCAAGATTGTTACTGTGCTTCTCGGTCTGAAGATTGATTTCAGGCTGACCTATATTGCGTTGGCATCTGCCTTTCCCATCGTCCTATTAAGTCCAAAAAGGTTAGGCATAATCAAAAGAATAGACTGGTATACGTTAATCTTCTTTGCGGCAATGTTTGTCCTCATGGAAAGTGTCTGGGACTCTGGCCTTTTCCAATCAGTGCTGAATGCCACGCATTTGACTCCAACTTCAACGAGTGTAATTCTGGGCATAAGTGTTCTCTTAAGTCAGCTCATTTCTAACGTGCCTTTCGTTGCACTCTATCGCCCTTGCTGTTTCAACTGGGAGCTTCGATGAAGGGAATGATGGCGCTGGCAGCGGGAAGCACTATTGCCGGTAACTTCTCCATCCTCGGCGCGGCAAGCAATGTGATAATAATTCAGAACGCCGAAAAGAATTCCAGTGAGACTTTGACATTCATGGACTTTATGAGAGTTGGAGTGCCTGTGACCGCCATTAATATTGCCGTTTACTGGCTGTTTCTAGATGTAATTTTCAAGGGCTGACATTAGTCAGCAAGCTGGAGGAGCGCGAAGATTTCAGGATAGTGTGAATCACTGCTGGCGTTCCGCAATCGAAAGTCTACTATTTATTCTGTTAGAGCCAGGAGGTAATCAGACGCAAGTATACTGTATCAAATGTCGAACCAATAGAGAAATGAGGAACGCCAAGGCCGTAACCATGAAGAATGGCAAGCCGGCAACTCAGGGTGTGTGCCCCGTATGTGGGACTAAGATGTTCAGAATTGGAAAGAGCTAGGCCGAAGATTATTTAGGGAGTGGAATTTCATACAAGGCTGGATATTTCTATGCGAGAGATATCCAGCCTTGTTGTTGTCCGTCACACATTGGACGAATGTTCAGCGGGGAGCACCCTATGTAATGTGTCGAGTTGTGCCTAGTTTTAGGAAGTAGTTACTGCCTCCTTTTTCATCATCGCCTCGAGTTCAGCATAGGGTATCTTTACCTTGGGGAGTACAGGTTTTCCGTCAGATCCCATCTCAATGGCACCGGTAGGGCAAACGAAGGCACAATCGCCACAGCCAATACAATCCTCACTTAGCTCATAAGCATAGAAGGGAGCAGCAACCTCCCTATAGATACCTCGGTTAACCAGGCTTATCGCCGACTTACCTATTATCTCCTGGCAGGCTCTGACACACAAGCCACACAGAATACAGTCTTGATCCCCTAAGACAAACCTCGGCTTCTCAACCCCATACTCCTCGGCCAACTCCTGTATCCTCTTTACATTGGGGCATCTGGCTAGCAGGAGCTCAATTATCCCTTTGCGTAGCTTCCTCACCCTTTGCGTATTGGTCTTTACCACCAGACCCTCTTTCACCGGGTAAAGGCAAGCAGCGACAAATTTAAACTTGGAGCCTCCGTCCTCGCTTACCTCCACGGTGCATATCCGGCAAGCCCCGTAGGGTTTGACTGCAGGGTGATAGCAGAGAGCCGGGATATTTCCGATTCCAGGCATGCGCGCCACAGCCTCTAGGATTGTCTGACCACCCGACATCGCAATATCCTTATCGTCAACGGTAATGTGGACCACGTTAACCCCTTCAGCATGCTGCACATCGACCCATCTTTCACCATTAATCCAATATCTTGCCATTGGTTACCTCCTTTCACCGTTTTGTTACCGCGCCAAACTTACAAACGTCATAGCAGGCGCCACACTTGATACACATGCCCTGGTTAAGGGTGTGGGGTTGCCTTTTCTCTCCGCTAATGGCGCCCGTGGGGCATGCCCTCAAGCATCTGAGACAGCCTTCACACTTCTCGGGGTCAATAGAATATTGGATTAACTCTCGACAGACACCGGCGGGACACTTTTTCTCATCAATGTGAGCTACGTACTCATCCCTGAAGTAATGAAGGGTGCTCAAGACCGGATTAGCCGCGGTTTGCCCCAAGGCACAAAGGGCACCACCGCTGAGAATACCCGCCAGGTCCTCCAGCGTATCAAGGTCTTCTTGCTTACCCTTTCCCTGAGTAATTTTGTTCAGGACTTCGCTCATCCTGGTTAAACCCTCTCGGCAGGGGACACATTTGCCACAGGATTCCCCCTTGAGGAACTCAATGAAGTACTTAGCAACATCAACCATACAAGTGTCCTCGTCCATTACTATCATGCCCCCGGAGCCCATCATCGAGCCCAGCTTAGTGAGCTCGTCAAAATCCACTGGCGTATCAAGATATTGCTCAGGGATACAACCGCCTGAGGGACCACCGGTCTGTACTGCCTTGAATTTCTTCCCATTGGGGATACCTCCACCGATATCGTAAATCATCTCCCTCAGTGTTACCCCCATGGGCACCTCCACCAAACCAGTGTTGTTTATCTTCCCCACTAACGAAAATATCATTGTTCCCTTGCTGCCAGCAGTGCCAATCTTGGAATACCAATCCGCTCCTTTGTTGATTATCAGCGGCACATTAGCCCAAGTCTTGACATTATTTAGCAGGCTGGGGCTATCCCATAGGCCCTTCTCTGACATGTGGGTATATTTGGCTCTTGGTTCGCCTATCTTGCCTTCAAGAGAGGCCATCAGGGCGCTGGACTCCCCACAGACAAAGGCACCGCCCCCTTTATTTATCGTCATGGTGAAACCGAAGCCAGAGCCCAATATGTTCTCTCCCAGTAGCCCGTAATCCATCGCCTGCTCAATCGCTATCCGGGCGTGCCTTACGGCTAAAGGATATTCGTTGCGGACATAGATATAGCCCTGGTGGGAGCCAATAGCATAAGCGCCAATAATCATTCCCTCGACAACACTGTGGGGGTTACCTTCAAGAAGGCTTCTATCTGGATAGGCACCGGGGTCACCCTCATCGGCATTACAAATCACATATTTAACATTACCTTCGGCGTCACGGCAGGATTGCCATTTCCTCCCGGTTGGAAAGCCACCACCACCCCTGCCCCGCAGACCGGACCTTTTTATCTCCTCAATAATCTCTTCTGGAGCCATATGGAAGAGAACCTTGCTCAGGGCAGAATATCCCCCGATGGCAATGTAATCTTCAATATCTGTTGGATCAATTTCCCCGTTGGCACCAAAAATAGTTCGTGTTTGCCTCTTGTAGAACGGAACATCAGCCTCATAGACAATTTTCTCGTTTGTTACTGGGTCCACATAGAGCAACCGCTCAATGATATTGCCGTTGAGCACAGTTTGGGAGATAATCTCTGGGATATCCTCAGGCTTCACCCGCTGATAGAAAATCCTCTTTGGTCGAATGACCACCACCGGTCCCCGTTCACAGAAACCGTGGCACCCTGTTTCCTTTAGTTCCACACTTATCTGGAGTTCTCGTCTCTCAATTTCATCAATCAAAGCATTGACAACCGCATCAGCTCCAGAGGCACGGCAACCAGTGCCAGCGCACACCGATATGCAGGTCCGGCTCGGGTCTCTTTTCCCAAGTATGGACTCCCGCAGGTTCTCTAGTTCAGCGACAGTTCCCAATCTTTTTTCTAATGGCTTTCGTACTTGCTCTACCATGTCACGCTCCTACGCAATTTATTTGCATCCTCTTATGACGCGGTCGAGCTTATCGGCGTTCATCTGGCTCTCATATTTCCCGTCTACAACTACTACCGGGCCGAGAGCACAACAACCTAGGCAGTTAACCGTCTCCAGGGTGAATTTCATGTCCTCTGTTGTTTCACCAGGTTTTATTCGGTAATCTCTTTCCACCTTGTCGACCAGTCTGTGACCTCCCCTTACATGACAGGCAGTGCCAAGGCAAACAGTTACCAGATGGCGTCCTCTTGGCTTCAAACTGAAAGCCCGGAAAAAGGTGGCTACGCTGAAAACCTGGCTTAAGGGAATATCCAGCTTCTGGCTGATCTTTATCAGTACATCCCGTGGAAGGTAATTGAACTCAGCCTGGACATCCTGAAGTAGAGAGATCAATTGTTCCTTCTTATCAGCGTAGCTATCTATAAGAGAATCAACCTTTTCCGTGTAACTCTCTACAATAGCTTTCACTTTGGGGAAATCAAGAGTAAGCTCCATTGGCTAACCTCCTTCGCGAACTTCCTAACTTCATAGTACTATCTTTAAAGCCCCGTGCCATCCGTTATCACGCCCGTTTTTGCCCCCAGTATTGCCTCTATTAAGCAAGTATTTTCCATTGCGTGTTTCACCGTTAATAGCATGGTTACAGGTGATATGACGCTGGATAATTCCGCTTATTTTAGCTACCACCCGGATTAGCCACAGTGGGCTTGGCTGTTTCTACGCTTGAACTGGTGTATCTCACTTTGGTATGATTACATAAGAGGATGAGTTTATGAGCAGTATTAGTGTTCTTCTTGCTGAGGATCATGTGATAACACGCCAGGGTATCCGCCGACTTCTAGAGGATGAGAAGGGTCTGACGGTAATAGGCGAGGCTGGCGATGGTGAGGAAGCAGTGCAGATGGTCACCGATATGAAACCCGATGTGGTTATCATGGACATCGCCATGCCCAAGCTTAATGGTATTGAGGCCACCAGACAAATCAAGCTAATTCACCCCCGCACTGCGGTGCTGATACTCAGTGCTTACGATGATGACGAGTACATCTTTGCCCTGCTCAAAGCTGGTGCTGCCGGTTACCTACTAAAGAGTGTCAGTGGCGATGAGCTGACCCGGGCTATTCGAGCTGTGTATAAGGGTGAGCCGGTTATGGACCCCATAGTTGCCCGGAAGGTTGTTAATTACTTTAGACTCCCGGGCAAAGCGCCGGGGCTGGAAAGACCTGCCGAGCACCTCAGCCAACGGGAGACCGATATCCTAAAGCTGGCCGCCAGGGGTATGACCAATAGGGACATCGCCGATAAGCTTCACCTCAGTAACCGTACCGTTGAGGGTCATCTGAGAACTATCTTCAATAAACTGGGAGTTGGCTCTCGCACTGAGGCAGTACTGTATGGCTTAAGAAAAGGCTGGTTCGCACTGGAAGAATTGTCTTGACCTTCCTCTTCATTTGAGATATCGGGGTATTACGTATGGCTCGAAGTTTACTAGGTTCAGAAATGCTGGCCAAGATTATTGATGGTTCTTCGATTCCGTCATTTGTAATCAATAAGCAACATAAAGTCATTTACTGGAACATAGCTATTGATGCTCTTTCCCGCATAAAAAGGGAGGAGATAATCGGGACCGATAAGCAATGGAAGGCATTTTACACCGAAAAGAGGCCAACTATGGCTGATTTAATAGTAGATGGAGCACCGCCAAATGAAATCGAAAGTTATTATCAAGGTAAGTGTAAGAAATCTTACCTGATTGATGGCGCCTATGAAGCTGAAGATTTCTTCCCCGATATGGGTAGGGATGGGAAATGGCTTCATTTTACGGCAAGTCCGATAAGAGATAACAATGGAGAAATAATAGGTGCCATAGAGACTCTAGAAGATATCACCGAGCGAAAGCATGCCGAGGAGGCATTACGTGAGTCGGAGAAAAGCTTCAGAACCTTATTCGAGAATGCCTATGATGCCATCTGGGTTCACGATTTAGATGGCAACATTCAAACGGCAAATAAGGCAGCGGCGGAACTTGGTGGTTACCCTGTGGAAGAGCTAACGGGGATGAGTGTAAAGTTATTTCTCAGTGACGAAAGCCTGAAGCTGGCAAGAGAGGTAAGCCATAAGCTAATTGAACACCAGCACATAAAACTTCCCTACGAATTGAGGTTGATTAGGAAGGATGGCTCGGAGGCGATATGCATGGTTACTACCAACTTGATTATCAGTGATGGTGAGCCAAAGGGTTTTCAGAATATCGCTAGAGATGTAACTCAAGAGAAACGAATGCAGGAGAACCTACGTTACTACCTACAGGAGATCACCAGGGCCCAAGAAGAGGAACGGAAACGTATTGCTCGGGAGCTTCATGATGATACGGCTCAGGTCTTGGGCTCTCTGTCGCGGCAACTGGATAACTTCATTCGGAAGAGGCACGGTTTGGCTCCCAATGAAGTCCTGTTTCTTAAGGACCTGCAAGCTCAGCTTAATCGTGGAGTGCAGAGTGTGCATCGTTTCATTCAGGATCTGCGCCCATCTTTACTCGACGACTTAGGTTTAATCCCAGCACTGAGGTCATTAATGAAGGACCTACAAGAGTACGATGGGATAGGTACCAGCCTAAAGGTGCTTGGCGGAGAAAGACGTTTCTCGCCTGAAGTTGAGTCGCTGCTATTCCGCATAGTTCAGGAGGCGCTTAACAATGTTAGGAGACATGCTCAGGCTTCAGAGGCCCAAGTGGTAATGGAGTTCGCCAGAGATAAACTTAAGGTGACTATCAGTGACGATGGCCGAGGGTTTGAACTACTGGGAGAAGTAGACGATCTTCCCCGTAGCGGGAAGCTTGGTCTCGCGGGAATGCAGGAGCGGGCGCGGTTACTGGGTGGCACTCTTGAAGTGAAGTCAACACCAGGTAAAGGGACAACTTTGATAGTAGAAGTGACGAGCTAAATCACAGCGCTCTCACTAACCAGCTTGCAGATCTGTGTGAGACGCGACAGAATTCGCCCAAATGTACAATCTGTTACTTCAGCTGGGTAGATTACTCCTTGTCCCCCAATACGAATACGGCAATGGCACGGGGACCGGTATGGGTAATAATTACTGGCTCATCTTTGAGCGGTAGATATAC
>Ga0315280_10010436_pt1 | contig 11652 bp, 11 predicted proteins | sample YL17G06_40_MG_FD_203697 | JGI IMG/M metagenome (GOLD analysis project Ga0315280, IMG submission 203697) | Sediment microbial communities from Yellowstone Lake, YNP, Wyoming, USA - YL17G06_40 | ecosystem: Environmental > Aquatic > Freshwater > Lake > Sediment | place: USA: Wyoming | collected... | reverse complement strand
GCTTTGCTCAGCTTCACCACCAGCTTCCTGTATTTGCGCATGCCTCTAATTCACACATAAGGCACGCCTAAACCGTAAGTGACTAGAAATGTTCATGTACCACATTTGTAACTGGTCAAAGACCTAGAGCGAGGCGGTGGCCATGACCGTGACGTGGGGGCGGCCGCTCGATGGATTCCAGTCCACCCGCACCGGCACGCCGTACACTTCCTCCAGCGCGCTGGCGGTCAACACATCCTCTGGAGAGCCATAGCGGAACATCCTGCCGCCGCGCAGCAGCAGAATGTAGTCGGCGAATTCCGAGGCCAGATTGACCTCGTGCATCACCGCGACCAACCCCATCCCCTGCTCGGAAGCCAGCCGGCGAATCAGGCGCAGCATCTCCAGTTGAAAGCTGAGATCGAGATTGGCGGTGGGCTCGTCGAGCAGCAGCAGTTGCGGTTCCTGGGCCAGGGCGCGGGCCAGCACCACGCGCTGGCGCTCGCCGCCGGAAATCTCGTCCATGCGGCGGCTGGCCAACGAGCAGGTCTGTGTGACCTCCATGGCCGCGCGGGCCATTTCGCAATCTCTCTGGCTCTCGAAGCCGAAGGCCTCGGCGTAGGCGTAGCGGCCGAGCATCAGAAACTGCTCCACGGTCATGGGGAACACCAGCGGCGCTTCCTGCCGGACCACGGCGATGTGACGTGCCCGCTCGCGCGCGGGCAGGCTGAATACTTCGCCGCCGGCGTACTGGACCGTGCCTCGCGCCGGTTTCAGAAGTCCCGCCAGCAGGCGCAACAGCGTGCTCTTTCCGCAGCCGTTGGGTCCGATGATGGCCAGGAACTCGCGCCCGTAAACATCGAACGTCAGCGGGCCCAGGCCGAAGCGCCCGTTGGCGGTCGAGAGCTCGCCGGCCGGATAGGCGAACTCCAGCGCGCGGACATCCATCAGGGGCGGACGGCTCTCAGCGGTCATTCGGTCAACCTCCGGCGCAGCAGGTAGATGAACAGGGGCGCCCCGACCACGGCGGTGAAGGCGCCGACCGGCAACTCGGTGGGTGCGGCCACCGTGCGCGCGGCCGTGTCGGCGGCCACCAGCAGAATGGCGCCGGTCAGCGCTGAGCCCGGCAGCAACAGCCGGTAATCGTTGCCGAACAGCAGGCGCACGATGTGCGGAACCAGCAGGCCGACGAAGCCGATCGAACCGGCAGCGGCCACCGCGATGGCCGTCAGCCCGCTGGCGGCCACGTAGACGGCCAGCTTGGCACGCGGCACATCCACGCCCAGCGAGGCTGCTTCCTCCTCTCCCGCCAGCAGCAGGTTCAGCTCCGGCGCGAAGCGGTAGGCCAGGGCGCCCGCCCCCAGCACGGCCAGGAACAGCCAGGGCAGCGGAATGCCCGGGAACAGCCCGAGATCGCCCATGAGCCAGAAGGCGGTGCTGCGCAAGTCGCGCGTGCCCAGCGCCGTCATGAGGAAGACGATGAGAGCCGACAAGAATGAGGCGACGATGACGCCGGCCAGCAGCAGCGACTGGCCGCTGATCCGCCCCCGCCGGTAGCCCAGCAGGTAGACGGCGGCGGTGGTCAACAGCGCGCCCAGCAGGCCGGCCAGCGGCGTGCCCGCCGTCCAGCGGGGGACCAGCAGCAGCGACATGATCACCCCCAGGGCCGCCCCGCTGGAGATGCCGAGCACGTATGGGTCGGCCAGCGGATTGCGCAGCAGCGCCTGGTAGCAGGCCCCGGACAGCGAGAGCGAGGCGCCCACCAGCAGCGCCAGCACCACCCGCGGCAGGCGGACGCCAAACAGGATCACGCCCAGCGTGCTGTTGGGGTTGGTGATGGCCGACCAGATTTCTCCGGGGGTCAGCGTCACGCTGCCCAGGATCAGCGCCACCAGCGCGGCCAACAGCACGCCGCCGCCCAGCATCAGGGAGGTTCGTACGACTTGTCGCCGCGTCAACACCATAACAGCAGTGAAGAGTGACGAGTGATGAGCGGTCCCCTTCGCGAGCCACTCACCGTTCGCCACTTATCACTCACCACTCCTCACTCGTCACTCATCACTTGTCACTGCGTTTGAACGCTTCCGGATGAATGGCTCGTGCAATCAACTCCTGTACTTCGATCAGGCGCGGGCCGGGCCGCTCGACGGTGGCCGGCAGGTAGACGATGCGGCCGGCCCGCACCGCCTTCAGCTCCCGCCAGCCCGGCAGCCGCAACAGTTGTGCCCGTGTGGGGGCAAAACTCGATGAGCGCGGGATCAGAATGAATTCCGGATCGCTGAGCAGAATGTCTTCGATCGAAAGGTGCGGCCAGGGTTGGGCGCTGGCCTCGGCGATCGATTCCGCGCCGCTGCGCTGCAACAGGCCCTCGATGAAGCTGTTCCGGCCGACGCTGACCACCGGCTGCAACCACACCAGGAACAGCACCCGGCGCGCCGGATAGGGCCGAATGGCATCGGCGATGGCCGCCGATTGCCGCTCCAGGTCGGCAGCCAGCCGCTGGCCGTGCTCCGCCACCCCCGCCAGTTCGCCCAACTGGCGGATCGTGCGGAACACGTCGGCGAGCTCAGTGGTGCTGATGGCGAACACCGTAACGCCCAGGCGTTCCAGCGCCTCCATGGTCTCGCGCCGGTTGCCTTCGCGGGTGATGAGCACCAAATCGGGGGCCAGACTGACGATCGCTTCCACGCTGGGGTTAATGATGCCCCCGACCCGTGTCTTGGAGCGAGCCTCGGCCGGGTAGTCGCAGAAATCGGTGACGCCGACCACGCGGTCCCCCAGCCTCAGCGCGAACAGTGTTTCCGTCAGGCTGGGGGCCAGCGACACGATTCGCTGCGGATTCTCGACCACCTCCACCCGCCGCCCCGCATCATCGGTTCTGGTGCGGGCCGTCAGGAAGGCAGGCAACAGGCTCAACAGCAGTACGGTGGCCCATGTCCTGACTCGCATACCTATAACGGATTCTACAGCATACCCGCAAATCCCCTATAATGCGTTGTTGGGCTTCAATCAGTTGTCGGTGTAATCCGCGCAATCTGCGGCTAGACCTCTCATCTTGGTGGTCTGATGCTACGTTTTACCACAGCCGGAGAATCGCATGGCCAGGGGCTGGTAGCCCTGGTGCAGGGACTGCCCGCCGGCGTGCCGGTGACTGTCGAGTTCATCGACGATGAACTGCGGCGGCGCCAGCAGGGCTACGGCCGCGGCGGGCGAATGCGCATGGAGCGCGATGGCGTGGAAATCCTGGCCGGCGTGCGCCGCGGGGAAACCACCGGCGCGCCGGTGGCCATGCTGATCCGCAACCGGGACTGGGATAACTGGAAGGACGTCCTTCCGGTCGAGGCCGGGCCGGAGGCCGGCGAGGCGGCGCGCGCCCTCACCCGGCCGCGTCCCGGCCACGCCGATCTGGCCGGCTGCCTCAAATACAACCTGCACGATGCGCGCTACGTTTTGGAGCGGGCCAGCGCCCGGGAGACGGCGGCGCGGGTGGCAGCCGGCGCCGTTGCCAAGCTGCTGCTCCGCGCCTTCGAGATCGAAATGTTCAGCCACGTCATTGCTGTCGGCACCGTGACGCTGCGCCGCCCGGTGGCCTTCGACCAAGTGCGCGAAACGGCAATGCGCCCGGAACCCGATGGCGGCAGCCTGCGTTGCGCCGATGCCCAGACCGAGGCGGCCATGCGCGCCGAGGTGGACAAGGCGCTCGGCACCGGAGACACGGTGGGCGGCATCTTCGAAGTCGTGGCCCACAGCCTTCCCCCGGGCCTCGGCACGCATGCCAATTGGGACGAGCGGCTGGATGGCCTGCTGGCCCAGGCGGTGATGTCCATCCAGGCGGTGAAAGCGGTGGAAATCGGCGCCGGGGTCGAGAATGCCGGCTCCTTCGGTTCCGCCGTGCAGGATGTGATTGGCTACGACGCCAGCCAGGCGCGTTTCACTCGCGCCTCCAATCGGGCGGGCGGAATCGAAGGCGGCATCAGCAACGGCGAGGACATCGTCGTGCGCGGCTACCTGAAGCCCATTTCGACGCTCCGCCGCCCGCTGGCTTCCGCCGATCTGGTGACGAAAGAAGGGGCGGAGGCGGCCTACGAACGTTCCGATGTCTGCGTCGTGCCGGCCGCCGGTGTGATCGGCGAGGCCATGGTGGCGCTCGTGCTTGCCCGCTGCTGGCTCGAGAAATTCGGCGGCGATTCGCTGGGGGAAACGCAGCGGAATCACCGCGGATACCTGGAGCAGTTGCGTGAGTTTTAGCTATCAGCTTTCAGCTTTGTTGAGCTGATAGCTGATGGCTTCATCCGGGGGAAAAGCTTTGATTTACAAGATCGTCAAATACGGCAACGCGGTCCTGGAGACGCCGGCCCAGCCGGTGACCGAGTTCAACGAGGAACTCGAGAAACTGGTGGCCGACATGTTCGAGTCCATGTACGCGATGCACGGCGTGGGCCTGGCCGCTCCTCAGATCGGCATTCCGCGGAGCCTGGCGGTCATCGACATCACCTCGGGCGAAGACCCGAGCGCGAAGGTGGTGCTCTGCAACCCGAACATTCTGAAGACCGCGGGCAAGCAGACGCTCGAAGAAGGCTGCCTCAGCCTGCCCACCTTCCGCGCGAAGGTGACAAGGCCCAAGAGCGTGACCGTGCGCGCGCAGGACATCAAGGGCCGGTGGTTCGAGAAAACGGCGGAAGACTTGCTGGCCCGCGCCTTCCTGCACGAAACCGACCACCTTAACGGTCGCCTGTTTATCACGCACCTCAGCGTGCTGCGCCGCGACCTGATCAAGCGCAAGGTGCGGAAGCTGATGAAGGAAGGCGAATGGTGAAGGAAGTTCAAGGTTCCAGGTTCCAAGTTCCAAGTTCGAAGTTAAACGTGGCGTCATTCTTGGTCCGGCTTTGAACTTGGAACCTGGAACTTTGAACATGGAACTGGTTTTCATGGGGACGCCGGAGTTTGCGGTGCCGACGCTGCGGGCACTGGCCGCGGCCGGGCATCGGATTCGCGGCGTTTACACGCAGCCGGACAAGCCCGCCGGGCGTGGCGGGCAGATGACGGCCCCGCCGGTCAAGCGCGCGGCCGCCGGACTCGGCCTGCCCGTCTACCAGCCGGCCAAGATCCGCCCGCCGGAAGTCTACGAAGAGCTGGAATCGTTGGCACCCGAGGCTATCGTCATCGTCGGCTACGGCAAAATCATTCCCCAGCACATCATCGACCTGCCGCCTCACGGCTGTATCAACCTGCATGCCTCGCTGCTGCCGAAATACCGGGGCGCGGCGCCGGTCAACTGGGCGATTATCCGCGGCGAAACAGTCACCGGGGTCACCACCATGAAGATCGATGCCGGGCTGGATACGGGCGACATCCTGCTGGTGCGGGAGGCGCCCATCGGCCCGGACGAGGACGCTGTTTCACTGGGGCGGCGGCTGGCCGAACTCGGCGCGCCCCTCATGCTGGAGACGCTCGAAGGGTTGGAACGCGGAACCATCACCCCGGCGCCGCAGGATCACTCGTGCGCCACGCTGGCCCCCATTCTTAAGAAGGAAGACGGGCTGATTGACTGGAGCCTGGATGCGCAGCAGATCGTGAACCGGGTCCGCGGGCTGGCGCCGTGGCCCGGGGCTTACACCCATTTTCGCGGACAATTGCTTCACCTCTGGAAAGCGGTGGCACAGGCATCCCTGCCTGTGCACCAGACTTCACCCGGCACGCTGCTGGTCGAAGGCCGCAGGCTCCGGATTGCCTGCGGCCAGGGGACGCTGCTGGAAGCGATCGAAGTGCAACTGGAAGGCCGGCGCCGGGTGCCCGCCCCCGATTTCATCAACGGCGCCCGCATTCAGCCCGACGAGAAAGTGCAGTGACCCTCCGCACAAGGGCACACGGCCGCTTCTTCGCCTTTGTGTCTTTGTGCTTTTGTGGTTCACGCCCCGCTTCGATTGAGCTCCGCCGCCGAAGCCTGGATCTTGCGGATGGCTTCGGCGATCTGCTCCATGTCGCGCCGCGGGCCCAGCAGCATGCTCTGGGTGAACCAGACGGCCTGCTCGCAGAGCTGGTCGTTGGCCGGGCACTGGTTCTGCTCTTCCCACCGCTTCAGCCGTTCTTTCGAAAACAGCCGCTGGTAGCCCCGCGACTGCAGGACTTCCTTGATGAACGGCTGCTTGTTCAGGGGCGAGTAGCCGCTTGACGCCGGGATGCCCTCGGCCGCCAGCGCCTTCAAGAACCTGGCGCGCGGCAGGCCCGCAAATTGTTCCTTCCGGTAGCGGGACATGTACAGGTGGTAGGCATTGCGGGTGCAGCCCGGGTACATGCGGGCGGGAACAATGCCTGGAATCTCCTTGAGCATCGAGGTCAGGTAACGGGCGTTTTCGTCGCGGGTGCGCGTCTGCTCCTCCAGGCGCGTCATTTGCGCCAGCAGCAGCGCTGCCTGGAACTCGGTCATGCGCAGGTTGAAGCCCGTCGTTTTGTAAGAGAAGGCGGTGCCGATGGCCTTCAGGCCGCTGCCGTTGTTGTGGAAGGCATAGCAGCGCTCCCAGAGGTTTTCGTCATCGCACAGGATCGCGCCGCCCTCGCCGGAATTCAGGTTCTTCGAAGCCTGGAAGCTGAAGCAGCCGGTGTCTCCCCAGGCGCCCAGTTTGCGGCCACGCCACTCGCCCAGGTGCGCCTGGCAGGCATCCTCGATCAGCGCCACCTTGTGTTTCTTGGCGATGGGCAGCAGCGCGTCCAGATCGGCGGCATTTCCGCCCAGGTGCACGGGGATGATGGCGCGCGTCCGCTCGTTGATCGCCGCTTCCACCTTGCGCGCGTCGATCTGGGAACTTTCGATATCGCTGTCAATGAACACCGGCAGCGCGTGCTGGCGGAGCACCACGTTGATGGTGGCCACGAATGTGTACGGCGGCACCAGCACTTCATCGCCCGGCTCCACGCCCAGGGCGTTCAGCGAGATAAACAGCGCGGAGGTGCCGTTGGCGGTGGCCAGGCAATGCTTGGCGCCGGTCAGCTTCGCGTAGGCCTCCTCGAACTTCGCGACATTCTTGCCGTAGCCCCGATACCACTTGCCGCTGTGCAGGGTTTCCAGCAGCGCGCTCTCCTCCCGCTGGTCGAATTTCGGCCAGGCGGGAAACGGCTCGGTGCGGACTTTCTTGCCCCCGAGCAGGGCGGGTTTTTCGGCGGGCAAGGCCGCTGCCCTCAGGCCGGTGGTGCCGGCAGCGGCGGCCGCCGGAACGGCAGCCAGAAAGTGCCTGCGCGTCATCGTCTCGTTCATAGGCGCCTCCGCCAAAATCTTCGCTCAGCCCGGTCTTTTTGTCACCATTTCCTTTTAGGTATTCGGTGGGCTTAAACAAAGAATAAGCCCGGCCCCTCTGGCAGGGGGCCGGGCTTCGGAATCGAGGAACGGCGACTGCTTGACTTACCTGCTGCAGCTATCTTGTCCTCGGGGGTCGAAGAACGGTATCCCCACTGGGCAGTATTTTTCGGGAGAAAAGTCTGTAGAGCCAGATCGGAAGAAAATGTGCCCCTTTTGTCTTTTTCTCCCTGGCCGTAAGCGCCAGGGGTGGCCAGCCGTGTTACAGCCGTTTGCGGGGCGGGCTGAGGGGCAAGCCGGCCCGTAGCGTGGCAAGGTTGGCGGCTGCGCCCGCGTGGCCCGGGTCGAACCGCAGGCATGCGGCGTAACTCTCGGCGGCCTCCTGCCTCCGGCCCAGCCGGGCCAGCGCGTTGCCGCGGTTGTGATAGGCCTCGGAATAGGCCGGAAAGATGGCGATGGCGCGGTCGTAGGCTGCCACCGCGCCGTCATCGTCGCCGCGCGAGGAAAGAAGAATCCCGTAAAAATAATGCGATTTGGCGCTGGCAGGGGAAGTGTCGATCAGCTTGGCGTAGAAGACCTCCGGGTTCCTCCAGTCTAGGTTCCGCACCACCGTCCTCCCGCCGTAAATCAGCACAATGGCCAGGACCACCGCTTTCCACTGACGCATGCGGGCCAGCGGCATGGCGAGAAGAAGAGCCAGCCCGATGCTGGGCGTATAAGCGAGCCGCTCGCCCATCATGGTGCCGATGGGGAACAGAACGTTTGCGGTGGCCGAGAACAGGATGGCGTAGGCCAGCACCGCCGGCCGAAGCTGCTTGTAGCGCCACGCCGCTAGACCCGCCGCGACCGCGAGGCCCAGCCCGGCCCACGCTCGACCGTCATCGAGCGACATGACCAGTGGGATTTGCTTATACGAATAGTCGGCGGAGAGCCAGATCGGCAACACCGTCTTGAATATGTACAGGCACTGGACCCAGAGCGCGGAGAGCACTCGGCGGGCCGGATCGAGCAGGGCCATGGGGTTGTCGATCGGCGGGATGAAGCCGGTTCTGGAAACGCCGCGGTGGGCCAGCAGCGCCGCGCCGATAATGGCCGCGGCGGCGGCCGCCATCGCCAGGTCCCGACGTAGGGGCGACCCTGCGTGGTCGCCCTGTTGTACCGGCGTCCCGCCGGCAACCCAGTGCCGTTCAGCGGCCTGTGGGGGTGGCCGGCGCGGCGCCGGCGGCACAATGCCCGCGGGCCGCAGGGCGGGAAAAACGAGGGGCAGAGCCGCGAACGCGGCCGCACTCTCCTTGGAGAACACGGCCAGCGCAAACAGCGCCAGCGCCGCAATTGGGCGCCCGCCGGAATAAAGCAGCAATGAGAAGAAGCCGAACGCTGCGGCCAGCAGTTCTGCCGAGCCCACCACCGACGTGGTGGCCTCGGCGTGAATGGGGAACGAGGCGAACAGCAAAGCGGCGATAAAAGCGGCGCGCGGCGGCGCCTGGAGCTTGATCAGGAATCGATAGGCCAGCAGCACGACTGCCAGGCCCAGCAGCAGGCCGAACAGGTGAAACAGAAAGGGGTGTCCGCCGCCGGCCGACCACAACGCCGCCCAGGCGGTTTGCGAAACGGGCCGGTAGGCGCTGATACCGGCGCGGTCGGGCCAGTAGCCGGATTTGCAGATGGCCACGATGTTGCCGAGCGAGTGCAGCTTTTCGTTTTCGACGATCAGCGGCAAATCGTCGAGAACGAACCGGCAGCCCAGCGCTCCCAGATTGGGCAGCAGGAACGCAGCTCCCAGCAGCCAGCCGGCGCGCGGCACCGGCGTCTCCGGCGGCGGAGGCGGGGCCGCGGGTTTCGTACCCTCTCTCTGTTGCCTGCGGATTCGGCGTGCCCGGCTCATGAGAGGCTGGAGACTGGAGGCTGTAGGCTGGAGGACCCAGTACCATCGCCTCCTGTGGCCTGTGGCCTGGGAAGCAGGAATTGTTTCACATCCCGGGAGGCAAGTCCAAAACGGCGGCCGCCAGCCGCCCTTGGGGATGGCCGGGGCTGTATAATGACGCTATGCCGGAGGCAGCCAAGAAAAAGCTGGAGGAGGAGATCCAGCGCATCGAATACGAGCTGCACAACGAGCTCCCCAAAGAACTGAAGAGGGCCATTGCCATGGGCGACCTCAGCGAGAACGCGGAATACCACATGGCCAAGCAGCGGCAGGAAATCTTGCGCGCGCGCCTGGAACAGCTCCGGACGCGGCTGCACGACCTGGCCATGATCGATCTTTCCAGGATCCCGCGCGACCGCATCGCCTTCGGCTCCCGGGTGGTGCTGTACGATTTGCAGAAAGAAGGGGAGATCGAGTATAAGCTGGTCAGCTCGGAAGAATCCGACGCCGCGAAGGGCCTGATTTCCACCACCTCACCCATCGGGCGAAGCTTGATGGGCAAGCAGGTAGGCGACGTGGTGAAAGCGCAGACGCCGGCCGGCGTCAAGGAATTCGAGATATTGAAGCTGAACACGATTTACGATGAATAGACCGCAGGTTACAGGCTGCAGGCTACAGGGGCAATCGCCGCCGTGATGGCTGTCACCTGTAGCCTGTAGCCTGTAGCCTGTAGCCTGACATGAGCCTTACCAGCAATATCGGGAAAGGAGCGGGCTTCCTGCTGGACGGGATCGTGCGCGCCCTGGCGCTGTCGCGCATCCATCCCAACGTGCTGACGGCCGTCGGCCTGATCATCAACGCCGGTGCCGCCGTGGCCTTCGGCGCCGGCAAGTTCATGGCCGGGGCCTTGATCGTGATCGGCGCCGGGCTGTTCGACATGGTGGACGGCCGTGTGGCCCGCCACACCAACACCGTAACGCCCTTCGGGGCGTTCTTTGATTCGGTGATCGACCGTTACTCGGACCTGGCCATTTATTTCGGCCTGCTGGTTTACTACGCCCGCCTCAACCGCCTCTTTTACGTGGCGCTGGTGGCCTTGGCGATGACCGGCTCGGTGATGGTTTCCTACACGCGCGCCCGCGCCGAATCCTTGATCCCCACGTGCAAGGTGGGTTTCATGGAGCGGCCCGAGCGGATCGTGCTGGTGATCATCGGCGGGCTGTTCAACCGCATGGCCGCGGTTCTCTGGGTGATCGCGGTTATTTCCAATATCACCGTTCTGCACCGCATTATTTACACCTGGCAGGTCACCAGGAAAACTTCCACCCGCGCGGCCGATGCTCAATAGGCCCGGGATCGCCAGCAAATACCACTCGAAGCAAGCAAACGCTTGACCCCGAACGGTCGGCCATACAACTGTTAGGCGTGTGGTAACCTCCACAGGTCATCAGGAGTCAGCAGGCACGCGCTGGAAGCAGGCTGAGGCAGCCTGCTCGGCCGCGCCGGCAGAGGAGATCAGGAATGCCGGATCGGACTATGGGCGCCGAGGACTGGGCGGAGATCTGCCGCCGCTACCTGAGGCTGTACACCGGGGCCATCGCCGATATGCTGGACAAGAACGGTTATCGGAACCAGGTGTTGCCCCACTACATCACGCCGTTCACGAATGCGAACCGCGTGGCCGGACCGGCCTTCACCGGACAGGGATTCCCCTGCGCCAGCGCCGGCAACGACGACACAGAAACCCGCCTGGCCATGCTGGACAGCATCACGCCAGGCACGGTTTCGGTGTGGGCGTGTGGCGGCAGCGTGGACTGCGCGCACTGGGGCGAGATCATGTCCACCGCCGCGCGCCAACGTGGCTGCACCGGCGCCGTGATTGACGGAGGGGTGCGCGACGTGGACTTCATCAACGCCATGGGCTACCCGGTGTTTGCCCGTTTCAAGTGCTCAGCCACTTCCGTTGGGCGCTGGGACATCAGGGAACACCAGGTTCCGATCAAGATCGGCAACACCGTGATTCATCCCGCCGACTTCGTATTCGGCGACATTGACGGCCTCGTGATTGTGCCCAAGGAGATCTGCGTGGATATCCTGGCGGCCGCCGAAGACCTTTACCGGCGCGAGAGCGCCATGCGCGAAGAACTGCGCTCCGGAATGCCGATGAAGGACGCGCACGCCAAGTACGGCTCTCTCTGAAACATCAATAGTGCTGCACTCCTCCTAATGACCCCTGCATAAATTGATTACCGCGTTGCAGAACGGCGCGGCAAGGTGGGGACTGGGCACCCCGCAGGGGCCTGGGTGGCAAAAGGGTGGGCAACCATTCTAATCGGTTCCTCGCGGATAGGTTCGGGCAGATGTGCGGCGGCACGATGGAAAACGGAGGGACCTAGCGGGAGTTTACAAGATATCGATCGACTTTTGAGCAAAGGAATCGTGTTCGCTCGCCTGGGCTGATTACATCTCATTGAAACATAAGGCTCTTCTGCCGACCACTCGTACTGGGCGGCGTTGG
>Ga0315280_10010434_pt1 | contig 11653 bp, 4 predicted proteins | sample YL17G06_40_MG_FD_203697 | JGI IMG/M metagenome (GOLD analysis project Ga0315280, IMG submission 203697) | Sediment microbial communities from Yellowstone Lake, YNP, Wyoming, USA - YL17G06_40 | ecosystem: Environmental > Aquatic > Freshwater > Lake > Sediment | place: USA: Wyoming | collected... | reverse complement strand
CGCAACTGCCGCTCGAATGGCGTCGTCGTCAGCGCCAACGCCGTCGGCATTGAAGACCTGACCATCGAGAACACGCCCCTCGCCATCCGCAACGAGGTACCGAACAACTGGGGCCACTGGGGCGGCGTCATCGCGCTGGTGGGCGGAAGTTTCACCGGCGGCAGCCCGGAGCAACCCGCGATCTTGAATCAGAGCGTGCTTTACGCCCGCGACGTGAAGACAAGCGGCTTCAAGATGGCGCTGCAAAGCTCGGCCAAAGGCGGCAACGTGTCCGGCCCCGACATTGGGGAATACGCTTCCGGCTCGGGGAAACATCTCTTCGATTCGCCAACCAATGCGCTGGGATTGCCCATCAAGTCCGAGCCGGAGTTCCCGTGGGAGAACGACCCGGCCAATTGGATTTGCGCGAACGACTACGGCGCGACTCCCGGTGACAACCGTGATGATACCGCCGCCATTCAGAAAGCGATTGATGCTGCCGCCGCCGCGGGGAAGACCACGGTTTTCTTCCGTGGCGTGGGGGGCGGCGATCCGAATTGGTATAACCTCAACGGTGAAGTCCGCGTTCACGGCAGCGTGCGGCACATCCTCGCGCTCGGCTTCGGGCGCATCCTGGGCAACAAGGGCGTCGGCAGGTTTGTGGTGAGCGACGATTCCGCGCCGCTGGTAAAGTTCCAGCATCTCCAAGCCTTTGGCGGTGGGCCGGCGACGGCCGAGAACCGATCCGCCTCTCGCACGCTGATCGTGGAGAGCTGCGACATGAGGATTCTTGGGACCGGTCGCGGCGACATCTTCGTGACCGACTGCTCATCGCACGTGGATTTGCGCCAACCTGGCCAGAAATGCTGGGCGCGCCAGCTCAACCCGGAAGGCACCAGCGATGTCGGCCTCGTGCAAAACACCGGCGCGGACCTCTGGGTGCTGGGCGCGAAATTCGAAGGCGCGGGCGTGCGCTTCAAAACGAGCGGCGGCGGGCGCACGGAAGTCCTCGGCATGTTCCTCTACGATCCCGGCAACCTGAAGCCAGAGGATCAGCGCCCCATCTTCGACGTGCACAACGCCTCGTTCACCATCGCCGGTCTGCGCGAAATCACCTTCGGTCCCCACACCTACACGACCAAAGTCCGCGAAAAGCGCGGCGATGAAACGCGCACGCTCGACAAGAAAGACGAGGGTGGCTGGATCGGGTGGTCGCTGTTCAGGACACCGTCAGCGAAGTGAAGGTCGCTGGCAGGACCAGCACCGTTTCCCCCACCCGCAAGGTTGACGACCAAGAATCAGACCCAGCGCGAGACAAGCGAACGATCCATGAAGATGCGAGTGAACAATCGTTTGGCGCGTGTGGCCATTGTGCTGCTGGCTGCGGCTTGGGTGCTCGCTGCATCCGCCGCAGGGAAACAGGAGGATTCCGCACAGGCGCCGAAGGCGGCCAAACAGCGGAAGGACATGGGTGTGCCGCAGAATCGGATGGATCTGGTTGGGGAATGGACGATGCAGTCGTCGTTCCTGGAGCAAGGCGCCGGCCCGGACCTGTCCCAACCTGGATTCACCACCAAGAATTGGCATCGCGTCCAGGTTCCGACGACTGTTCTCAACGCGCTTACCAAAGCCGGAGTCTATCCCGACCTGCGCGTGGGGATGAACGCCTATCGAATCCCGGATTCATCCGATGAGTTCAACGCCAAGTATGACTTGGCTAAGTTCAGTCACCTGCCGGACAAGCGGAACCCGTGGCGCGACCCTTGGTGGTTCCGACGGGAATTCACACTGCCCAAGCTGACCGCCGACCGTCATGTCTGGCTACATTTCAACTCCATCAACTACCGGGCCGAGGTGTGGCTCAACGGAAACAAGGTCGCTGACCGCGAACCGATGGTCAGCATGAACCAGCGTTTCGTCTTCGATGTGTCGCGCTGGGCCGTGGCGGGGCCGAACGGCCTGGCGGTGAAGATCTGGCCCGTGGACCATGTGGGCTCGCCCGGCCCGCAGTTGATTCCGCTCGCGGGCAACCGCTTCGAGGACCATGTCAGTGATGGCCCCATGGACTTCGCCGTTCAACTGGCCGGCGGCTACGATTGCTTCCCGTCCATTCCAGACCGTTACACGGGCATCCTGCAAGACGTGTGGGTGGAATTCAGCGGTCCGGTGACCATGCGAGACCCCTTCGTGGTAACCGAGCTACCTCTGCCGCGCACCGACCGCGCCGCGCTGAAGATCTCCGCCACCCTGGTCAATGCGGAGGCCAAGGCGATCAGCGGCATCCTGAAGGGCTCGATTGCGGAAGCGGGATTGACGTTCGAAATGCCGGTGACCCTTTCGGCGGGGGAATCGAAACAGGTTGTCTTCGATCCCGCACCCGTGATGAAGAATCCGAGACTTTGGTGGCCGAACGGGTACGGCGCGCAGCCTCAGTATGACCTAAACCTACAATTCGTGGCGGGCGCAAACGTGTCCCATGCGCAGATGGTGCGCTTCGGCGTGCGCCAAATCACGTCGGAGATGCATGAACGCAACGGCCATTATGGACGGCGCATTTTGGTCAACGGCCAGAAGGTTTTCGCCCGGGGCGGCTACATCCAGCCCGACGCCCTCTGGGACTGGACGCCCGAGCGGGTCGAGGCCGAGATCCGCTACTACGCCCAGGCGAACCTCAACCTGATCTATTTCGAGGACATCGCCAATCCCCCTGATTACCTGTTCGACGCCTGCGACCGCTATGGCGTAATGATCGGCCAATGCTTCTACGGTTGTTCCTGGATGAAGACCGGCTCGAAGTATCCGGCCGACGTTCCCTTGGTGGTGAAATGCACCCGGGACATTCTCAAACGCTACCGAAACCATCCGAGCCTGGTCATGTACATGGCGAGCAACGAGGGATTCACGCGCGAGGAGGTTTACCGGCCGTGGCGCTCCGGCGTGATCGAGCTGGATGGCAGCCGCTTTTGGGTGCCCTCGAACGGCATGCCCAACGTGGCCCCGGACAAAGTGGAGCCGTGGTTTCGGGAGGACATGCCTACGGGGATGACGGACCTCGGATACAACACCTATGGTTGGGAAGAACCGTCCGAGTATTACCGGCGAGTGAGGGAGGTTCCCAATTGGATGTTCATGACCGAGTCCGGTTCGGCCTCCCTGCCTCCCCTCAGCAGCCTGCAAAAGTCCATCCCCAACCTGGGCGAAGTGGCTTCCGGCCCGACGTTCCCCCTGGATGCCGCCTGGGCCCATCATGGAGCCAATAAGTACTACCAGCCCTATGATGCCGCCGTGCGCCGCGTGTATGGGCAACCGGCCACGGTGGGTGATTACGTTTGGCAGGGGCACCTCGCCACCGCCGACCAGCATCGCGCCATGTTCGAAGCCGTCAATCATCGGCTGTGGGACATCACCAGTGGGTTCACGCAGTGGAAGATCAACTCTGCCTGGCCGGATGTGCAGTGGCAAATCTTCGACTGGTTTCTCAAACCGATGGTGAGCTACTACTTCATCAAGCGCGCCAACGAGCCGGTCCACATCCAACTCGGATTGATCGAGCCGATGGTGACGGTGGTGAATCACACGCTCGAGCCGCGAAGCGGTCTCACGGTCCGAGCACAGGTGTTGAACCCTTCAATGCGTTTGCTCTTCGAAAAGCAGGAAAACGCTGAGGTGGCCGCGAATACGTATCGCGACGTTTTTGAATTACCCAAACTGCCGGACTTGCCGCCGGTCTATTTTGTCCGGCTCGACTTGAGCGACGCCGCCGGAAAACGGGTTTCGGACAACCTGTACTGGCTGCCCGCGCAGAAAGGCGGGTCAATGCAGGCGCTACACTCGCTGCCGCCGGTGAAACTCAAGGCGACCTCTAAAATCGAAATCCATGGCGCGGAGATGATCGCCCGAGTGAAGGTCACCGATCCGACGCGCCAACTGGCATTCTTCGTTCAACTGGCGTTGACGCAGGGCCGGGGCGGCGCGGAGATTCTACCGGTCTTGTGGGATGACAATTACTTCAGCCTGTTGCCGGGCGAGTCGCGCGAAGTCACCGCCACTTTTGCGGCGAAAGACGCCGGGAAAGACAAGCCGACGCTGGAAGTCGGCGGCTGGAATATCGAAACCGACTTCGACTGCGCGGCCCTCGCGGTTTCGCCAAAGGAAATCAAGGCGGGCGAGCGGTTCACCGTCACCGCGAACGTGGCCAATACATTCCTCGACGGCAGCCGCGTGGCTCTGCGGTTGGACGGAAGACCGGTGGCGGCCAAGTGGGCTTGGGCACGTGCTGGCCAGAAGGAATCGCTGGAATTCCCACTCATACTGGAGCAATCCGGCCGGCATGGAATCGCCGTGGGCGGCCGGAAGATCTCAGTGACTGTTCAACCATGAAACCGAAACGCGCTCTTACCGTTATCAGCGAACAAGGAGTAACAACCCATGAGAAATCAGACCAAGCACGAAAAAGGTGAGTCCTCCATGAGAATGCGAGTGATCAATCGTTTGGCATGTGCGGCCGTTGTGCTGCTGTTGAGCGGCGCGGGGGCCATCGCCGCCGGTGTTCCGATCCAGAACGACACCGTCTGGAGGGACGACCGCGGCCAGGAAATCATGTGCCAGGGAGGCAACCTCGCCAAGTTTGGCGACACGTTCTATTTCTACGGCTGGGGCGACTACCCGGGTGACAACCGGAAGGACACGATTACCTGCTATTCGTCGCGCGACCTGGCGTCCTGGAAATTCGAGCGCCACATCTACACGCGCGATATGACCAACCTGACGCTCATCGTCCCGGACCGGCTCCATGTGATCTACAACGCGATGACCAAGAAGTATGTCATGATCGGCAAACATATCCTGCCGGTGAACGATCCGGAGATTCCCGGGCAGCCACGTGTCACCGGTGGCGTTTCGTTTTTCACGAGCGACACGCCGGCGGGCACCTTCACCTATCTGGGCCACGAGATGCTACCCGCAGGCGCGAGGCCGGGCACCGACTATCATCGCGATCTCGCCGCCTTCCAAGACACCGATGGCAAAGCCTACGTCGTCTCGGCTCACGATCAACATGCCCCAACCGGCAATCTCATGATCACCCAGTTGACCGCAGACTATCTGCATGTCGAAAGAATGGTATGTGAGGTCAAATACAAATCCCATGAGGCGCCGTACATCATCAAGATGAAGGGGCTTTATTGGCTGTTTGTATCTGGTGAAGGTGCTGGAGCGTGGGGCGGGTCTCCCACCTTGTATGCCACGGCTGCTGACATCGCCGGACCGTGGTCGGGTTTCAAAACCGCAAAACTGTCGCCTGCCTCCAAAAGACATTTTGATTGCCAGAACGATTTCCTCTTCGAAGTTAAGGGTTCCGTCGGTTCCTTTGTCTTGTGGGGCGCCGACCGCTGGTCCCAGCGGACCAAGATCGGCGTGGGCAAGACCGTGTGGCTGCCGCTGCAATGGGAGGGAAACCAGCCGCTCCTGAAGTGGTATCCAACATGGCATGTGGATGCGGCGGCAGGAACCTGGTCGGCAAATCAACAGATGGAGGGAAACCAGCCATGAAACACAGTATTCTCACCCTCACCGCTCTGCTTTTGGCTCCGCTGGCCGCACTGACCGCGGCTGTCTCTGGTAGTTTGCCGGCGGCGAATCCGGCGCCGTCTACCGTGAAGAACAAACCGAAACAAGCAGCCCGGCAGAAGGGCGAGAAGCCGAAAACCGATCCGGTCCGGGATGCGCTTGATAAACAACTCGCGGCCGCGTCCTCGTCATGGTCGGCGAAGCACTTCGCTGCGGTCCGCGCCGAATGTGACAAGGTGCTCGCCATGAACAATGCGCCTTTGCACTATCAAAGCTACGCCCATCTGCGGATCGCCCAAAGCTACATGGCGGAAAATAACTCCACCGCCGCGAGAGCCGAATACGAGAAGATCATGGCGAATGTGGCCTATCCGGAAGTGCACCGGTACGAGGCCGAGGAATGCGTGAAGGAAATCGGGCGAGCGGCCCAAGGACTGCCCGCGCGCGATGTCATGGCGTCACGGACGAAGATTCCGCCGATTGGCGCATTCGCAGCTGAGTATTTTGTTTCACCGACGGGTAACGACACGAATCCGGGAACAGAAGAGAAGCCATTCGCATCACTTGAAAAGGCCCGCGATGCCATCCGAGCACTTCAGGCCAAGGGGAATCTTCCCGGCCCAGTTTGCGTGCGGTTGCTGTCGGGTGAATATCAGGTAAAGGGGACATTTGAACTCACTGCTGCTGATTCCGGAACTGAGACTGCGCCAGTTGTCTATAGGGCCGACAAGAAAGGCACTTCGGTGCTCTATGGCGGCACGAGGTTGTGCGGCTTCGCGCCGGTCACCGATCCTGCCGTTCTGAACCGCCTTCCCGATGAGGCGCGGGGCAAGGTTTTTCAGTGCGACCTGCGCAGTCAGGGCGTCCTTGATCTTGCACCGTTGCAGGAGCGCGGTTACGGCAAGCCGCCACCGAAGGCCACGCTGGAGTTGTTCTTCAACGGCAAACCACTGACGCTCGCCCGCTGGCCGAACAGCGGCTTTGTGAACGGCGGCACGATCATCGAGCCGGGGTCGAAGAAGGCGGGCAAGCCGTCGGTGTTTGAGTATCTCGACGACCGCCACGTTCGCTGGGCCGACGCCGAGGACGCGTGGCTGTTCGGCTACTTCGCGCACGGCTGGGCTGACCGCACGCTGAAGATCCGGAGCATTGACCCGGCGACGAAGCGCGTCACCTGCGGCCCCTACGAGTTGCTGGCCAGGAACATGGAACCGGTCAAGTGGTTCAACCAAGGCAGGATCAGATACTTCGCATTCAACCTGCTCGAAGAACTGGATCAGCCCGGCGAGTGGTATCTCGACCGCGCGAAAGGTCTGCTCTATCTTTACCCACCCTCCGACCCAACCCGCGCGACCATCGAGGTCGGCCGGCTCGCCGTACCGATGGCCACGATCACCGGCGCCGCGCATGTTCGATTCGAGGGGTTGGTCTTCGATCTCTCCCGCGCCAATTGCATGGTGATTCGCGATAGCCGGCATTGTCTGGTTGCCGGATGCACGGTCAAGCGCTTCGCCTCCGACGGCATCACCATCGTCGGGGGCAGCGATTGCGGGATCTTCGGCTGCGACCTCTACTCGCTGGGGCGGCGCGCCACCGAAGTAATCGGCGGCGACCGCAGAACGCTGACGCCGGCGCGGCATTTCGTCGAGAACTGCTGGATGCATTCGTTCGGGCGCCTCGACCACACGTACGTGCCGGCCGTGCAACTGGAGGGCTGCGGCAATCGCGTCGCGCATAACCTTTTCGGGGATTGCCCTTCCAGCGTGGTCCGGATCGAGGGCAACGATCACATCCTCGAATACAATCGGGTTTACCGCGCGCTGCTCGAAAGCGAGGACCAAGGCGCGATGGAACTCTTCGGCAACCCCACCTACCGCGGCGTCGTATTCCGTTACAACCATTTTTCCGACATCGGTCCCCGCCCCATCATGCAGGGGCCGGCGGGACGAGCGGGAATCCGGCTCGACGACGCCATCAGCGGGATGCTGATTTATGGAAATGTTTTCCATCGCGCGGCGCAGTCCTTCGGCGGCATCAACATCAACGGTGGCCGGGACAACATCATTGACAACAATGTATTCGCTGAGTGCGAAAAAGGGATCACCGGCGGATTCAACCCCCAGAACGCGGTCTGGGCGCGTTTGGCCTCGGGCGGGAATTCGAATGCCTTCATCATGTCGGATCTTTACCTCAAACGATATCCTGACCTGCGGCGCCTGGGCACAGAACCCGGCTTGAGCAGCGCGTGGCGCAACGTGTTCTGGAAGTGCGGCCCGATGTTCAACACCTACGGCCGGCCGTCGGCGGAAAAGTTCGACTTGCTGGCGAATGCCGAGTATCCCGCCGACGATCCCGGGTTCGTGGACCCGGCGAAAGGCGACTTCCGCTTGCACCCGGATACGCCGCTGCTGGCTCGCATCGGATTCCGTCCGATTCCCGTGGAGGAGATCGGGCTATACCAGGATGAGTTTCGCGCAAGTTGGCCGGGAACGACGCATACAAGCGAAAAAAACAGCCCATGAACACACCGAATTTCAGCCGGTGGAATTCAATCACGCTGCCGCTCGTTGTCGCGCTCAGCGTCATTTGCGCCGCCGCATTCGCCGCTGATCGCGAACGGCCCAACATCGTCTTCTTTCTCATAGACGATTGCAGCACGCACGAGTTCGGGTGTTACGGGAACAAGGCCAACCCCACGCCGAACATTGACCGCCTGGCCGAGAGCGGCATCCGGTTCAACACAGCTTGGGCTTGCCCGTTGTGCGTCCCCACGCGGGCGCTGCTGCTCAGCGGCCAGTATGGATTCAAGACGGGCGTTTACGACAACGCGGGGGTGGATCCGGCCAGGCGCGGTGATCTGCCGAATAAAATCACGCCGCTGTCGCGGACCTTGCAGCAGGCGGGTTACGCCACGTTCATGGGCGGCAAGTGGCATTTGGAAGGATTGCCCGGCGACGCCGCTTGGGGCTTCGACGAGCACATGCTCTATGGATCATTGTGTCAGGCGGTCTCCAAGAACCCGGCCTGGATCGCCCGCTACAAAGGCCCGTGGTGGCCGGCGACCTGGCCGAACCGGACGGTGCTCTCGAAGTCGGAGGGCCGCGGCAATCCTTACGCCACCTGGCATCCGATGATGGTTCGCAACGGCGAATTCGTGGAGACGGGGCCGGACGATTTCGGCCCGGACATTCTCAGCCGGGATGTCAGCGACTTCATCCGGCGCACAGCGCGCGAGAAGAAAACGTTCTTCGTGTATTACGCCGAGCACCTCACGCACGCTCCGCACACCGCGATGCGCGACCCGGACAATCCGCAGGGAGAAACCGCGCCGGGCATGGAGGCGAACGTCCGCTACGTGGATCGGGTAATCGGGCGACTGGTGGAAACTCTCAAGGAGACAGGTGTTTGGGAAAACACGGTCCTGATGGTGGCCGGCGACAACCCATCGCCCACGCTCGGGAAAGGCTATGCCGCGGCGATCGGGGCTCACGTGCCGCTCATCGTGGCTGGCGGAAAGAAATGGGTCACCTGGCAGGGCGAGACGGGCTGCCTGACCGACTTCGCCGACGTTTACCCAACCTGCATGGAACTGGCCGGGCTGAATCCGGCGACGAATCGTGAACTGAGCGGCAAGAGTTTCAAACCACTCCTCGACGGCAACAAAACCTACACGCGCCCGTGGATTTTTAGTTATCTCGGATTCTACCGGATGATCCGCGACCGGCAATGGTGCCTGGACGGCGCGGACCAACTCTGGCGATGCAACGAATCCGGCAACCCGTTCACGTTCGAGTTGATCACCAAGGACAAGGAAGATGCCGAAGCGGCTCGCGGCCGCGCCGGGCTGGAGAAGATTCTGCAGGGGCTGCCGGCAATGCCCAGCCCGCTCAGCGCGGCGAATCGTTCGGGCGAATCCCAGCCGACACTGAAGTTCCAGCAACTCTACCGGATGGGGGTGGAGAAACTCATGGCCATGCCCACGCGCAAGGAGGGCCCGACCCGCGCGCAGATTGCCGCGACGTTGGGGGAGTCTCCAAAGCAGACGTCCAAGCCATACGAATCAGGCGCGGTTGAGACGGTCACGGACATTGACGGCAACGTCTATCAGACCGTCCGGATCGGTTCACAAATCTGGATGAAGGAGAATCTCAAGACCACGCGGCTGAATGATGGCACCGCGATCCGCTCCATCAGCGATGAGGCTGGATGGCGCGCGGCTACGGGACCGGCTTGGTGCGTTTACAGCAACTCCCATGAGGGGCTTATTCCGAATTATAAGGACGAGTACGGGCTGCTTTACAACGGCCACGCGGTGGCTACTGGCAAGCTGGCTCCCGCCGGATGGCATGTGCCAACGCGGGAGGAATGGATGGAGATGATCAATCACTTGGGCGGACTGGATGCTGTCGGGGCCAAGGTCAAGGAAGCCGGGACAAACCACTGGCGGCCCCCGAATCATCTCGCCGACAACTCGAGCGGCTTCAGCGCGCGCGCAGCCGGCTTTAGACACCACAACGGTGCCTGCGACGACTTCGGTGGCAACGCGTTATTCTGGAGCTCCACTTCTGCGGGCTACGGCATGGCGGGCTTCTGCTCCTACTTTGCCATGAAGGAAACGTGGATGTGGTACTATCCTGTTGGGCACGGAATTTCCGTTCGCTGCATTAAGGATTCGGCGGAAGAGAAGAAGTCGCTGTCGGCAACCGCCGCACCGCTGCCGGTCGCTCCGGCTGCCGGAGGGGCGACCGAACCGCAGGAACTGATGAAAGAGCTACTCGCCAAATACGACGCCAACAAGGACGGCCAGCTCGACGGTGCCGAAGGGGCCAAGATGAGCGCCACCGACATGGCGCGATGGGCAAAGGCCTTCCCCGAATACGCTTCCATGTCTCAACCGCAAACCCCGACGGCGGGCGTCCGGAAAACCGCCACGGAACAGGTCGCTCCGACCGCCGTTCCCACTCAGGCCGACAGTGGGAATGCCCCCGAAACGGTCACCGACATCGACGGCAACGTTTACCACACGGCTAAAATCGGCAATCAAGTGTGGCTCAAGGAGGATTTGAAAACGACCCGTTTCAATGACGGCTCTCCCATTCCCTATGTCACCAGCGATGCCGAGTGGGGCTCCATCACCACGCCCGCCTATTGCTGGTATAACCACGACATCAAGCACAAGAACGACTACGGCGCGTTGTATAACTTCTGGGCCGCCGCGTCCGGAAAACTGGTGCCGAAGGGATGACATGTGCCGTCGGCGGAGGAATGGAGGACGCTGGTGGAATTTGTGAGTAAAGGGCCGGGCGGAAACCAGCCGGGGTCAAGACTGCGGGAAAGAGGACTCGATCATTGGATCATCCAAAACTGGAACGCAACGGACGACTACGGCTTTTCGCTGCGCGGCGGAGGCTACCGGGTCTGGACGGGCTACGGGTTCGACGACTTCGGCACCTATTACAATGCATTCTCCACCACGCCGCATCCCAGCCTGTCGCACAGCGCGTGGATTTTCAGCACCTACAGCCTCGACGGCGGGGCCGGCGTGTATCCGGACAGAAAGCACAACGGCTTCAGCATCCGTTGCATCAGGGGTGAACCGCTCCCTGCACGCGACATTCAGCAGCCTGCGATGCCGACGATCAAGAGCGCGAGCGCGTTCACAGCCCCAACCAACATGGTGTTCATCCCGCCGGGGAAGTTTCAGATGGGCAGCCCGAAGAACGAAGCGGACCGCTATCCCGATGAGGCTCCGCAGACGGAGGTGACAATCAGCCAAGGGTTCTGGATGGCGAAGTATGAAGTGACCCAAGCCGAATACCTGTCCGTGATGGGCAAGAATCCGAGCCACTTTACCGGCGACACTAGCCGGCCAGTGGATTCCGTCACGTGGTCCGACGCGACCAGCTACTGTGCGCGGCTCACGCAGCGCGAACGGGCGGCGGGACGGATAGGGGCCGACGTTGCGTATCGGCTGCCAACAGAAGCGGAATGGGAATATGCGTGCCGGGCGGGAACGACAACCCGGTTCAGCTATGGCGATGATCCGGACTATACCAATCTGACCCAATACGCGTGGTATCGCCAGAACGCCGGCTTCACAACGCAT
>Ga0315280_10010432_pt1 | contig 11653 bp, 24 predicted proteins | sample YL17G06_40_MG_FD_203697 | JGI IMG/M metagenome (GOLD analysis project Ga0315280, IMG submission 203697) | Sediment microbial communities from Yellowstone Lake, YNP, Wyoming, USA - YL17G06_40 | ecosystem: Environmental > Aquatic > Freshwater > Lake > Sediment | place: USA: Wyoming | collected... | reverse complement strand
ACTGGTTGTAAAAGTGCCTGTGGATTTGAAAAAAGCACTTGAAGAGCTACAGTACTTGGAGTTGAAGGGAGATAAGTTGAAGCTGTATGCTGTAGCGGATATTGCAAGAGAGGCACTGTTAAAAGGGTTACGAATTATCCTCATGGAGAGGGAGATATTAAGACAGATGATTGAGAAAGAGGGGAAAGATGGAGCTATAAGAGCTTACACTTCTCTTGTAAAAACCGACAAATAGTGCAGGTGAAAGTCGGTGAAAAGGGAAGCACTTGCACAAAAACTGAGGTGTAAAAACTTTGGTTAGAGAAGAAGAGGAAGAAACTGAGACTGAAGAAGAAGAAGGCGATCAGTAACAATGCCAGTCAGCGCAATGAAGTTTATTGAAGTGAAGGCACCAGCTACGGTCTACCACTTACTATGCTTCAAAATTGGCGGTGAAGAGAGTTTCTTTGATGAAAAGGGTTTCAGGAGCTATAACTATATTGTTGGTATAGTTCTCGGACCGAACTCTTCACTACTGATTGATACTGTCGGTGGGCATGGAGAATATGCCACAGAGAAGGCAGGGTTTGTTCATGCAGGAGACTTAGCTACGGCATGGCAGTACATATTGCGGTTCTTTGACAGGCTTCAGGAGAGAGGCGTTCTAACTTTAATACAGAGCGCTGATGAAGAATTTGGTTTTTCTGTGGAAAGCTTTGTACCCAAGATTTGAAAGGAGGTGAGAAGAAGTATGAGTATAGCATTCAAACCAGAAGAGGCAACAGACGCACTCAAGGAATATACTGGACAAATAGTGGCTACTGACTATTCAGAGAAACCCTTTGATTTCAAGGGAGCACCAGAAATCACTAGAAAAGGGAAAGTACTAGGTGTTCAAATACGAACAGCACAATATGAGAAACCGCAGTATGAATGGTATCCACCGAGCAAGGTAAAGAAGACGAAATGGCTCTTCTTTATTGAGGCACTTAACCAAGTTGGAGCTATGAAGGATATATCTACAGCAGGAGCAAATGACGAAGAGAGAATGACTAGCATTTCAAAGAGTCTACTTGGGATGGTCTTCCGATGGGAAGAACGAGTAGAGGAGAGTTTAGTGAAGGAAAGAGGAGTTGGCGCTGGGCAAAAGAAGTTCAGTGTTCTGTTGCCAGTTGAGTATCTAGGAAAGAAACCAATCGAGAAACAACCAGAAGTGAGAAGTGCTGAAATTGGAACAGCAGAGAGACCGACGGGGGCAATAGACTAATGCCGAAAGGAGTAGCTTGTACTTGCGAGGACTGTACAAGACTGCTACAACGATTCGGAAAAGAGAACTTAGACATCTGTGATAGGTGCGGACACTACTATCACGGAGAAAAGTGTACGTGTGAGGAATAGAGATGAAAGCAAATCAATTAGCAGTTGATAAGGATGCAGTTGGTAAGGCAGTGCATACTAAGCCAGTGCAACTTAACTTGGATGGCAAGGAAGTTCCAGTTAAGAAGGAATGGCAGTGTCCTTTTACCATGACTACCTGTATAGAAGACAAATGCAGAATTTGGAGTGAGAAATACCAGCTATGCAACTTTGAACTGAATGATCAAATACTGAGCAGTATAAGGGAGTTGGTAGACATTGGTAGAGGCGGCAGCGGCAACTGAAACAACCAAAGTCCCTCTTTTTCTTGAGGTAACAGGAGAGCCTGAGGCAGGTAAGACTCATCTCTCTTGTTTGATGCCTAAACCCGCTTTGTTGGACTTAACGGCTGGAGGGGAATCAGAAATAATACTGAAGAGGTTACACCCTTCAGATTGGAAGCAGAGGTATTGGAGAATTAGAAGTTCAGCAGATATAGAAACAGCTTTGAAGTCTATCTTGGCAAATAAGGATAACTTTAAAACTGTTATCTTTGATACATCTGCTGACTTGAGAGCCATGTGCTCGAAAGAGTACATCAAAGAGCTGAATAAACAGGGAAAAGAAAGGCAGGCACTAATGCCAGCAGAGTATAAGTGGGTTAATGAGAATATTGACGGATTCATTGACAGGATAAAGAGTCCAGACGGAAAGTTCTGTATGAACTTAGTATTTACGGCACAGATGAGAGACGAGTGGAGGGATAACAAACCCACTGGAAGAAGGATACGGAAAGGGTATCCTGATGCTAATTATCAGTCTAACCTTCGATTTTACTTGCAGGTCTTGCAGAAGCTTGATCCTAAGACAATGTCGTATATCGAGGGTGAGTATGAAAGAAAGTGTACAGTGATAAAGAACACTTTCAGAAATAAGACTGATAAGGTAGACTGGATTCCTGATTTGAAGGAGAGTGAGTTGAATTGGGAAGGAGTAAAGAAACTAACAAAATTGGAGACTGGTGAGTTAGTTGAATAAAGAACAACTTATAGTTGATAAAACCAAGCTGAAAGAGGAGCGTAGGAGATGTAAAAGGATTGAGAAAAATACAAAATCACAGTTGTGGAAGGAAGGAGCAAGATGGAATCTTGAGTTCATTGACCAGCTTTTGGAAGGGGAATACTCCAAAACTGAGGTGGTGATATAGTTGAGTGATATAGCTTTTACTCCAGAAGAAGGTCTATCACCTAGAACTATTGCAAGACAGCAGTGGAAGAGGGAAATGAAACAGACGCTGTGGAGATGTACTAACTCTGACTGTCTTAATGAAGTTGATAGACAAACTTTTGTAGTTGAAAGAGGAAAGTGTCCTAATTGCGGTTCACCTATGCAAAGGTATAACCCATATAAAGAAAGAAGGAGATAGAAAAATGTCAGAAGAAATAGAAAAGAAACTTGTTGTAAGGGGCGATGACGTGTGTATTGCTATGGATGCGGAGATGTTCAGGGATATGTTCAGCTTGGCAGCGTCACTAATACTAAGTGAAGTACAGGTACAGATAAGGGATGATGGACTTTACGTGCAACAGATGGACGAGAGTAGAGTCGGTATGACTATAATGTTCATACCGAAGCCATACTTCAAGATACTGAAAAAGGGACAGATTATAAAAGAACTGAGGCTGGCTGTTGTTGAGGTAAAGGGAATACTGTCAAGGCTGACACACGGAGACGTAGTTCAATTCACTGTTACTGACAATGGGAAGCTGAAAATAGTTATACAGGGGAAACGGATAAGAGAATTTGAACTACCTCTTATTGAAGAAGAGTCTGTTGAGAGACGTATTCCTAAAGTACCAATGGCTATAAGAATAAAGACCACTATGGAGGGCGTTGTGACGGCTATCGAAGATGCTAAGAAATTGATTACCAAGAAAAAGACAAAGAAAGAGGGGAATTTGCTTGGAACTGTAACATTACTGACCTGTCCAATGGGACTAAAGATAACTTCGAAGAGTGAGGATGAGATGTCCTCTTCAAGTACAACACTAAACTCAGGTTGGGATTTGATGCAGTTTCAAGGTGAAATCGGTCACGATGTTACTATTGCTATATCATATCTGACTGATGTAGTTACTGCTATTTCAAAGGTGACGAATATGGCACAACTGGAGTTCTCAAAGAACTTACCGTTACACCTGATAGCAGAAATGCCTCTTAAGGGTGTAACACTTGAGTTTTGGTTCGCACCTAGAATAATGGAAACAGTCCAAAAGTCTGCTGCGGAGGTGAGGTAAATGATCAAGAAATGGGATAAAGAAACCATGAAGCGTATGATCGATGAGGAAACACGAAAACTTGAAGAGTTAGCTGCAAAAGATCCAGTACAAGCAGTTCAAGCCATTATAGGATTTTACAAAGGATTAGGTTACACACAAGAAGAGATTGATGAGATACTAAAACCAAAGGGGGAGGTTACAACCCAAGTTGAAATTGTAGAGGAGAAAACAAAGCTTCCAGAGGGAGTTGAGCTTGTCAAGTATGAGTTCACAAAAGCAGATAGCGTTGAAGTAGCTGATAATATATTCTCTACTATAATTGCAAAGAAGGCAGAGTTCAGATCAACAGTAAATCTGGGGACAAAGGTAAGGACAGTGATGTACGAACTGGATGAAAAGGGAGTTGCAAAAGGAGCGGGTTCTGCACTCATAATGGAAACAGTGAGTAAGGATATGGCCTTCGTACTGCAACAGATGATTGACTGGGCTTACAGACAAATAGTTGAGATTATTAAAGTGCGAAAGATGAACAAAACTGTTGAAGTGGCGTTCATAATGAAGGGACTGAAAGCAATTCCAAAGGAGGAGAAGGAAAAGATGTGGCATCATTTCAAGGAAAAGGACGGATGGAAAGGAGAGCCAAAGGGTGTGAGATAGATGTGTCCAGAGCATTGCTTGAGTACAAGGTGTGTTGACTGTCAAAGCCACGCCATTGTTAACGGTAAACTCGATTGTAATTACCTCAATCGTTTGGGACTATCACAGCCAACAGTAAAGACCTTTCTTGATACAGATGCAGTTGAAGATCCTGTGAAGTTGGAAGCAATAATAAGAGATGACGAAAGGCGAATGAAGGAACTCCAAGATGAATTAGATGGATTAGCAAAACTAAAGAAAGCAGGTGAGAAGAAGAATGGCAGTGTGTCCTAAGTGTAACGATGCACATCTTGAACAGAGTGAGAACAAACTTTACTTTAAGTGTGGAAATGGACACACTTTTATTCTTCAGGAGGTGAGAGAAAGTGGCAAAACCAACTAAGAAGGTACACGTCTGGAAATGTGAGGTAGATGGTGAGTTTGAGCTCTTCGAAGACTATCCAGAGGCATACTGTCCCAAATGCGGAAGAGCTATGACAAAGAAAGGAGAGTATACAGAGGAATGAAAGAAGTAGAAATAATACGTGGCACAAGAGTTTGCGATAAGAAACATCTGAACGGATGTGGCCGTACTATTAGGCAAGGCGAAAAAGCGTTTGTTCAAAAACGTTCTGCAGTAAGGGGAAGAAGAAGAACAAAATATCTTTGCAAGGAATGCTACGATAAAAGGAGCTATTAAGATGACAATAAGAATATGGCAAAGTCCACGTAGCAAGATATTAGAGTTATTGAAGACTATGCCTAATTTGACTAGGACGGATGTTTCCGAGAGGCTTGGTATTACCTATTGGAGTAGTCGTTATTGGATGGAACTCTTAGTTAAAGAAGGGTTCTTGAAAAGACAAGATATTATGGTTGGACGGGCGATTAGGAGAATACTTTACACTTATATGCCACTTGTTATACTCTATCGTACACAAGTTACAATGATGTTCTACGCAAAAGCTCCAAGTGCTAAGACACCTGATCCGATTGCTGAGTTTAGGGTTACTGCTGTAAGTCAAAAGCCCGGGCAGTACGATATTGAGGAGTTTAAACGGGCTTGTATTTACGTTGGAGTAGTACTTGCTTCACAAACTTACTGGATGAAACAGGAAGTTGAAATTACTGCAGATGAGAAGGACGAGCCAATAGATACAGATGAATTGCGGTATAGTGTTCCTGCTTATCAAAGATTAAACTTTGCAGAGAGATATGCTGTATTTTTCAGAAGTAGAAGGGATGAAGATAGGAAGTGGAAGAATCTTTACCCTTACTGGTGGACTGATCCTAACGTTCCAAGACCATCTCCTGATAAAGGAGACTTTGAGTATGACGAAAAGTATATACGGGACTTGGAATTAAAGAAGATACTACTTGGAGCTCTGAAGATGAAGTTTGATAACGAAAGGGGGATCGTGGAAAGTGTTGAATACTAAGGATACGGTTGTTAAACCTAATACTTGCGATGACTGTGGAAGGGTAATTGATACTACTAGAGAGGACTTTATGATTTGCGAAGATTATAAGATACGTTGCGTGCACTGCTTTATTAAGTGGAATGGAGTTGACGCTTCATGAGGATAACTTTGGACTATGACGGAACTGGGTTTGTGAGTAAGTTCAAGGTAACTGTATCATGGTTAGTGCTTAAGATGATAAGCAGAGGAAATCAGTATGGAAGAAAGTCTGCTGATTCAGGATACCACTGTAAGTGTCATGGACTCAGAATAAGTTTTAAACTGAGTCTTCTCATACGTATCTTCTTACAAGAGGATAGAAGAAGGTGTAGATTCGATATGAAAAGATTGAAGAAACCAAAGCAGATGCTTTGGACTCATAAAAACGGAAAACCAGCAGGAAAGTGGACAAGGCAACTTACAGAGGTGATAAGATGAGCAAGCAAACAAAGTTAGTTGACGAACCTGAAGAACCAGAGATTGAAACAGTAAAGGAGCTTGATCTGAAGTCGGCACAGAACGTAGCAGAAACTGTAATGAATAGAATAAGTATCTTCTGCAAACAGATAGACATTGTTGGAAGTATACGAAGATGTAAATCTGTGGTACACGATATCGACTTTGTTGTACTTCCAGAGCGTTCTTTTGATTGGACTAATCTGAGGCAGTGTATTGAGGACATGGATACCAAACCTGTTTTCACTAAGGGCGATCAGATAATAAGATCACTATTAGCTCTTGCAGATGGAAAGTATGTTCAGATCGACATCTACAGAGCAACTACATATAACTATGGAGTACAAAAGCTGATAAGGACTGGCTCGATGGAACACAATGTCTACTTAGCAAAGCTTGCTATTAAACAAGGGTTTCATTTACTGTACAGTAAAGGACTTTGTGAAGGCAGTATGATTCTTGCGGGTGGTCTTATTGTTGGCGGTAGAGATGAAAGTGAAAGCGAAGTGTTCAGATTTCTAAACTTGAAATGGATAGAACCACAACTCAGAGAGATTGGAACTGACGGAAAACCGATTTGGGACAGAAAGAAATACTGGAGAGAATAATAAGATGAAGGTCAGGGAAAACTTCGAAGTTCCACAAAAGATAATAGAACAGTTGAAAAGACGAGAGTTCAGACCAAAGAGTTATACTGTGAGTAGACTTGTGGTCTGCCCAAGAAAGACTCTCTTCAAAAGGACAGGTGTACCAGAAATAGTAATGGATGAGCAACAGTTAATCTTCGCAAGAGGACACGGACATCACGGTGTTCTTGAGGTTGCTTATCTGAAGGAAGTTGAGTGTAAGGCAATGAGTGAAGTAAAAGATATGCGTGGAGAGCTTATCCCAATTACTGGAGATATAGATATGATAGGAGATAGAATAACGGAGATTTTCACAACTACTATATCTTCATCAAAGGTGCAAACTCCAGAAGATGCTGAAAAGACATTTCCAAGCAAAGTAAAACAACTTACTGCTTACTGTCATTTTAGACACGAAGATGAGGGAGACTTACTTGTTTTCTTTCTGTTTGGAGATTATACACGATTTGAAACAGTACACGGTGAAAAGAAGTACGTTGGAATAAGACCAAAGCTTAGAGACTTTACTTACAGCTTTGATGAAGAGGATAAGCAAAAGATCTGGAAGTTAATGAACACTAATATTGAGGACATAGAGTACGCAACGAAAACAGGTCAGTTCACTATACTAGGAGTTGGAGAAAAGTGGGAGTGTAATAACTGTGGCTGGAACTATAAATGTTATGGAGATGAACCGATTGAAGCAAGAGATACAGATAAAATTATATCCAAAGCTATGTCGGCAATTGACTGAGTGAGGTGAGAATGATGAGCGTGAATATGAGTGGAACAAGAAGAGAGATGTGCCAAACTTGCAACGGAACAGGAAACGTCTTTAATAATACTGTCTGGAACTTCGGAGTTAAACCCTGTCCAGATTGTAAGGGAACTGGATATATTGAGATAAGACCACCGCCAGAACAATTCAAGTTACCTAGAAAACGGAGAATCTGAGGTTGAACTAAATGAAGTTTAAAAGAAGAGATAGTAGACTTGAGGCATACTACGACATACTTAAAATTACAAGTGGAGTTCCTAGGACTGCTTATTACATTGGGAAGACCGGAAGTTTCAATTATTCCACAGTTGACGTGTGGGTAAACGAGCTTGTAAGATCAAAGCTACTTGTTTCTACTGTTGAAACTAACAGTAAAGGTCAAAGAGTAGTTTGTCACGAGACTACAGAAAAAGGTCTTCACTACATTGATGTGTTTAGGGAGCTCAAGGAGATAATTAAGGGAGCACGTGAACTACCAGAGGTGTGCTTCTAATGAGTGGAGGGCATGACTTACTAGATACTGAAGCAGGTAAAGAAATACCAGAGCAAGTAAAAAAGCTTATGCTTGAGTTTAGCGTTGATGAAAAGACAGCAAGAAGACTAATATCCTATTTCACTTGTTCAACACAAGAGCGTGTAGACAAGTGGATTCGTAATATTCGTAAGCTGCAAAAAGACAGAGCTGATGAGATATACAGATTACTCAAAAGACTAAAGAAGGGTGATAAGTCAGTCATCGATGAGATTGAAAAGAAGATTCTGAAGATATGTGTGGAGCGTGACATAGATGAGCGAAGATGAGCAATTTGAAATACTAAAGAAGAAGATGAAGATCTGTACTATACTGCAAGTGAAGTTTGGCTGTAAATGTGCAAAAGACGAAAAGCGAATTTTCTGTACTGCAGTAGAGGAGTTATGCAATGAGATACTATAAGATAGTCATTGGAGATAGTCGTACAATGCCTGAAGTGCAGAGCAACACAGTTGACTTCATAGTTACAAGTCCGCCATACTGGACTCTAGACGTGTTCTCAAAAGAGGGAGATGTTGGTTCTGAGTTTGATATTTCTCGTTACCATAGTCAGAGGACATTTTTCTCTGAGATAGCTAAGACGTGGAAGGAGTGTGAGAGAGTACTACGACCGGGAGGCATACTTATCTGTGAGTGGGAAGACTATCCACCGGGTTCACGATACTGCGGGTATCCAAGAGAAATCTGTTTATGCGGGCCAATGGTTGATAGTATTGAGAAGTCAGGACTTGTACTTATAAGTCGTTGGTTCGTACGAAAGTTCGAGCCCGGAGTAGCACTTGAAAAGTTCCAGTATACGATGTACAGCAACCTTAAGAGCTCAATACCAAGAGCAATAGCAAACGTGGCGTATGCGTTTGCTTTCTATAAGAAGGAGTACACACTAAGACCTATAGTAAGGAAACTTGACTTCACAAGAGAAGAATGGGAAGCTTGGTCTGACGGAGTTTGGAATATCAGCTTCATGGGAACTGGACTCGATATAAGTGGCGGTGCTACTTATCCAGTTGAGTTTGCTAAGAGGTGTATAAAGGTATTCACTAACCCGGGGGACATTGTTCTCGATCCGTTCCTTGGAACTGCGACAACTATGAAGGCAGCTTTTCAACTTGGAAGGTCATGTATAGGATTTGAAGTTCTGGAGCGGATGCTACCTACGATACGCTCAAAAGTTGGGTACGGAACACAGGATATGTTTGAGCCAATTCAGTGGGAAATCGTAAACAGGTACACACAGGAGGTGAAAAAGAATGGGAATGGAAATAACAACGCTGGACAGAATAATACGTGAGTGGGAGGAGAGTAACACGAACAGAAAAAGCAGAAAAATAACTTGTGCTGATCTAGTGAGGAATGCTACTACTGGTTGTGGTTACTGTAAGGCAACTGCTGAACGTTTACAACTTGGAACAAACTTAGCAGAGGAGTTGATAGACAACTTTGTATTTCTTGGCGATGGGTACTATGAAGCAAAGCGTTGTATAGATGTTCCAGTTAATGTCTGTCGTATGAAACCTATAGATACTAAAACTGGTAAACCAGTAAGAAGAAAGTTTGTGATAAACATGGCAAACGATAAAGTACCAGCGAAGTGGTGGTGATAACTATGACTACAGAAAGGCAGTGCTTCATGGCAAAGCCAGCTAGCTGGCGTGAAAAGGGTTGCAAAAGACCAGCAAAGTATAGAGTAATACTAAATGGACTGACTATAGACGTCTGTGAAGTGCACGTAGAGGGTTACAAAGGACTTGGTTACAAGATAATCGAACTGAAGGAGTTGACTGTTTGATAAACGAGTTAACAGAACCAGAAAAAGCATGGTTAGCTTGTGCCATAGACGGTGAAGGTAGCATAGAACCGGGGTTATGTTGGTGTAGAGGAAAGCCACAGTTTCATCCAAGAATACTCGTTTTTAACACTAGTCTTTCTTTTGTAAACGAAGCAGAAAGAATACTTGGCACAGATGTGAAAACACGACCTGTTAACGTAACTACTAATAAGAAAACTGAGTATAGAGCTGGGCTTTATGATCATAAAGGAATAATAAGCATTCTTGAGCAAATTTTTCCTTATCTGATAGTAAAGAAGGAGTATGCTGAGGTAGCAATTGCGTGGTGTAAACATAGAATAGAGACTTATAAAATGCCTTATAACGTTAAAGACTACGAGTATTATCTTGTCTTGAAAAGTTTGAATAGTAGAAAGGAAAAAACAGTAAAAGAGGTTGGTGAAGCGTTTATTCAAAAGATAATAGTAAAGTGTTCTATTCGTTATTATGAATACGTTTGCTTAGTAATAGAAGCTATCAAAAATTTGGAGGTGGTATAATTGGAGTTTAGCAAAAGTGATGTAGTAAAGCTGTTTCCAGCAAAAGTGTTTAGGAAATATCAAAAAGAGGCTCTTGAAAAAATAGTTGATGAAATAAACACAGGTGTAAAGTGCATCCTTCTAGATGCGCCAACTGGATAGTTACTTTAAGTAACCTAGAATTGGCAAGTCACCTGTGAACATAACTATGTGTAGAGCCTTTAAAGATAGTTTCTATATAACTCCACAGCTTACACTCATAGACCAGCTTATCAGAGATAAGATGATAGGTCAATGGATAACTGAGATTAAGGGAAGGCAGAACTACCTTTGCAAGCTTGATCCTGCTTCTACGGTTGACATAGGACTCTGTAAAAGGTCAAACAAGATTAACTGTCAGAAGATAGATACTTGTCCTTACTGGATACAGAAGTTGAAAGCGTTAAAGGCACACACTGCGTTGATGAGCTTTGCTTACTTCTTCTTGGAAGGACGTCAAAAAACTGAATACTCATTCGGGAGTAGAGAGTTGCTTGTACTTGATGAGGCACACAGCGTAGATAGACATGTAGTAAGTCATATCAGTCTAACAATATCACCTTGGACTATACCCTTTGAGATGTATAAGAGGTTCTCTAATCTAGTCGGTAACGTTCAAGATATGCAGGATGCTATCTCTATTATAACTGCTGTAAAGGATACAGCAGAACAACAAACTGAGGTAGTAATACAAACAACTTTGACAGGTGAAGAACTAACAATAACGCAAGCAACAAACGTAAAGAGACTTGAGGACTTCATAGGCAGTGCAGATATGTTCCTTAACTCAATTAACGATACTGAGTGGGTTTGGAATATAAGTTGGACTTCCTATCACGGTAGTAACTATCCTAAGCTGGTAGTTCAACCTTTATACGCAAGAACGTTCATGCAGGACATGGTTTGGAGTAGAGCAAGTTACTATATAGTAAGCTCAGCTACACTTCTCAACATACCAGTATTCGTTCATGAAGTTGGTCTTGATAGAGTACTCAAGAAAGATGAGATAATACATATAAACGTACCTAGCACGTTCCCTCCAGAGAATCGTCCTATAGTAGATAATACTAATGGAAAGATGACTCACAAAGAAAGAGATAAGAACCTTGTTCCAGCTATACGCATACTTGAGAAGATACTTGACCAAGAGGAAGGAAAGAATGTTGCAGTCCACGTTCACAGTTATGAGAACTCTATCGCTATAG
>Ga0315280_10010431_pt1 | contig 11653 bp, 8 predicted proteins | sample YL17G06_40_MG_FD_203697 | JGI IMG/M metagenome (GOLD analysis project Ga0315280, IMG submission 203697) | Sediment microbial communities from Yellowstone Lake, YNP, Wyoming, USA - YL17G06_40 | ecosystem: Environmental > Aquatic > Freshwater > Lake > Sediment | place: USA: Wyoming | collected... | reverse complement strand
GTCCGGGCCTCCGGCCTTGAGGCGGGCAGCCTGCATCGCGTGCGCATCGAGCGGCTGGCCGGAGTCGACCTGGAGGCGAGCCTTGTCCGCTCCTGATTCGGGCGAGCCCGCCTACCTGGCGGCCTTGAACCCGGCGCAGCGGGAGGCGGTGCTGCACACCGGCGGCCCGCTGCTGATCCTGGCCGGCGCCGGCTCGGGCAAGACCCGGGTCATCACCACCAAGATCGCCTACCTCATCGACCGGCTGGGCTTCGAGCCGGAGTCGATCCTGGCCGTGGCCTTCACCAACAAGGCCGCCGACGAGATGCGAGAGCGGGTGGCGGCCCTATGCGGCGCCGGGGCGCGGGTCATGGTCAAGACCTTCCATTCCTTCGGGGCCTGGCTGCTGCGCCGCTACGGGGAGGCACTGGGCCTGGCCCGGGATTTCACGATCTACGACGACGAGGACTCCCTGGCCCTGCTGCGGGCCGCGCTGGAGGACCGGGTGAGCCGAGAGCTGCACAAGGCTCTGGCCGCGCGCATCGCCCGGGCCAAGGACCTCTGCCTGGGCCCCGACGACGAGCTGCCGGGCCCGCCGCCCGCCTCCCCCGCGGCGAAGCTGGATTTTCCCCGGCTCTACCGGCTGTACCAGGAGCGCCTGAGCCGGACCGGGAACCTGGACTTCGGCGACCTGATCCTGCAGAGCGTGCGCCTGCTCTCCGGCCACCCGGACATCCGGGACCGCGTGCGGGAGCGGTTCCGGGCCGTGCTGGTGGACGAGTACCAGGACTCCAACCACGCCCAGTTCCGAATGCTGCAGGAGCTGCACGGACCGGACACCTACCTCTGCGCCGTGGGCGACGAGGACCAGTCGATCTACAGCTTCCGCGGCGCCGAGTTGGAAAACATCCTCACCTTCCCCGAGCGCTTCCCGGGCACGCGCATCATCCGCCTGGAGGAGAACTACCGCTCGGCGCGCAACATCCTGGAGGTGGCCTCGCGCGTCGTAGCGAACAACACCCGCCGGCTGGGCAAGACCCTGTGGACGCGCAAGCCCGCGGGGCCTCCGGTGGTGCTGGCCCTGCTGGAGGACCAGGAGCAGGAGGCCCAGTTCTGCGCCGGGCTGTTGAAGGACCGGCGGTTCGCCGGCACGGCGATCCTGTACCGGATGAACTTCCAATCCCGGGTGTTCGAGACCCTGTTCTCCCGCCTGGGCATCCCCTTCCGCGTGGTCGGCACCGTGCGCTTCTACGAGCGCGAGGAGGTCAAGGACTGCCTGGCTTACCTGGCCCTGGCCCTCAACCCGCGCGACGAGGTGGCCTTCCGCCGCGCGGCCAACCGCCCCAAGCGCGGCCTAGGCGAGCGCAGCCTGGAGGCGCTGCTGGAAAGCCGGGACCGCTACGGGGGGGACCTCGTCGCCGCCGCGCGCGCCCAGGCCGGGGGCTCCACGCGCGCCTCCTCGGGGCTGCGGGGGCTGCTGGCCTGCCTGGACCGCTTCGCCCAGGCCCTGGACCGCTCCCCCCCGGCGTCCCTGGACCAGGCGGTGCTGGGCCTGATCCGCGGCTCCGGGCTGCTGGAGCACTACCGGGCCATCGATGAGAGCGAGGGCAGCGAGAAGGCGGCCAACCTGGAGGAGCTGGTCAACGCCACCGCCGAGTACCCGGGCAGCCGGGAGGGGCTGGCCCTGTTCCTGGAAGGCATCACCCTGAACAGCACGGACGAAAACCCCTTCGCCCGCACCGCTCAGGTGACCCTGATCACCGTGCACAATACCAAGGGGCTGGAGTTCGACCGGGTGATCATCACCGGCCTGGAGGACGGGGTGTTTCCCCACTACGCCAGCACGCTGATGGGCTTGCCCGTGGCCGGCGGGGAGCTGGAGGAGGAGCGGCGGCTGTTCTACGTGGGGGTCACCCGGGCCCGGGAGGAGCTGTACCTCTCCAGCTGCCGCCGGCGCCGGGTCTTCGGCACCCTGCAGCACGCCGAGCCCAGCCGCTTCCTGGACGAGATCCCGCCGGAGCTCCTGCGCCTGTACGGCAGCCCCCGGGAGGAGGAGGACCGCTTCCCCCTGGGCTGCGGGGTGTACCACGAGGAGTACGGGCCGGGCATCGTCACCCGCAAGTGGACGGCCGAGGGCCAGCCCATGGTGGCCGTGCGGTTCGACTCCGGGCGCATCGCCCGTTTCCCCGTGAAGTACAGCTCCCTGGAGCGCATCAGCCGCGACCCGTAAACGCTCGGGTTGAGCCTGGCGGAGCGAGCGGGTACAATCAGGCTGGCATGAGCGCCGACTTCAGCCATCTCATTCCGCCGCTGCGGAGGGCCCGCGGCTACCGGCTGTACGACTGCCAGGGGCGGCGCTACCTGGACCTCTGGCAGGTCGGCGGCCGCGCGCTGCTCGGGCACCGGAGCTTCGGGCTGACCCGTTTGTTGAAGGACGTGATCTCCCGCGGCCTGCTGGCGGACCTGCCCTCGCTGTACGGGGGCAGGCTGGAGAGGGCCCTGTCCGGGCTGCTGCCCGGCTTTTCTCAAGTTCGCATCGCCTCCAGCCTGCCGGCGGCGCTCGACCTGGCCGCCCGGCACCTGGGGAGGGAGGTCCGGGAGGAGGAAATAAGCGATCCGGCCCTCGAGGAGGCGGAGGGAGGCAACGCCGCCGAGGTAGCCTTCTGGCGGCCGCTGCTGGAGCAGAAGGGGGCCTCCGGCCCCGCGCCCAGGGTACTGCTTCCGGTGCTGCCCTTCGCCGCCTCCGGCGCTCCGGTAGCGGTTTGCTTCGGCGCCTCCCTGCCCGCGGATTTTCCCCCATCGGAGCCCGTCTCGCCGGTGCTGCTGGCCGGTGCTGCGCGCTGCCTCTACGACTTGAAACGCTACCGACTGCCGGAGTGGTACGGGGAGGACCTGCTGCGGGGGGCGGAGGGGTGGAGCCAGCGGGGGATCTACCTGCGCGCCCGATGCGCCGCCGAACGCTACGGGAAGCTGTTCGAGGCCTTTCTACAGGGGGGCGTGCTGCTCAACCCGCGCTGGCCCGGTCCCTCGATCCTGCCCGCCGAGGCTTCGGCCGGGGAGGTGGCGAAAATGATTCAACTTTTCCGCGAAAATCCGGGAGAATAAGGTATGGAGAGCATGGCCGAGTTCACCGTAATCCTTTCCCGCCTTGGGGTCGGGGCCATCGGCACCTTTTTCGCCATCCTGCTCTGGTCCCAGACGCGGGACTCCGCCTGGGTCCTGGTGATCATCGGCACCCTGGTGGGCTACGCCTCGGTAGTCTACACCACCCTGGAACGCTTCGGTATCGTGTCGGGCGAGATCGGCCTGATTCCCGGTTTCCCCCTGCTGGAGGTCCTGCTGGCCAACATGCCGATGGTCTTCTACATCTGTGCTTTCATCTCGATGATCGCCCGCAAGCGGGTGCGCTGAAGCGGGGCCCGGGCGGGCTCTACAGCTTCTTTTCCAGCTCGGAGATCTGGTCTCGCAGCTGGGCGGCCTGCTCGTAGTCTTCGTTCTCCACGGCTTTTTCCAGCTGCTTCTGCAGATAGCTGATCTGGGCCTGGGCTTCCGAGGCCTTGGAGCTCTTCTCCGCGTCCGACGCGCTGATGGGGATCCCCGCCTCGTCCACGATGCCTTCATCGATGAAGATCGGGCACTTGGCCCGCACCGCCAGGGCCACGCAGTCGGAGGGGCGGGAGTCCATGACGATGTCGGCTCCGGCGCGGTTCAGCACCAGGCGGGCGTAGAAGGTCCCCTCCTTCAGCTCCGTGATCTCGATGCGGGCGATCTTGACCTCCAGCTGGTCAAGGGTCGAGATGAGCAGGTCATGGGTCAGGGGTCGGGGCATCTTGTGGTTGGCCAGGCCGATCAGGATGGCCTGGGCCTCCAGGGGCCCGATGAAGATCGGAACGGCCACCTCGGAGCCGATCGGTTTGATCAGCACCGCGCTGCCCTGTTCGGCCTTGGCTACTGTCCAGACTTCCGCCGGCACCAGCATAGTACTATCATAGATAAAAATACGGGAGCGGGCAACAGTTCCCGCCGCTGCCGGCCCGCTCAGGAGCCGGAGCGCAGCTCGGGTGGGAATACGGCAAAAAGGGCCTCCTGGATGGATTCGGCGAACAGGAAGCGCATTGTGGCGCGCACCTCCCGCGGGAGCTCCTCGACGTCCTGGCGGTTGTCCTCGGGAAGCAGCACGTGGGTGAAACGGCTGCGGTGGGCGGCGAGCACCTTCTCCTTGACCCCGCCCACGGGCAGAAGCCGCCCGGTGAGGGTGATCTCCCCGGTCATGGTGTGGCCGGGGTGGACCGTGAGCCCGCTGGCCGCGGACAGCAGCGCGGCGGTGATGGAGAGGCCCGCGGAGGGACCATCCTTGGGGATGGAGCCTTCGGGCACGTGCACGTGGATATCCCGCTCCCTGGCGAAGCCCTGGGGGATGCGGAACAGGCCGGCGTTGGCCCTCAGGAACGACAGGGCGGTCTGGGCGCTTTCCTTCATCACCTCTCCCAGGTTGCCGGTGAGGATCAGCTCGCCGCTGCCCTCCAGCAAGGCCGCTTCCACGGGCAGCAGCGTGCCGCCCGTTTCGGTCCAGGCCAGCCCATGAACCAGGCCCGGCTTGGCCTGGGAGAAAGGGTTCTTTTCCGGGAAGGTCTCGCGGCCCAGGAAAGCGGACACGCGGCGGGCGGTGACCACGACCCGGAAAGGCTCCGCCATGCTTACGCAGGCAGGCGCCGCAGGCTCCGCCTCGCTCACGCAGGGATCGCCTTGCTTGCGCAGGGAGGGAGGCACCAGGCCCTTGCGCACCGCCCGGCGGGCGATCTTCCTCATGACCATGGCGATCTGCCGCTCCAGGCTGCGCACGCCGCTCTCCATGGTGTAGTTGCGGATGATCTTCAAGACGGCCGAGCGCCGGAAGCGGATGTCCGCCCAGCCCAGGCCGTTCTCCCGCACCTGCTTGGGGATCAGGAAGGCCTCGGCGATGCGGGCTTTCTCGAACTCCGTGTAGCCGGGGATCTGGATCACCTCCATCCGGTCGCGCAGGGGGTGCGGGATGTTGTGGGCGGAGTTGGCCGTGGTGATGAACAGCACGTCCGAAAGGTCGTACTGCACCTCCAGGTAATGGTCCATAAAGGTGGAGTTCTGCTCGGGGTCCAGCACCTCCAGGAGGGCCGAGGCGGGGTCTCCGCGAAAGTCCGAGCTCATCTTGTCCACCTCGTCCAGCAGGAACACCGGGTTGCGCGTTCCGGCTTTCTTCATGGACTGCAGTATCTTGCCCGGGAGCGCCCCGACGTAGGTCTTGCGGTGGCCGCGGATCTCGGCCTCGTCCTTCACCCCGCCCAGGGACAGGCGCACGAACCGGCGCCCCAGGGCCCGGGCCACGGACTTGCCCAGGGAGGTCTTGCCCGTTCCCGGAGGCCCGACGAAGCAGAGAATCGGCCCCTTGAGCCGGTCCTGGTTGAGCAGGCGCACGGCGATGAAGTCCAAGACCCGTTCTTTGACCTTCTTGAGGTCGTAGTGGTCCTCGTCCAGGATGGCCCGGGCATGAGCGAGGTCGGCATTGTCCTCGGTGCGCTCCGACCAGGGCAGGTCGGCGATCCATTCGACGTAGGTGCGCAGCACGGCGGACTCCGGCGACAGGGGCTGCATCCGGGCCAGACGCTTGAGCTCCCGCTCGCACTTGGAGCGCGCCTCCTCGCTCAAGCCCTTGGCCCTCAGGCGCTCCTCCAGCTCCCGCGCCCCGCTGGGGTCGTCCTTGTCGGTGCCCAGCTCCCGGTGGATCTCCTTGAGCTGTTCCTGTAGGAAGTACTCCTTCTGGACCCGTTCCAGGCGCTTGCGCACCTTGGCGTTGATCTTGTCCTCGTACTCCAGAATCTGCGCTTCCTCGGAAAGCAGGGTGGCCAGGCTCTCCAGGCGCTGCCGGGGGTCCACCTGGGCCAGCAGCTCCACCTTGCGCTCCAGCTTGAAGGCCGCGTTGGAGCAGATCAGGTTGACCAGCTCGTCCGGGCTTTCCGCCTTCTCGATGCCGGCCACGATCTCCTGGGGGATCTTCTTCTGCACCCCGTTGTAGCGGTCGAACTGGGTCAGCACCGAGCGCATCAGGGCGGCGATCTCGGGATCGCTCTCGCGCACCTCGGCGATGGTCCGCACCTGGACCCGGTAGGTCTCCCGGGTGTCCAGGAAGCGGACGATGTTCGCCCGTTCGGCGCCTTCCACCAGCAGGCGGATCGTGCCGTCGGGCAGCTTGAGGGTCTGTAGTATTTTGGCCACCGTGCCCACCGGGTGGATATCCTGTTCCTCCGGTTCCTCCTCGGTGTCGCGCTTCTGGGCGGCCAGGAACAGGAGCTTGCCGCGGGCGAGCGCCTCCTCCACCGCCCGGATCGAGCGGCGTCGGCCCACGAAGAAGGGCACCACCATGTGGGGGAAGACGACCATGTCCCGCAGCGGAATGAGGCACAGCTCAGTCCGGTTGGGAAAGACCTTCATGCGGTTTTCTTTTCGCTGACGAGGGTGATCTCCGGATCGATGGCCTTTTCGACGGTCTCGGGCGTCACCACGACGCGCTTTGAGCCCTTGATGGAAGGAAGGTCGAACATGATGCCGGTCATGATCTTTTCCACGATGGCCCTTAGGCCCCGGGCGCCGGTCTTCTGGGCCAGGGCCTTGCGGGCGATGGCCTCGATGGATTCGGACTTGAACTCGAGCTCCACGTTGTCCAGCTTCAGAGAGGCCTGGTACTGCTTGACGATGGCGTTCCTGGGCTCGGTGATGATTCGCTTCAGCGCGTCCAGACCCAGCTCCTCCAGCGTGCTCACGATCGGCAGCCGGCCCACGAACTCCGGAATCATGCCGTACTGGATCAGGTCGTCGGGATGCAGGTGGCCGTACAGCTCCACCAGGTCCCTGTCCTGAGGAGGTTTCACGTCCGCCCCGAAGCCCATGGGGTGCTGGGACACGCGCGCATCGACGATGCGCTCCAGCCCGACGAAGGCCCCGCCGCAGATGAACAGGATGTTGGTGGTGTCGATCTTGAGGGTTTCCTGGTTGGGGTGCTTGCGCCCGCCCTGGGGCGGGACCGAGGCCACGGTGCCTTCGATGATCTTCAGCAGCGCCTGCTGCACGCCCTCGCCGGACACGTCCCGGGTGATCGAAACGTTCTCGCCTTTTTTGGCGATCTTGTCGATCTCGTCGATGTAGACGATGCCCCGCTCGGCGCTGGCGATGTTGTTGCCGGCGTTCTGGATGAGCTTCAGTAGTATGTTCTCCACGTCCTCGCCCACGTAGCCGGCCTCGGTCAGGGTGGTGGCGTCGGCCATGGCGAAGGGGACCTTCAGCTTGCGGGCCAGGGTGCGGGCCAGGAGGGTCTTGCCGGTCCCGGTGGGCCCGATCAGCAGGATGTTGGACTTCTCGATCTCCACATCCGGGTCGACCTTGTGTCCCATGGCGATGCGCTTGTAATGGTTGTAGACGGCCACCGAGAGGACCTTCTTGGCCTGCTCCTGGCCGATCACGTACTGGTCCAGGTATTCCTTGATTTCCTTGGGCTTGGGGATGTCCTCCTTGAACTCCCCGGCCAAAAGCTCGTCTTCCTCGTCCAGGATCTTCTTGCAGACCTGGACGCACTCGTCGCAGATGAACACGCCGGGGCCGGCGATCAGCCGCCGGGCCATATCGGCGCTCTTCCCGCAGAAGGAGCAGACCTTCAAGCCCTCATTTCTTGCCAGCTTGCTCATTCGGCTTTCTTTCCAGGATCTTGTCCACCAGGTTGTAGGCCACCGCCTCCTCCGCGGACATATAGTAATCCCTTTCCAGGTCCTTGGCCATCTGATCCTCACTCTTGCCGGTGTGCTTGGCGAAGTACTGGATGATCAGCTTCTTGATGCGCACGATCTCTCTGGCCTGCAGCCCGATGTCGGCGGCCTGTCCCGAAACCCCTCCCCAGGGTTGGTGGATCAGGATGCGGGAGGAGGGTAGCACGAAGCGCTTGCCCGGAGTCCCGCAGGTCAGGAGCAGCGCGCCCATCGAGGAGGCCTGCCCCAGGCAGATGGTCTGCACGTCCGGCTTGATGTACTGGATCGTGTCGTAGATGGCCAGCCCGGCGGTCACCGTGCCTCCCGGGGAGTTGATGTACAGGTGGATGTCCTTCTCCGGGTCCTGGCTCTCCAGGAACAGGAGCTGGGCCACGACCAGATCTGCGGTGACGTCGACGATCTCCCCGTCCACGAAGACGATCCGATCCTTCAGCAGCCTGGAAAAAATGTCGTAGGAACGCTCGCCCCTTCCGGTCTGCTCGATGACCATCGGCACGAGGCTGCTGGATTTGGGCTCGGATTCAACGTCAGGCATATCGGCTCCCAATCGGATTTCGCCTTGAATTTAATAGTTTCCCTGGGCCAAGTCCAGGAATTTCACGGTTTTGCCCCTCTTCTTGCGTCCGGAGGCCAAAAGCCGGTCGTAGAGCTTCTCGTTCTTGAGGTCGAAGCGGATATACTCCATCAGGTTGTTCTTAGTCATCATCTCTTTGGCCTGCTCGAAGGTGATGTTGCGCGCCTCGGCGTCTTCCTGCACTCGGCCGGCCATCTCCTCCTCGCTCACCTGGATGTTTTCCCGCCTGGCCATTTCGGCCACCACGAGCTGCAGGCGCAGCTTCTTCTCCGCCGCCGGTTTCCACTCCTCAAGCACCGCCTCCTTGGTCTTGCCCTGCTTGGCCAGCTCGCGCAGCGCGCTTTTTTCGTCGCTGCGCACCCGGCCGAGAAAGCCCAGCCACTCGTCGGCCAGCTCTCGATCCAGCATGGACTTGGGCAGGGGGATGACCGCCCCCGCATTCACCTGCTCCAGCAGCTGGGAGATCGAGTGCTCCCTCACCCGCTGGTCCGCGTATTTCCTCAGGCGCTCCATGATGTCCTTTTTCAAGTCGTCCAGGCTCTTGTACTTGTCGCTGATGTCTTGGGCCAGCTCGTCGTTGACCTGCGGAAACTGCTTTTCCTTTACCGTGTTGACCTTGACCTTCAGAGTCAGCTTGCGCCCGGCCAGCTCCTTGATCTGGTAGTCGGCGGGGTACTCCTTGCCGATCGTCTTCTCCTCGCCGGCATTCATCCCCAGCAGGTCCTCGTCGAACTGGTACAGGTTGTACCCGCTGCCCACCTCGAACACGAAGGACTGCCGCCGGGTGGAGGCCTGCTCGGCGCCCGTTTCATCCAGCTGCACGTAGTCCACGTTCACGATGTCGCCGGTGGCCACCGTGGGGATCTTCTTGTCCACCACCAGCGCGTTTTGCTCCTGCAGCGCCTTCAGCTCGCGCTCCAGGTCCTCCTCCCCGACCTGGACCTCCAGCTCCTCGAACTCCAGGCCCTTGTACTCGGGCAGCTCGATCTTGGGGTAGGTGTCGTAGCTCACCTTGTAGGTGAAGTCCTCGCCTAACTTCAGGCTTTCCCCCGCGTCCAGCGAGGGAATGGAGGTGGCGATCGGCTTCTGCTCGCTGGCCTCCAGGGCCTGCACCAGGCTCTTCTTCAGCACGCGCTCCGTGGTTTCCGCCACCAGCACCGGCCCGTAGCGGCGGATCAGGATGCCGGGGGGCACCTTGCCCCGGCGAAAGCCGTCCAGGCGCGCCGTCTTGCAGTACTCCTGGACCAGGGCGTCGTATTCCTTCTGGATGGCCTCCTTGTCCACCGTGATGGAGAGGCGCACCCCTGAGTTCTCCAGAAGCTCGGTCTCTTTGTGCTTGATCACCTCGATATCCTCTTTTCCCGCTGTGGCAAACAAAAGGCGATCCGGACTTCATACCAGATCGCCTCGCTTCGCGTGTCGAGCGGGAAACGGGACTTGAACCCGCGACATCCACCTTGGCAAGGTGGAGCTCTACCAACTGAGCTATTCCCGCTTATATGCCCTGCCGCCGGGCGGCGCCGGCGGCCGGAACCGCCCGTCCGCTGCGAGAGAAGGGACTCGAACCCTTATACCCGGTAGCGGGCACCAGATCCTAAGTCTGGCGTGTCTGCCAGTTCCACCACTCTCGCAAACTATATTGAAAAAAGAGGGCAAGGTCAAGTTTCCCTCTTTCACAGGAGTGAGCCGTGAAGGTCTCGAACCTCCGACCCGCAGATTAAGAGTCTGCTGCTCTACCAGCTGAGCTAACGGCCCATTTCAAGCATCGCGCCCGGCAGGACTCGAACCTGCGGCCTACGGATTCGAAGTCCGGCGCTCTATCCACCTGAGCTACGGGCGCCCTGCGGGTGAGTGATGGGACTTGAACCCACGACATCCAGTTCCACAGACTGGCGCTCTAACCACCTGAGCTACACTCACCGTGTTCCGTTCGCGCGTGCAGCCCGATCCCTCGCAAAGGTGCCCGCTTCCGCTACCCGCCGGTTGGGGAACGACGACTGCGACGGCTAAAAATATGCCTCAACCCGCACCTTTTGTCAAGGCGAGCCGGGAATCTGGCCTGCCGGGATTCGGGCCGGGCGAAAGAGCCCCGTTGCCGCGCCTCGCGGGAATCGGTACTCTATCGCTGGAGAAAAGGCGATATGCGCGCTCCTTCGTTCGGCGGGGTGAGAATCCTTCCGGTCTTCTGTGTTCTCTTTTTAGCCTTATCCCCCTGGAAGGCGGCGGCGGGACCCGTGCGGGTCGGCCCGGCGGAGGCCGAGCTCATTTCCGAACAGCGGGCCGTGGTCCCGGCGAGGCCGTTCTGGGTAGCCCTGCGCCTGAAGGCGGACCCGGGCTGGCATACCTACTGGAGGAATCCCGGCGACTCGGGCCTGCCCACGACGATCCGCTGGGAGCTGCCTGCGGGGTTCAAGCTCGGCCCGATCCAGTGGCCGTATCCGCAGGTGCTGGATACCCTGGGCATCGCCACCTACGGCTACCAGGGGGAGGTCGCCTTCCAGGTTCAGATCGCCCCTCCGACGAATCTTCCTGCAGGCTCGCCGGTAACCCTGCGGGCCAGGGCGGAGTGGCTGGTCTGCCGGGAGGAGTGCATCCCCGGGAGCGCGGAGCTGGCGCTGGTCCTGCCGGTGAAGGCGGGCGAACCCCTGCCGGATCCCCGCTGGGCAGGGCTTTTCCGCGAGCAACGCGCCCGGCTTCCCCGGGAGGATCCCGGCTTGCGCTTCTCGGCGCAGCTCAGCCGGAAGGAGCTGACGCTGGTGGCCGAAGGCTTGCCGGAGGTGAAGGCTTCCGGGCTCTACTTCTTCGCCCAGGAGCAGGGCCTGCTGTCCTCCGCCGCGCCCCAGAGGCCCCTTCGGGCCGGGCCGGCCTGGAAGCTCCGGCTGCTCCGCGGCGATCCCGGCTCCGAGCCGCCCGCCAGGCTCCAGGGGGTGCTCGTCGTTTCCGGAGGACCGGTGGAGCGGGCCATTGCGGTGGATGTGCCGCTCGCGCGACGGGCCGTTGGCTTCGCTCCCGGCGGCCCGCGCACGGGACTTCTGGTCGCTCTGCTGTTCGCCCTGCTGGGCGGATTGATATTGAACCTCATGCCCTGCGTGCTCCCCGTGCTGTCGCTCAAGCTGATCGGTTTCGTGCGCCAGGCCCATGATTCCAAGCGCGGCGCCCTCACCGCCAGCCTGCTCTTCGCCTCGGGAGTGGTGGCCTCCTTCTGGCTGCTCGTGGGGCTGCTCCTGGCCCTTCGGGCGGGGGGCCAGTCCCTCGGCTGGGGCTTTCAGCTTCAGAACCCCGGCGTCGTGGTGGTCCTGGCCGCTTTGTT
>Ga0315280_10010430_pt1 | contig 11653 bp, 6 predicted proteins | sample YL17G06_40_MG_FD_203697 | JGI IMG/M metagenome (GOLD analysis project Ga0315280, IMG submission 203697) | Sediment microbial communities from Yellowstone Lake, YNP, Wyoming, USA - YL17G06_40 | ecosystem: Environmental > Aquatic > Freshwater > Lake > Sediment | place: USA: Wyoming | collected... | reverse complement strand
TTCTCTTCCATGATCGCATCCACGAGTTGTTCTTCTGGGAGAATCCCGTTCTGTGCCAACATTCCGATCTTCGATTTCACGACAATCTGTGCGTCTGTAGTCACCCCATCGGGCGGACAAATCCGAAAGATCGCTTGGCAAGCTTCTTGCATGTCACCAATGTCATGGAGATCGTCGAGGTTGTAGTTTCTGTACTGATCCACTGCAATAAGGTTTTCTGAACCTAACAAGATTTCGAAATCCTTCTTTAGGAAGTGATTCCTGTCAAAATGGAAGCCAAATCTTCGGGCCGCAAGTCGTTTCCTACGATCGTCCTGCGATAACGAGAAGTTCACAGACGAAACGAGTAGGTGCTCTGAAGAAACCCGATCAAGTTCCAAAATGGTTTGTAGCGGGCCTTCCAAGTGCTCTATCACTTCAACGCATAGTACGACGTCAAAGGCTCCGGTTTTGAAGGGCAGCTCGTGGGAAACACCTGAGACACCGTCAAGATCAAAAATCTCACGCGCCCGGTGGTTCGCTTCCTTGGACAAATCGAAGTTCACAACTCTTGCACCAAAGATTTTCCGTACCAAGTGGGACACATAACCTTCTGCTCCACCTACGTCTAGCAAGCTCTGGAAAGGCATCATTCGGTTCAGAATGCGCAACACTTGGAAAATGCGGGCATAACGAAGCACGGGATTGGGCTCGGAATACTCTCTGCCTTCGAGGCCGTAGATCGGTTCGTGAGCAAAATACGATCCGTCTCGTGCACGTAGGAACCTTTGATCAAGCCATCTTCGGTTGAGCTCTGTGAGGTCCAATCTCTTCGCTCGATACGGAAGTGATCCTGCTTGGATTTCAGATTTGCGACAATACCTGTGCGTCGGCAGAGAACTCTACTCCCCAGGCCACGCGGTTGTCTTCTCAGGCGGGCTCTCGAAAGATCGCCGGAACAACGGAGAAATGGCAATCGCATGTTCCCTCTGGGTCGGACTCAAACTCGCACCGTCGTCTTGCAGTACTGCCGATTTTCTTGGTGAGTCTTGTGGAAAGCATCACGATGGTGACAAAGACGCTCACAATGCTCGTCGCTAGGCCTAGCGAAAATGACGCCGGCTCATAGGTGAACCTGACCACGTGAAAACCAGGCGGAACGACGACTCCACGGAAAGTGTAGTCTGCCCTGAAGATGTTAGTCGGGTGCCCATCAACAAATGCCGTCCAGCCTGGAAAGTACACATCCGTGAGTACAAGGAATGCGTTCTCACCGCTCTGGGTGTCAATGGCGATCATGGTATCGGTGTATTCCCTTATCGTCGCCTCCGCCTTGGATTCTCTACCTACCTCCGCCATACCTAAAGGCTCAGCAATGATTGCGGTCTTTCGGACATCTATTCTCTGAAGCGCTGAGAGCGCCTCTTGATCATCGGACACTGCAAGAATGTCAAAAACGATGAATGCCCGAGGCATCGCGTTCCCGTTCAGATATATGTCCGCGTCGGATCCATGATAGACCCTAGGCATCAATGACTGCAACGATTCGCAGCTGGAAGGAGGAGTCAAGATATACTTCACGTTGGCCAAACTCAACATTTCTAGGTTCCAGCTTGATACATTGTCAGGCATCGCGCCAAGCGCAGCCCGTTCGAACTGAGAATAGGTCTCTGGCGTCAGCCCATCTCCGTAGGTCATGCGAGAGTCCTGAATGCCGTACATCATGCCGCTGTATGGGGGAAGCACACAGCACCCAACGCTTGTGATTCTGTAGACCGCCGAATCGTTCCTTAGGAATTCAACTGCAGGCGTAACCGGATAAGTCGGATAGACCAAACTGGTCGGAACAACGGGATTCTGGTAGAAACCAAAACTGAACGACCCGATCAGAATCACAATGAGCAACATACCTTGAACAGAAGCCCGGACCCTGCGCGAACCCCCATGCTGTGTGTGGAAATAGAAGGCAACACCTCCAATTGCCGCGAGGAACGTAAACCAAAGCACATTCAGCGCCTCGTATCGCGCCAATGAGGAGAACATCCCAGCCGGCAACTTCGCAATCGCGACAGAGATGCTCAAATACGGTGACCCCGGTGCAATCATCAAGGCCAAGAGTCCCACGTACCCCGCAAGAACCAGCCCCAATGGCAAGATGACTGCGGCTCTCGGTCGTATGCTCCCTTGGGAAAGCCCATCAGCCCCTATACCCGCAAGCACTGAAAGAGAGAAAGCGGCCACGAAAAGGAGCCTTAGAAGGTTCATTCCTCCAAAGAGGGGGATAGCTCTGACCACTTCATAGAGACACGGGACTCTGTAGACGACTCCGAACGACAGCAACGAGAGTCCATAGAAGAACCACGTGCGAGGCCTGTGCGTCCTGTTCAACCATGCCATCAGAGCAAGCATCAGCGGTATTGGCCCTACATACGCTCCGTTGATTTCGTTGTAGTTCCACTGAGGATGCCAGTAGTTGTGGGTGACCGGATTGCCGAAGAGATTGGGTACGAGATTTGTCAGCACGAATTCGGGGCGCAACCAGTACCAATTCACATCTACTCTCGTCGCGTATGCGTGACTCAATCTGAGATATTCGTAGAACGGCAGGACCTGGACGGCCGCAAGGGCGATTCCGAGAACCATTCCTAGGCTAAGGTACAATATTACCCGGAAGACTCCATGACTGTGCCTCGCGTGTGTGGAGACTCTATAAAGTGAATAGAGAACCATGGCCCCCAAGCAAAGCGCAGATATCTCCGGCTGTCCAGCCAAGAGTTGCAGACCAATTGCAATTGCGAGCACAGCTGCATTTCGCATTCTAGGGAGGAGGACCAGTCTCTCGCATGCAAAGAAGACTGCAGGAGTCAACATAGCGGCAAGAGCGAGCGGAAACTGGAGCCATAGTACCATCGTGCCAGAAAACATGAACGAGATAGCAGAAACAGTACCTCCAAGTCTGCCAACCCCAATTAGCTTCGCGAATTGGTACATGAAGAATCCAGCAAAGAAAAGGGTAAGGATCAATGCCAGAGTCGAAGCAGCGGGGAATGGAAGCAGATAGTATAGTACGTTGAACGGAAAGAACACGTGCGACTGGTCATTGCCCACAAATGGTGCTCCGCCTCCGACGTAGGGATTCCAAAGAGGAACCTCACTGTGGGAGAGACTACGAGTGGCGAATAGCTGCCACGGGTGGAACAGTAGGACTGGATCCGTCAATATCAGGTTTGATGGTCCCGCCAAATGACTCGGAGCTAAGGAGTTCCATGGATACCAGTAGAAGACCAAGTCTCCTGCCATGACCATGCCTCCGCTGAGCAATGCTTGACTCATGAATGCGGCCGCAACAAACAATAGGAAGAATGGCACAAGATCGAGTTTCGTCCGACCCTTGAATGATCGCAAGGACCTCGCTAGCAAGGAGAATCCCATCACGCTCATCTCTTGGCTCTAAGGGATGACAAACAGACATACGATTACTATACGACGACAAGATCCACTAGCACTGATAAGCTTTGCAGCGATAACGTTGCAGTCACATAACAACAGGTAGACAGCATGAAGTCTTGTTCCCGTCGGTAATGGATACACGCCTAGATGATCTGCTATTGTCGATTCAACACCCGTGAGTTAGGAACGTTCTGATTCTCAACAATTGCCACGTCTTCATCGAGTGAACCGTAGTGGATGCATGCCGCAAGTGAAGGCGAGGCTCGTGGGATGCCGTCAAGCTGAAAGGAGTCGGGGACGTGACTTTGGTGCGTGGTCGTGATCGTTTCCTACGTCATTGTACCAGGCCGAGAGAACATGCAAAGTTGGTCTTCAGCAAATGATTGGTGATTCGTGTGCTAGAAACGTTGCCGCAGATACTGGCTGCATATTTTAATGTTGGATGTGTACACTTGAAGAAACAGTAGAGACAAAGCGAACGCCCTAGGCCAAATGCCTTGCTCTCGATGTCAGAAAAGAAGCACCGCAAGACCTCCTCCACTTCGGCTGCAGCATTCACGTGCTCATATTGCATGGCTATTTTGTGGTCGAGCTTGTACCGTATTCTGAATTCAAGACCGGTCATCAAGCTTTGCGCTAGCTTCCAAAGGGGCGTGCCCTCACCCGGTATTCCCGCTCGAAATTGGGCCTCTGGCGACAGTATGATTACTATCACGAGATTCATCAGACGACGCAACATTCGCCGATCGTGGTACGACAACGAGATGGGACAACTATTGCGACCCGTCTGAGACTACCATCTTACGATGGGAGGATAGCTAGGTCGGTCACTGTTCAAATTGGATTGATACCACCGCTTGACTCTTAGCCTATAAGCTATGCCTAGGATGTCGATGAACATACGCACGATCTCTCGCGTTCTGAATCGGCCTCCGAGCCTTATTTCGATTGGCACCTCCTTGATTCTACAGTTCAGCAGTTGAGCTACGATTAGCATCTCTACATCAAACGCATACTTCTTTACAGACATCAATCTGAACACGCCTCTGAGGCAATCTGCTCTTCCTACTTTCAGTCCAGATTGAGTATCCGAAACCCTCACATCCACCAACAACTTCACCAATACATGGAATGCAAAGCTGAGAACACGCCTCATCGCAGGAGCCTGCACCTGCGATTTCCGGTGCCTCTTCGAACCTACGACTATATCACAATCTTGCAGATTCATCAGGTATGTCGACAATCTAGAAGGTCTTATCTCCAGATCACTGTCGAGCAAAAGGATGATGTCTCCTGTCGCCCGCTCAACCCCGTATTTCACTGCGAAACCCTTACCACGATTGTAGGGGTACCCGACGACCCTGATATGGACTCCGTCAGCTAGTCTAAGAGACTCCTGGCGTGTTCCATCGACTGAACCATCATCAACCACTATGATCTCATAGTCTGGAACGCCTGAATTCTCGGCAAGTCTCTTCAAGGTGAGAATCGCTCGTCTGATGTTCTCCACTTCATTGTATGCTGGCATCACGACTGACATCTTCTGGAAAGTTGATCTCAGTGCACTGGGCGCCGCCGGGAATTTCACTCTGCCTTCACCGTTGCAACCATCCCTCAGAGTGGGTACTTGTTCCTTCTGCTCCGCGATCGAAAGCCTAGTCTCTCTCGTTGGTGCCGAGGTTCAAAGCCCCCGAACATAGCAACTTCGGTCTCCGTGAGAAATGCCACAACAAGCATCTCCAAAGGTGGTGCGGGACCGCAGCAGAGCTTCGGGCAAGAACCGGAGGAGAAGCTGACTATGATGAAGTGGTTCGCTGTCTTCTCTCAAGGGTTGCAGGAGACGAGCGACTGTTCAAGCAAGCATGCACACGAGTCATCTATTGAATGAGATGAACTGCTTCCGCCGAGAAAAGACGGGTGCGAACGGTTCCTGCTGTCAGTTTCCGTGGTTGTAAGGTATTGGACCAACCTCAGAGGGTTCTGCGAAGAGGTTGCCGTTCCTGTCAGTCCAAGAGTAGAAGTACCACGAGTCAGTGAGGCCTGCAAGGTTCCCATATTGCGAAAGCACTGTCTTGAAGTATACGCCACCAGCGAATGTGCCCCGCCCGCCAAACCCTAAACAGATAATCACAGTATTACCGTTCGCGTCCGTGAATGCCTCCAACAATGCCATGTCCGCTGAACCGCTATTGGCCGTCTGGACTGTCATAGTCGCAGCCACAGCTCCCGACCGCGTACGATAATACATTGTACCCGTTGACCAACCGCCTTGCAGACTCCACCATAACGGCGCTATCCGGTTCTGCTCATAGTAGTGAACCACCGAGTTCACCAAAGGTCCAGCGAACAGCACAATGATGCTGTTGTGAATTCTAGGGGCACCTGTAGCTGGGTCCACATAGGTGCTGTTCGTATCCAACGCGATGATCTGAGGCATATTCGCGAGCGAGCCGTACATGAAGCCAAGCGCCGTCCAATCACTCAAAGCAGCATACCCAACGCCAGGGGGCTTCGGATGCGCAGCATCGCCATCAGGGAAGATGAAGTACACAGTCCTTGCAGGAGCATTCAACACACCAGATGCAGTTGGCCCAAACTCCAGAAGTTCTGCCTCCGGTTCTGGTTCCAGATGCAGCAGAATATTCGTGCCGTACCAAGTCCCTGCACTCTCATCATAGAATCCGACCATGAGACTTGCAGGATGCGCCCCGTAGGTTCCTCCCGGCACGAAAGTCCAGTCGTACCCGTCTGTCGAGTTTAGGGCTTTCCTGAACTCGAACCAGTAGTATGTCCCGTCGTAAGTGGCCGCGCCTTGCACGTTGTTCACCGGGTCAGAGTACCAGGTCGTCTCATCCCATCCGTGCAAGTCAAAAGTAGTACGGTCGAAGTTCACTCCACCCATGTCACTATGCGGCCATGTTCCATTCCACCAATCCCAGTAGTAGCTGATGTCGCCGTCGCTCTTGGCGCTGGTAGGCCCCGACCATGTCACCCTCTCCAGTATGTAGAGCCAAGTGGCGTCGTTCTTCATCCACCACTTGGCTGAAACGGCAGAGGGACCATTGCCCCACTCGGGCAAGGTGAGGTTCTGTGGGACAGCGTCCGACCATTCCGTAGGGCTGGTCATGCCTCCGTCGAGGGTAACTTGGCTCCTGAGCCAATAGCTGGTAAATGCAACCTCCCATCCTTGGGTGTAATCTGCCTCCAAGTAGATGTCCGATGTTGGCGCGAAAGATGGATGCGCCGCATTCACCCCTCCACTGAACCATTGCCCGTTGACTCGGTCCCACCATTGCATGAAACGATAGGTTAGACCACCCACTATAGTTTCTGATGGGGCAGAGAGAGAGACGGTTGCTCCGTCGAGAACACGTATCTCAGTCTCAGGAGGCGTATCATGTGACACCCCATTGAGGGTGATAGATGCATGAAAGTCTGACCACTGCAGAAAGATGTCATCCCAATAGCCGCTCCCGCCACTCCCGTCAATGTAAACATACGTTGGGTCCCCGGTGGCTCCGTCGTCATGAAGCAGAAATGTTAGTCTACACGTCTGTCCTTGGAGTGCATTGACCCAGATACTGGTCTGATACGTATTCCAGCCACCGCCAGTATCTGCCAACCATCTATCATACCAATACCACGACGGGGTGCCGAGGCGCCATTCAAACCAGTCGTAGTTGACGTCGTCGCTGGTGTCGATCAGATAGTGGAATCGCAATCGGACCCAAGTCGCCGTGCTCGGCATCGAGAATTCGTAGTAGATCGCACTATAGCTACTACTCCCGCTAGAGCTTCCTACAAGTTCGGCCGCATACGTCCCTGCATATTGAATACTACTCTGGACCTGGGGTGTGTATGCTGGATCATTATAGTCGACACCCCATTCAGGTCCAAAGCTCCCCCTCTCGAATCCTTTGTTCGCTACTGGAATGTCGATAGGAGAACTCCAGAAGGGACTCCAAGGATATGTGTCAGTCCGTACTGAGTACGAGAACATCCCGTTGTCCCGGAAGACCTGTCGAATCGTCGATTCGTAAGCGCCAGCATATATCACCCGATCCACTTGGATAATCGCGTTCACGGCGTCCAGGAACGACGCGGACGACCAGAGATAATACCCCATTTCGATCGCGAGTCGATCAACTACTCCCTTCCCCAACGATGTTCGAAGTCGCCAGAGGGCCGCGGACCACATCTCACCATCGTCATGAACCTCACCGGTCTTGTCTTCAGGATAGTGTTTCGTGCTGAAGGTGTTCCTCATACAATATGGGTAAGTCCCACCAGGATAACCTAGACCGTATCCGAACCACTCTGACAGGCAACCCAGAGTGCCTGGTGCCCCTTGGTCCAAGAAGCTTGCCGCTAGGTAATCCGAGAAGCCTTCGCTGAACGCGCCCATCTCCTCGCTAACCCAACCATTGAAAAGGCCCTCGTCGCCATGAATCGCGTGTCCGTATTCGTGGATAATGACGTCGGCGTCTTCCGCTGTGTCTATTGGATAGCTTAGAGTGCCATCCCCAAAGTGCAATCCATCGAAATCCCAAAACGCGTTCGCTACTGCGTAATAGTGAGCGTGGGCTGGCACAGGATAGTTGAGCAGTCCACCCTCTCCGATCTGTTGGAGGTAGCTGTGCACTGAATCAACGTAGTAGTATACCATCACTTCCTCGAAGGCGTCGTTGCTTCTTGTATAATGATAGTACCGAGTTACGTTGTCAGCCAGGCCTGCAGACTTGTAGGCTCCAATAATCCCAGGAGCGGTCAGATCAACAAAGTCACCGACAAGCTTGCCGGTGCCCGAGGCAAGATGAAGGAGCTGCATGTTCGTTTCCTGTTGCGTTATGATGCCGTGATCCAGATCATCAGGAGCAGGCCAGGCCAAGTTCCCGCCTGTTTGAACCGGGTTGCTGTATTGGTATACCCAACCAGACCCCGAGTCGTGCCGTGTCAAGTCCTGCTTCAATATCGCCTTGCCGCTTGTGCCGTCAACAAGGACCAACCAGTCGCCGAGCGGCTCCAGAGTCGGAACATTGACCTGCCAACAGATCCCTGCAACCTGCGGAGCAGTCTCAGCATCATGGAGGACGATACTCTGGCCGGTAGCCGATAGTCGCGGAGTAGAGGCCTCGCGGACATAGATGACTTTCTCAGTCTTAGGTGATCCTCGTAGGGTCACCTTCTCAGCTATGGCAGCTGTAGCAGCTTTCAAGGCGGCCTGAGAATCGATGCTAGCATCAACCACACGGTCCCAGCTCTTGAAACTAGTCGCTCCATCGACGGCCAGCAACCCACTCTTCGAGATCATCACGCTAGCGCTCGTGTTGAAGACCCGAAGGCTGTTGTATGTCTGGACGAAACGCGTCACATAGAAGGATGGGCCTTCTTTAACGCTGGACAGCAGAATGTCCGGGATCTTGCCACCAACCCCAACTGCAGCAGCTTTCCCTTGCAGATATCCCCGAGCTATAGCTTCAAGCGTAGCCTTGTCAGCGGAGGCATTCGTTGCAAGAGTATTCGTTGGAAACACAAACGCACTGGATATCAGAACAAGCATGAAAACAGTTGCGACGAGGGATGGCAGTTTCATTCCATTCTCCCTTCTGAAAATGGTTGCTGCCGCAGTCTATATTAGACTTGTGAGGTCTCTTCTCATCGGATCTTCTCTAGAAAAGAAGGGATACCTTACGGATACAACAATGTTCCCACATACAGAATGCTGTGCAGTGCCAGGCTGTTAAGTGCGCAAATCGTGACCATACACGGCGTCTCATGAATCAGCATCACATCCCCCCGATGTGCCGGCTAACGGAGTGCCCGAGAGACATGCCAGACTCGTCGGCGCTTGTGCAGGAAGACACCTAACGATGCGAGGGCCAGCGCCGCCAACGCGATTAGGCTTGGCGTTTCAAACTCGGGTATGGTGACAGATGGGGACCAGATCCCCCAACCATGAATGGTGCAGTGCGCTCTAGCCAGTACTGTCAATTCCTCCCCAGCGTGGTAGTCTCTGCCTTCGCATAGAATCGTCGAAATCGTGAATGTTTCATTGGACTGTGGTTGAAGATCAATTGTCACAGTGGATTTTCCCTCTGCGATTTCTATCTTGTCTACGTAGTGACTCTTTGTCGGGTTTGCATGTCTAACAGTCATTAGTATGAGAAAGCCTCGACCTGCCAGGGGAGTTCCACAGTCGATGATGGAATGTGCAGAAACATCTAACACGGTAGGGACATCCGCTACTACGACGCGGGGTGAACCGATCATAACCAGAGAAACAAGCAGCAAGAGCATGAGATGCACCGGCCTCATCATCTGAAAAAGACCTCCGGAAAAAAAGAGGCGGCATGAGTACATCAATCTACTATTTAGAACAAATCCTGAGCAGCATGATTCTATTCGGGCTTGGAGAAACCTGCAGGAAATGGGACCATGTTCTTGATGGTTAGCTGTGTTCCGCAACCGTTCGAACAACAAGTCAAGCCCTGAACTGCACTCCATCAATATCAGCGATCATCAGCGAGTCAGACAGGAACATCGCAAGCCTTTGCACCAGCCCTTCTTTCCGACGGGCGATCCTTTGACTGCTACACCTGCTCGGAAGTGCTATCGAACGAACACGCCAAGCTGGCCCTACGACGGCCTGCGAGTCCACCAATGGACGCCACCACGACTCGTTCGCTTTGTACCAATAGATCGTCTTCTGAAGGCCTTCTTCAAAGCCCACCTGAGGCTTCCAGCCTAGCCGATGAATCTTGTCACAACTCAGAGAGTATCTGAAGTAGTGGCCGGGACGGTCGCATACGAACTCTATCATCGCCTCAGGAAGAGATAGGCAACGAGGCATCTCCTTGGCGATCTCGATGCTCTTTCTCTCGTTTCAGCGGCCGATGTTGTAGACCTGTCCGTTCTCCCCTTTCTCCAAAACAAACGCCAGCACTCCAAGAGTGATCGGAGAGCTCTTAGGCCGAGTCAGGAAGCTATCTGAACCGTTGTGGATGAACTACCCTCCGAACTGACAGGTGAACGAGCAGCGGTCGGCACGGATAACGGACTAGTTTCAACCGCCTCTCTCAGTGAAATACCCCTAACAGCGCGTCTTATTCCGTGGGATGTGGCTACGTCAAAGCTTGCATCCGATCTCAGCTCTGGCTCAAAGAAACCTGAACCAGGCAACTCCGTTCCCACAAGTGAGATCTACTCTTGGGCAAGCCAGCTCGCCTCTGAGAGCCGCAAGCCGGATTGGGTCTTCTACTGGTACGTGTGGCCGGACGCGGTTCGTGAGATAATCCGCAAACTGGAAACGACGAGTGGCGGGATCTTTGGCCTTGTTGGATTTCAGGGAGTCGGGAAGAGCAGCGCATTGCAGGCGACCTACAGGACCCGTATCGAACAAATGGATAGGCAATGGGCCTCAAGTGGCGAGAAAGGGCCAGTTCCTCGGCACGCGTATCGCATTGTGCTTTTCAAATGGCGAAGAGAATCTGAACTCTTCAGAAGTCTTCTGAACGGCTCGCATGAAGCATCCGAGAGCTTTCTGAGTGAGTACTTGCCGGATCTCTTACAGCGATCGTCTATTCACACGCCTTCTGTCAGGTCCCGGAGCGACCTGCATTACAAGTTGTCAGTTCTCGAGCAGGAAGCCAAATCCCTTACGAGCCGCCTCGCTGCTGAGAGAGATCCCGAGTTCTATGCATCCGGCGCTGCACGTAAGGAGGTCGATCGCCTCGAACGCAAATTCGACAAGGCTACTCTCAAGAAGCTGCGTGAGACAGCTTGGCTCAGAGTGTTCGGACAGAACGAGACCATCCTGATCGATACCCCGGACTACTCGAAGACCGACCGACGGCTCATGGCGAAAGATCTGGATGGGATCTACTGGCTCTGGAATACGCTCGCATCGTCCGCTACATCGGCCATTACGCCGAATATCGTTCTAGCGATTCAGAAGGAGATGTTCCGTGACCACTTCTTCTTTGACAAGATGGAGAAGGTCGAGCTTGAGCCTCTCAAGCCCGAGCAGATGCTCGAGGCCTATAGGAAACGCTTCAAAGCGATCGAGCCGTTCACGGAGGACGCGCTCCTCACGCTCGCTCGAATGAGTCGCGGCGTTTTCCGCCGCTTCCTAAGATACATCACGCTCACCCTCCAGCATTGGGAGACGAGCAGGAATGGACGTGTTGACACGACGATCGTAAAGGAGGCGGTTACGGTTGAGAGG
>Ga0315280_10010429_pt1 | contig 11654 bp, 12 predicted proteins | sample YL17G06_40_MG_FD_203697 | JGI IMG/M metagenome (GOLD analysis project Ga0315280, IMG submission 203697) | Sediment microbial communities from Yellowstone Lake, YNP, Wyoming, USA - YL17G06_40 | ecosystem: Environmental > Aquatic > Freshwater > Lake > Sediment | place: USA: Wyoming | collected... | reverse complement strand
CAGAGAGATCAGTAGACTTCGAGTTCACGGCATAGTTGTAGAAGGGCCGGAAGAACTGAATATTCAAGGAACACATCACACAATCAACTTGGCTGTTAATGACGCTCTCACAATTGTAAAAGAACATTGGTACAGACACGAGTTGGACAGAATGGAGAAAGCTGTTTCCGAGGAAGAGCCTGCGATTGTACTGTCCATCGATTCAGATGAATGCTGCATAGCTATCATAAGGGCCTATGGGCCAGATATCAAGGTTGAAATGGATTCTAGACTGCCTGGAAAGCTCGAATATCAGAAACGTGAGGAAGCTCTGAAGAAATACTTCAACGATGTCTCAAGAACCTTGGTGAACATCGCTAAAGGCGCTGGTTATAGGGCCATAGTTGTCGGGCCAGGCTTCGCTAAAGAGAACTTCATCAAGTTTCTGAAGAACAATGCTCCGGAAGTTGCATCGAAAGTTGTGGCAGTGAAAACCGTGACTAGCGGCGGGGTTGCTGGCATGTATGAATCGATGCGCAGTGGGATAGTTGGTAAGGTTATGAAAGATGCGAGAGCGAGCAGAGAGGTTATGCTTGTAGAGGAGATTCTGGCAAGATTAGGAGCAAGTCGAGGAGACGTTGTCTTCGGCTTATCGCAGACTGAGGAAGATGCAAGCGCAGGTGCCGTAGAGACTCTACTCGTTTCTGATAGGAAGTTAAGAGAAGTTGAGGAAGATGAGCGGAGGAGGATTGAGGAGATTATGAGAGCTGTCGAGAAGAAGGCTGGGCGAATATTGATCGTCAGCAGTGAGCATGAGGGGGGAAAGAAGCTGGCCTCTCTGGGAGGAATAGCCGCAACTCTCCGCTATTCGAGGCACTCCTAGTTTGCTCCTGAGCAGCTGCATAGAATCATATATCGTAGCCGATCAATATTGTCCCTTAAGACTCCAATCTTCTCCTTAACGCTGGGCTAGTTCTCGCTATCGCCCTAACGACCGACTCAAACGTCTCTTCAGATGAGAGATCTCTTTCAAGAAAGATGCCTGTTCTTCCAACTCGATCTCTCTTCATAAGAACGCGTACCCTCTCATTTACGATTTGACTACTGACGCCTAGAAGCTTCGAGACGTAGGATTCTCGGCCGATGATACTAGTTTCAATGTGCCCGCTTGGAGTAGGTTCTATCAGCATCAAGCGTTTGTCAACGCCTGGAAACCTCTTCCCCAATTTGATCTGTTCCAAAGCGATCTCTCCAGCAAACTTGTAGAACTCTCTCTCCGTTCTCTTCAGCTTCACTAGTGGAATCGATACTGAAACAAGTTCTTCTATCTCGAAGCACGCTTTTAGCGCGTAGGACGGTGTCGCTTGAACTAGGATGCGTCTTCGAGGCCTTATGTCTGCACTTTCCAGAGCCATCTCAACCGCTACAGTCGATGTTGGTTCAGGGATGAAGACGTCGATATCGCTTGATTTGCTGATGTCTCCACGAGCGATGCTCCCGTATGTTATCGGCGAGAAGTTGCTTAAGACCAGAAGTTTCATCAATTCAGCCGCTTTGCGTCTCAAAGCAGCAAATTGAGTCCATCTCTCTTCGCTGTAAGTGACTTCAAGAAACTCCTTGCGCATCGAGGGTTTCTTCGCCAAGATTGCACCTTCTAGTCTTTTCTGACAGAATCCTCAAGCCACTTCAGGTAAGGTCTAGAGCCTTGCCTTATCTCAGTCGAAATGATCTCAGGAACTTCATAGCTATGGAGACTCATTATGCATTCGCTAGCTTTCTTGAAGAGTTTTGAACTAGTCTTTATGACGAGAAGTTGCTCGTCAGATTCCTCTATCGATTCCTTCCATCGGAAGATAGAGCGAACTGGAACAATGTTGATGCATGCTGCTAGTCTCTTCTCGATGATCGCTTTGGCTATCTTCTTCGCTTCAGCTGGATCCGAGCAAGTCGACAGCATTATGATATGTGACACAGGCACCATCAAACCAAATATTTTAAAGAGACATCTTAAACTCTCTGCTAAAGTGATTCGATGGATGGCGCAACGACTTCACTGATCTATCTTCTAGCTTGGTTCACCCTCTACATCATCTTCAGGACTTTAAAGTTAGAGAAGAGAGGACTGACAGCGAAACCTCTCTACTTCATCTATAGGAGTACTCGTTTGAACAATGCCCTAGAGAGATTGGCGAAGAGGGGCAGAATGTTCTGGCGTGTTTCTGCCAACATGGGGGTGGCTTTCGGCGTAGGGCTAATGATTCTCGCTGTGTATTCGCTTGCCCGGGGTGCTTTCGCGTTAGCATTCAAGACACCTGAAGCCGCGCCTATTTCTGTTCTGGTCCCCCTACCAGGACTGACGATAAGTTGGGAGAACTCACCGTACATAATGGTAGCCGTAGTCATCCTCGCGGTGACCCATGAGCTGGCTCATGGGATAGCCAGTTTGATCGATGATATTCCCTTGAAGTCTACTGGAATATTCTCGTTCCTGTTTTTCTCAGCGGCCTTTGTCGAGATTGATGATCAGAAACTTGAGAAATCTGGACATTCAACTAGATTGCGAGTCTTCGCAGCGGGTTCATCCGTCAATCTTGTCACATGGCTTCTAGTTCTGATCTTAATGTACAGTTTCATCCCTTCCATAAGCCCATTCTATAACACCAGCCCGTCTGGAGTTTTGGTTACGGATCTCATTGAAGGCGGAGCTGCCCAGACGGCTGGGATCGAGAGGTGGGATGTCATCTACGCGCTCAATGGAACAACGATAGCGGGGTATGAAGAATTATCAAGCTATCTCTCAAGCATCAAGCCGAATAGTCATCTTGTTGCTTCGACGAATAAGGGAACAGCGACTATTACTACTCGAACTCATCCGTCGAATTCTTCAAGGCCGTATCTGGGAGTATCTGTGTTCAACTATTATGCGCCTAAACTCCCAATATTTTCAGTAGCTTCTCCATTTCACCTCTACCAGCTTGAACGATGGATGGCGACGATTATGATAGCCGTCGCTCTATTCAATATGCTTCCGATATTTCCTTTCGACGGTGACAAGTTCCTCGTATCGATTCTGAGAGCCATTGGCGTTGGGAGGATAAAGGAGATGAGGACTCTGGCAAGCATGCTTTGCCTCATTATTATAGGATTGAATTTTGCACTCTCGGTTTGGCGGTATGGCTCGATACAGTTTCTGGGATGAATCTTTTGGAATGCAGCTTCTGCCGAAAGAATGAAGCTTTCTACATTCGGAGCTACGAAGGAGTCAGCCTATGCCATAAATGCTTGAAGAAGAACATCGAGGATAGAGTTAGACGAACAATCTCCAAGTACAAGATGCTCAAGCCTAAAGATCACCTTGCCGTAGCGGTCTCCGGAGGAAAAGACAGCCTATCTCTTCTAACCATCATCGGAAAGATCATGAAGAGGTTTCCAAGGTCAAGGTTGACAGCTGTGACAGTGGATGAGGGAATAGCTGGATATAGAGACGAAGCCATAATGATCGCGGAAGACTACTACAAGAAGCATTCTATCGATTATGCGATCGTCTCATTCGAAGATCTCTTCCAGATAGATTTGGACGAACTGCTTAAGAAGAAGAGAGAGCTTTCACCCTGCTCCTATTGTGGAGTGCTTAGAAGAAGAGCCATCAATCTCGCGGCGGAGAAGGTTGGAGCAGACGTGGTTGCGACTGCTCACAACTTAGATGATGAAGTTCAAACCATCATGCTGAATATCGTTCATGGCGATGTGACTAGGATCTCTAGGGTTGAGCCTGTCCTCGAAGACCCGAATGGAAGATTCTTGAGGCGTATAAAACCGTTCTGCGAGATTCCCGAAAAGGAAGTAGTCCTCTACGCTTATGAGAGCGGGATCGAGTTTCAGAGCGCCCCATGCCCATATACGGCGACTTCGTTGAGAAATGATATGCGATCCATGTTGAATAGGATTGAGATCAAGCATCCTGGAACGAAATATACGATCTTTAGGTCGACTGAGAAGTTGAGGAGCGCATTGAAACGGTATGCAGAGAAGATCGAGTTGAAGAACTGCCGGTACTGCGGTGAACCCACTACGACAGATATATGTCAAGTCTGCAAGATCCTGAAGAAAACTGTTCCATGAGCGATTTCATAGAGACGTTTATATCGATTCCTCATTCAATTCTCTCTTGGCGGCGAGGTCTCAAGCGGGAGGCTAGGTCTCTCCTGAGGAGGTAAAACTCCGACCACAAATGATCTTTATGGTGGGCTGAAAGCGGTAGTGAGGCACTCACGGCTTGCTCGGGTCCAACCTGCCTGGCGCTGAGAGGCCGTCCTTTGGGGTTGGCGTAAGGTGAAGATCCTCTTCGAAGGAAGAGGACTATCATCCTCACTGGTCGAACCGGAGGAGGCTCGGAAGAGAACACTCCTAAGATCAGGCGTTGACGCTCAGAGGGGTGCGACCTTGAGCTCAGAGGATTGGATTCTGGGTAGGTGTCGGGGTGTCGATCCACTGTGATCTCGCCGCTTCTCTCATCTTTTTTCTCCTAAAAGCTTATATCGAGACTTGACTCCAACATACGAAGCCGTAAAATCTGAATCGGGAAGCTTAAGTCGATTGAGCAGAGAATCGAAGAAGATGCCTGAGATCAAGGTATTCGGAAAGTGGAGTGTTGAAGGTTTAGAAGTCCACGATCTAGGCTTGAAAAGGTACGTTTCCTTGAAGCCTTCTCTGACCCCTCAAACCGGAGGTAGGCATGAACATCAAAGGTTCAGGAAGTCAGGCATCAACATAGTTGAGCGACTGGTCAACAACATGATGCGCCACGGAAGATGCGGAGGGAAGAAAGCTAAAGCGATGGCGATCGTTCGGAACGCCTTGGACATAGTTAATTTGAAGACTGGGAAAAATCCGCTAGAGGTTCTCCTTAGAGCGATTGAGAATTCAGCTCCTTGTGAAGATGTAACTAGGATCGCTTACGGAGGGATCGTTTATCCTATCTCCGTGGATATTTCGCCTCAACGGCGCGTCGACTTGACTTTGAGGTCTCTAACGGAAGGAACGAGACAGACTTCGTTCAGCAACCCCAAAACTATCGATGAAGCTTTAGCAGATGAGATCATAGCAGCGTCTATGAGAGACAGCAAGAGTTTCGCCGTAAGAAAGAGAGATGAGATGGAAAGAGTGGCGCTCTCCTCACGTTAAACTGCTTCTCCAAGTTTTTCTGAACATCATTCAAGAGAAGCTGCTCAAATCGTGTAGAATTCTGTGAGCGCGGAGCAGTTACCGCAACGGGCGCAACCGGCCTTATTCCTTCGCGGGTCTATCCCGTAGCTCTTCATTACTTCGCAAACCGCATGATAGAGACGAACCATCCTCTCCGGCTTTGGAGAGCTTTCAGACTCGAATTCTGTTCCAACGATCGGCCTCAAGGGCAGAAGTAATGGTATTACTCCTATTCTAGACATCTCCTCGGCACCCTCAATTATGCTTTCATCCGTTTCTCCCAAACCGGCAATTATAAAGGAGCTCACTTGCTCCTCTCCGAATATTCTGACTGCAGACTTCCAAACGGAAAGGTATTTGGTCAGGCTTGGTTTCATCGGGCAGACTCTCTTTAGGACATCGTCATCGAAAGATTCGACATGTACACCTACAGTGTCTGCTCCAGATCCATATAGCATCTCTATGTACTCAATATCATCGGGGGGTTCCAATTGCACGTGAACAGGGATGTTGACGGCGCTTTTGACGCCTTTGGTAGCTTCACTTAGGATTTTGGCGCCCTTGTCTGGTTCATGGGGTGTTCCGGTCGTTAATGTTAAGTGCTGCGCGAGCCCCTCCTTGGCTGCTTCTGCTGCAACCTCGCCCAACTGCATCCCGGTTTTGAGTTCTATCGTTGTTCCGTATCTAAGTGATAGCTCGATGCCGCAGAACTTGCATTGACTGTTACTTCGCCAGTAGACGCATTTCTGGTAGACTGTTGAGGCTAAACACCCTCTACCGCATAAGAGCGCTGTCTTCCACATCGGCGTTCCATCAGACATCTTCTTCTCGTAGAATTTTGGGCGAGGCAGAGCTTCAATTTCGCTATGGAACTGTCCATCCTTAAAGAGCTGCCAAGAATCATTCTGTTCAAGTAACTCAAACGGAGAATCCTTGATGAACTTCCCTCTGAGAGGAATGTTAATACTTACGCCGCTAGGGAGTGTAAAGCACCTTCCAGGCGGCCCTGCACCGCCTTTCCTCCCCTTTTCAACAGCTTCATTCGTTCGAGCGCCTAGGCAGAGAAGCTGTGTTTTCAGGATGGCCGCGTCCATGGGGATCGATGGCTTCCTTTGGATTCGCGTGACCGGTTGGTCTTGAGGAATCGTAAGGCAAAATATAGGCTTATGGTTGTTTCAAGGCTTGTTCTACTTCAATCTCAACTTCATGCAGTATCGATCTTCTGATCTTGAAGAATTCCTCTGCGACTCTATCCCTTGGGCGTGGAAGTGATATGTCGATCATCTTCTTCAATGTTCCAGGTCTCGCTGTCAAGACAGCGATTCGATCTGCTAGGTATACAGCTTCGTCAACCGAATGAGTTACGAAGACAATCGTCTTCTTCGTCTCGTTCCAGATTCTCAACAGTTCCCTCTGCATAATATTGCGAGTTTGAGCATCCAAGGACCCGAACGGTTCGTCCATCAACAGAACTCTGGGATCGTTGGCTAGCGCTCTGGCGATAGCTACTCTCTGCTTCATCCCTCCGGACAATTCGCGGGGATAAGCGTTCTCGAAACCTTTTAGCCCGACAAGATCTACGTAGCGTTTTACGATCTCCGTTCTCTCTTGAATAGGTGCGCCTTTGATCTCTAGTCCGAACTCGATATTCCCAGTTACAGTTCTCCAGGGGAAAAGTGCGAACTCTTGGAAGACCATTCCCCTATCTGCGCTTGGGGAGGATATTTCTTGCCCGTCCAGAAGAACTGTGCCACTCGTGGGCTTCTCTAGGCCGGCGACTATACGTAGAAGGGTAGTCTTTCCGCATCCTGTTGGCCCTACGATGCAGAGAAGTTGGCCTCGAATAACATTCAAGCTAAGATTTCTTATCGCCTCAGTCTTCTCCCCGTCTCTCTCAAAGACTTTACTGAGATTCTTGATTGTTATTATCACATTCTCGCCCATTTCGAAAGTCGCCTCTCGAGGTAACTCATAGCTGTCACCATGACGAAACCTACGATGCCGATGAGGATCATTCCCGCGAAGACGTTCTCGAACCTGCCGATGTCCATCATCACTAGAATATAGTAGCCGAGTCCACCCGTCTTGACGCCGACCATCTCAGCTGCAACTATACACATCCATCCCACTCCAAGTCCGATACGCAAACCCGTAGTTATGCTGGGTGCAGAAGAAGGGACAACAACTTTGGTGAACAGCTTGGACCTGGTTGCGCCGAGAGTCTTGGCAGCATCAACTAAGATTGGGTCGATAGCTTTGACACCTGCCACTGTGCTGAGGATTGTTGGGAATATGGCGCCTATGAACACGATGAAGACTGTGTTGAAGGGGTCTCCGAAGAACTTTATTGCGAACGGGATCCAAGCTAAAGGAGGGATAGGTCGAATTACTTCTATTATGGGGTCCGTTGCACTCTCAACGTACCACGACCAGCCTGTTAATAGGCCGACAGGAACCCCCACCACGGCTGCGAGGGCAAAACCGTAAAGCACTCTGAATACGCTGGCTGAGATATGGTCGCTCATGAAGTGGCCGGTATGATCTACTTGGTTGAATACGAGCATTGAGATAAGAGCCTTCAGTACATCGTATGGAAGAGGTAGATATGGGCTGCGCATTGAAGATGCTGCTCTGTCCCAAATTATTAGGAAGAAGATTAGAGAGATCGCGCCGATGCCGACTCTGGTGAGAGTGCTCTTCTTCATTGAACCACAAAGAGAATGAATTGATGAAGGTTTATGAAACTATTGTTCACTTTCGCTTCGCTTCTTCCAGAAAGGTCTTGTCCACATATTTCGAGACGAAAGAATCGATGTCTCCATAACCTCTCTGATTGAGCTTCTCTAATGGAACGATCTTATACTGGATCAATTTCTCAGCGAAAGCTTTGAAGGAACTCGTGAAAGTCTGGTCCATCTCGTATTTGTAGTCGATGAGCTTGAGAGCGCTTTCAATAACTTCTGGTGATCTGCCTGTGAAGTGAACTGCAATATCTATGAGTAGCCTGTATTCTGTTGAGTTAATTTTCGATTTTGCATTGTTGATCCAGTCGGTTGCTTTAATGTGCGCTCTTAGAAACTTGACCACGAGGTCACGGTGTTCGGCTGCGAAAGAGTTGCTGACGACTAGGACGCAGCATATATGGTGGGGCCAGATATCGTTCGATGATGCTAATAGTTTTCCAACACCGTTTATCACTGCGTCTGAGACGAAGGGTTCCCAAGCTACGAAACCTGAGATCTCCCCTTTCTCCATCTTTATCTTCATATTCACTAGAGGCGATACATCGATCACATCTATGTCTTTGATTTCCACTCCTTCACGTTCAGCCAACGTGAGGAGGAGGAAGTATTGGATAGAAGAGTGGCTTGGCACAGCTACAGTCTTACCTTTCAGGTCTGAGAATCGGTTGATATCTCTGGCAACAACCAAACCTGAGCCTATTTCATTGACTTGAGCGATTATCGAAGTGTTCACACCCGCATTCAGGTGCTTAGTGATAGCTGGCGGCGAGCCTAGATAACCTATGTCAACCTGCCCTCCAGCGAAGGCGTCCATCTCCGCCCCGCCTTGAGCGTATCCCCCTGCTGCTGCATCTGTCACATTCACTCCATATTCTTCAAAGAAGGATCTGCCCCCTCCAGCCGTCTGGTTCTTCGCTACAAAGTAGGCTAGATGGTGTAGGTCGCTGGTCAAATAGCCAACCCGCACCACAGGCTTGACAACTTCAGGCTTAGGCGAGAGAACCCCCGATTGGGTGACGAACACCGCAGCTATCAGGACCAGAACCAGGATGATTATGGTTATTTGTTTCTTAGACAACGCTTCCGCACTCAATCACTTCTTCAATCTAATCCTTGTTGGTTTCAGAATCTAACGCTTAAATATTTGGATGTAGTCTTAAACTACGAATCGTCACGATTCGAACAAGAAGGAATATGACATGAGTGCAACTGCGAAGCCGCACCTCAACCTCGTCGTCATCGGCCATGTCGACCATGGAAAGAGCACGATGACAGGCAACTTGATGTATCAAACCGGCTATATTGACAAGAAGACCATTGAGGATTATGCGAAAGAATCTGAGAAGACAGGCATGGGAGATACCTTCAAGTTCGCATGGGTACTCGATAGCCTCAAAGAAGAGCGAGAAAGAGGAGTTACAATAGACCTATCGTTCCAGAAGTTCGAGACCCCGAAGATATTCTATACGATCATCGACTGCCCCGGCCACAGAGACTTCATAAAGAACATGATAACAGGAACCAGCCAAGCCGACTGTGCCATACTAACGGTCTCGGCCAAGAAAGGTGAGTTTGAGGTTGGAGTTGGTCCAGGAGGCCAGGCTAGGGAGCATGCTTATCTAGCGAGGACGCTTGGAGTTGGACAGTTGGTCATAGCTATAAACAAGATGGATGATTCGACTGTCAACTTCAGTCAAGAAAGATATGAGGAATGTAAGAAAGAGCTGGCGTCTCTTCTCAAAGTCGTAGGTTACGATCCCTCAAAGTTACATTTCATCCCTGTCTCAGGATGGACTGGAGACAACTTGGTTAAGAAAAGCGAAAAGATGGCTTGGTATAAAGGCCCAACACTCTACGAGGTTCTCGACACATTTACCCCGCCGCCCAAGCCTATAGACAAGCCGCTACGTCTTCCGGTTCAAGATGTCTACTCGATCACAGGAGTCGGAACCGTTCCAGTAGGAAGAGTTGAAACTGGCATCCTTAAAGAAGGTGACACACTCGTCTTCATGCCACCAAACGTTAGCGGGGAATGCAAATCTATTGAGACTCATCATGAGAGGATCCCTCAAGCTCTGCCGGGAGATAACATCGGCTTCAATATTAGAGGCATAGCGAAGACAGATATTCATCGAGGAGATGTGGCTGGCCATACGGACAAACCTCCGACTGTAGCGAAAGAATTCGTGGGACAGATCATCGTAATCTATCATCCAACAGCGATAGCTCAAGGATACACGCCGGTGCTGCACGCTCATACAGCCACGATGGCGGCGACCTTCACTGAGCTTGTGAGTAAGATCGATCCTAGGACAGGTCAAACCGTCGAGGAGAAACCGTCATTCCTTAAGAGCGGAGACGGTGCTATAGTGAAAATTAGACCTGTGAGACCGCTCGTGGTTGAGTCGTATTCCGAGATCCCTCAACTCGGCAGGTTCGCTGTTAGAGACATGGGAGCGACGATTGGGGTCGGGGTTGTCAAAGAGATAACTGAGAAAGCCTAAATCCCTTTTCTTTAACCGAAACCTTTTAAACGACTGCTTTCTTCTACTGAGTATTCCGGCTCAATCAGCGTGGAGCGTAAACACTGATGGTCAGCAAGGCGCGAATAAGACTTTCAAGCACAGATCCACAGGACTTGAACTCGATCTGCGACGAGATCAAGAAGATCGCAGAGAAGACTGCAGTAAAGCTGCGTGGGCCGATACCACTACCGACCAAAAGGCTAGTTGTCCCAACGAGGAAGTCGCCCTGCGGTGAAGGAACACATACCTGGGACAAATGGGAGATGAGAATACACAAGAGATTGATCGACGTAGATCCTAACGAAAGATTTCTGAAACGACTTATGAGAATTAAGATGCCGGATGATGTCTTCATAGAGATCGAATTACTGTGAGCAAATAGACTCTTTCTAGATTAGAGTTGCTTTCAGAGTCTCCACACCCTTCAGACTCATTAGGGCTTCAGCGAGTTTCCGAATGTCCTGGGATTCGCCTCTAACGGCAAGAACTTCAAGGCATCTGGCTTCATTCAAGTGTATGTGCAAAGTCGCATCTATAAGGCTGCTGAACTTGTGTTGAATGCCCGTCAACAAATCGCTGATCTTCGGCCTTTCATGTTCATAGATGAATGTTATCGTTCCAGCTCTCTTGCCTTTCTCTCCTCTTAGGTTTTTGTAGTCGGAGATGAACGCGTTGATTGAATCCCTTATCGCTTTACTCCTTTTCTTGTAGCCGATGGACTTTGATACTTCATTCAGCTGATTCAGCAGATCGCTTGGCAGCGTCATACTTATCCTTTCATATCGTCTAGCCAACACAGACCACAACTAGGAGTTGATATGAGCATAATGAAAAGACTTGTCTTGATTTCAGTTGACCTTGATTATAGAGGCTTTAGAGATAAGTTTACGTATCAAGTTCATTCGGTTACGTCAGATAGATTAAAGGATAAATGATTCTTCGTTGAATGTAAACTGTCGATGCGGGGGTACCAGAGCCAGGTCAAATGGGCGGGTCGCGTCTAGCCACGCGCGCTACACTCAAGAACGCTAGATTTGCGCTTATGCGCGCGGATGAGTTATCCCGTGGCGTAGGCCTTTCGTGGGTTCGAATCCCACCCCCCGCACTAGACTTTGTAAGCTACGTTTGAATCCTTGGTTGCGCGCGCTTAAGGCTGGGAATGAGATGTATATGAAGTTCGTGAACAAACAGCTTGGATGTT
>Ga0315280_10010425_pt1 | contig 11657 bp, 9 predicted proteins | sample YL17G06_40_MG_FD_203697 | JGI IMG/M metagenome (GOLD analysis project Ga0315280, IMG submission 203697) | Sediment microbial communities from Yellowstone Lake, YNP, Wyoming, USA - YL17G06_40 | ecosystem: Environmental > Aquatic > Freshwater > Lake > Sediment | place: USA: Wyoming | collected... | reverse complement strand
CCAGGACGGAGTCATCATGCCCATTCAGAGCGTTTACACACTCTCCCAAGACGACCCGGAAGCGCGGAACTGGCTGGCGTTCTTCCGCCGCCACGGATACACCGCGCTCCGCGCCCTGACCATCGAACGCGTGTTCTGGCTGGAGGGGAACGTCAATGTCGAACGTCTCCTACCTCTGCTGGTAAATGCTCTTTACCAGGTTTCCGCGCAGGAGTCCCAACTGGATCCCGGGCACGGCCCCATCGTCGAGATTGCTTACCGGCCGGCCGTAACCGACCCGGAGACACCCTCCATCCTGGCCGGGGCACGGGCGCTGGGCGAAACCGGCCTGGAATTTGCGCGACTTAGCCGGCGCTATCAGTTCACCGGGCTGGACGAAGCGGAGGCGCGAAAGCTCGCCGCCCGCTTCCTCTACAACAAGGTGGTGGAACGGGTGCGCGACCCGCGCGAAGTTGACGCCACGCTGCGTCCCACCGGAACCCCTGACCCCGTTCATACCATCTCGCTTCTCGGCCTCAGCGACGAGCAACTGGTGGAGCTTTCGAAAAGGTGCTCCTGGTACGCGCCGTTGTCGCAAATGAAGGCCATCCAGGCGCACGAGGCGGCCCAGGGCCGGCCTCACACCGACGCGGAAATCGAAATCCTGGCGCAGAGCTGGAGCGACCACTGCTACCACACCACCTGGAAAGGCCTGGGACTGCTCAAGCGGTTGTCGGAGGCCACGGTGCGCATCAACCATCCCCTGGTGGTGTCGTCGTTCAAGGACAATGCCGGCGGCATCGAGTTCTACGAAGACTGGGTAGTGACCATCAAGGGCGAAACGCACAATTTCCCCAGCTCCATTGCGCCTTTCGGCGGCATCGCCACCAAGCACGGTGGCGTGATCCGCGACTCGCTGGGGTTTGGGAAGGGCGGCTACCCGATTGGCGGCTCGACCATCATGGGCACGATGGACCCTCGCCTGCCCGAGGACGCCGTTCCTCCTGGAGCCTTGCACCCGCAGTTGATCGTGACGGAGTCCATCCGGGCAACAGCCTATTACATGAATCCCATGGGAATTCCCATGATGCATCCGCTTTACCGGATCCATCCGGGATATGCCAAGTGCTTTGCGCTCGGCCACTCCGTGGGGCTGATTCCCGCCAGGTACGTCAGGAAGGATGCTCCCCAGCCCGGCGACGTGGCCCTGCTCATCGGCGGGGAAACGGGCCGCGACGGCATCCACGGGGCTACGGCTAGCTCGACCGGCATGACCGGTGAAACCCTCGAGAAGGAATTCGCGGCCGTCCAGATCGGCCACCCCATCACCGAGCGTCGGTTTACCTCAGCCATCCCGGTTTTGCGCGACGCGGAATGCATCCGTTCCATCACGGACCTGGGAGCAGGCGGGATCTCCTGTGCCGCGGGCGAAATGGGCGCGGAAACGGGCGTGCGCCTGGACCTCGACAAGGTCCCGCTCAAAGATCGAAGCCTGACCGCCTGGGAGATTCTGCTTTCCGAGTCTCAGGAGCGGATGTTGATCGCGGTGCCGCCCGAGAAGCTCTCGGAAGTTGAGGGCATCCTCGATCGCTACGAGGTGGCGCATTCCATCCTCGGGCATTTCACGGACACGCACCGGCTGGAGGCTACCTGGCGCGGGCAGAAGGTGGTTGACCTGGAGATGTCCTTCTTGTGGGAAGCCTGCCCCATTGATTCCATCCCTGTGGCGGAGCCGCGGCCTCAACTCCCGCCCCTGCGCCTTCCGGAACCGCAGGCGGCCGAGGAGTGGTCGGACCGAGTCGAGCGGGTGCTCACGCACTACCACTGCGCGGAGCAGCTCGCCGCCGGGGCGCGCTTTGATACCACGGTGCAGGGAAGGACCGCCGTGGGCCCCTACGGCGGCAAGAACCATCGCATGCCGACCAATATCTACGTTTCCGCACCACTCCGCGGCAAGACCTATGGCGTGATTACCACCGTTGCGTATAACCCGTTCTACGGGGAGATCAGCCCGGCCGCCATGGCGCGGCTGATGATGATCGAAGCCATTACCAAGGCCGTCGTCGCCGGAGCCGACTACCGCGAGATGGCGCTCTGCGACAACTTCTACACCCCGCGCGTGCGTCCGGAAATGGCCTGGCACTTGCAGCAGATGGTGGAGACCATTTCGGATCTCTCGGTCGAGCTCGGCATCCCGTTCATCTCCGGAAAAGACTCCAGCTCCGGCACGATGGAAAGCGCGGGACGGACAATCGACGTGCCGCAGACGCTCGTGGTGTCGGTGCTGGGTCGCGTGCCGGACGTGAGGAAGATCGTCACCAAGGAGTTCAAGCGCGCCGGAAACAAGATCGTGCTGGTGGGACGCTTCGACCCCGACGCTCTCGGCGGAAGTGTCTATGCGGACTGCTATAGCCAGCGGGGCGACCGCCTGTTTGAGGCGTATGACGCCGCTTCAATTCGGGCCCTTTGGAACGCCCTGCTGCGCCTCCATTCCGCAGGCGCTTACGCTTCCGGCTCGGCCATCGCCGAGGGCGGAGTGCTCCTCCGCCTTTTCGAAGCCGGTTTCGGATCTGGTCTGGGTGCCCGGATCGAATTCGACTCGTCAGTCCCTGGGCGGAAAGACGGGCTCCTGTTCGGGGAGTTCGTGGGTTCTGTTCTGCTTGAGGTCCCCGCAGGCCAGAAGCTCGATGAGTCCTTGGCGGGGATTGCGCACCAAGTCATCGGTAAGGTCACTGCGGAGCCTGAGCTCGTTCTGACCGCAGACGGGAAAGCCATCTGGCAAGCATCCATTTCCACCCTGGCCGAGGGCTGGGCGAAAACCTTCCGTGAGGTTGTCGAATGAGTCAGGCTGTCACTGCTGTCCTTTACGCTCCCGGCACGAACTGCCACGAAGAAACCGCAGCCGCCGTCGAACTGGCAGGCGGGAAGGCCGAACTGGTTCTCCTGCGCGACCTCATGGACGGCCGGACTCGCTTGACGAAATTCCAGGCCGCGGTAGTTCCTGGCGGGTTCTCTTACGGCGACCACTTGGGGGCGGGTCGGATCTTCGCCACCAGCCTGGTGGCCCAGCTCCGCGACCAGTTGGTGGAGTTCCTCGACGCGCAGAAACCCGTGCTCGGTGTCTGCAATGGCTTCCAGGTATTGACGGAAGCCGGAATCCTGCCCGGGCGCGCGCCGGGCAAGCGCGAGGTGGCGCTAATCGAGAACCAGTCGGCGCGCTTCGAAGACCGCAAGGTTCGCCTGCTGGTTTCACCAGAGAGGTGCATGTGGACCGAGGGTCTCGCAGGCCAGATTCTCAATATGCCCTCCGCCCACGCCGAAGGGCGGCCGCTGTTCTGTGACGTGCGGCCGCGAATCGTCTTCCGCTTCTGCGACGACCAGGGCCGCGGCACCATGGAATACCCCTGGAATCCCAATGGCGCTGAAGACGGTGTGGCGGGGATCACGGACGAGACCGGGCTGGTGCTCGGCCTGATGCCTCATCCGGAGCGCGCCTCTCTGCCAGCCCATTACTCCCAGGATGGACTGAAGCTCTTCCAGAACCTTGCCCGGTGGCTCAACCACTGAGGCAAGGCAATAAGCCCGAGGACCTCCGGCCTAAATCCTTTCCGACAGTTAGTCCGAGGCTAACTTAATTTTAATTATGTAAAGAATGAAACTGCCGATTATAAGAGAGCGTTGTCTCTCCCGGCCTCCGTGAGGTCAACGTTGTGGTTTATCTTTTGCTCGTCGGCGGAACCATTAATGGAAGTTGATCCTGCGCAGCGACGTGTCTTGGTGGTGGACGACGAGCCGGCTGTCTGTTCTGTGCTCAGCGAAGGTCTCTCCAGGGAAGGCTACGAGTGCCAAACCTGCTTGAGCGGGGAGGAAGCCCTCAAGCTGATGCAGCAGAAGTCATTCGACGTCGTCATTACCGACCTGCGGATGCCGGGGATGTCGGGCCTCGGGTTCCTGGAAAAAGCTCACCAAGAGTATCCGCGTTCGGCGTTCCTGATGGTCACGGGGGAGGACGACATTCGGCAGGGCATCCAAGCCATGAAGCTAGGCGCTGTGGACTACCTGCTGAAACCCATCGAACTGGAGGCGGTAGCGGTCAGCGTTCAGCGGGCCCTGGAAAGCAAGCGCATGGAACTGGAACTGGAAAACTACCGCCGCAATCTCGAAGTGATGGTCGAGCAGCGCACGAAACAGCTCCAGGCCGCCATGCGGCGGATCGAGATGACCTACGATGAGACGCTCGAAGCCCTCGGCGGGGCCCTGGATCTGCGCGACGCAGAAACCGCGGGCCATTCGCAGCGCGTCAGCCGGTATTCTCTGGAAATTGCAAAGGCCCTGGGTTGCTCGGCCGAACAACTCAAGCAGATCGCGCGTGGCTCCTACCTGCACGATATCGGCAAGATTGGCATTCCGGATGCCATCCTCCTCAAGGAAGGCAAGCTCGACGCGGACGAAACCGCGGTGATGCAAACCCACGCGCGCATCGGATACGACATGGTCTCCCGCATCGCCTTCCTGGCTGGGGCGGCGGAGATTGTTCTCACCCACCAGGAGCGTTACGACGGCACGGGTTATCCCCAGGGCCTCGTGGGCGAGGAAATTCCGCTAGGGTCCAGGATTTTCGCGGTGGCCGACACGCTGGACGCCATGACCTCGGACCGGCCCTACCGTCGCGCCCTGCCATTTTCGGCAGCGAAGGCGGAAATCATCCGCGAGTCAGGACGCCAGTTCGACCCCGAGGTGGTTCAAGCCTTTCTTTCTATCCCCGAGAATGTTTGGGAGAAGATCCCCCAGGGCGTCAAAGGCCGCCACCGCGGCGGGAGGGCTCCTGCATTCCGCCCTGTCCCCCCTGGATCCGGTGCCACAGGGAATGCGTCCGGCTAGTGCCGTTCCAACTTGTCTTGGCCAACCTGTGCCCGCCAGCTCTTGAGTCTGGGGTATTGCTGGCCTTTGGCGACCACGCGGCGAAAACACCTTTCCCTCCTCGTGTTCCTTCAGACGCGCCCTTAGGTCCGAAGTTGCGCTGGTGTGCTATTCTCCATCCTTCAAACTGTACTGAATGTGGGTGTAGTACACAGGCGGATCAAGTTGGAACGGCACCAGTCCAGATCTCAACCCGTGGAACGCGCACGAACAGCACCGCGCGCGCTACACCATGGTGTGCTAGACTCGGAGACCGCCTAACGCCTGCCTCGCGGTGCGGAGCCTCATGTCGGTGAAAATCATGGTGGTGGATGATGACCCGGACGTCTTGAAACTGATCAAGACGATTGTGGAGCCGTGGGGATATGAGGTTCTGGCGCTGGCGGATAGCCGGGAAGCCGCCCGCCGCCTGGACACGGATAAGTTCGATGGCATCGTTTTGGATATCCTGATGCCTTACCTGGATGGTTTCGAGTTGGTGCGGCGGGCGCGGAGGTCGCCGCTCAACAGCGGGGCGCCCATCCTGATGATTACGGCCCTCACCGACATCGACACCATGCGCAAGTGCTTTGCTCTGGGTGTGACCTTCCTTCTGGCCAAGCCCTTCACCTACGAGCACCTGCACAGCCTGTTCAGCGCCGCGCGGGGCTCGATGTTGCAGGAGCGAAGGCGGCACGCTAGGCTGCCGTTCTGCACCCTTGTCGAGTGCCGGTTCGGAGCGATGGGCCAGAAGCAGTTTCGGGCGGTCAGCGTGAATCTGGGCGAAAGCGGCATCTTGCTGGAACCCTCCGGAGGTCTGGAAGTCGGCGAGGAGGTAATCCTGGAATTCACGCTGCCCCAGGTCCGGGACGCGCAGGAGCCCACGCGCCAGGAGTCCAAGAAATCTTTCTTTCCCGAGCCGGCCGCACTCTCGCCCGAGCCGTGCACCATCCGCGGCAGGGTCGTGCGCAAGGCTCCGCCCGACCGTATCGGGGTGCAGTTCGTCGATCTCACAGCGGAAAACCGCCAATTAATCCAGCGCTATATCATGGGCCGGGTTACCTTCTAGAAGAGTGACTGGTGCCTGCGCCGCAGGTGCTTATCGTCTCGGTGAAGTTACGCGGCCTTTTCCCGGCAAGCGAGAAGGCTGTCTCGCGTCAAGGTGGGTGAGCAGCCACCCCGCATAGACCCGCAGAGTCAGTTGATTTCGAGATCAGTGTCGGGTCAGATCAACCCGCCAGATGGGACCAACGCAGATAAGCATCCAGCAGAGCCTGGCCACCGAGGCTAGCATAGATCGCTGCCACGCCCAGAAAACTGCCGTAGGGCCAGGGATAGCCCCGGAAACGCCGCGTGGCGATTTCCAGCGGCAGGGCAGTCAGGCTGCCCAGGAGCGAGCCCAGCAGCATCGTCACGAGCGTCAATGGAACCCCCAGAAACGCGCCCACCATCAGCATGAGCATCACGTCACCGAATCCCAGGTATTCCTTCTTTCGTCCTCCCAGGTAATAGAACGCCCGACCGGTGGCGTAAAACACCCCGCCTCCCACGAGCGCCCCCGCGAGCGAGCCCAGCACGGAAGCGAAGGTCTCCCCGGGATAGAAACCGATCCGGCCCAGCAGCCACTCGAGCGGCCGGTTATCGACCGGCACAACGCAGCTCAGCAACAGGCCAAGGCCAATCCCCAGGAGCGTCACCGCATGGGGAATGCGGCGCGCGGTCAGGTCGGTGAAAATCAGAATCAGCAACAACATCCCCAAGACGGCGTATTTGACGAAGTCGGGACTGAAAGCATATCGGGCAAAGGCGGCCAGCAAAATGACCGCCGTCAGGACCTCGACTGCGGGGTAAATGAGCGAGATGCGCTCCCGGCAATCACGGCAGCGGCCTCCGAGCAGCAGGAAGCTCAGCACCGGGATATTGTCGTACCAGCGGATGGGCCGGCCACAGCGCGGGCAGTGGGAGCGGGGCGTGATGATGGATTCCTGGCGGGGCAGCCTCGCGATGCAGACGTTCAAGAAGCTGCCGAAAACCAGCCCGAATGCGGCAACAGTGACGTAAGAGATGAAAACCGAGATCTGCACTGGGTTTCTCGGAGCCCACCGGGTTCAGCGCGCCAGCAATCTGCGATAGAGAGCTTCAGTTCGCTCGCGCATTATATCACTCGAAAACCGGCGGGCCTGTTCGCGGGCATTAGCTCCAAACTGGCTGAGGCGCACGCGGTCAGACGCTGCTGCAAGGATGGCATCAGCCAGGTCGCGGGGTGATTCCGCCGGCACCAGCCAGCCGGTTTTCCCCTCCTCTACAATCTCCGGCAATCCACCGACGCGGCTAGCCACGACCGCCCGGCCGTGCGCCATCGCCCTCAGAGCAGAGGAGCCCAGGCCTTCCGCCCGTGAGGGCATGAGGAAGAGATCCAGTCCCGCAAAGAAATCCCTCAGATCTTCCAGGTCCCCCAGCAGGCGAACACGAACCGGCGCGGCGCGCACTTCTGCTTCGATTCTGGCCGCAAAAGCGCGTGGGAGTTCACCCACCAGAAGAAGTCGGGCTTGCGGCAGTCGCTCCGCCAGGAGGCGGACAGCCTGGATCGCAATATCCTGCCCCTTCTCGGGCGCGAACGCCCCCACGTGGCCGATGACGAACTCCTGCTCGCCCATGCCCCATCGCACGCGAGCCCGCAAGCGGTCCTCGCTCGAGGGCAACTCCGCGGGGATTTCGATGCCGTCCGGAATCACTTCAATCCTCGCTTCCGGGACGCCGGAGCTGACCAGCAGCCGGCGTACATATTCCGAGACGGCAATGACAGCGTGGCAGGTGTGCCGGTAGATGAAGCGATGGCGCGCCCGGCTGGCGGGCAAAAACGTGACGCGGCGGCTGGCCACGCGCCGCACTGGTAACCCCAGCGATGCCAGCCAAGCCAGCGTCTGCCCGCGACCGTCGTGCGCATGGAGAATCTGAGCGGGTTCGGCGAGCAACTGCTGTCGCAGTTGCAGGATTCCGTTAGCCTGTCCGGGGTCGTGCGGCGGCAAGGCGAAAACGCGGAAGCCTTCCTGGCGGGCCCGCGTCTCGAGCGCGCTCCCTTCGGGGCAGACCACGAGTTGCTCATAACCCCGCCGGCGAAGCCCACGCGCGAGCGTAAGCAGTTGCCGCTGCCCCCCGCGAAGCTCCCGGCTGGTGTCGAGATGAACGACTCTGAGCATTTCGAAACTCGAAAATCGAAATTCGCTGCCTACTGCTTACTGCCTTCTGCCGACTGCTTTCTGCCGACGGCTCTCCGCGCGCAGGCGCGCCCACTTCGCATACTTCCTTCTCACGTACCGCGCGGCCATGCGAGCAATCAGGAAACCCTGGTAGCCGTCCAGAACGCCAAGGCGAAGAAAATAGGTGGAGAAAAAAACCCAGGGCGGGGTGAGTTGCCGGCGCAGGAACCCCACGCGCTCGCCCCGCGCGCACATCTCTCGCGCCGCAAGGTCGGTGTAGAACTCGATGCGGCTGCGATGCTCCGCGAGCGAGTCGCAGGTGTAGTGCAGGATTTCACCCGCCAAGGTCTCCACCGGGTCCGCCACCACCACCGACTCGTGAACGTAATCGCCCTGCCAGCGGCCCCGGCGGCGATCGAAGAGGCGGAGTTTGTAGTCCGGATACCAGCCCGAGTGCAGAATCCATCGTCCCAGGTAGCGCGCGCGGCGTGCGAAGCGGTAGCCGGCCGCCGCCGGCTCCGAGGCTTTCCAGCGCGCGACTGCCGCCTGCGCGTCCGCATTCAGCTCTTCGTCGGCGTCCAGGCTCAATATCCAGTCGTGCCGGGCCTGACCGCTGGCGAAGTTCTTTTGGGCGGCAAAGCCCACCCAGGGGTGGACGATGACGCGCGCGCCCAGGCCGGCGGCAATCTGCCGCGTCTCGTCTGTGGACTCCGCGTCAACCACCACGACCTCGTCGGCCACGGAAAGCGAACGGAGGGCACGGGCAATATTCCGGGCTTCGTTGTGGGTGACGAGGGTAGCGGAGATTTGGGGCATGGCCAATTGTCAGTTGTCTGTAATCAGTGGTCCGTTGTCAACAAGCTCGAGGCCGATGGGCGTGAGATGGTCTGAGAACATTCTGCGACGCTGTCACGGACCACGGGCTACGGACGCACTATTCCCGCGAACTCTCCCGCCCGCACCAATTCGCTCACGCGCGCGATGTCGCGACTGAGCGGGCGGTCGCGGGTGACCCGGGCCGACGCGCGGCGCACCAACCGGCGCGCCTTTTCCGCCAGGTGACCGGTCTGGAGTGGAGCGAGCGAGTCGAGAGCCTGGCTCGCGGCCAGAAGTTCGATAGCCAGAATCGTTGCCACGTTGGCCAGCAAGGGCCGCAACTTCAGCGCGCCCGCCATTCCCATGCTGACGAAATCCTCCTTGTTGCCCGAGGTCGGAATGGAATCGACGGAGGCGGGATGGGCGTAGATCTTGTTCTCGGAAGCAAGCGCCGCCGCCACCACTTGCGTCATCATGAAACCCGACGCGAGGCCCGGCGAGGCCGTGAGGAAGGGTGGCAGTTCGGAAGTCAGCGGGTTCACCAGACGGTCGATGCGCCGCTCGGCGATCGAGCCGAGTTGGGTGAGGGCAATAGCCACGAGATCGAGCGCCGTGGCCAGCGGCTGGCCGTGGAAGTTGCCGCCGGAAATCACTTCACCGTCGCGGGCGAAGACCAGGGGATTGTCCGTCGCGCTGTTCATCTCGATCTCGAATACCCGCCGGGCGTAGGCAAGCGCGTCGCGCACCGCGCCGTGCACCTGCGGCATGCAGCGCAGGCTGTAAGCGTCCTGGAGCCGCGGGCAGTTGCGATGCGATTCACGAATTGTGCTGCCGCAGTTCAGCCGGGAGAGGTTCTGCGCGGTGACGAGCTGCCCCGGGTGCGGCCGAGCCTGATGCAGACGCGCGTCGAAGGCGGCGGGCGAGCCCCGCAGCGCGTCAAGCGAGAGCGCGCCGGCCACATCCGCGGTGTCCACGAGAATCTCCGCCTGCCGCCAGGCGAGCAGCCCCAGCGCCAGCATGGCTTGCGTGCCGTTCACCAGCGCCAGACCCTCTTTGGCCTCGAGCGTCAGCGGTTTCCGGCCCATCGACTTCAGCGCCGCCGCCGCCGTCATGCGCCGCCCACGAAACACCACTTCGCCTTCGCCTACCAGCGCCAGTGCTACGTGCGCGAGTGGCGCCAGGTCGCCGCTCGCGCCCACCGACCCTCGCCCGGGGACTACGGGGTGCACACCGTGATTCAGAAAGTCGCAGAGCAGCTCGACCACTTGCGGCCGAACGCCCGAGAGGCCGCGTGCCAGGGCATTCGCGCGCAGCAGGAGCAACCCCCGCGTCCCAGCCTCATCCAGCGGCTCGCCCACGCCGCAGGCGTGGCTGCGCACCAGGTTCAACTGCAACTGCCGCGCCTGCGCGGGCTCAATGTGTTCTGTGGAAAGGCTGCCGAAGCCCGTCGTCACGCCATAGACGATTTTCTTCTCCCGAATCAGCTTCGCGAGGAGAGCCCGCGAGCGTCTGAGGGCGCGCCGCGCGCCGGGATCGAGCGCCACGCGGCGATTCTCAAGAACCACCGCGTAGAAATCCCCGCGCGTCAGATTTTTACCAGTAAGCAATACAGAGCGAGGCATTCAACCCTCTAGACAACTGACCACGGACCACGGACTCCTGGGGCCTAACTATCCTTACTCTCTCCACTCTTCTCCATTCCAGAAAGCAGCAGCTCCCGATACTTGTCCGGCAGCGGGCGCGGACGCCCTTCGCGATTAGTAATCACGTGCACAGTCTCGCCCTCGGCCAGCAACTCGTCGTTCGCTTGGCGATAGATCTCGTAGCCAAACACCAAGACGCGCCGGCGGACTTCCTTCAGGTAGGTGCGCACTTCAACTTCGTCATCGTAGTGCGCCGGAGCCTTGTAGCGGCAGTGCGCTTCCGCCACGATGATGTACATCCCGTCCTGCTCTTCCATGTCCCGGTAAGCGAACCCGTGCTGGCGGCAGTAATCAGTCCGGCCGATTTCGAACCAGATAAAGTAATTCGCGTAATACACCACGCCCATCTGGTCCGTCTCGGCATAACGGACCCGGAAGGTCGTCGATGTCCAACTGCTTCCCAAATCTGTCTCCATGATACCCATTCCAGGGAACGCGCCAACCTGCGGCGACAGTGTATAGCAAAACACACTGCCCGTAAAACAGAGACCGGCAGGGAGTCCACAAGAGGTCGGGGTGCTGAAGTTTGAAGGAGATTCAGACGCCACGTCAGAGGAACCGCCAAGCGACGCGGCCCTTCAAAGCCGCAGACCTGAAGGTCTGCGCTACAGCAGCCGTTCGCCGTCGTCGTCAAAGGGATAGCGCAAGACGCCGCGCAGCGCCGCGCAAAAGGTGTCGTAAACCGGCTCGCAGAGCTTCTTCCACATCGGGTCGCCCACCCATTCAAACGCGCCCGCGGCCGGCTTGCCGGTTTCAACCTGGCTGAAAAACGCCTCGGCGGTTCGCCAGGCAAACGTCAGGTTGGGCTTTCCGACGCGGCCACGATGGAAGTCAAGCTTGCCGTGGTCGACGACGACGGTCCATTCCAGTCCCCAATCTTCGAGAACCCAGAGCGTCGTTAGGTCGGCTTCGCGCAGGTGCTGGCGGATGCGGCGGTCTCGGCCGACGAGCACAAACGCCCGCTGGATGGCGCGCCGCGCCCCACGCTTGGAGAGGGCAGGGAAGGCCGCGGCCTGGTCGAGTTCGGTCGGTCGTTTCATCTTCTGTAGCGGCGGCGTCC